>Ga0073932_1004301_pt1 | contig 17237 bp, 17 predicted proteins | sample DewCreD2012metaG_FD_76967 | JGI IMG/M metagenome (GOLD analysis project Ga0073932, IMG submission 76967) | Hot spring sediment bacterial and archeal communities from British Columbia, Canada, to study Microbial Dark Matter (Phase II) - Dewar... ... | reverse complement strand
TTGGACAGCAGCAGGCCGCCGAAAAAGGGAACCTCAACTTCCATGGCGTGATTTCGCCCCTCTAACTGGCTGATTTACAAGGAACCAGATGAGCCCATCCCTGAAAGTTTGGACAGCAATGATCTCCCGGAGGCTCGGAAGCCTAGCGCCCGCAATGAGCGGAACCCGCTCGCCACAGGCATTGGCAGTGGCCCTGGAAATAGATAACTTTTCTGCCAGGTGAAATACGGGCACATCCACCGCTGCCGAGCACGACCAGGCCGTGCAAGCCGGCCGCGATCAAGAATCGAGGGGATGACATAGTCCCCTGTAGTCTATGGCCTCCTATTCGTTTAAGGCAGTTAGAAGAATCGGAAGAATCCCGTCGAATCTTTCGGGTGTTGCTTGTTCTCCTCCACGATCGCTTTGAATCGAAGATCGCCTACCCGTGCAGCACCCATGACGGCTGCGGTCACGATGCAGGCAAAAACGTGATCCATCGGTGATTATAACTGAAACGGTCTCCGTCGTGTTGAACCTCGACGAGGCTCAAGTTCGGAAAAAGAAACGTCACCGCCTCGGTGACGAAGAGCTCGTAACCTGCAGGCCACAAGGTTTCGTGCCAGTAGATGTGATAATGACCTGCGAAATCTGCGTACAGGAAATCTTGGAAGCCCGAAGCGAACTCAGAAAGGGTTCGATATTCGGATGTCGTGAAAGCAGCGAGCGCCTCGGCGTGCATTGGGTGGTGGGAAAACAGGACGAGGCTCTCTTTTGGACCCACGGCCGTAGCCGTAACATGCTCGACGAACCAAGACCATGTCCCCTCGGGAAAATCGTGTAGATCCGCCTGTTCCCCCAGGAGCGGTGCGAGGATTCGGGTACACCAGTCGAGACAAATGAAATGGAGCCCCTTGTGGTCGAAGGAGTAGTTTTGCAAGAAACTGAACTTGCTCCTTTGAGGATTCCAGACCGGAGTCAAGGCTTTCCTCCAGTGATCCATTCGTTCGGCAAGAAGGGAGAAATGAGGGGCGAACACTTCTTCGAAGGCCTCCTCAGCTCCGGACTGGACCTCGTTGTCTCCGATGAGGGGGATGTAAGGGGGACTGAGAAGGTCCAGGATCTCCTTGGCCCGATAGAGGCTTTCCAAGCCGAACCCGATGTCGCCGACAACGAAGACGATCTCGATGGATTCTACCGCTTCGTTTGCCTGGATCCAATCTACGCATGCCCTGAGTCTACGTTCGTTTTCAGGACTCGCCCCGATATGTGGATCTGAGACAACCGCAAAGGAGAAGTCCTCTTCTATGCCTGTGCATCCGCCGAAGGCGATAAAGAAGGACAAAAGGATTCCCCCCAGGATTGCTCCCCCTGAAATCATCGCACGAGACCAATCTTGTCCCTGCCTGCCAAGCGCGTCTTGATGCGATCCGAAGCTGCAGCGCTTGTCCCTGCAAAAGGCTTGGCGCGCAGTCATGCTTGGTACGCTCTTTCTTTTCGCGGACCGGGGACCAAGAGGCGGCCCGGGGAAAGGATACTGCCCTCATGAATCGTCTTGCAACTCTAATGGCTCGAAGGTTCCAGAGATGAGTTGCTCGTGTCCCACCTTCTCCTATGCAAAGGAGGGCTTGGGCAGAGGGCCTCTCGCGTCCTCGAACGCCCGGGCCGCGCGGAGTACGGTCCCCTCGTCGAAGGCTTTGCCGATCAGTTGGAGCCCCATGGGCAGCCCCTGTCGATCCAGGCCGCATGGAATTGAGATCGCCGGCAGGCCCGTGAGGTTGCCGGGGCAGGCGAACCGGAGCAGAGCGGTCTCCAGGTCAGAGGGCGTCCCGGCGATCGAAACAGAAGCCTCTCCGATGCGGGGGGCTGTCACCGGAGCGGCCGGCAGGGCGAACAGATCCATCCTTTCGAACGCCCGGGCAAACTCCTCCTGCAAAACGCGCCGCAGCCGTTGGGCCTTGAGATAGTGGAGCGCGCTGAACGCGGAGCCGCCTTCCAGAAGGGCGCGGACGTCCGGGCCGTAGTCGCTGGCACGACTTCGCAGGTGGGGCTCATGGAAGCAGGCAGCCTCGGCGGTGATGATCACCGACTCGGCGATCACGGCGAGTTCGATGCTGGGGATCTTCACCTCGTGGACCCGGGCGCCCATCTGCTCGAAGAGCTTGAGGGCGTCTTTCAGGGCTTGGGCGATCTCCTCGTCCACGGCGCTGAAGCAGAAGGAGGGGTCCACTCCAATCTTGAGGCCTTTCACGCCTCCTTCGAGAGAGCGGGCGAAGGCCGGAACTTTCGCCTCGGCGCTCGTGGGGTCTAGGGGATCGTGGCCGGCCATGGCGGCGAGCAGGAGAGCCGCGTCCCGGACGCACTTGGCGATAGGCCCCGCATGGTCCAGGGACCAGGCCAGGGGCACGATGCCGCGCAGGCTCACCCGTCCGTAGGTGGGCTTGAGACCCACCGTGCCGCACAAGGCCGATGGCGTGCGGATGGATCCTCCGGTGTCGGTTCCTGTGGAGGCGACGCAAAGATCGGCGGCCACGGCCGCTGCCGACCCGCCGCTCGATCCTCCCGGGATCCGCGAAAGATCGTAAGGATTGCGCGTGCCTCCGTAGTGGGGATTCTGCGTGGTGCTTCCGAAGGCGAATTCGTGCAAGTTCGTCTTGCCCACAATCACGGCGCCCGCGGCCCGCAGGCGTGCGACCGAAGGCGCGTCTCGGTCCGCGATCCGATCGGCAAAAATCTTGGATCCGGCTGTGGTCCTCATGCCCTTGGCGTCGAAGAGATCTTTCAACGAGACCGGAATCCCGTGCAGGGGCCCCAGGTACTTTCCGGCCGCAATCTGGCGCTGGGCTGCACGAGCCGCTTTCAGAGCGCCTTCAGCGTCGACCGTAATGTAGGCGTTGAGGACGGGATCGAATCTCTCGATCCGGTCGAGCACGGCCCGGGTGAGGTCCACAGGGGAAATCTGCCGAGTCCGGATCTTGGGGGCCAGTTGCCATACGGTCATGCCCGCGATTTCGTCCGCCATGGGCTACCCTCCTGGATGGGCCGGAAGACCTGCGCTGGGAAAACGTCCTGGAAGTCTGTGGAATCAAGCGTGTTCATCGCGGCGACAATCGCTGCGAGAAGATCGCTCATCTGTTCTGCCTCCGCGGAAAGATCCAGGCCGGCCATCACCTTGAGATAGCTTCTCAGCAAGCCGACCGTTAAGGACTCGTGGTTCTCAGCCATGGGTGTGCTCCGCCCGCTCAAGGGAAATGTCGCGGAATGTCCTTCGGTCCGAACGGGGCCACTCTATCCGCATGGGCCCCGGGAAATCAACCTGCCTCTCCAGTGCAACGAAACAGGGAGGCCAGGGCGTGCTCGCACCAGCTTGACCGAAACGTTTCCAGGAAACCGTTGTGGCCGCCGTGCCGGTGGATCTTGAGGCGCACTGCAGGTCCGGTCTCGAGCCTGTGGAAGTCCTCAACCGGAATGATGGGATCGTCCTGGGCTGTCACCACGGTGGTGGGAACTTCTACGCAACGCAGGGCGTCTCCGAGGAGCGTGTACTCGAGGAAATAGGCGCGGCAGCTTCCGTAAGGACTGTAACGGTCCAGGAGCCGCTCCGTCATCCGCCTTAGGGTGGGCAGTTGGAGGATGTCGCGAAAATCGTATCGCTCCGGGAAGAGCTGTTGCTTCATGGCCAGGGATCTCCGCCACTTCCGGATAAAGTATCTGCGGAGCAAAGGATGCCCGTCGATCCGGTCCGTGACCTTTTCAGGATTGAGGACAGGGCTGATCGCGGCCACGTGGCGAAGCCCTTCGATCGGCTCCTGGGCGCATCGCCTGGCGATGCGCAGGGCGAAGTTGCCGCCGAGAGAAAACCCGGCCAAGAAGACCGGAGCGCCGCGGGCCAGCCGGGAGACCTGGCGAACGGCGGAAAAGACCTCGTCGAGCAGCGTGGCGTAAAACAGGGCTTCGTTCAGGTGATGACTTTGGCCGTGATCCCGAAGGTTCAGGCGGAAGACGTCGAATCCGTCGGCATAAAGCCGCCTGCCCGTGGCGAGAATATAGGTCGAGTCCGCGCTTCCCTCCCAGCCGTGCAGGAGCACAACAAGGCCGCGGCGGCTCTTCCCCTCGGGCTGGGGCGAGTGGAAACCCAGGAGACGGACTCCCCGGCCCGCGTCGACGATTGTCTCTCTGGCGACCGCGGCCATGGGATTCGCGCCGAGCGCCCTGAGCCCGCTCGAGGCGAGCACGGTCTGCACCAAGGCGTTGCGAAGCCAGACCGGGGGCGAAAAAGCAGGCAGGGGTTCCATGGCGAGCTAGCGGCCAGGAGCACGGTCCGGGGCACGGGCTTCCGAAAGCGACTCTGTGGCTTTCCGGTCAGTCTCGAGTTGCCTGGCGGTCTGCCGGATCCGTTCCCAGGCCTTCTCGACGTGACGGAAGGTGGTCGCGGTCTGGCCCACGCAGAAGCGCAACGTCAACCGGTCGTGAAGGCGCGTGTGGGTCAGATAGAGCGCTCCGCTGCGATTCAGCCGTTCCAGAAGTTGCTGGTTGAACTCGTCTCCGGCCCGGTGCCGGAAACAGACCAGGTTGAGGGGCGGCGGAACGGCCAACTCGAAGTCCGGGTCCTCCAGGACCCACTGGGCGAACCGCTGGGCCCATTCGATATGGCGCCTCACGTGGTACCGAAGCCCTTCCACGCCGTAATGACGGATGACGAACCAGAGCTTGAGGGCTCGGAAGCGGCGGCCCAGGGGAATCTGCCAGTCCCGGTAATCGATGACCGCGCCGGACTCAGTCGCCTGGTTTCGCAGGTATTCAGGCAGGATGCTTAAGGCCCGTATGAGAGCGGCCCGGTCGGACACGTAGAAGCAGTCGCAGTCGAAATTCGTGAACATCCATTTGTGAGGGTTGAAACAATAGCTGTCAGCGAGTTCCAGGCCCTCGTGGATGTAGCGATACTCGGGGCAGATCGCTGCCGTGCCGGCCATGGCCGCATCTACATGGAGCCAGAGGCCGTTGTCGCGGCAAATCCGGCCGATCGCGGGCAGAGGGTCCAGGCCGCTCGAACTCGTGGTGCCGACCGTGGCCGCGACGAAGAAAGGGGCCCGGCCGGCCTCACGGTCTTTTTGGACTTGATCCAGGAGCAGATCGGGCCGCATGGCGAACCGGGCGTCCACGTCGATGAGGCGCAGGTTTCTCCGCCCGACCCCGGCGATGCCGACAGCCTTCTCGATCGAGGAATGGGCCTGCGTGGAGGCATAGGCGACCAGGTTGCCTGGGCATCCCTGTTCGTTCGCGGATAAGCCCGTGGCCCGCTCCCGCGCGGCGACCAGGGCGCAGAGGGCCGCGCTGCTGGCACTGTCCTGAATGACGCCTCCGCCGGCGCCGGCAGAGGAGAATTTCTCGGGCAGCCCGAGCATCTCCACCAGCCAGTCGAGCACGTGGGTTTCGAGTTCAGTGCAGGCCGGGCTCGTGGCCCACAACATCCCCTGGATGCCGAGACCTGCCGAGATCATCTCGCCCAGGATCGACGGGCCGGAGGTGTTCGCCGGGAAGAAAGCGAAGAAGTTGGGGGACTGCCAGTGGGTCAGGCCAGGCAGGATCAGCCGCGTGACGTCCTCGAGGAGCCGTTCGAAGGGCTCCCCTTGTTCGGGCGGATGGGCCGGCAATTTCGCGCGGATTTCTCCAGGCCGGACGTCGGCGAGAACCGGGAAAGACTCGATCTGTTCATAATAGTCGGCGATCCAGTCCACCACGGCCCGGCCGTACTGCCGGAACGCCTCGGGCGTCATGTGATAGGTTTTCTCTTGCTCCATGCGCGCTCCTTTCCCCGGTCCTGCAATGCCGCTGGCCCGAGACGTTCCGGGCCCGCCTGTGCGATTTCGTCCCCGGCCGTCGCTTGCCACAGCTCCGACATTATACTATCGTGCCTCCGGGTCAAGACCAGTCCTTTCTTCGCAAGGGGGGGCACCGAAATGGCAGCGGCGAGACTGAAGGGGAAAGCGGCGATCGTCGTGGGAGCGGGTTCCACGCCCGGCGACAAGATGGGCAACGGCCGCGCGACCGCGATCGTCTTCGCCCGCGAACGCGCTTCGGTCATGCTTGTGGACAGGCGTCTGGACTCGGCCGAGGAAACGCAAAGGATGATCGAGGACGAGGGCGGCAGGGCCTTCGCCTTCGAGGCGGACGTGACCCGGGCCGAAGATTGCAAGCGCATGGCCGAGGCGTGCGTTGAGGCTTACGGCCGCATCGACATCTTGCACAACAACGTGGGCATCGGGATCGGCGGCGGGCCGGTGGAGCTGGCGGAAGAGGATTGGGACGCGGTTCTTGACACGAATCTGAAGGGCATGTATCTCGCCTGCAAATACGTGATTCCCCACATGCTGAAGCAAGGGAGAGGATCGATCATCAACATCTCTTCCATCGGGGCCATCCGGTTTCCTCCGTATCCGATGCTTGCCTACAGCGCTTCCAAGGGTGGGGTGAACTCGCTGACCCGCTCCATCGCGATGCAGTATGCCCACCAGGGAATCCGGTGCAACGCCATCCTGCCGGGACTCATCCACACCCCCATGGCCATCGAGACGATTTCCGCCGGCCTGGGGATCGACAAGCAGGAACTGATCCGTCTCCGGGACGCCGCGGTTCCGATGGGCCACATGGGAGAGGCCTGGGACGTGGCCTACGCGGCGCTCTTCCTCGCCTCGGATGAGGCGAAGTACATCACGGGCGTGCTTCTGCCCGTGGACGGCGGCCTGACCTGCAAAGGGTAGACGCCCGGGAGTTCGCTTAGCAGCGAAGCGCGCCCACGCGCGATACGCTCTAAGATCCTGGTTGAACGCCCTGCGAACGAACGTACTCTTCCCTGAGAACGTTGCGTTTCACCTTGCCTCCCTCGAAGGTCCGAGGCAAGCTCGGCAGGTATTTTTTTGTTGACAAAGGGAGAGAGAAAATGCATCATAAACATGATGACTGAGTAATCTGTGTTTCGGTTGGTTGACGGTACCGCTCAGACTTACCAGGTCTGGGCGTTTTTTTTACGGGGAAGCGAAACCAGGGCCCGTCGGGTGACGGGTCGCGGGCACGCTTCCAAGGACGAAGGAGGTCCTGAAGGATGGCGAAGGAAACAGGTATCGTGAAGTGGTTCAACGAACAAAAAGGATATGGATTCATTTCCCGCGAATCGGGAGACGGAGACATATTCGTTCATCACTCTGCAATTATGGGAGAAGGCTTCAAATCCCTTGCGGAGGGCGATCGGGTCGAATACATTGTGACCCAGGGACGCAAGGGATTGGCAGCAGGGGAGGTGCGGAAGCTTTAAAGCCTTCCGCACGTGCCGGAAGCGCCTGGAGCGGAGGGGGCTGCAGAGTACCTCCTCCGCAACCCGGGCCGCCGGTTCCTTCTGGTGCGGCCGGAACGCCTGGGTGCGCGCATGGGGCCGCCCGTGTGATTTCGGTTGCGAAAGGCGTGCGGGGTAGGGTATAAAAAGAGCCGAACCCGCCGCTTGCAGGCAGTTCGATTTGAAAGATCGCAGGCTTTCCTTCGAACCGTCAAGACAGGGGGTTTGTTTTGGCGGTTTTTTTGTCTTTACTCGGTGCGGATCACCCATGGGCAAGTGTCCGGGACTCGCCCATGCAAGAAAGGCCGGATTGGGGAGTCGGGCCTGGCCAAAACGTTCCCGTCAAGGGGGAAGAAGATGAACATCTACGTAGGGAATCTTTCGTATGAATTGACCGAAGACGATCTGCGCCAGGCCTTCGAGCAGTTCGGGCGGGTGAGTTCGGTCAGCATCCTCAAGGACCGGTACACCGGACAATCCAGAGGGTTCGGGTTCGTCGAGATGCCGGCCAAGGCAGAGGCCCAGGCGGCCATCGAGGGCCTAAACGGCAAGGATCTGAAGGGCCGGGCCCTCAAGGTCAACGAGGCGCGGCCGCGCTCTGACGACCGCCACGGCGACAGAAAGGGCGGCGGCGGAGGTGGAGGCAGAGGTCGGTCCTGGTAGGACTGTACGCTCTGGCGGGCTTCAGGCCGGGCACTTCTTTCTAGCCAAGATCTTATCTCTTTCCTTCTCTCCTTCGAGGTGTGGGCGCGCGGGATTCTATCCCGTGGCGGTAATTTTCTGCCCGCGTCCAGGCTCCTCTTTGTTTGACAGACTGCAGCCCACCCATTAGATTTTCGAAAACCCTTCCTCCCTGTTTCTTCTCAAACATGCTTCAGTCCCAGGGAGCGGCAGCATGATCACCGAGATGATTTCGAACTTGGCGGTTCGGTTCCTGGAGGCCACAGGGTACGTGGGCGCAGGAATTCTCATGGCCCTCGAGAGCATGATCGCTCCTGTGCCGAGCGAGGCGGTCATGCCTTTCGTGGGCTTTCTCGTATCGGACGGCAAATGGAACCTGGGCGCCTCGGTCTTTGCGACGAGCCTCGGGTCTCTTGTCGGATCCCTGCTTTCCTACTGCATGGGGTATTACGGAGGCAGGCCATTTGTGTTGAAGGTGGGCCGCTACCTGCTCCTGGACCGGCACGACCTCGAGTGGACCGAAGCCTTTTTCATGCGCCGCAGAGGGACCGCGACCCTCTTCGTGAGTCGGTTCATTCCGGTCGTCCGGCATCTGATTTCCATACCGGCGGGTACAGGCCGGATGCCTCTGGTGCCTTTCGTCGTCGCCACCGTTCTCGGCGCGACTTTGTGGAACACCTTCCTGCTTTTCCTGGGCATGAAGCTTCGGGAGCACTGGACCCTGGTTCAGGAGTATTCGCACCAGGTGGATGTTGTCGTGGTGATCCTGCTCCTGGCCGCATGCGTGTGGTACGTTCGTTCCCGCTTGCCGGGCAGAAGGAGACCCGCGCAGGAGGAACGATAGAAAAATCGCAAAGGAGGTCCCGGGAGATGCGCTGGGGATACCTGGCCCTTGTGGCGGTCATCGTTCTTGTTGCGGCCGGCTGCGGGGACAACAACGCGAAAAACGGCCCGGCCGAGTCTGCGGACGCATTTGTGAGCAACCCGCGGATCTTCTATTCCGACGGGCTCCACAACGAGAACACCGAGATGATCCGGCTCGGCGACCGGATTCTGCTTGCGTTCCGCGGAGGCGAGGAGGGCCAGACCGGCTCGGCCCGGGCCCGTATCAAGGTCTACGAATCGACGGACGAAGGCAGGTCCTTCCAGCTCCTGAGCGAAGTCGCCATGCCGAACGATCCCGAGGATCCGAGCGACGACCGGGACATTCGGGATCCGAAGTTCGTCTTTTTCAAAAATCGACTCTTCCTTTACTGCATCAGCCGGGTGCCCGGTTTCACCTACAGAGATCTCTTCGGCGAGGCCTGGACCGTGCGGTCCGAGTCCACGGACGGCGGCCGCACGTGGAGCGTGCCGGTCAAGACCTTCGAGGACCGATGGCTCTTCGGGATTGAGATCTACTGGGGGTTCTGGCGTTTCACCAAGCGCCAGTACGAAGTTCTGGGCGAGCCCCGGGAGACCCTTTACGCCACGGGCTACGATGACGGCGATATCAACGTGGGGCTTTTCGCCTCTGATGACGGCGTCAATTGGAGGAAGCACGCCATCATTTACAGCAACTACAACGACCTGCCCAGCGAGACCGAGCTGCAATTCTTCGGCGAGAACAACGAGATCGCTGTGGCCCTGATCCGTCTGGACAACCAGGGCCTGCTCCACGATGGCCAGACCGCGATCTGCACCTCCCGGGAGCCTTTCCTCAAGTGGGAATGCGGCCGGAGGATCGAGCAGCGCATCGACGGGCCGACTTGGGTGGTATGGAAGGACGGCGCGCAGGTTCGCAACTTCGTCTTTGCCCGAAAGCACCTGCCCTGCACCTTCAAGCGCACGGCCGCTTACGAGCTCAGGGGGGATCTCTCGGACCCGGCCGCTCCCATCCAGGTGTGCGAGATCCAGGAGATCCCGAGCGCAGGCGACACGGCTTACACGGCCCTTGTGCCTCTTTCGGAAAGCCGGTATCTGCTCTCCTGGTACAGCAGCCCGGTGGACCAGGAACTTGCCTGGCTCGAAGGCCAGTTCGCACCGAGCGACATCTGGCTTGCGAACGTGGATTTCGCCAAAGCTCCGGCCGAGTGCCGGCCTCCCGATCCCAAACGACCGTGCGAGCCTCCTCCGCTGCCTTCTGGAACGCAGGTCCACGACGTGGGCGGCCGCCACCTGCTTTCTTTTGCTCCGGTCATCTGGCCGAGCAATCCGGTCTTTTTCACGGCCGAGATTGCCTTCCACGGCTCCACCTTCGACATGACCCTCCAGCCCTTGGAGCAGGAAACCAAGACGCCTGTCGGGAAAGCCAAGACAGTCGCCGGCGTTTCGTTTCAGCCGGACGGGAGTTTCGTCGTGGACTTCGGAAGCCTTGAAGTGCCCGGCCCCGCTTATCCGGTCATCGACGAGTCGATCCCGCTGCCCCTCAAAGAATTCAAACTCACGGGAAAGACGACCTCGTCCGACGGTTTCTGCGGGTACGCCTCTGGGTACGCAGAGCTTCTGCCCACGCCCTCGGACCGAATCCCCTTGGAAGGGTCGACCTTCGGAGCGGTGCGCATTCAGGGCCCGGGGCTGCCCGATCCGGTGACTTCGTGCGATTGAACCTGCGACCCTGGGGTCAGTCCTTCATTTTACGGATAACCGCGGATAGCCGCGCCTGAGCCGATGTGGCTGGGCCCGAGTTCCTGGAGGGCCCGAACGAGTTCAGGGATCATGCCTTCCGGCAGGGACTCGGAATCGTCGAAGGTCGATATTCTGGGTGGCGGTTGTTTCCGTCCTGTCCCGGAAAGAGGAAAAAAGTCGATCCGGTACTATATGGCCTTTACGCCAACTCGATAAGAGGCAGAGAGCGCAGGCGGCAGGAAGACGAGCGGTCCCCCCGTGTGCTGGAGCCGGCGATCTCATCCGAGACGTTCAGGCGCAATCCACTAACCGAGGACTCCCGCTCACAGGTCCACACTCACACAGGTCCATTCTTTACACTCCGACCTGGCTCCTGCTATCGTGTATCTTCTCGAAAGCGGTCTCCCGTGCCGTTGAACGAGCGGGTTCCGCCGGTCATCCGGGGAGAATAGACATGGAACAAGGGCTTCCATGAAGCGGACGGCGTCCTGCATTTCAGGGTTTTTCTACCACTTGGCACTCCTGTTGTGTCTTGGACTGGCCGCGTGCGAGAAACTTGAGGAGGGCCTTTCGGACGGCACGGCCTATCTGCCCGACCCGGAGGTGCTCGAAAGGGTTCAGAACACGCGGTTGGAGGTGGTCGAGCCGGGGGTGCTCCGATTCGGGACGGCCACACTCCAGGAGCGTGCCGGCAGCATGCGCGTTGTACATCTGACCGGACCGACCCCGTACGAGCTGGGATACCAGCACGGAATCCTTCTCAGGGACAGCATCACCCGGCCCACGTTTCAGGCCTATGCCGATCCTCTGTACCAAGGCCAGCCGCCCGACGACAAGACACCGGAGCAGATCGCGCAGGAGCTGGAACGGGCGGACCGCAAGGTGTTCGGACCCCTGGAAAGGAGCACGCCCTTGGAATACCTGCAGGAGCTCAAGGGGATCGCCGACGGAAGCGGCCTTGATTACAAGTCGGTGTTCCGAGCGACCTTCCTGTCCGATTACAAGATGGTCACGATCGTGGACTCTGCGCTCGGCGGGGTCGGAAATTGCAGCACCGTTCTGGCCTCCGGTGCGGCCACGGGAAGCGGCGAACTCGTCGTGGGGCGCAACACCGACTACGAGGGACAGAAGCAGTGGATCGAGAACCAGGTAATCTTTTTCTATGATTTCCCGGGTGCACAGCGATACGTCAGTGTGTCCACGGCAGGTCTTCTGAAATGCAATTCCGCCATGAACGAATCGGGAATGGTCGTCGGCGGCCACTTCATGGTGCTGTCACCGTCCGACCCCCACGGTTATTCTTTCACGGTCTTTGAACACGAGATCATGCGAAAGACGAGCAGCCTCTCCGAGGTGGTGACGCTGCTCACGGAGAACCCCCGGTGCGGGTCCTTCGGGCTGAGCGTGGGAGACGGCAAGACGGGCGAGGCGCTGGGCTTTGAGGCTACCATCGAAAGGCTCGGCATCCGAGCTATGGAAGACGATTTTCTCGTCATGACGAACTTCGCCTTGGATTACAGGCAGGCTCCTCACGACATCGCCGGCAAGCTGAACATCCAGATGCGGGATTTTTGGGGCCGTTACGCGAGGCTGGAATCCCTCGTGCGCCGTCACTACGGCGAAATCGACCCTGCGAAAATGGCGGAGTTCATGAGCGACTCCGTGGACGGAATCCCCGAGGTCGCGCGTGAGCGTGGCGCGGGAAACGTCGTGTGCGGGCCCTTGAATGTGACCTCCGTGGTCTTCCTGCCGGCCCGGGGGGTCTTCTGGGTCGCCTCGGGGGAAAGTGGCATTCCGTCCTGCAAGAACGAATACCTCGGCTACGATTTCTGGGCGGAGTTGAACGGGGAGGCGCCCGCGGTCATGCCGACATCGCTTCCCGGGTACGCTTGGTCTGATGACAGGCATAGGGCCGGGCAGGAGGCTTATCTGCGGGCCGAGCTCGCCTACCAGGTTGACAAGACCGATGTCGACGAGATCCTGGGACATCTGGCCGCTGCGCGCGCGGCCGACCCGGAGGAGCCGAAGTATTACCGGGCCGAAGCAAGGTATCTGCTGCGGAGAGGGCTTAACCCGGCCACGGCCAACAGCGCTGATCTGGAGGCGGGGATCGAACGGCTCCAGCAATCGCTGGATGGGAATATCGTCGGGGCCCAGGCCAACAACGAACGGGCCCTGTCCCTGCTTTACCTGGGAAGGGCCTTTGACCTGACCGGGAACCGGCAAGGCGCCGTTGAGTGCTACTCCGGGATACTCTCTCTGCTTTGGGCACACGGGTGGAGGAGTTTTCCGTCGGGGCTGAACAAGGTTCTCGTGATTGAGGCCCTGATGGGTATGATATCCCCTTACAGCGGGGATTTCGCGGAGGGCTTCGCCCCGAGCATGTACGAGTGAGTGGACCGGCGCAGTGCAGTGGGCCGGAGCCCCGGGGAATACCGGGTCGACCCGACCGGGGAGACTCACCCGAGGCCAAACAAAAACGGGGTCAGTCCTTCATTTTACGGATAACCGCGCCTCGATGGTGAACGAGGTGGAACGCTTGGGGCTCGTTCCAAGAACGGAGGTCGGGCCGATGAACGTAGCGATCGATTGCGCAAAACGAATCGGGCGGATACGGGAGCAGATGGAGCGGATTGACATCGATCTTCTGATCGGGACCCGCATCGTCAGCGTGACCTTTGCATCCGGTGCATTCGTGCCGTGGCGGGCGGCGGTACTCATTTCCAGGGACGGCGATCTCGAGTTGATCAATTTTCTGATTGATCACGAGAGGGTCAAGGCAGAGTCATGGCTGGATCGGGTGACGGCGTACGCGCCTGTGCCGGGTATGGACATGCTGGACATCGTGCTTCGCCAGATCAAGGCGGGCCGGTGGGACAAGGGCAGGATCGGCGTGGAGTTGGGGCATTCTCCCAGGGGAAATACCGGATATCTGACATCGACGGAATTTGATCTTCTGAAAGCGGGCCTGCCCGAGGCAACCTTTGTCAACGCCGTTGCCGTGATCGACCGGGCCGGCTACGTCAAGGACCCGGAGGAGATCGCGATGATGCGGCAGGCGGCCGCCATGGCCGACAGTGCCATTGCCCGGGTGGGGGAATCCCTCGAAGGAGGCATGACGGAAGCCGAGGTGGCTGGCATAGGAGAGATGGAATTGCGGAGACTGGGCAGCGAGTATCACTGGGCCGTAACCGGCTCCACCGAGGCTGCTTCCGGCTACCGAACGGCCTATCCGATGTGCGGAACCACCCAACCAACGGACAAGATTCTCCAGCCAGGGGATCCTGTTCTTGTCGACTTTCATCCCCTGTACCGGACCTTTACGTCCGATGTTTCCCACAATTTTTTCCTGGGGAAACCGAACAGGGAGCAGCAGAAGCTCGCCGACGCCTATCTCCGTGCCGCCGAAACCCTGGTTGCCCGGCTCAAGGCAGGCAGCACAGTGGGACAAGTCTGGCAGGCCGTGCACGACAACCTGACGAAGAGCGGGTATATCCAATACGCCGTGCCGTTCTTCGGTCACGGTCTGGGTGTTCTGGGCTATGAATGGTATCCGCCCATCGCCAACAGCGATGAATACAGAGGGGTCATTCTCGAAGAGAATGTCGTAGAGGTCGGCTTCCTGTCCATTACCGTGCCCGGCGTGGGCGGCCTGCGCCTGGAATGCCCGGTCCGGGTAACGCCATCTGGAGGAGAGCCGCTGGCGAGCACCCCGCTGGCGGTTACGGTTCTGGATCTTTGAGACAGGGAGCGGCCCTTGCCCGGCGCGCGTCACCGCCAGAACGCCAGGCTGCAGTGAGCGCGGATGTTCTCATCGAATGTGAGAAGCGGCAGGTTTTCGACGAGCGCGTTGGCGACGATCAGCCGGTCGAAAGGATCACGGGTCCAGCTCTGGCGCAGGGCCTCCCGGACAACCCGTGCAAAGGGGGCCTCGGACATGCGCAGGCCGACCCGACCCACCAGGTCGGAGATGACCGCTTCGGCTGGTTCCGTGGCCCTTCCGATCTCGAAAAGGTACTGCAGTTCCAATGGCACGATGCAGGAGATTGCCAGGTCCGAACCTTCCAGCGTCTTCGCGACCGGTTTAAGCCTCTTTCGGTCTCCCATAAAAAGCCAGGCCACGACATGTGTGTCGAGGTGGATCAGGGTTTCCATTGATCGGTCCAGTCCATGTGGACGATATCGTCGGGATCGCACTTCAGATAATCCTGCCGAGAAACCAGCCGCTTCATCTTCTTTCGGGGAGAGGCGAGGACGATCCTCAACACTTTGTCTTTCCGCACGATTTCAACCGTCTCGCCTGTTTCGACGACACGGTCGAGAATGCGGTAAAGATTCTGCCGAAGTTTCGTGGCCGTGACCCTCATGCGAGCACCTCAATCTACGTACGTCGATGCCGTACGCTTTTATCCTGACAGTCGCTCTCCGGGATGTCAAGGGTTTTCAGCAGGCCCGAGTCCGCCCTGGCGCTGGGAACTGGGGTCAGTCCTTCATTTTACGGATAACCGGGATGACCGCGCCTCAACCGGTCAGGCTGCGGCCGAGTTCCAGGAGAGCCCGAACGAGTTCAGGGATCATGCTTTCCGGCAGGGATACACTCTGAGTGCCCCTGCGGATTTCCACGGTCCTGCCCTGGGGGGATTCTGTGCTTTTTACCTCGACGGGCCCTTGGTCGCCGGCGGTCTCTTCCGGCGGTGCGAACTCCCTGTAACATGGCGGAACGTATCCCGGGTTGATCCAGTCCAGGGGGTTGAACTCGGCGAACTGGAAAAGAGTGCCGAAAGCGTGCTTGGGGTGGACGAAAAATTCCTTCCAGCCCGGCAGGGACTCGGAATAGTCGAAGGTCGGGATACCCTTCTCCGTGAGCCTTTCGTGCATCTGGCGGAGATTGTCGACCTGGATCGTCACATGGTGCGGGCCCTCTCCCCGCTTTTCCAGAAAGCGCTGGACAAAACTCTTGTCGTCGATGGAAGCGATCAGCTCGATGCAGCAGGACGCACCGAGTTCGATCAAAGTCCAACTGTACCCTTGATACGGGTGAGGGCAGGAAAAAAGCTCCCGGCCGCCGAGCCCGTTGAGGAAGAAGGACTTTGCGGCGGCCAAGTCGCGCACGGCAATCGCAATGTGGTCGATGCGCCGGATCATGGGGGCTCACTCCTGTCGGGCAAGGAAAGGGCGGTTCGTTCGTTCGCTGCGGGCGCTCCGGTCGGGACGGCCTCCCGGCAGGAGGAGACTTCTTCATAGGGCGGCTTGTCGCCAGGGCTAGCCTGCACGCTGACCTGGACGATCGTGAGACAGGATCTGTCATCGGACGCCGGCCCGCCCGCATCGTAACCGGTCTCGGGACTTCGCGGCGGTCGTGGAAGAGCATCGAGAGTTCTGGCCAGAACCGCGCGAAGGGGTTCCTTGGAGAATGCCTCCTTGACTGAAAGAGCAATCCTCCTGCACGCCTCGTCGGCAGGAAGGTCCCGCATGCTTTCGTAGCGCTCGTAGGCCAGGAATTCGAGGATGAGTTCCCGCTCCCGCCACTTGTATATCAGGGAGCCTGCGATGGCTGGCCCTTCCCGGAACGCGCTGGGCAGCATGGCAGAGACCCAGTCTCCTTTCCATTCCAATGAATCGAGGGCCTCGACGAGCTTCTGAAGGCTCCATTCCGGGCTGTCCGCGATGGGCCCCTGAGGAGGCAAGGGCCCGGGATCGCGTTCCTTCCGGCATCCTGCAAGCAAGGCGAGAAGAAAAACAGTCCAAACCCATTTTTTCATGCCGCAGCCTCGACGGTCCGGTCGGCTGTTTGATACGGCTGAGAACATACCGTTTGGGCGGGCTTGGGGTCAAGAACTCGCCTTTTACCCTCCCGGGGCAGCTTGCGTCTTATCTCCAGCGGAGCGGTTGTTATGGTCATTTGCGGAAAACCGGCGAGCCGCAGGTAGAACCCGTCCCGTTCGAACAGTCCCAAACGGCTTGAACCGTGGCTGCCCATGGGCACCAAGCGCCCGGGTTTGAGTACCATGCCTCAGGATCTTCTTCGACGTAGCATGGACGGGCGTCGCAAACCTCGATCCACATTTCGCCGAACGAAACCTCGCCCGGAGCGAGGCGGTAGGAATACCCGGGGTTGAACGTCGGATCGAGCTCGATGGGTCCGCCCGGCGTTCCGAGAGGTTCTGCATGCGGATTTCCGGCGAGCCATTCCTCGATCCAGGCGATCCCTTGGGGGGAGGTGATCCAAACGTGGAAATACTCCCCGACCGCTTCGAAAGATGCGTAATAGCCGGACCTCGGCCATGCTTCGGGCGCAAGGGGAGCTCCGCACGTGCTCGAATTCTCTTTTGTCCGTGTTCTTTCATCGCTGCAGCCCATGGACCACCCGAGGGCCAGAGGTATACAGAGTAGGGTCACGACCTGCATAGAAGCGGTCGAGCGGATCCAGGCGCGGGAACGGGGGTGTAAAGTGGGCATGTCGGATTCCTTCTTCGGGAAAGGGCCGTTCGTACTGGATGTGGCTTTGCCGCAAGGGGGCACGGTGACGTCAAAGTTTGGGGTGAGATGGGTGAGAGGTGGGCGAGGGGTGTGTGATCCGGCCAAGGTTTAGCAAGTGGGGATAGCGCAGGAAGGAGCGTTTTGGGGTTGGGGAGGGATT
>Ga0073932_1004298_pt1 | contig 17249 bp, 14 predicted proteins | sample DewCreD2012metaG_FD_76967 | JGI IMG/M metagenome (GOLD analysis project Ga0073932, IMG submission 76967) | Hot spring sediment bacterial and archeal communities from British Columbia, Canada, to study Microbial Dark Matter (Phase II) - Dewar... ... | reverse complement strand
TCCACCTCGAAACGGCGACCAACCGGTTGTCTGGCGCACCGAACGAGAAAACGGAACGGCCGAGTGGTCGGCAGTGTTCTACGAGGGAGAAGAACGATCGTTCGATTGGCGCAGTCCTCCGCCGTTCGCATTGGCCCTGGGAATCGAACTGCTGCGCGAGACGGAGCAGCCATGCGCATCGCCGCCCAAGTGGAATGATGCGAAGACAAGTATTGCGTGGCAGCACGGCGGCAACAGCGTCCTGAAAATTGAGTTGTCCCCCGCCAGACGTTAGAGGCCCGCTGACAAAATCGGCTTTGCAGACTCTCTGCTGCGTCTTTCCCAAGGATTTCGACGCACGCACTGGGCTTGTCGGCCCTTTTTCAACGGGCTGTTTGGGGGCGAGAATCCGTTCGTCGAGCCTTTGCTGCACGCCCCCCACTTGGATTGGCGGGCTGCGGTGCCGCGGCGGTCTCGGCTTCAATTCTCTTGACGAAACTCATCCGGCAGTGCAGCATGGACTGATTCCCGCCAATGGCTTTCCGCTTGCGTCCTCGGGCAAACCTCTATGAGCACTCCACGACTTGGATTCGTATGTGCGGCGGCGATCTCATGCGCCGTCGGCGTTTCGGCAAACGCATCGGCCGCCGACTGGCCGCAATGGGGCGGCACGCCGCTGCGGAACATGGTTTCCGCCGAAAAGTCGCTGCCGTCGAGTTTCGAGCCGGGAAAAAAGCGCCCCGACGGCTCGGGCATCGACATGAGCACGACGCGAAATGTCCGTTGGGTGGCCAAGCTCGGAACCGAGAACTATTCGAGCCCCGTAATTGCCAATGGTCGTGTTTTCATCGGAACAAACGACGCCTCGCTCGACGATCCTCGCTACGCGCCCACCGAAGGCGGGCTATTGCTTTGCCTCGACGAGTCGAGCGGCCGCCGCTTGTGGCAGTTGGTCGTGCCTCGCCTCGAGATCGATCGGTCGAAGGTCAGCGAGGATTTCGACTTGATGAACCTCGGAATCTGCGGTACGCCGACGGTCGAAGGTGATCGTGTTTATGTAGTTACCAATCGATGCGAGGTTCTCTGCCTCGACGCGGACGGAATGGCCGACGGCAACGACGGCCCCTACCGCGACGAGGCCACCTTTTCGATACCCGCCGGCCAGCCCCCCGTGGAATTAAAGCCCGACGACGCCGACATCGTTTGGCGATTCGACATGTTGCGAGAACTGCCCGTCTTCCCGCACGATGCGACCAACTCGGCCATTGCAGTTTACGGCAATTACGTCTATGTCGGCACGGGCAACGGGGTTTATGACGGCAAGGTTGTATTGCCCACCGCGCCGTCATTAATCGCTCTCGACAAGCGATCCGGGCGGTTGGCCGCAAAAGATGACGGACGAATCAGTCCGCAGGTTTTCCATGGGCAGTGGTCCTCGCCATCGCTCATGACGTTGGGCGGGCACACACTCGTTCTTTACGGTGGCGGCGACGGTTTTTGCCATGCCTTCGAGGCCATTGCCGGAACACCGCCCGATAACGGATTGCTCGTCAATGTTTGGTCGCTCGACGCAAATCCTCCGGAGTACCGAACGCAAGACGGCCGACCAGTCGATTACTGGGCGGGCGACCGCCGGAAGGGGCCGGCAAACCGCAACGACGGACTCTACGTCGGTCCCAGCGAAATCATCGGCACGCCCGTGGTCCACGCCAATCGGGTTTTTGTGACCATTGGGCAAGATCCGCTTCATGGACGCGGGCGCGGTGCACTGACTTGCTTCGATCTGACCCGCGCAAGGAAATCGCCAGACGACGCTTGTCTATGGCGATACACCGACATCGAGCGCAGCCTGTCAACCGTTGCAGTCGCCGATGGGCTGGTGTACGCGGCCGATCTGTCCGGCAAGCTCCATTGCGTCGATGCCGAAGACGGAGAGGTTCAGTGGGTCCACGATACGAAACAAGACATTTGGTCGTCGCCGTTCGTCGCGGACGGCAAGGTCTATCTTGGCACCCGCAAAAGCTTGCACATACTGGCGGCCGGAAAACAAAAGCAGCTCTTAGCCGAAATACGTCTCGGTTCGCCGGTCTGGTCGGTCCCGGCAGCCGCCAATGGCGTGCTTTACGTTGCTTCACAACGTTATCTGTGGGCCGTCGAAAAGAAAGAACGCTGAAGGCTGCTGAGCACGGGCGATCGAGAGCGAGCGGTTCCTGCACACGAGCACCGAGCAATCTACGCCGCACGACAAGCTCTGGCGGTACCGAATGAGTTAATCTTTGAACGAGAACAGTTCATGGCGGCCCGCGCATGGCATCGACCGTGCAATGGTCGAATCGCCGCGCGGGCCACGCGCAGCCTCCGCTGCCAAACGACTTTCGGACGGGGCGCGCAGCCGTTCGTTCGTCATTCTTCAGAGGCAGCGATTCGCGCGCAGCGGCCGCCATCCCGTTTGGCGGCATACAGCGCGCGGTCGGCCGCGGCCAAAAGTTCTTCGGCCGAATGCCGCCCGTCGCCGCTCAGCGCGATTCCCGCACTGGCGCTAACGCGGAATTCGCCCTCGGGCAAAAGCAACGGAGCCGCCAGAACCCCGAGGATCCGCTCGGCGGCTGCCAGAGCGGTGGGCGCAGCGTTCACATCCGCCAACACGACGGCAAATTCGTCGCCGCCATAGCGGACCACCAAATCGGAAGGGCGAACCGCTTTCTGCAACCGTTCTGCCGCGGCGCTGAGCACTCGATCGCCCAGCAAATGCCCCCAGCGGTCGTTGATCGTCTTGAACCCGTCCAGATCGATAAACACCAGCGAGAAGCTTGCCCCCTCGGCCAAAAGCCGATCCAGCAGGGCCCATAGGGCGCGACGATCGGGCAACCCGGTCAAGGCGTCGCGGAACAAGTAACCGGAACGTTCGGACAACGGTGCCCGACAAATGCACGAATGGTCGTCCCGCCGTGAGTGTTCGTCCCGCGCGTTTTCTTCTGGAACGCGCGTCTCGCGGTCTTTCGGCATTCGCGCCGCCGGCACAACGAACGACGGCACGCACGGCGGAAGCGAGGCATCGGACTGAATGTCGCGTCTCGCCTCGTCTCGTCCTTCTGCCTGCCCATAGACAGCCCCCAGTGAGCCGCCATCATCGCCCGGCGCCTCCATCAACAACCAGAACGCCTCGTCGCCGCTGCTGAAATACCGGCAGATCAGCCGCGAAGCACCTCGATTGTCGCGGCCGCATCCCCTTCCCCCGAAAATGCGCCGATCGTCCGGGCTTTCCGCGTCAATCGGCCGATCGTCTGAATCTGCTTGATCGTCAGCGATTCGCCAGCGGCGCTCGCGCTCGGACCAAACAAGGGCCCACTCGTTTCGAGTTGCCGACGCGGCCGAACCGTCTTCCAGCTGATCCATCGCCGAACGGCTGTCCGCCGAAGACGACGTAGAGGTCGCCCGCAGCGCAATCTCCTTCAGCACAGCCTGGATGTCGGCGCGCAAACGCCCGCCGGGGCACAGGAATTCGGCCCGGCGGTTCATCGCCAAGGGCTCGGCACTGCCGACCGCCACTGCCACAGCCGCCCGCGGCAGCATGTCGAGAAGCGAACGCACCATTGCGACCATCGCGAATGGCGCTGTTTCATCATCGTTCCGAGGCTGAGTATTGGCTGTTTCGTCCATCGGCGATACGCCCATTTGGGAAACCTGCCGGCAATGCCTTGCGTCGCCCGCGACGCCAAACCCCGTAAGCCTCCCTCCGAACCCGCTGTCGGATGTCCAATCTGGCCCTCGCACAACGTGGAATGACTTCCATCTTGGTGGGGAAAAGCGATCGTCTCATCGCGCGAGAAGTATAGATAAAAACGCGCGCAACGGAAAGCGGCTCAAACGGGGCCGCATGAAATCGGCCGCTCCGTTCCGCCCGCGGCCGCTTTTGCAAGCGCAATTTTGGGGAACTGACTGGCATCGCCAAAATTTCGGTTCCACGCGACTCCCGGATACTCATCCCGTCGCACAAAGCCCTGGCGACCGCATGAAAGGTCCAAAGTGTCCACCGTCGGCACCGACTCCGCCGGGCTGGAGCCGGTGAGCTGGTCCTGCCCTGATCGTGACTGCAACGAAGACCGATAGCAATCACTTAACACGTTCCAAGGATACTTTCTTTGCCAACTAATGTTTTATTGGATCGCCAATTGGGGGGAAAATCGATAAAACCTTCGCAATCGTCTTATTCGGCAGCGTATAATGGTGGCCGTACTGACATTCTCCGCTCCAGAACGAGGGGGTGCCCGCAGAATGATTCGCCCAGCCCCTCCAATGGGAATTGCTTTCGGTTCAGCCGTAGTCGGCACGACTTCGGCAAAATCCGAAAAGCGGCCGCGAGTAGAGCGATGCAGCGAACAACGAGCCGTTCTCGCTCAGCTTGATTGCGGTTCATTTAGATAACCAAGGGACTTCTGTATGATCGCGCCGGCACATGCGACTCCGCAAACGACGGATTGGGTTCGAGTGTTTTGGCGGCGAAGGCGGCGGGGCACCGCTGTATTTTTGGCGATCGTAGCTGTCGCGATCGCCTACCAAGTTCTGGCTCCGCGCAGCTATCGGTCAGAAGGCAAATTACTCGTTCGCCTCGGACGCGAGAATGCGATGCTCGACCCGACGGTCGCCCCGGGCCAGCAGGGGATCGTGGCCATTCCGCAATCGCGCGAAGACGAGATCAACTCCATCGTCGAGGTTTTGCGAAGCCGCACGCTGCTTGAAGGGGTGGTCGATGATCTCGGGCCATCGGCGATTCTCGGCCGGGCTGCAGAGCCTAGCGTTCCGGTAACTGGCGGCGGTGTGCGCGGCTGGGCAACGCAAGCGGCCACCCAGGCCCGGCGAATCGCCGGCGGCGCGGCAGCGTGGGTAAAGCTGCAACTGCAAGGTGCTCCGACGGACGAGCGCGAGCAGGCAGTGCAAAAGCTCGAGAAGTCGCTGCGAGTGCAGCCGGTGCGCCGCTCGAACATCGTGGAGCTTTCGTGCGACTCGTATTCGCCCGAGCAGGCGCAGAAAATCGTAACGGCAGTCGTCGATCGGTTTCGAGTCGAACATTTGCGGCTCAATCGGGTCAACGGCACCCGCGAGTTCTTCGAGACGCAGGCTGCCCAAACTCGTGAACAGCTCGATCGGGTGTCTGCCGCGCTGCGCGACCTGAAGACTGCCGCAAGCGTAACCGCCGCCGACGACCAACGGCGTCTGCTCGCCGGCAGACTGTCGGAGTTTGAAGTCGAAAGGGAACGGGTAACTACTGCGCGGGCCGCCTCGGCGGCTCGCATCGCCGCCTTGCGATCGAAACTGGCTCAACTGTCGCCCACCGAGACGACCGCCGAGACCTCGGGCGTGGGGAATTTTGCCGCCGACACGATGCGAAGCCAGTTGTATGCGTTGGAAATGCAAGAGAAAGAGTATTCGTCGAAGTACACCGACAATCACCCCCGGCTGGTCGAGTTGCGGCGCAAGCTCGCCGAAGCGCGCGAAGTGTATTCTTTGGAGGAGCCGACGCGCACTCAAGTAACCGTGGCGCCGAGCAAGGCGTACCAAGAGGTTCAGGCCGCGATTCTGTCGGAGGAACCGAAGCTGGCCGCCCTGGAAGCCGAGGCGGAGGGTTTACAGCGCGCAATCGCAAAAACACGAGAAGAAATCCGAACAATGAACGAAGCAGACACTCGTCTGGTTCAGCTCCAACGCGAGGCCGATCTGCTGGAAGCAGCCTATAAGAGGTATTCCTCCGGCCTCGAGGAAGCGAGAATCGACGAGGCCTTGCAGGGCAGGCAGATGTCGAACATCAGCGTGGTGCAACAGGCCAGCTTCGAGCCAAAAGCCGTCTGGCCGGCGCCGATTCCGGTTTTAGCCTTGGGGTTCGCAATCGGCGCGATGGGGGCGTTCGCGGCCGTCGTTTTGGCAGAGCGAAGCGATCGTCGCATTTATTCGCTCGACGACATCGAACTGCCCGTCGGCGAGCCGGCGCTCGCCGCGATGCCCCGATTCGAGCGAGAACCGTTGCAGCACGCAACCAATTGAGACCGCGACGATAGCGCATTGAGCAACGTTCCTTTTTCATTGCCCTTCCGCGCAGAATCGGCATGATTCTGCCGTGGCGGACAAGCATGGGGAGTACTGCCGACAGATCACCCGATTCATCGGCCGCAGGATTAGCGGGCAGCCCGGTTGGCACAGCGGCGCACGGACCGGTTCGTAGAGTAGCGAAGAGACCGGCCGGCGGCCTTCCCGCCGCGTCAATCGAAAGCAAGATCACAAGGTGCGACAACCCCAAGAGCGTGCCTGGCAACCGCACGCCGGACCGTGCCGCCGGTCGCCGGCGGCGGCAGTTTCAGACATTTCAACGAACCACATGGGTATTGAAAAGACGATGGCGACAGAGCTGTTGCAAATAACCGAACAAGTCGCCGGTCAGCCCGCGTGGCATCTGCCGGCCGGTTGGCAGCGCCGCTACGAGCTGCTTTTTCACGAAATGGGCCTGCTGGGCAAAGTGAATGGTTCCCCGGAGAAGGTCGCGGTTGATTCTTCCGCCCGAAGGCCGGCCGCCGGGGCCGTGATCGGCGTGGCGGCCTGCGCCGGAAAAGAAGGGGCGAGCACCGTGGCGGCTCACCTGGCCGTCGCCGCAGCGGCTATTGGTTGCCAAACCCTGCTTGTCGACACCTGCTCGTGCCACAATCCATCGCAGCACGCGAGGTTTTCGGTCTCGCTGCATCCGGGCTGGGCCGAATTCGTTCAGACCAGCGGCGAGCATCCGACCGCCCTCTTGCCCCTTTCGACCAACCTGTGGTTGCTGCCCGCCGGCAAACGATCGGTGCAGGCAACGCGCGCTCACGACATCTACGAGTTGCATTCGGCGGTGAAAGAGATTTCGGCCGGATTCGACCTGACGTTTTTCGATCTTCCCCCGGCCTCGCAGAGCACGATGACCCTGCGATTTGCCGGCGTGCTCGACGGAGTGATTTTGGTGGCCGAAGCCCGGCAGACCTCGCAATCGCAACTCCGCCGGGCGGCCGAATTGGTGCAGCGATCGAACGGGAGTCTGTTGAGCGTCGTCCTCAATCGGGCCGACCTCACGTAACAGGCGCCTGGCCGGTCCGAGTGCGTTTACACCGGAAACAAGATTTCGTTTGCGAAAGGCGGCGAGGGAGAACGGCGGGAATTCGGCAGATACGAGGAAGCGGCTCAAGCCGACGGCACGCGGTTTTCCTCAAGTCGAGCGGGTTCGGCCGGATGAAACAGACGCGCAAATTCGATCAATAACAGTGATAGGCCTTGCCGTGGGCGGCTGTCGTGATGCGACCAAGTCTTTCATTTCCAGCCGATCCCGTTGAAGATGTGCAACGTTGGAGTGATCAAACATGGGATTCTTGAGACGTGTGGTCGGCTGGGCATTCGCCGAGAGACGCATCGACGCGCCGGGTTTGCTCGGAACGCAAGAGCTGCAACGCAGTCTGCGGCGAGAACAGGCAAGGACAGACCGCGGGGCCGATCCCTTCGCCTTGCTTGTTCTTGCGCCTCCGCGCGGGTCGGATCCGGCCGAAACGATGAAGTGCGTCGCCGAGGTGGTTCGCAAACGCATCCGGGTAACCGACGAAGCGGGCTGGCTCGATCGCGCGGTCATCGGCATTCTGTTGCCGAGCACGCCCGCCCAGGGGGCTTGGACCCTGGCCGACGACATTTGCCTTTCGCTGCCGCTCGACATCGAGCTGCCGGTATGCCGCGTCTATGTTTATCCTCCGCCCCGATCCCCGCGCACCAACGGGGACCAAGCGGCCGAAGCACAGCAGACCGGCGAGTCGCCGGTAGGCGCGCTCGACAACATGCTGGCCGTCGGACTTCCCTGGTGGAAGCGCGGGCTCGACATTATCGTCAGTTCCGCGGCCCTGCTCCTGCTCGCCCCGCTGCTGGCCGTCGTTGCCGCTGCCGTCAAGCTGACCTCGCCCGGCCCGGTGTTCTTCCGGCAGCTTCGCAGCGGGTTGGGCGGCCGCCCGTTCCTTTGCTTGAAATTCCGCACAATGGTTGTCGATGCCGAAAAGCGCAAAGCCGACCTGATGGCCCGCAACGAACAAGACGGGCCGGCCTTCAAGATTCGCAACGACCCGAGAATCACCCGCTTGGGCAAGTTCCTGCGGCAGACAAGTATTGATGAATTGCCGCAACTCTGGAACGTGCTTTGCGGAGAGATGACGCTGGTCGGGCCGCGGCCGTTGCCCGTGGCGGAAGCCGAGGCGTGTCGCGGCTGGCTCCGCCGCCGCCAAGATATCACCCCGGGGCTGACCTGCATTTGGCAAGTTCACGGCCGGTCGAAAGTGTCGTTCATCGAGTGGGTGCGAATGGACCTGCGTTACAGCCGATCGCGCAGTTTATGGCACGATCTGAAACTGATCGTACAAACCGTGCCGGCCATGCTGCTGCGGCGGAACGGCTGTTGAATCCGCGGCAGCGCGGCGCCGCGAACGACCGTCGTTGCAGCCGTGGACGAGCGCCGACCAACCGACAAACCATCGAACCGTCCGAGCGACAACACCGCCGCCCAACGAACGAATAATGCGGCGCCAAACGCCCAGTACTGCACGATGAAGACCGATTCCGCTTCGCCTCTGCCATCGCAACCGTTGCCGGCGAGCAACATGCCGCAGAGCCGCCGGGCGAAGCTGCTCTTGCTGGCCTACGCGTGCAGCCCATGCCACGGTTCCGACGAGGCCGTCGGCTGGAATTGGGCGATTCAGGCGGCTCGCTTCGCCGATACATGGGTGATTTGCGAGAAAACGGCGTATCAAGAGCTGGTCGAAGGGTATTTCCGCGAACAGGGCCGCCCCGAGGGCCTGAACTTTGTGTTCGTGGAAAAGCCCCGATGGCTTCGCACGCTCGGACGCATTCCGGGATTCTATTACCTCTCGTACAACTGGTGGCATCGCCGAGCATTCCGCGCCGCACAGCGATTGCACGAGACCCACCGCTTCGACGCCGTACATCAACTCAACTACTGCGGCTACCGCGAGCCCGGCTATCTGTGGAAGCTCGGCGTGCCGTTTCTCTGGGGACCGATCGGCGGCACGCAAAACGTGCCGTGGCGATTCTTGCCGACGCTTTCGCTTCGCTCGGCCGTGGCCGAAGCGATTCGCGGCTTGCTTAATCAGTTGCAACTTCGCTTGAGCAGGCGGGTGCGACACGCGGCAGGCCGAGCGGCCGTGCTGATGACCGCCAATTCAACGACGCAGAACGATTTCCGCCGCGTCCACGGCGCCGAATCGCTGCTGCTATGCGAGGTGCAACTTCCGGAAATGACCGGCCGCGTCCGCCGCGCGAACCAGCGCGGCGATACGTTTCGCCTGCTCTGGTCGGGCCTGTTTCACGAATTCAAGGGTTTGGGCCTGCTCTTAAGTGCGCTGGCGCTGCTGCCGCCCGAAACGCGCTGGCATTTGGACGTGGTCGGCGATGGACGGAGCCGCAATCGCTGGATGCGTCAGGCGGCTCGCCTGGGATTGATCGAGCGGATCACGTGGCACGGCTGGCGGCCGCGCAACGAAGCGATTGACCATTGTCGCCGGGCCGATGTCTTTGTCTTCACCAGCCTCCGCGACACGACCGGCACGGTCGTTCTCGAGGCGCTGGCTGCCGGGGCACCGGTCATTTGCCTCGACCATCAGGGCGCCGGCGACATCGTTACCGACCGCTGTGGAATCAAGATTCCCGTAACTCGACCAAAAGAGACAATCGCCCAATTGGCGAAAGCGATCGTCGCCTTGGCAGGCGATGCCGAACGGCTCGAGTCGCTAAGCCGCGGTGCTTTGGCACGTGCTGCCGAGTACATGCCCGCGGCACGAGACGGCATATATCTGGACGTGTTGCATCGCGCGTTGGGAGAGGGATTCCTTTGGGAACCGCGAAGCACCGCCGAGAGCGGCAATCCCGAAACAGATGACGCCGCCGACCGGCCGGGCAGTCTCGGTCACGGCGAACAGGCTGAGCCTGATGCGGCATCGTGCGAATCGACAACGTGCGGGGGAGGTGGGGGATGAACTTGGCGGATTGGGTGCGTGCCGCGGGCGGCCGAACGGCCGCAGTCCTCGCGCGGCTGTTGGGCGACCGCTCGCGCGGATCGCCGGCCATCTTGTGTTACCACGGCGTGTTGCCGACGCCGTCGGGGGTCAGCCCCGGCGCGTTTCACTGCACGCCCGAGGTCTTCCGCAAACAGCTCTCCGGCCTGCAAAAGAGCGGGTACAGGTTCGTTCCGCTGGCGGAGATGCTTGCGATGCACCAAGAGGGTCGGTTCGCCCCGCGGACATTGACCGTCACATTCGACGACGGTTATGCGAACGTGCTGCACCGTGCTTATCCCATTTTGCGAGAACTAGGCATTCCGGCGACGGTTTTCGTGTGTACAGGCTTTGTTGATTCAAAGGAGCCGCTGCCGTTCGATCCGTGGTGCGTTGCGCACCGGCAGCGCATCCTCGGGGACGATTATCGCCACCTTTCAGAGGCCGAATGCTTTGAGCTGACCGCGGACGGACTGGTCGATTTGGGAACGCACACCCACACGCACGCCGACTTTCGCGGACGCGCTGAAGCCTTGCGCAAGGACTTGGCCGTTTCGTGCCAATGGTTGACCGCCCGATTCGGCCGCCGGCAGTATCCCTTCGCATTTCCCTTCGGACGACGGCACACGGGACACTCCAGTGAAGAATTGATCGGAGCGGCGCGGGCCGCCGGCGTCAGCTGCGCGCTTTCAACCGAGTGCGGATACGTCTCGGCCGCCTCATCGCCGTATCATCTGGGCCGGTTTCTCGTGTATGCATGGGATTCGGCCTCAACGCTCCGCGGGAAACTGAACGGCTACTATGCTTGGATTCCGCGTTGGCAATCGCGACTCTTGCGAAAAAGACTGACGACGACGAAAGCCGAGCCGCTTTCGGCCGAATCGACGGCCGGGACCGCGGGCGTGCGGCGCACCGTTCGAGGAGTATGATCTTCGTGGCAAAGGAAAGCACGTCATCAAGCCCGAACGCTTCTGCCGCGACAGAAGCCCAAACGGCGCCGCCCGGCAGGCGGTGGTTCTCGATCAGCGCTGCGCACACCGTAGCGTTGGCGCTGGTCGATCAGGCGGCCGTCAGCGGCACCCGCTTCGCGGCAACGATTTTCGTGGGCCGCTGGGCCGGCAAAGAGGCCTTGGGCGACTACTACCTTGCCTTCTCGATGGTCATGCTCGCCCTGTGTGTGCACGAGGCGTTGGTCGCCCTGCCGTACAACGTGTTCGTTCAGCGATGGTCGGCCGACTCCGCCCGGAGCGGCCGATACACCTACGCCACGCTGCTGCTGACCGTCTATTCCGGTTTGATCTTGACGGGGTTCTTCGCCATCGCCGCCGCGGCCATCTGGCTCGTTGGGCATCCGGTGGGCTTCGGCCCTGTTGCCGCCGCGGCCACAGCCGCCGTGCCGATGCTATTCTTGGTGGAGTTCGCGCGAAGGCACGCCCTGGCGCATTTCGCGCCATGGCGGGCGGTGCGAATAGACTGGGCCTGCGCCGCCATTCAGGTGGGCGGGTTGTTCCTGCTGGCCCGTGTGGGTTTGCTCACTCCGGTCAACGCCTATCTGGTGTTCGCTGCCGGCTATGCCGTCGTGGCGGTTGCGTGGTGGTCGGCCGGCGGGACGCGCAGAGAGCAACCGGCGTCGCTGATCGCCACGACGATCCGCCATTGGCGATTCGGCCGGTGGGTCTTCGCAACGCAATTGATGCAGACACTGCGCGGCGCCGCGGCGCCGTGGATCGCGGCGCTGTTGCTGAGCAAGGCAGAGGCGGGCCAACTGGCCGCATTCCTGACGATCGTACTCTTGGCCAACCCCTTCCTGCTGAGCATCAACAATATCCTTTCGCCGAGCCTGACGCGTACGCTGCGGCACGAAGGCCCCGTCCGAATGAGATCGGCGCTGATCGCCGGCACGGCTTGGCTTGCATTGAGCATGACTGTTCTCGGCACGCTGCTGGCGGTCTTCAGCCCGCCGATTCTCGCCCTGCTTTTCGGCAGGGAATACGTCGATCGAACGCACGTCGTGCCGGTTTTGGCCTTGGCTATGGTGATCGAAGCGGCCGGTATGCCGTCGATCAACGGACTGTGGGCGCTGCGAAAAGGCCGGGCGAACTTCTTGGCCAACTCGGCCGGCGCAGCAGTTACGATTGCCGGCTGCTCGCTGTTGACGTTTTACGACGGATTATTCGGCGCGGCCTGCGGCTTGGTCCTAGGCCGATGTGTTTCCACCCTGTGGCAGATGGCTGCCTGCTTGCAAGCAATCGACCGCGCGGCCGAAATGCCGCAGAGCAGCGCGGCCATGGACGCATCGCTGAGAGGGCGGCAGGGCCGCCGACCAACTGGTGCTGCCGCACCCGACCCGAAACCCGCTCCCGTTGGTCGCTAGGATTCATCCCGGAAAACGACTAATCCGTGAGTTGTGGTTGAGGGCGGCAGGGCCGCCGTCCAACTGGTGCTGCCGCACCCGGCCCGAAACCCGCTCCCGTTGGTCGCTAGGATTCATCCCGGAAAACGACTAATCCGTGAGTTGTGGTTGAGGGCGGCAGGGCCGCCGACCAACTGGTGCTGCCGCACCCGGCCCGAAACCCGCTCCCGTCGGTCGCTGAACTCCTGGTCGAAAGAGACTCCGGGACAATTAGCTCGACAATTAGCTCGCAGATAGCGGCGGAACAAGTTGATCGTTCAGTGACGCAATCATCAGTCGCGCAGCGCTGGTCGTGGTTCGAGTGGGCTTCAGTCATCCTCGTTTGCGGATACTGGAGCATGACCCGATCGTTCGCGCACTTGGGAATCGCCCCTTTGTACGTGGGCGAGGCTTTCTTACTGGCAGTGGCCGTTTTCCGCTCGTCCGCATTGCAGGGCGTATGGATTCACCACCTTACGAAGCGCACGCCGATGACGGCATTATCGGTGCTGTTGACCGTGTCGTTATGCTTCGGTGTGTTGCAATCGTTGCGAGGGATCATCGAACAGCACAACACGAAAATCGCCTTACAGAACCTGGCGTTTCACGTGTACCCCCTGTTCTTCTTCCCGGGCATGTATTTGGGAGTCTGCCGGCCCGACATGTTGCCGCGCGCGGCGCGATGGGCGGCATGGACCGTGGGGATTTACGGAGCCGCCTACATTGCGATTCTTTCGCCGTTGGGTTTGGCCGAGGGCGGCGCGCTCGTCGGCGACGACGAGAATGCCGTCGCCTGGGCGGGGCAACCTTCAGGCGCCGGCCCCGCGCTGCTGGCCGTTGCGGCGTTCGCGCCCTCGGCCGCCCGGGCCGCGATTCCGCTGGCGCTCAACGCATTCGTCGTCTTGGGCATTCAGGTACGCGCGATCTGGATGGCGTTGGCGGCCGCGTTCCCGCTTTGGGGCTTTTTGACCGGAAAGCTCCGCGTGGTGCTTGCCGCGGCAGCGACCGCGACCGTCCTGCTCGCGGTCGCGTGGGTCTTGGATGTGCGCATTCCGGCCCCGACGGGCCGCGGCGGCGAGATCTCGGCCCGCGGCATTGTCGGACGCGCCCTTTCCGCCGTTTCCCCCGAGTTGGCCCAGCAGTACATTCCCGATCCGGAACGCTACGCAACGACGGTCTCGTGGCGCACCCAATGGTGGCGGGCGCTGTGGCAAGTGGTGCATCGCGATCAATGGTGGATTCTCGTCGGCCCGGGCTATGGGTATCCCATCTGGAGCCATCACCCGGAGGGCGACTTCGACGTTCCGCTTCGCACTCCGCACAATGTGTTCGTCTATGCGCTGAGCTACACGGGATGGGTCGGCGTCGCGCTGTTTGCGGCCGTACAGGCCGCACTCGCGGCCGTCCTTTGGAAGGCCTATCGCGTTTCGGGCCAGCCGTTCGGGTTCTGTTATTGGGTGATTGTCATCATTTGGGCCACGTTCGACAACTTCCTGGAAAGCCCGCAGGGAGCAGTCCCGTTTTACTTGCTCGCCGGCATGGCTGCCGCAGCAGTGTTGCGGCCTCTGTCCCCGCGGGATCGAACGAATGAGCCTGCCCGCTTGTCTTCTTCTTCGGAAGCCAATGAGTCGCCCGGAGGCGATTCGCACCGTAGGGAGCAACGCTCATGAACCGATTGTCCGTTGCCGCGACTGCGGCCGAAGTCGCGTCGTCAACCACTTGCCAAGGCGACGACCCGTTGCTGCGCCGGGATGAGCCCGAACGCACTCCGCCTGCGCCGCATTGGCCGCCGAAGGTCGCGGTGATGGGCGTCGGCGTGAGCCGCACGGATTATGCCGAAGCAGCCGAGGTGATCGTCGCCGCAGGGCGGCAACGGCAGTCGGCAGTGGTTTCGTGCCATCCGGTGGCGGGCGTTGTCGCCGCCATGCGCGATGCGGAACTGCGGCGCCGAGTCAACAGCTTCGAGATGATCACGCCCGACGGCCAACCGGTCCGCTGGGCGATGAACTGGCTGCGGTCGGCCGGGCTGCGCGAGCGGGTGTACGGCCCGCAGTTGATGCTCGAAGTCTGTCGCCGAGCCGCCGCGTGTGATGTGGGCGTCTATCTTTACGGGGCGACGCCCGAGGTGGTCGATCGGTTGCGGGCCAATCTCGCCGCACAATTCCCTGGGCTGAAGATCTGCGGAGCAGAATCGCCCCCGTTTCGCCCCCTGACTCCCGAGGAAGATGCCGCCGCCGTCGAGCGTTTCAATCAAAGCGGGGCCGGAATCGTTTTCTTGGGCTTGGGCTGCCCCAAGCAAGATCATTTTGCCTACGAACACCGCACGCGCGTTCGGGCCGTACAGATCTGCGTTGGGGCGGCCTTCGACTTCCATGCCGGCGTGAAGCCGATGGCGCCGCGTTGGATGCAGCGATCTGGTTTGGAATGGCTTTTCCGACTGTGGTGCGAGCCTCGCCGGCTTTGGCGGCGATACCTGGGCGCGAATTCCTATTTCGTGCTGCGGTTGGCCGCCGAGTGGTTTCGCCTCCGAGTATTGCGGCGCCAGCCTTCCGAACTCGAATCGGCCGACGGCGACGGCAGAGCGGTCCTTTCGGTGCGTCTTCGCGGCGACGACAATGGGCAATAAACAGTGAAGGCCGCCCCGCAGTGATTTTGGTTCCGCGCGACCGCCAATCGACGTTTTCGCCGGCACGATGAGTTTCGTTTTCGGCAACGCGCTCGAGGGTGTTCTCGGCGGTGCGATGTCGTCCCATGCGTGGCCGTTGTTCCAGACGCGTCGGGGTGTTTGCGCGGTAAGTCCGGCCGATTATCATGGCCCTCATACGGATTGCGAGGGAAAAGACGCTCGCGAAAACGAAACGAATCTGCTCCTTGTCTCGCAAGGCACACTCGCGGCAGACGACCGACTGGATTCGCACTCGTCGCAAGGCGGCACGGCCGAAAGGCCGATCGGTGCTGCCGCACCCGGCCGAGAACCCGTTCCCGTTGGTCGCTGGAATCATTGCCGAGAAAACAAGAACTCCGGCGTGAATGACACAAAGAAATGGCCCCATCAAACGATCTTTCGCCCGACGATCGGTTTGCCCCCTGGCCGCATGTGCAGGCATGGATTCTCGCCTGCGCTGTGTTTCCCTTGCTGTGGATCGGCGGAATGGTGACGACCTACGAGGCCGGCATGTCCGTCGAAGACTGGCCGACAACCTACGGGCATTGGTTCTACCCGATCCAAAAATGGATTTCCGGCCACTGGGATATGTTTCTCGAACACGGCCACCGAACGTACGCGCAGTTTGTCGGCCTCTTGGCCGTTCTCGCCGCGGCAGCCCTCGGAATGAAATACCGATCGCGCGGCAAGTGGCTGCTTGCGGCCGCGCTGCTGGCCGGCGTGGCGGTGCAGGCCACGCTCGGCGGCTTTCGGGTGCTTTGGGACGAACGATTGCTGGCCAAGATTCACGGGTGTGTCGCCGCGGCCTACTTCGGACTGTGCTCGGCCACCGTCGTTGTTACTTCGCGCCGCTGGCACAGCGGGCCGTTTGAACACCTGTCGGCCGCCGCAAGCGCGCGACGCTGGGGCTTGGCGGTAACCACTCTGCTTTATCTCGACGTTGTACTCGGCACGCAATTGCGGCACAACGTCGGCGGCGAGTCGCCCGCCTGGTTCACACTTTGGCTCTGGCTGAAAATCATTTCGGCAACGGCAGCGGCGTGCGCGGCCGGCTTTTTGGCTTTTGGACTGCTTTTACGGAGCGAAAGCCCGCGGCTCGGCCGGCGCGGGCGTTGGCTCTTTTGGGGAATCATCGCCCAATTGGTTCTGGGCGCCGCCACGTGGCTGGTCAACTACGGAGTGCCGGCCTGGTTCCGAGAATACGTATTCCCCTGGTCCTACGCGGTCACGGCCGAGGGCTTTTGGCAAGTTCAAGTCACGACGGCACACGTGGCCTTCGGGTCGCTGTTGTTCGTTCTTTCGCTGAGCATCACGCTTTGGGCGCACCGGATGACCGCTGCCCGCCGGTAGATCGCAAATGGCTGAACCGAACGTGGAAACGGCGCCGCAACCCGAACGATCGCCGTCCCAGCAGCATACCAGTGCCAATCCCGTCGGCCGCAACGAGGAAATGGCGGTGCCGTCCGAAGAATTGTCGCCGATGGCTGACGGCAACCGCACCGGCGCGCGTCAAACGCAAGAGGCCATCGCCTCGTGGATCGCGCTGTTGCGGCCGCGTATTCTCGGGTTGGTGGCCGTTGCCATGGCGGCCTCGGCCTGGCTTTCGGGCCAGGCACAACCGTCGGTGCCGGCCGTTATTCACATTCTTTGGGGCACCCTTTGGGTGATGGCCGGCTCGGTCGCCTTGAATCAGGCAATGGAAAGCCGAAGCGATGCCATGATGCCGCGGACCGCGCACCGGCCCGTGCCAGTGGGCCGGGTTTCGGCTCGACAGGCTGCTCTTGTCGGGGCGATGGCCATTGCAGCCGGTTGCGGCTACCTGGCGTGGTTCGCCAGTGGGGCGGTCGCTCTGCTCGCCGGCGCCAATGCGTTCGCCTACGTTGGCCTTTACACGCCGCTGAAGTCGCGTTCGCCGTGTCAAACTCCGGTCGGAGCGGCCGCCGGCGCACTGCCGGTGCTGCTGGGGGCAGCCGCCGCCGACGCCATGTTCAGCTTCCGGGTCCTGACATTGTTCGGGCTGCTTTTCTTCTGGCAATTTCCCCATTCGATGGCCATCGCCTGGCTCTATCGCGAGCAGTTCGCGGCCTCGGGCACGCGGTTGGCCGTCGTGGTCGATCCGAGTGGGCGTTCGGCCGGTCGCTGGGCATGCGTTGGG
>Ga0073932_1004292_pt1 | contig 17270 bp, 12 predicted proteins | sample DewCreD2012metaG_FD_76967 | JGI IMG/M metagenome (GOLD analysis project Ga0073932, IMG submission 76967) | Hot spring sediment bacterial and archeal communities from British Columbia, Canada, to study Microbial Dark Matter (Phase II) - Dewar... ... | reverse complement strand
TATGGGGTGCGCTTCGCGCGAAGGAAAGCTTGCGCAGCACTCTGATATCTCTCCCTATGTGATCGAAAAAAACTGCACTGCTTGCGCTGCCTGTATTGAGGCCTGCCCATCCTCGGCCATCTCCCTGAAGAACAACAAATCCGCCATAGACAGCCGCCTCTGTATCGGCTGTGCAAGCTGTATTGCTGCCTGCGGGTTTGAGGCGATCGACGTAAGATGGGAGGCAGGGGGAGGGCTGATCCAGGAGAAGATGGCCGAGTATGCCAAAGCCGTGCTTGAGGGGAAACAGGGGAAAACCTTCTTTATCAACTTTGCGATCAAGATCACCAAAGAGTGCGACTGCCTGGCAAAGGATGACCCCCGCATTGCCCCTGACGTAGGCATTCTTGCTTCTTGCGATCCGGTTGCCCTGGATAAGGCAAGCCTTGATTTGGTGCTTGAACGTTCCAAAAAAGACGTTTTTAGCCAGGCCCATCCTGAACGCGACGCAAACAAACAACTTCATCACGCAGCTACGCTGGGCGTGGGAAACCTGGATTACACTCTTTGTACGATTTCCTGACGGACGCATGGGCTCAAAGCTCAGATTTGAAACCGATCCTCATAACAGGCTCCTGGTCAGGTCTTCTTCGTTGCGCGTCCCTCAATACCGGCGCACCCTCGAAGGCACTTTCAAGGCAGGTAAGGGCAATGTGCTTGTCTATCAATTAAGAAAATCAAGCGGCAGCGACGTGCCCCAGCAGATTAAGTTTACGGGTAACTGGACTTTCGAGAAGGGGGAAACCCTTGTTTTTACCCTGGACAAATGGAGCAACCGGGGGCATACCGGTAAACTTTATATCGGGGCAAAAGCCATCGACGCCCGCTCGGATGAGCTCGTTTTTGAGGTCAACACAAAAAATACCGACAACAGCGAACGTTTTTATCTCTTAAGGCTCACCGGTATCTGGCAGGCAGACATGCGCAACCGCCTGAATTTTGTCGTTGAAAAGGAGCGGGGCGATTGCGACCGGCTTACCTTTGAAGGCAGCTGGTCTATAAACGAAAAAAACCAACTGGCCTATGTTTTGGCCAGCCGCAGGCTCAAAAGGAAAAAGGACAGGACGCGCGCTCTTGTTTTCAAGGGTGAATGGGAGATGGCCGATAGACACACGCTCTCGTATGTGCTCAGCAGAGAGCTGGGGTCGCGCTTTGATTTTCAGGTTGGCTTACGCAGGGCAGGAGAGGGATTTGTGCGCTATGAAATGTTTATAGGGGCCCATCCTGCCGGCAAGTCAATTACGCTGAAAGGAAACTGGAACCTTGATGCCCGTAAAGGTATAATCTTTGAAATGAAAAAAGAAGGAGAGAGAGTTTCGCGGTTGACCTTCGGAGGCAAATGCAGGCTCGCCAGAGGGAAGGTAATAGAAGCGCATCTGCTAGATGCGGCAGGCAAAGATACGGGAGTATCCTTGAAGCTCTCCCGGGCGCTGGCAAAAGGAGCAGGGGAAGGCTTCCTTGAAGTTTTGGCTTCCGGCAGGGAATGCGTGCTGAGCGCCGGCTACGGGCTTTTATGGTGAGCCGCACGAAACGGTTTCTCGTTTACCTCTTTTAATACGCGCTCTTTCTGTTATAATTATCAACAGTTGGCATTCATTATAAGGGAGAATATATCTTTATGCTCTTCTGGGTATTCTGGATAACTTTTGCTTCGATTGTGGTTGTTTCCGGCTATGTGCTTTACGGCATGTTCTCCGAGCGCATTGCCGAGAGCGTCGTTGAGAGGCGCAAGCGCAAACAGGCGGAAGAGGCGCGCGCATCGGAGATAGCCAGCCGCGAGCAAAAAATAGCCCGCCTTACCGAACAGTGCAATTCCCTCAAAGAAGAAAACCAGAAAATTCAATACGAGCATCTCTCCCTGCAGAAGGAACTGGAATCTGCCAGGGAGCAGGTGCGCACCCTGCAGGAAGAAGTCGAGCGCAGGCATGAATGGGTTAAAAAGAGCGAAGAGCTGCTGCAGCGCAACAAGGAGCAGAAGGTTGAGTTTGAAAAACGCCTCAAAGAAAAAGACCGGGAATTGCAGGAGGCCTTTACCAAGAACGTTGATCTGAGCAGAGAGATCAGAGACAGCGCAGAGCGTTATAAACTGCTGGAAAAGGAATGCAAGATTAAAGATGAAGAGATACAAGTATTAAAGGCGCAGATAGATAAGTATATTGCCGAAGTGCAGGCGCGCGTTAAAGAGATCAGGCTGCTTAACGATACCATCGCCGCATACAAGCGGGTGCAGGAAGAGAACGAGTGGGTATCAAAAAGGGATTTTAACCGGCTCAACGAAGAATACGGGCAGCTTGAAAGAGAGCTGGAAGAGAAGGAATCCTACCTTGAAAAGGCAAAGGATGAGATTGCAGCTTTGCATCAAGAGCTTGTAAGGCTTAAGGCAACCCCTGCTGCGGCAGGTTCTGTTACAACCGAAACCGCAGAGACTGTGACAGCAGGAGAGGCTGCTGAACCCGCTGCTGAAGCAGCAAGCTCAACAGCGCAACCCGCAGGAGTGCTGCCTGCTGCAGAGGGGCCTTCGGTAGAACCGCCTGCTGCAGAACCTTCCCAGGCAGAACAGCCTGTTGCTGAAGAGCCGCAAGCTGCTGAAGCCCCACATGCAGAAGTAGCGGCTGTTGCAGAGCCTTCGGGGGAGGCCGTAGCTGCAGAGGATGCCCCTGTTGAAGAAGAGGCAGCAGTTGCCAAAGAAGCAGGGCCGCGCCCAACCCCACGAATCAGCCTGGAGAGAGTCAGGAATATCGGGATTATGGCACATATTGACGCAGGCAAAACTACGCTCTCGGAGCGAATCTTATTTTATACGGGAAAATCCCATAAGATTGGCGAGGTGCATGACGGCAAGGCGCAGATGGACTGGATGAAACAGGAGCAGGAGCGGGGTATCACCATCACTGCGGCGGCAACGACCTGCTTCTGGAAGGACACCAGGATTAATCTTATTGATACTCCCGGACACGTTGATTTTACCGCTGAGGTAGAACGCTCCTTAAGGGTCCTTGACGGCGCAGTAGCGGTCTTTTGCGCGGTCGGAGGGGTAGAGCCGCAGTCAGAAACAGTCTGGCGACAGTCGGACAAATACGGGGTCCCCAAAATCGCCTTTGTCAACAAGATGGACCGCACAGGAGCCGACTTTTACGCGGTCCTTAAGGACATCGAAGAGAAACTTGAGGCGCATATTGCGCCCATTGAAATACCCATAGGCGCGGAAGACCAGTTCCGCGGTGTTGTCGACCTTATAGAGATGAAGGCATATTTTTATCAGGATGAGACGCAAGGAAAGGAATACCGCATAGAAGACATACCCGCAGACCTTGTGGAGACCGCAAGCAAGTACCGCCTGGTCATGATCGAGAGGGTTGCAGCACTTGACGATGCCCTGATGAAAAAATACCTTGAAGCCCCGGACAGCATTACCACGGAAGAAATTGTTTCAACCCTGCGCAAAGGCACCGTTACCAACAAGATAATACCCGTGCTGTGCGGAGCGGCATTCAAGAATAAGGGGGTGCAGAATCTTCTCGATGCGGTTGTCAGGTACCTGCCTTCTCCGCTTGACCTGCCTCCGGTTAAGGGGCACGATTTTAAAGACCCAACGGTGGAGGTTGTGCGCAAGCCAGATAGTAACGAGCCGCTGGCAGCGCTTGCATTCAAGGTGCAGGCAGACCCGCATATGGGGAAGCTTGTGTATGTGCGGGTTTATTCCGGGATCCTTTCCACCGGTACCTATATCCTCAACGCCACCAAAAATAAACGGGAGCGTATCGGAAGGCTCGTGCAGATGCATGCAAATCAGCGCGAGAATATAGATTATGCGTTTGCCGGTGATATCGTGGCAGTGGTCGGCATGAGCCATACCATTACCGGAGACACCCTGACGGACTACGAGAACCCGGTGTTATTAGAGTCTATAGAATTCCCTGTGCCGGTTGTGTCGCTGAGCATCGCTCCCAAGAGCCGTTCTGACCAGGAGAAGCTGGGTAAAGGCCTTGCCAAGCTTACCGAAGAAGACCCTACCTTCCTCGTGCAGACCGATGAGGAGACCAAGGAGACGATCCTTACCGGTATGGGGGAGTTGCACCTTGAGATCATCGTTGACAGGTTGAAAGTCGAATTTGGCGTTGAGGCGATCGTTGGAAAGCCGAAGGTCGCCTACCGCGAGACCATTACTGCCGGGGCCTCGGCAGAAGGCAAATACATCAAGCAGTCTGGCGGCCGCGGCCAGTACGGGCATGTGGTTTTTGATATTGCGCCTGCAGAAAGCGGCAAGGGAATCGAATTCGTCGACAAGATCAAGGGAGGGGCGATCCCGCGGTCATTCATCCCGGCGGTTGAAAAAGGAGTCAAGGAGGCGGCCCAGAAGGGTATCTATGCGGGTTACCCGGTGGTGGACGTGCACATCGAGCTGGTGGACGGGTCTTTTCATGAGGTTGATTCCTCGGAGCTTTCTTTTAAGATGGCAGGGATCATCGGGTTCAAGGAGGCGTTTATGAAAGCAAAACCCATCCTTCTTGAGCCTTACATGAATCTTGAAGCAAGCACACCCGAAGAATACGCCAACAGCATTATCGGTTACATCTGTTCCTGCAGGGGGAAGATCCTGAACATGGAGACGAAAGGAAAGCAGAAGATCATCTCCGCGGAGGTGCCTCTGGCTGAGATGTTCGGCTATGCCACTAACCTGCGCTCTTTAAGCAGCGGCCGCGCCAACGCTTCGATGGAATTCTCAAAATACCTGCAGGTGCCCAATGAGATCGCGCAGAAGGTCATTGCCGAAAGGAAAGAGAAGCAGGCGCAGGAGGGCAGGTCTGCCTAAATTCATTGAAGCCGCGAGGGTTTTGTGTTAAGATTAACTATTCGCGGGAACTTTCCAGTTTACTGATCGCACAAAGAGGTCGCTGATGTCCCCTTTGGTCGGGTTTTATATCGCTACGGCAATCATTAGTCTTTTGATTGCCTTTTTTTTAGTCGCTTTCTCCAGGGCCTCTGCTCAGGCAAAGCTTAACAGGGATAAGATTAAGTTCCGCCAACCGCGCTATGAAGCGGACGAAGTCAAAAGCGATTCCCGGGAGGTTCAGGATGAGGCGTTAAGGCAAGAGTTATTCCAGAAGGTCAGCGAGACCCTTGCCATTACCAAAGCGCAAGGGCAGGAGGCGGCAAAGCTCATTTCCGAGACCATCGGCAGGGAAGTTGAGCAAAAGATTGCCGCCGTGAGCCAGCAGATGCGCTCCAAATACGAAAGCCTTATTGAAGAGCGCGCCAAAAGCGAGGAGATAGCCTGGAAAAAATATAAATCCGTGCTTACGGAAAAACAGAGCACGGATGCGGTTATCCGCAGCGTAGCAGAAGGGCTCCTGGTGGTTGATTCAAAGGGGAAGGTCCTGATGATGAACCCTGCGGCAGAGAAGCTCCTGGGCGTTTCCAGGAAGGAGAAGATGGGCAAGAGCCTGATGGAGGGCCTCAAGGACGAACAGCTGGTATCTCTGGTAAAGGACCAGAAAGACCAGTCAGGGAGGGAGATAGAGGTTATCAGCCAGGATGACGAGACAAAAAAGGTGCTCAGGGCAAGCAGCGCGGTCATTGAGAATGAAGAAGGCCAGACCATCGGCATGGTCTCGGTTTTAAGCGACATCACCAAGCAGAAAGAGCTTGACCGCATGAAGGCGAATTTCATCGCCAGCGTTTCCCATGAACTGCGCACGCCCCTGGTAGCAATCGAAAAATCCATTGCCCTTATCCTCGGCAAAACCGTCGGCGACGTCCCCCCTGCGCAGGAGCAGTTTCTGGCGATCGCCGACCGGAACCTAAAACGGCTTAGCCGCCTCATTAACGACCTCCTGGACCTTTCAAAACTGGAGGCCGGCAGGATGGAGCTTAAAAAGCAGAACCTTCCGCTTGAACCGATTTTTACGGAGGTGCTTGCCACCCTTGATACCTGGGCCCAGACTAAATCCATCCAGCTTAAGAAGGCGGTTGATGAGGGTCTTCCTGAGATACCGGTTGACCCCGACAGGTTAACGCAGGTCCTGGTGAACTTAATCGGCAACGCCATAAAATTTACGCCGCAAGGAGGAAGCATCACCCTTAAGGCAGTCCTTAAAAAAGAGGAAGGGTGCATTGTGCTGAGCGTTACCGATACCGGTATCGGCATAAGCCCTGAGAACATACCGAAGGTTTTCGATAAATTTTATCAAATAGGGGAACGGGCCTCTACGGATATCAGCGGCACCGGCATAGGCCTTTCGATCGCAAAAGAAATAGTCGAGCTGCACGGAGGGAGGATCTGGGTGGAGAGCAAGAAGGGAGAGGGCACGACCTTCAGCTTCACCCTTCCGCTTACATAATGGGAGACGCAGAACAGAAAAAACATAAAGTGCTTTTAGTGGATGATGAAGTGGACTTTATCCAGCCTTTGGCATTCTGGCTGCAGTTCAAAGGTTATGAGGTGGTGGTTGCCTTTGACGGCACGTGCGCGCTGCAGAAGCTGCGGGAGGAGCGGCCTGATATCATTTTCATGGATTTGAATATGCCCGGGATGAGCGGCGTGGAAGCGGTCGGCAAGATCAGGGAGCTTAACCCCGAGATTCCGATTATCATCATCAGCGCTTATATCGATGAGGAGCGGATAAAGGAAGTCCTTTCCTGCGGCATCTCAGGCGTTTTTTATAAAGGCGCAGATTTTCAGGAAGGCCTTGCCCTTCTTGAAACCACGCTGCGCACCCACAAAAAACTCAAAAAGACAACGTGAACCTTTTCCCGGAGAGATTTCTCAGGTACCGCAAGGCCCTTGTGTGGGCAGCGGCGCTCATAGCGGTTACGGGCGCCAACCTCTATTTTCGTTCCTACCCGGTTTATTTCCCGCAACTGAAAGGCCATGCGCAGAAAGCAGTGGAGCAGCGTATCCAGCAGATGGCAGTTGAGGTGGTATATAAGAAATTCCCGCAGTTCGACCCCCTGGCAAAAGACCGGCTGATAAAAAACCTCTACGCGGATTACCGCAGACAGAATAAGCAGGAGATCAAAGCGCAGGTTAACGACCTTTACCGGCAGATCAAGGATAGGTATCAGGATGAAGAAGGCCAGACCTATCTTATGGAGCTTGATTGCTGGCACTGGGCGCGCTATGTCGAGAATGTGCTGCGCCTGGGCCATCCGGGTGATGAGACCGTTTATGGGAACCAGCTCGACCTGTTCATGCTCGCCCCCACGGGTTATTACATGTTGTGGGATAATTTCCTCTTTTATCTTTCGTCCTTTCTTTACCGTGTCTTTACCCTTGTCAGGCAGGTGCCCCTGTTCGTTTTCCTTTTCTACCTCCCGCTTTTTTTCATCGCGGTATTTTCCGTTTTCTTCTATTTCTTCTCGTTCCGTTTCGGCGGGCATGCGGCAGCGGTGGTCGCATCGCTTTTTGTAGGGCTTTCCCCTATTTTTCTGCAGCGCAGCTGCGCAGGGTGGTTTGATAAAGATGTGCTGAACCTCTTTCTGCCGCTTGCCGTCAGCTGGGCCTACCTGATCGCCGTTTCGCATTCCGATTACTGGAGAAGGCTCATGTGGGCTTTTATCTCCGCTTTCTGCCTGGGGGTTTTCTGTTTTAACTGGACCCACTGGTGGTTCATTCTTTTTGTCATATTTATTTATGAATCCTTTTCCTGCGCCAGCCTTATCGTACGTTTGGTATTCTTTAAAGAAAAAAACCGATCTGCCCTCTATCAACGCGGGCTTTTGTTTTTGTTTTTTGCGCTCTTCTCGGCCATCTGGATTCTTCTTCTGGCAGGGCCTAAGCCCCTGGCTGAACTCTACCGCCAGGCCCGCCTGGCGCTCATACTGAATAAACCCCTGATGGCTTCGGTCTGGCCGAATGTTTATGCGACGGTGGGGGAGCTGCGCAGCCTTAAAGCCGCGGAGATCGCCCATTCCATGGGCAATGCCTGGGTTTTTCTTGCCGCGGTTATCTCCATGCTGGTTTTTTTGTTCCGCGCTATTTTCAACAGGGAGTTTTCCGGCTTTCGCTATGAAGCCGTGGTCTTGCTGTGCGTTTGGTTCCTGGCCATGTTTTTTGCAAGCACGCGGGGAGTACGGTTCCTGGTCTTCCTTGTCGTGCCCCTGGGGGTATTTTTGGGCTGGGCTATAAGCGATGCCTACGCTTTTTTCAGAGAGAGGAAGAACATCTGGGCAATGGCCCTCGTCTGCACGGCCTTCCTGGCGCTTTCCGGCCTTTTTGTAAACAAGGCGCATACGAGCGCGCGAATGATCTATCCACTGATGGATGATTCCTGGTATAAGGTCCTCAACCTTATCAGGGAAAAGACCCCGCGGGAGACGATCGTCAATTCCTGGTGGGATTTCGGAGACTGGTTCAAGGTCGTTGCGCAGAGAAGGGTGATCTTTGACGGGCAGAGCCAGCATACCCCGCAGGCCTACTGGATGGCAAAGGTCATCTTAAGCAACAATGAAGAGGAGGCAGTGGCTATCCTGCGCATGCTCAATAACGGCGGCAACCGCGCATTCGAAATAATAAATACCCACTTGAAAAACCATTTGCGTTCGGTGCTGCTTCTGGAGAGCCTGCTTCCTTCTACCCCCCAGAAGGCCCGGCAGGCCCTGCTGGAAGTAATGCCGGTTTTGCCGGCGGAAGAAGTGCTGCGCATACTCTTTTATACTCCTCCGCGCGCCTGCTTTATCGTCGAGAACACCATGCTCCCGAAAATGCCGGCTATTTCATACCTGGGGAACTGGGATTTTTCTAAAGTCTATATCGCCCAGAATTTCAATTCCCAGGAGAAGGACCGCATCACCGATTACCTCAAAAAACTCGGCAGGAACCCCCAGCAGGTGGAAACATTCTATCAGGAGGGGTTTTTGGTATCGAAAGAGAACCTTGACGCCTGGCTTTCCAGGAGGCTGCAGTTCTACGGTCAGCTGGTCAACGGCAGGGAGCATGAGGGGATCGTTTATTTCGATAACGGGTTCGTCTATAACATCAAGGACCAGACCATCGGTTCAGCCCAGGGGCAGATCCCCCGCACGCTTTTTTTCTATGAGGACGGCAAACTCATGGAGAAAGGCCTTGCAGGCGCCAATGCCGGTTTCTCGGCGATGGTAGCCAAGGACGACAAAGGTGTCTATCAATGCCTGCTTCTGGACCGTGAGCTGGGAGGAAGCCTTTTGGTGAGGTTGTATCTTTTTAAAGGGAAGGGAATGAAACACTTTGTTCCGTTCATAGATGCCGAAGAAGGCAATAATTTCATACGCGTATTCAATATAGCCTGGTAGAAGATGGAATACCTTTTTGAAGTCTCAGTTGTCCTGCCCTGCCTGAACGAAGAAAAGGCCATAGGCGCCTGTATTAAAAAGATCAGGGAGGTCTTTGAGAGGGAGAGGATTAACGGCGAGGTCATTGTTTCCGATAACGGCTCCACCGACCGTTCCGTTGAGATCGCCGAGTCCCTCGGCGCAAAAGTGGTGCGCGAGCCCCTCCACGGCTACGGCGCCGCCTATCTCAGGGGACTCAAGGAAGCGCAGGGGCGCTATATCGTCATCGGGGACAGCGATAACACCTACGATTTTTACGATATTCCCCGGTTCCTTACTCCCCTCAAGAGCGGCTACGACATGGTGATCGGTTCGCGCTTTAAAGGCAGGATTGCCAAGGATGCCATGTCCTGGACGCACCGCTACATCGGCAATCCCATACTTTCAGGGATGTGCCGGTTGTTCTTTAACACCAGGCTTTCCGATATCCATTGCGGGATGCGCGCCTTTACCTACGAGGCCTACCAGGCGATGAACCTGAGGACCGCAGGCATGGAGTTTGCAACTGAGATGGTAGTGGCTGCGCTGCAGAAACGCCTGAAAATCTACGAGATCCCCATTAATTATTACCCCCGCTCCGGTAAATCCAAGCTTATGCCCCTTGCCGATGCCTGGCGCCACATCAGGTTTATGCTGCTCTATTGCCCGGTGTGGCTTTATTTCGTCCCAGGCATAAGCGGGTTCCTTATTGGCATGGCGATCCTGTTGCTTCTGCTCAAGGGGCCGATCCTGTTTCTGGGGCATTACTGGGATATCCACCTGATGGTTTTTGCCAGCATTATTTCCATTCTGTTCTATCAGGTCCTGCATCTGGGCGTCTATGCCCACACCTATGCCATCAGGCAGGGATACCTGCGGTATGACGCTTTAACGCTTTTTTTCAAGGCCCGCTTCAACCTGGAGCGCGGAATCCTTCTGGGTTCGGCTATTTTTCTAGTCGGCTTTGCGATAGAAAGCTTTATCTTCGCCGAATGGTTCTTCAAGAATTTCGGGGAACTTCAGCGCATACGCGAATCCATTGTCGGGATGACGTTCTTGGTTATCGGCCTGCAGACGATATTCTCCTCCTTTTTTATAAGCCTGCTTTTTCTGGAACGCAAGGGAAGCCCTGAGCCTGAGGAAAGGACCCCTGCCGTATGAGGAATTACGCTCTCCTGGGGCTGATACTCTTCCTGGGGTTTTTGGCAAGGGTCTACAACCTCAATTTCCCCTCCATCGGATACCATAATATGAAGGAAAACGAGTACCTGAGCATGGCGCAGGAGATGCAGCGCACCGGAGACCTGGTCGTGCGCAGGATATATTTTTACAATGCCTTCGAGGATAACCCCCTGATGAAGCTCTACCCGCAGCCTCCCCTCATTTCTTATCAGATACTCCTTTCTTGGAAGCTCCTGGGAGAAAACCTTTGGGGGGCGAGGCTTTTTAACGTCCTTTTCGGAGTGGGCTCTATTGCGATGATGTACTTTCTGGCGCGCCTGCTTTTTACGCAGGAGTTGATTGCGCTTTTGTGTTCGTTTCTCTTGGCAATGATGCCGCTGGCGGTCTTTTTCTCCAGGAACATGCAGCCTGAGAGCCCGGCCTTCTTCTGGATGCTTGCCGGAACGCTTTTTTACATGCGTTATGCCTCAACAGGCCTCAAGCGTAACCTCATACCGGGGGGGTTGTGTTTCTGGTGCGCCTGGCTGTATAAATTCAGTTTTCTTATCGGGGTCCTGCCGTTTGTTGCCTGTTTTCCCTTGCGCAGGATTTTTAAGAATAGAAAAGAGTTCGCCGGGACGGTATTGGCATTGACGCTGCCGTATGCTTTACTCGTCGCAAGCGTCCTGTTGTTGAAGCACCTCGGCCAATGGGAGTTTGAGAAGGCAGAGACCCTCAGCAGGATATACCCCCTGGCAGTATTTACCGGCGATTACTGGCAGCGCTACGGCAGGATGATCTGGTGGTATGTCAGGGGAGAAAATTTTACCCTCCCTCTTACGGTGCTGGCGGGGCTGGGTATAGTTATCGCATTCGCCAAAAGAAAAGGGCTCCTGAGCCGTTATATTATAGGAGGAGTGTTGAGCCTTATCGCTTACGCCATGATCTTTGCAGACCACATAAACCAGCACAACTACTATCAGATGCCGTTTCTGGCGCTGGTGTGCGTATCTATCGGTTTATCGGTCGTTTTTATTTCGGGTGTGCTTAAGAAAGTTTTCAAGCGTTCCCTCGCCGCTTACCTTGCCGCTGCAACAGTGCTTATCGCCATAATACCGGCGTACCAGGCCGTATCGCGGATGCATGCAACGGTCTTTTTGGGGCAGGATGTAGCAGGGGAATCGCTCAAGGAATTCACCGCTCCCGATGAGCGCATTTTTCTTTTTACCTACGCCCAGGGCTATGCCATTGCCCGTTATGCCCGACGTTACATGGGGCCGGTTAAGGACAAGTTAGAATTTGAGGCTGCGGAGAGAAAATTCAATGTCCGTTATATTTGTTTCTACCCGGCAGAATACGCCCGCATGCTCGAAGAAAAGGACCCGGAGCTTTTCGCCTACATCCGCAGCAATTACCATGTCAAGGAGGTGGGGATGGCCGAAGACCCGAATAAGATTTTCTACGTTATCCTTGAGCGCGGCGAGGGGTCGGATGCGGAGAATTTCCTCAAATCATTCTCCGGCACTATGCAGGTACGCTCCATTTATAATATCCTGGGCAGACTGGTATTTTTCTACTCGTTAAGGGTCCCTGCGCCGGAAGCAGGCTCTTCCGATGGCTGAAATCCCCTTGATCTCGGTGGTTATACCGGTAAAAAACGAGGCATTGCTCCTTGAGCATTGCCTTGAGTCTTTGCGTTCGCTTGCCTATCCCGCGGACAGGCTGGAGGTGATTGTTGCGGACGCTCAATCGCGCGACAACACGAGAGAAATCGCAGAGAGGAACGGCGCGCGCGTTGTTGAAAACGAAAAGCAGATCGTTGTCTCCGGCCGCAACAGGGGCTTTGAACATGCCAGGGGCGAGCTGGTTGCCTTTACCGATGCGGATTGCCTGTTTGATGCGCAGTGGCTTGCCAACAGCCTGAAGTATTTTGAAGATGAAAAGGTCGCAGGCGTAGGAGGGCCTACGCTCATGCCTCAGGACAGCACGCATTTCGAGCAGGCAGTGAATCTTCTCTTTGAGCTTGCCGGGATGATAGGGGTTACCAGCCACAGGCAGGCATTCGCCGAAGCGTACGAGACCTTTGATATTCCCGGCTGCAACGCTATCTACCGCCGCAAAGCGCTGCAAGAGGTAATGCCGGTTGACGAGGGCCTGCTGACTGCCGAGGATGTCTGGATGAACGAGCAGCTACGCGCACGAGGATACAAGTTTATCATGGCCCCGGATGTAATAGTCTGGCATTACCGCCGCAGCGCACCCTTTACATTCATGCGCCAGATCTACCGTTTTGCCATAGGCAGATTCCAGGCGGGAAAACGCAAAGCCAGGCTTCTTAAGCCGCTGCATGTAGCGGCGGCCTTAACCATCCCTTTGTTGCTTGCGCTTGAGTTTGCGTTGCGTTTTATTGCTGCCATGTGGCTTTACCCGATTTTAGTAATGCTTTTCGTTTTTGACTGCTTTTTTTTGGCGTTTCTGCATACCAGGAAATTAATGCCTTCAATCTATTTTCCTTTTGTGGTGTTCATATTCTGCTGTTTCTGGTCATTAGGGGCGATGAGGGAGATGCTTTTTCCTCTCAGGGATCCTGCCGGGAGATAATATATGAAGGTGAGTTTCATCATACCGCCGGTGCTGGATAATACCGCAAATGTGGACAGGTGTTTCGGCTGCAATTACAATATATACTTCCTGCCGCTTCTGCCTGTTTTATATTCGGCCACTATGATAAAAGGCGATGTTGAGAGCGTTTCCATAACCGATTTTGCCGCATTAGGCAGGAGCGCGCAGGAATTTAAGGATTTTATAGCCGCTGATAATAGCGACGTATATGTTTTTTACACGGTTTTTTTATCGCAGAATACCGATCTGGCTGCACGCCAGCTTATCCGAGCACGCCACCCTCATGCGCGCTTCATATTTTTCGGGCCGCAGGCAACCTATGCCGCGCCCAGCTTCCTCGATGCGGAAGATACCGTCCTGGTAAGAGGGGAGCCGGAGTTCGTCATGCAGGAACTGATACGAAAACTCGCCTGCGGCGCAGATTTTACCGCTATCCGGGGGATATCCTTCCGCCACGGGGGCGCTGCCGTTGATAACCCTCCCGCACCGTTGATCAGCGATATCGATTCGCTCCCCATTCCCGACCGCGCGCTCCTGGACCATTCCCCTTATTGCAATCCGAAATTGAGCCGCCTGCCGCATACGGCGGCGTTGACATCCCGCGGGTGCTTCGGCCAGTGCTGGTATTGCGTGCCTAATTCCCTTTCATATGCGCGCGAGATCGAATACAAAAAATACCTCGGGCACAAGCCTCCTGCACGGCTGCACTCCGCCAGGAGGGTGATTGATGAATTCCGCGCTATTGCAGGGCAGGGGTTTAAATCTGTTTCTATAATCGACGATCAGTTTATCTGGGACGAAGCGCGAACCATTGAAATCTGCCGCGGCATTAAGGATTTGAATCTTGAGTGGTCATGCCTGTGCCGCCCGGAGAAAATCAGCCGCGAAGTTGCAGAGGCCATGGCAGAGGCGGGGTGCGGGTATGTGGACTTAGGGACTGAGTCCTTTGACGAGAATGTCCTTGCCTCCATTAAGAAGAATATGTCTCCCGGCGATACCAAGGAGGCAGTTGAAGTTTTGCGTAAAGCCGGGATTGAGGTTGAAATCAACATCCTCCTGGGGGCTACGCCCGTTGAAACGGAAGCAAGCATAAAAAAGACGCTTCGGGAAGTGCGCAGGCTGAATGCCGATTACGTCCTGTTCAGCATCGCCAATCCTTTTCCGGGAACCGAATTTTACCAGGCAGCCAAGGCGCAGGGATGGATGTATTACGGGGACTATGTCCCTGTTGACCCCGCAAAAAGTTCCATTATTTCTTATCCGCACCTTTCCAAAAAAAGGCTTGAGCAGCTTCTTGCGCATGCCTACCTTAGTTTTTACCTTAATCCGGCGTATCTGGTAAGGCAGGTCCTGAAGATACGCAGTTTCTCGGAATTTAAAAGCAAATTCAGGGCCTTTGCCAATTTCATGTACAAAAATTTCATCAAGAAATGAACTTCCCCTCCCTAAAAATGCGCACTACTGCCGAGCGTTCGAGCCAAAACGATCCCGCCATAAGGCCGATATTTTATCAGCATATGGCTGCCTATGAATACGCTGCGCAGTTCTGCGCAGGGAAAACCGTGCTTGACATCGGATGCGGAGAAGGATACGGCAGTGCGGTGCTGGCGCGCAATGCCAGGAAGGTAATCGGCGTTGATTACAGCAAAGAGGCGATTGCGCGCTGCAAAGAGCTGTACAAACAAAGCAATATCGAATTTGTCTGTTCTGACATCGATTTTTTTGAATACGGCCTTCCAATCGATATTGTCTGCGCGTTCCAGTTTATCGAGCATCTGCGCGAACCCCGCATTTTTCTTTCCAAGGTAAGGAAGCTACTTGGGCGCAACGGTATCTTTTTGCTTTCTACGCCTAACCGGATTGCTTCATTAGTCAGGCATCCGTATCATTTCCGGGAATACAGCCAGCAAGAGCTCAGGCAGCTGTTGCAGCAATATTTCGATACCGTGGAGATATCGGGCCTGCAGTTTAGCGATAAAGTAGCGAGGTTCCGCAAAGAGAGGAGGGAGGCAAGCCAAAAAATCCTGCGTTTAGACCCTTTGAGGATCCATATGCTGCTGCCAGCCGTGCTCCGCAGGAAGATATTCGATCTTGTCGCAGCGGTGTTGAGCAACAGGATCCATACGCAACACGCGGACGTAATAAGCTCCATCACCACAGAGGACTACCGCTTGACCAAAGAGGTACCTGATACAGCCATTGATCTGGTGGCGCTCTGCAGCAATCATCTTGCCTGAGGAATTACCGCTTTCCCCGTCAAAAAATGCTCGGTTTTTTCGTAAAATATCAGTTGACAAAAAAATAAATTTATGGTATATACTGGACTTACAGTAAATACAAGAATTAATGGAGATACAATAACTCCCGCACACACAACAGCACCAGTACCGAGGGCATACGCTATGGCTTCTGCACGCGGAAAAAGAAACAAAATGATCTCCGCAAAAGAATTAGCGAGCACCTTCGGCATCTCCTACCAGACCGTCAATTACTACACAGACTTCGGCCTTTTCCCCGTAAGGATTAAAAAGGGGAACGTCCGGCTATACGACAGGTCCCTGATCTCTAAGCGTGTCAAGGAGATTAAAAGCCTTGCCAGGGAAGGGTATTCATTACGCCTTATTCGCAAGAAGCTTATAGGGATTTAGTATGCATTTAATGATTTTATACAGGGTTAAAAGATGAGTTATTTCAAGGTGTTAGGATTCGAAAAAGAGCCTTTTTCAACCAGCCCTGATCCTGAGTTCTTTTATCATTCCAGGGAGCATGAGACGGTGCTGTCAAACCTCCTGATTGAATTAAGGCTTAGAAGAGGGATGTCTGTGGTTCTGGGAAACGTAGGCACAGGGAAAACCACGCTTTCGCGCAAACTTGTGCAGGAACTCAAAGCGCGCGAGGATTTTATCTTCCACATAATCCTGAATCCTTCTTTTGACAACGAACAGACATTCCTTGCATCGCTTTTCAGGAATTTCGGGATAGATTTGCCGTCAGATCCAGGAGCATTATCGCTTTTGGACCTCAGGGAATCCTTTGAGCGTTTTTTGTTTGAAAAAGGCGTTAAGGAAGAAAAGACTGTGGTGCTGGTTGTTGATGAAGCGCAGAAGCTCAATGAAAACTCCCTTGAGCTTTTAAGGGTGTTCCTTAATTATGAAACAAACCAATTTAAGCTTCTGCAGCTAATCTTATTGGGGCAGCTTGAGTTATATTCCACCATAATGAACATGCCTAATTTCTTTGACCGTATCAGCTTCAAGTTCACTCTTAACCCCCTTGATTTTGATGAGACAAGGGAGATGATAGAATTCCGCATACGCCAGGCCGGTTACCGGGCAGGGATGCACCTTTTTTCTGACGAAGCCATTAAAGAGATACACCGCCATACTTCTGGCTATCCCCGCCAGATCACGATGTTGTGCCACCGCGCGCTTAAATCACTGGTGCTCAAGAATAAATTCGTGGTTGACCCGGAGATGGTGCGCGACCTGATTGATGAAGACCTCAAATCAGGATGGCATCGTAAGAATACCTTTGCTAAGATGGCGGCCACGCGGGTTAGTAATGAGGAGTTTATGGGATGATCCCGGAATACCTTAAAGATAAAAGGGGTAATAATAAACTGTTTTTCGTTTCGGTTGCTACTATCGGCGGCCTCGTGTTGGGCCTGGGCCTGAGCCAGATGCGCCGAGAAAAGCCGTTTCTGGCCCTGTTCAACCAGGGGAAGGGAACCGGCAGCGGCATGATGGCTACAAAAGTGTCAGACCTTGAAGAGTCCCTGAAAAGCCTTATGGACCTTGAGATGCAGACCACGCCTGCTGTCGCTTCTTACGGAAGCATGGATTTTACCATAGAGAATACTCTTCCACCCAGCAGGCTTGAGCAGACTGAAAAAGGGCTGGCAGACCTTAAGGGTTACATTAAAGGGATAGAGGAACAAAACCACTCCCTGAAAGACAAGATGAACGTGCTTACCAATACGATCGTCGCCCGGGAAAAGGAGTTGATGAAGATATCCGCAGATTTAGGCGACCTGACTTCGCAGTTGAAAGCTCGACAGGAGGAGATTAGCGCATTAACCAGCGCCAAAAACTCCCTGGAAACCAAGGTCAAGGAGCTCGACTCGAAGTTTGAGCTTCTTTCTTCTGCGCATTCTGACCTTT
>Ga0073932_1004291_pt1 | contig 17271 bp, 9 predicted proteins | sample DewCreD2012metaG_FD_76967 | JGI IMG/M metagenome (GOLD analysis project Ga0073932, IMG submission 76967) | Hot spring sediment bacterial and archeal communities from British Columbia, Canada, to study Microbial Dark Matter (Phase II) - Dewar... ... | reverse complement strand
GCAGGTTGGAAACCTGCGGCACGCCTTGTACCGCAGACTTCCAGTCTGCCGTGTCGCGGATTTCCAATCCGCAAGGTTTGGGTGTTTTCCAATGGTTTCGGGTTTGTCCAAGGACCTGCCGACTGGAAGTCGGCGACACCCGCCTGCCTGGCGGCGGGCAGGCAGCAGGTTGGAAACCTGCGGCACGCCTTGTACCGCAGACTTCCAGTCTGCCGTGTCGCGGATTTCCAATCCGCAAGGTTTGGGTGTTTTCCAATGGTTTCGGGTTTGTCCAGGGCCTTGCCGACTGGAAGTCGGCGACACAGCAGGTTGGAAACCTGCGGCACGAGCGCCCTGTCCGCGACCATTGGTATCCGTGCATGTATGGAGTCCAAGCCGCAGTCTGCTCAGCAAGGGGCTTTGGCCCGCTCGCGCGCCATCGCGTGCGCAGAATAAAACTCGCCCGCTCTATTCCGCCTCAACCCGAATCAGTTTTTTTCCCCACTCCCTGGCCAGCCGGGCCAGCCGTTCCGTCTCGCCCCCCGGCGCCACATGGACGAACCAGGCTTCATCGGCCAGCGCCAGTACGAACTCATTCCGTTCCGTCGCCAGCGCGGCGGTCACCCGCCGCTGCCCCGCTCCAAAGGGTGACAGCACCAGCATCCGCCTCTCTTCGAGTGCTTTCCTCCACTCTCCCGGCACCCGCATCCGGTCCAACCCCCGCGCCGGGCAGATGACCACCGGTTGCAAACCCCGCAGCAGCACCGTCAGGCATTCCCGTTCGACTGGGGAATGAAAACCGCCCATGACCGTCCTTCCCATGTCCCGCAACTCTCGGGCCCGGTCCATGGCCCCGAGCAAGACCTGGCCGGGACAGGCGGTGGAGCAGAAAAGCGCCAGCAGCGGCTTGCTCAGAATGGAAATATCCCCCCAGGCTTGGACCCGCGTGAAACGGCCAAGCCATTCAGCCGGTTTTCCCGCTACCCGGCGGCGCTCCATCAGTTGCCCGATGGTCAGTTGCGCTTGTGCCGGTTGAAAAGCGGAAGTCCCCAAAATCTCGTCACGCGGCAGCGGCGGCCGGCCGGTAGTCCGGTAGCTTGCCCGCTTCCTTCTCGCACTTCGCGTATATCGCCTCCAGGTGCGGTTTCAACGCCAGCAGCCGTTTCTTCAATTCCTCGCCCGCCAGCCCGCATTCCTTCAGAAATAGGATGGTGCTGATCCCCTCCAATTCCTGGGCCGTCAGCCCGTTCAAATGCTTGGCGGTCGCCGCCCAAGCCGGTTCCTCTTCCAGGCCGATCTCCTTCATCAGCTTGCCGAGGTCGTCCGTTGTCTCCACCGAATACGACAGGTTGGTTCCCGCGGCGCATGGCGACTCGTTGACGAGTTTCTCGCTTTCCAACCGTTCCACTTCACTCCGCAATTGCGCGGAATACATCCCGTAATACGAATACTCGAACCGCTCCGGGAACGGCACCCCGCACTCCTGCAAAATGTGCACGAGCTTCTGCAACTTCTTGCGGCCCTCAACCCGCTTGAGCAGGTGGAGCAACTGGAGCAATGGCACAATCGGATGCATCGCCGTTATTACACAGGTTTCAGTTTTAACTGTTCAAGCACTTTTTCGACCTTTTCGGCCAGACGCTGGTGGTAATATAGCCGATACACCGCGTGCCGCGAATCTTCCCCCAGCTTGCCCAAAATTTTCGACTGCCCCTCCACCGGGCGCGAAGCCCCTCCAAGCGACCCATCCGCCAGCAAGATGGCCTCCGTGGAGGCCATTTCTTCGGCCTCCTCTCCTTCGCGCACGGGCTTGCGGAACACGGAGCCAAAATCCTTGTACGAATTGAAATCTAACCCGTCCAAAACCCAATCCAGGTTTTCCTGCCCCAGCCCGCCAAGAGCCTTGGTCAGCTTTACCACCTGCGCCGTCGTCGCCGCGCTCACGTCAGCACATCGGTACAGCTTCCGCCGGCCCAAGTAGGTCTTGGAAAGCTCGGCCAGCCGTGCATGCTCCGGCTTGGTTGCAAGCGACCATCCCTGCATGGCCGCCACTAGGGTAGCCTCATCGCACAGCAGGAAATCCGCATGATCCAACTTGCCCTCACCGGCAAAGAATCGGCTCGCAATCCCGGGCGTTCCCTTTGGCAGCTTGTTTTGCTTCGCCAACTCCGCCGCATGTTTGAACAGGCACAGCAGATGGGCTTCCCACCCACGCGTCGTCTTGTGGAAATAGACCTGCAGGCTCATGTGCATCCGGGCGATGATAAGCTGCTCCGCCGAGTGCAACCCCCGCTTTTCCTCCAGGCACAGCCGCCACTCCGTTTCCTTGGCCTGACCGGTGGTGCCTGGCTCGGCGCCGATGCACAGGCTGTTCAACAGCCATTCGGCGTCGAACGCCCCGTATTTCACCCCCGTCGCCACCGCGTCCCGCAGAATGTAGTCCATCCGGTCCGCGTCCAACTGGCTGCTCACGATGTCCACCAGCAGCCGGTGTTCCGATGCCCTCTTGATGATGTCCCGCACCTTCACCGGGTCCAGGTTGTGGGCCTTCAGAATGGCGGGGATGGATGATGCCCCGTCCGTGATCAGTTCCACCGTCTTCTTTTCATGCTTGGCCGTGGCCGGGAACGCCCGCTCCATCATGTGCGAGAACGGCGCGTGCCCAATGTCGTGCAGTAGCGCCGCCGCTTTCACCGTCGGCCCTTGCGCCGCCAGCAGGTCCGTCGCCGTCGAGTCGTTCCGGTAGCGGTGCCGCAGCATGTCCAGCATCCGCTGCGCAAAGCAAAAGACCCCCAGGCTGTGCGCAAACCGTGAGTGCTCTGCCCCCGGATACGTCATGCTGCTCACCCCCAATTGCCGCACCCTCCGCAATCGCTGGAATTCCGGCGTGTCAATCAGCTCCAGGAGGAACGCATCCTCCGGCTCAATCCGAATCAGCCCGTGAACCGGATCACGAAACACCTTCCCATGCGCTCCGATCTTTGGCCTGGTCTCGCTCATTCGTCCTCTTGGTCAGACTCCGCACCCAGCCTGAACTTGATGTCATAATTGAGGATGAAGTCTGTCTCTTCATCCGTAAGGCCATAGTGGCGTGCCAATCGACGGTCAATCTCGTCAAGGATCGGCTTCGATTCTGACACATTGAACTCGGCATACGAGATTTCGTCTCCGTCCTTCGTCTCGATCGTTTTTCGGACTGCATGCCGCTCCAAGTCCTTCAACAGCTTTTCACTCAGCTTGCCGAGGCCTTCATCTTCAGGCACCGAGCGTGCCAACGGGAAGCTGGTGGCCAGAGTATCGCTCAGGTGGAAGCAGTCTCCATAGGCAATGAAATACGAGTAGAAGAGGCTGCTGTTCAATACCGAGCAGATCACATGGGCCGTTTGCTCATTTGGGCAGTAGAGGTAGCGGCCATGAGCCGGTGCTCCCACACGGCCATTCTTCGCGTAATACGGAAGCCCAACCGTAGCCTTAACCCAATACTGTGTCGCCTCCTGGTAGAAGATGAAGCTTCTGGTTTGGTAAGTTGCAAGAAGCAAACCGATCGCTCGATTCTCAGCCCCGAAGAGCTTCTTGAAGACAGAAAGTTGCGTCGCGCAAGCAATTTTTGGGAATTGCCCCTGGAAGAGATTTTGCTCCGATACGCGCGTGAACTGCAAGTTCGCGAACAGAGCATCCCGAATCTCCGAAGCCCACCGGTTGTAGCGCGTAATCGAGAAGTCGGTCCCATTTTTTTGCGACCGCTTCCGCCCGAGAAAAACACTCGCCCTGCAATGTTCAAGCCCATCAAAGAGCTTGCCGGGCCGGTCGTCACAGGGGACAACCGATAGGAAGCCACAGTGCCGCACCAAGTGGTCGCGCAGGGTGACCATGCGAGACGAACTGACCAGCGGGAGCTGGACAATAAAGCTGAAGTACCCGCTGGGGCCAAGTAACTGCAGCGATCTCTCGGAACACAGGGCGTAAAGGTTCCCGCTTCGCTCGACCGCGTATTGCCGGACCGTATAGTCTTTCTTGACCGCTGAATATTCCTTCCAAGGTGGATTTCCGATAATGACATCGAAGCCACCACCGCTCAGGATACCGTAGAATTCGATAAACCAGTGGAAGGGCTGATGGCTCTTAAGCCATGCGCCAAACGCTTCAGGCTTCCTCGACAGCCCCATCTGATAGTCTTCCGCAAGGAACCGGTTGAGTTGCACCTCCAGCGCCACCAGCCGCCGTTGGAGTTCCCGCTTCGCTTCGGCCATCTCCCTGGCGCTGGTCCCCGGCAGCGTTTGCAATTGCCGGAACCGTTTGAACGCCCGGTCCGTAATGTCGGCATCCTCCAGGATGCCCGGCACCGCTTTCTTCCGCAACAGGTCGCTCTCGGCCGATTTTTCCACTTCCGCCCGCGTGGCGTAGCCAACCAACGTGTTCCCCGCCCGAATGTTGAAATCAATGTCCGGCAGCGGCTCGATGCCCAGGTTGTCCTTGCTTGGGTCCGCGTCCACTTGCGCCGCCAGCTTCAGGAACAGCCGCAGCTTGCAGATTTCCACCGCCTCTTCCATCAGGTCCACGCCGAACAGATTGTTGATGACAATGGACTTCAGGATGAAATACCGCTGGTTGGGATGCCGCGGGTCATCCACCTCATCCAGGATGCGTTGGAAGTGACTGCACTTCTTACTTCTTCCTTCTTCCTTCTGACTTTCTATCATCTCCCGCATCTTGCTCAGGCACGCCTCATAGAGCGGCTCCAGGATGTTCAGGGCGGCAAACAGGAAGGCGCCCGAACCGCACGTCGGGTCCAGGATGCTCATTCCCGGTTGGATCTCCTGGTTGGATTGCTTTTCCGGGTCCGGCACCCGCCCGGCCATCGTGTAGTAAATGGCCGTCAGCAGTTCCGGGTCGCTGCAATCATGGATCACGTCCACCATGAACTGGACCAGGTTCAGATTCAGCGTCACCAGCGAGTTGATGTCCTTCACCTCGCCCCCGGCCAGCTTGGCGCGCGTCTCCGCGTAGCGTTGCCGCCGCGCCACCACCTCCCGCCAGATTTCCGTCGGCAGGGCGTATTCGGGGGGCGCTGGCTTGTTCCAGCACTTGCGGCGCTCGATCAAATTGGGTTTGGCGGTGTCGAGGCCCTCGGCGATTTCGGGCGGCAGGGGCAGTTCCACGCCCTTCTTCACTGCGTCATAAATGTAGCGGTCCGGGTCCAGTTGCAGCAGCTTCCACACATACCCGTCCCCGGTAAACGCCGCCGGGCACTTCTTCGCCACCGCGTCCAGGATGAACGGAATGATCGTGCTCTTGCTGATGTATTCCGTGATGTCCTCTTTCGTGTAATACGCCCCCATTTGCTTCTGGTTCACGTATTTCTCGAAGATGTAGCCCAGCACATCCGGGTTGATCTCCCGGTCGTTCTTCATCGGGCGCTCATCGAGGTGCCAGGTGTATTCGTCAAAGAACGCCAGCAGCCGCTTGAATGCGCCGTTGTCTATGCGGATGCGATCCAGCTTCCCGTCGGCCTCCAGATGCGGGTGTTCCAGGAACAGCCCGCCGTTCAGATACGGCACCGTGCCCAGGAGCTTGTTGGTCGCCGCGTCCCGGTCCGCCGGCCGCAGTGCAAATCCCTTGAAAAACAGCGGGCAGAGGAAATCCCGGTAGTAGTTCAACCCCTCGTCTTCGCAGTGCTCGAACTTGGTTTGCAGGTATTCGGTGTCGCCGCTCAGGAACCGCTTCTGCTGGAGAAAATAGATGAACATCAGCCGGTTCAGGATCACCGACGCGTACCACTGCCGGTTGTCCAGCGTCTCGATACCCTGAATGAACGTGATGAACTTGTCCTTGTACTTGCGGAAGTCTTCGTAGAACCGCTTGGTGACCTTTTCCGCGTAGAAGTTGGCGTTCAGCCGGTCGAGCACCTGCCCGATGCTGGCCTTGCCCTCCTCATCCAGGTCATCGTAATCGAAAAACAGCCCGCTCAGTTTCTGCAGCAGCAGTTCCCCGCTTTGAATCCGGTCAAAACGAACGTCAATCGGCCTGGCCTTGCCCTCGCGCTTCCCCACCCAAAGCCATAAAGAAACATTCCGCGCCCGGTTGACAAAAACCAGAAAATGTTCGGCAAAGACCTTGGCCAACTGCCGGTGCAGGGCCAGTTGCGTGGCGCGTGTTGGAATGCTCCCGTCGGTCATGTTGCTCACTTCAAACGCCACCAGTCCCCCTTGCTCCGCAATCGGCGTCAGCCGGAACCGCGCGCCGTCCACCTGGAATTCTGGGGCCACGACGCGTGGCGGATTCGCCCACCCCAGTTCCCGGAACACGGCGGAGAAATTGAATTCCTGTAATGATTGGCGAAGGCGTCGGAATTCGATCATAAGATTGGGTTAGTCGTTGAGGCCAGAAGTGGCGTTGGTGAGATTGAGATCTGTGGCGGGCGCGTGAGCGTCTTGGAGTGCGGTAGTCCTCTACCGCTTTGGCAATCGCTGGGACTTATTACGCGCGCGGTGTGGCCAGGAAGAAAAGCTCCCGCACACCTCCCAAAGCGCCAGGGGACCGGCGCACTCCACGGCGCTGGCGCGTAAGCACAGGCCCCACCCGAAATCCGAATGGTCTTGGCGATGGGCGGTTTCATGACGGAATCGGCTTGGATCCGGCGGCGGACTGAATGCCCAGCGAGCAAAGTATCTGCGGCTCGGGTGTCTCCTTCACTTCCGCCACCTGGCACAGTCGGTCTTCCTCTTGCAGCCGGAAGACGTGATCCGCCAGCAGTTCATCCGAAATCCCCAGCCGCATCTGCCGCCGCAGCGAGTCGCTGGCCGACTCCTTCAGCGGCGACCGTAGCAGCGTGTCCAGCAGCGGATTCAGCTTCTGCAGCACTTGCGGCGAGAACAGCGTCGGGCTGGCCTTGAGCTTTTCCCGGTAGGTCTTCAGCCGCTCATAGAGTTTCCGGCGCGTGCTGCGGAAACTGCCCAACTGTCCGCTCAGGCTTACCTGTTCCTCATGCGCCACTTTCACCGATTCCGCCAGCAGATCGTAGTGGTTTGCCGCCAGTGGCAGCGCCGCTGTGTCCGCCCCGCACGCCGCCGACCGGAAAATGGCGCTCAGAGATTGCGAGATGACCTTCCCGTAAGCGTCCACGCGCACCAGCGCGTCTGTGCCGTCCGGGAACCGCAGATACGTGATCAGCCCCGGCGGCTCCGCTTCCGTCTTGGGCGTGGCGCTCCGCGCCTCTCTGGATGCCGGCACCACCGCCGGCAAACCCCGCGCCGCTTTCTGGTCGCCCTCACTCGCGCTATTCCACACCTGTTGCGCGAAGCTCACCAGGTCAACCTCTTCATCCGCGTCATCGTCCAGCACCCGTTTCTCGGTGTACAGGTCATGCAGCTTCTTGCTCGCCTCTTCGCCGATGAACGTCTCATCGGTCCCCACCACTTCCTGGTTTTGCAGCAGTCGAGCGAACAGCCGCGACCGGAGCCGGATGATTCGTTCCACTCCTTCCGCCGGCAGAAACGAGTAGGCCAGGATGGTGTCATGCTTCTGCCCGATGCGGTCCACACGGCCCGCCCGTTGAATCAGCCGGATGATGGCCCACGGCAGGTCGAAATTCACCACGATATGCGCGTCCTGGAGGTTTTGCCCTTCCGAGAGCACATCGGTCGCCACCAGCACCCGGAATTCCGTCTCCCCCTCGCGCAGCCCCCCGTTGGACTGCGGGCTGAATCGCCTCGCCACGCCCACCGGGTCCGCCGAATCGCTGGTGACCACCGCCAGGCCCTTGACCCCCGCCCGGTCCAGTTCTTTGCCCAGGTAACAGGCCGTGTCCGCATACTGCGTGAAGATCAGCGCCTTGTCCTTGGGGTGCGTCTCCGCCAGGAACTCCCGCAACGCCTGCAACTTCGAATCATGTTTGGGCTCCCACCGGCTCGCCCGTTTCAGAATGGCCAGCAGCGCATTGGCATCGCGCAAAAGGTCCGCCTTGAAATCCGCCCGGAAGAATTTCGGATTCAGCCAGCCGAAGCGGTTCTCCATCTCACCCCGATACAGCGAATAGGTCTGTTCGGCGCGTTGCTGATAAACCGTCAGGTCCGTGGCGAAGTCGTATCCGTGCGCCCCGCTCCCCTTGTCGCCGTCTTCGCCGTTGCCATCGGCGAACTCCTCTTCCGTGTCCGAGACCAGGCTGTCCAAGGCGGCCGCGTCTTGCGTGCCGATGGGCAGCGGCAGCCCGTTTTCCAGAGCGTGAACGTGAATCAGGTTGCGCAGAACGTGCCGCTCCAGCGAGAGCAGGAAACTGTAACCGTCCGATTCCAGCCGCTTGAAGAGGTTGGTCCGGCAGAATCCCAGCAGCCGTTTCCCGGCGCGGTTCAGGTTGTCCAGGATCTTCTTTTCCTCGGGCGTGGCTTTCTTCTCCGCCGACGGCACTACGTAGTTGGCCAGGCCGTACCGCGGCAGCGCCAGGTTTTCGATCACCTGCACCACCTCATCCCGGTAGAGCTTCGCGTAGGGGTCGTTTGGGTCGTTGTCCTTCAGTTCAAAGGTCAGCGTTTTCGGCTGGCGCACCGGGAAGTAGTATGGCTCCCCGTTCAGCAGGAAGAAATAACGCTGCTTCTTCTCATCGAACTTTGCGTAGTTCTGCATGATGAACTGCCGCGTGCGGCGCACCATGTAATGCCGCATCAGGTCCCGCCAGTCTTCCGAGTACGGACTGAGTTCAAACGCGCGCAGCGACCGCGGCGAGGCTTGGTGCAGTGCCAGAAATTCCGCCTCGCTCAGCCCTTGCTTCTGCCAGTCCAGGAAGAATTGCTCCGGTCTCGCCCGCAAATCCGCGTCTTCATCCACGAACAGCCGCAACTGGTTGCTCAGGTCCGTGAACTGCTTGTTGTACGGTGTCGCCGTCAGCAGGATGACCCGCGAGTTGCACTTCTCGATGTACTCCTGGATGGCGCGATACCGTCGCCCCTCGCGGTTCCGCAGGTTGTGGCTTTCATCCACCAGCACCAGGCGGTAGGGCGGCAGCTTGGGCAGTTCCTTGATCACCGCTCCCAGGGACATCACCTCTGCCGCCAGGCCGTAGGTCCCTTTGTACCAGTTCCACATCTCTTCCAGCTTGGGCGGGCAGATGATCAGCACGCTGCTGCCGTCATCCTCCTGGAATATCCGGGCTATGGCCGACGCCATCAGCGTCTTGCCCAAGCCGACTACGTCGCCCACCAGCACCCCGCCGTTCTTATAGAGGAGGCGCGAGGCCAGTTGCACCGCCGCCACCTGGAAATCGAGTAGCACCCCTTGAAAGACCTTGGGCAGCTTGAAATCCCGCTCGCCAATCCGGGCGTCTTCCGAAAGGTGGTAGGCCATCTTCAGATACACCAGGTAGGGCTTCACCAGCGCCTCGCTCGCCCAGCTTGTCTCGATCAGCTCCGCCAGTTCTTCCGAAAGGTCGAACCCATCCGGGTCCTGCCACCGCTCATCAAACCACTTTTGCAGCTTCTTGGCCGCGTCCTGTTCCACCACGTCCACGTTCAATTCCCCTTGGTGCGACAATCCCGAGAGCGTCAGGTTGCTGCTTCCCAGGTAGCCCACCAGCGGCGTGATTGGGTCCGACCGATGCACCAGGTAGAGCTTGGCGTGCAGCGGGTGTTTCAGGAAGAGCTTGATCCGCGCCTTGTGCGCTCGCAGTTGCTTGGCCAGCTCCCGCAGCGTCTTTTCGGCGGCGGCCGTCGGCAGCCCGAATTCGATCTGGTCCTTGAAGCTCTGGACAATCCGGCGCCGCAGCCGCTTCAGGTCCCCTTTGGCCAGTTCCTGTTCCTGTCGGCTGGCCTTTTGGGTCTCCCGCATGACCTCTTCCGGCGGGCGGTGCATCCCGATCAGCACGCGGCAGCACCCCTCATCCGTGCCGGGGTAGGGCTCCACCAGGTCAGCCAGGCTTGACCAGCCGCGCAGGTTGAAATACCCAACGCAGAAGTCCGCGCGTTTGGAAACTTGCAGCGTCTCCCGTAACGCGCCTAAAAGGTTCGCCTCAATGTTATCGAAGATGCGCGGCATAAGGCGGCGCGCATACTACCCGCCGCAATGCCAACCTTGAAGCAAATTCGCGGGCCTTCCGCAAGGAACCGAGGGCCGACGATTCCGATTGACCCTGGGGGCCAAAATCGGTCCACTGGACGGACACACCGGTGGTGAACAGGAATAAAAGGCCGGGACTATGGAGGCGCGGCGCGATGCTGCTGGCGCTGGCCGTCGCTTTGGCCGGCTGGGCGCCCGGCCTGGCCGCCGCTTCGCTCAAGGAACAAAACCGCGCGCTGGCCGACTCCCTGTTCACCAACCACACCTTGCTGCAAATCGCCCTCGAGGTTTCGGAGGAGGGCCTCGAGTCGCTGCGCAAAGCGCCTCGCGAGTATGTGCGGGCCGCGCTGCGGTGCGGCGGCCTCGAACTCACCAACATCGCCGTGCATCTGAAGGGCGGCTCGGGCAGTTTCCGCAAGGTGGACGACCGTCCCGGCCTGACGCTCGACTTCAACCGGCACGATCCGGACTGCCGGTTTTACGGGCTGAAAAAGCTGCACCTTAACAACTGCGCCCAGGACCCCACGCGCCTGAGCGAATTCATCGGCAGCGAGCTGTTTCGCGAGGCGGGCGTGCCAGCGGCGCGCGCCGCCCACGCGTTGGTCGAGCTGAACGGGCGCCAGCTCGGGCTCTATGTCGTCATGGAGGCCATGGACAGTTATTTTCTATCGCGCTACTTCAAAAACAACGACGGCAACCTCTACGGGCAGACCCGCGGCTGCGACATCACCAACGCCATCGAGCGGATGGAAGGGGACGCGCCGCTGACTTACGAGGACCTCAAGGCGCTCTCCGCCGCCGTGTTCGAGGAGGACCCGCGGCGGCGGCTCGAACTGCTGGAGAAGAACCTGGATGTCGAGCGGTTTCTCTCGTTTATGGCCATGGAGGTCATCCTGGTCCACCATGACGGCTACACCTACAACCGGCACAACTACCGCATCTACCAGGACCTTGACACCGGCCGGATGGTGTTTTTTCCGCACGACCTGGACCAGTTGATGCGGCGTGTCAGCCCCAGTTTGCTGCCCGAGGGCCGGGGCTTGGTGGGCCAGGCCATCATGAGGACCCCCGAGCTGCGCGCCCGTTACCAGGAGCGCGTCGTGTTTTTGGCGACCAATCTTTTTCAACCGGCGCGCCTCGTTCGCCGGGTGGACGACGCCGTCGCGGCGCTGTATCCCGGCCTGGCCCGGTATGACGCCGAAATCGCCGCCGCGTTCACCAACACCGCCGCCGAATTCAAGACCCGCATCCTGAACCGCGGCCAGACCTTGCAGCGGCAACTGGACATCCTGTCGGGCCGGCTCGCCCCGCTGGCTTTTGTCAAAGACACCGCCCGGCTGACCGGCTGGCGGCCGGACGGATTCCCGACGCACGCGCGAATGGACCGCGGCCGGACCGAGGACCGCCAAATGGCCTTGCACATTCGGCTGGAGGGCGCCAACCCGCCGCTGGTGGGGGCGTGGCGGACGCTGGCGCTGCTTGAGCCGGGTTGGTATCGGTTCGAGGGATTGGTCCGCTGCGCCGGGGTGGATTCCGCCCGCCGGCGGCGCGGGGAAGGGGCCGGCCTGCTGGTTCCCCTGTCCCGGCGCTTCGAGCCGTTCCGGCTGACGGGCGATTTGACCTGGCAAACCGTCGGCGTGAATTTCGAGGTGACCGCTAAAGCCGACGTGGAATTGGTGTGCGAATTGCGGGCCGACAAAGGAGAGGCCTGGTTTGCGGAGGATTCCTTGAAATTGATCCGGCTGGCCCAGGGCCCGACTGTTTCCGGCGCGCCGACGGACCTGGCCGCCAAAGCCATGGAAACCGTGAAAGCGGCGGCGCCCGAGGCGGCCAAGGATGTCACGCGCCCGATTTTTCATTTCCGGCCGCCGGCGGGGCGCATGGGCGAAATTTGCGGTGCCTTTTACCACCAGGGCCGGTATCATCTGTTTTTCCAATTTAATCCGTGGTCCAGCACGGAGGAGAAAGGCTCCGGGTGGGGTCATGCCCGCAGCCGGGACCTGGTCCGCTGGGAATTCCTGCCGCCCGCTTTGCTGCCGGACGCCCAGAACGGCAGCATCCTCGACGGACCGGGCAGCGCGGCCTGGGATGGCTATGGCAAGCCGCTCCTGTTTTACGCGCACACGCCGGCGGACTTTCCCAAAACCAAGCGCCAGCAATGGGCCGCGCTGCCCGAGGACGAAACCCTGTTGCGCTGGCGGCGCATCAATCTTGGGCTGGCGCCCGGCAAAAGCGGGCTTTCCTCGGGGCTCGCCGCCGATTGGGGCGATATGTTCGTTTTTGCCGCCGGCGGGCGGACGCTGGCCGCTTTCGCCGGCGCCAAAGGGCTGCTGTGCGAGGCGCAAAACGCCGGGTTAACCCAGTGGAAACCCGTTGGCAAACTGGCGGAGGTGGAAGGCCGCCACCCGGTTCTTTTTGCGCTCGAAAACCGCCATGTGCTCATGCAAACCCTGCCGCCGGTCAGTTTCCAGGTGGGCGATTTCGACACCAACAAGCTGGCCTTCCGGAGCGCGGACAAGCAGCCGCAATACCTGGAACAACTGCCCCCGCCGAAGAAGGGATTCGCCAACGACACCGGGCTGGGCGGCGCTTATGTGTTTAAGGATGCCAAGGGCCGCCCCATTCTGATGGGCTGGATCAACGGACTCAAGCCCCAAGGCCCCTGGCAGGGGGTGTTGTCGCTGCCCCGCCTGCTGCGGCTTCAGGATGGGCAACTGCGGCAGGAGCCCGTGCCCGAGCTGACGCTGTTGCGGGGACGCCGGGTGTTTCTCAAGCCGGGGATGCTGAACAGCACGAACCGGGTGCTGGAGGGCCTGCGCGGCGACGCGCTGGAAGCCGTGCTCGAAATCAAACCGGGCAGCGCCGCCGCCTTTGGGGTGCGGCTGCGCGGCGCCGCCGCCAGTCCCGCTGATCCAGTCCTCCGCTACGCCTCCGGCCGGCTGGCGGTCAATGGCCGCGAGTGGCCGTTTGCGCTGGCGGCGGGGGAGGTTTTCAAATTGCGCCTGTTCTTCGACCGGTCGCTGCTCGAGGCCTTTGTTGGCGAGGGCAAGCTGGCGATCGCGCAAGTTGTTTATCCCGCCGCCGCGGACCTGCGCCTCGAGGTGTTCAGCGAGGGCGGGGACATTCAGGTGCAACGCCTGGACGGTTACGCCCTCCGGCCCGCTTGGTAAAGGCCGGACTGGCAAAAAGGGGTTCTTCGATGTTTTCGGTGGAATTACCGGAAGCGAATTACGGTGTATAACGTCAGGCCTGGGGTTTTCGATAGCGCGGTTTCCCCTCACCCCGTCCCTCTCCCTTGGGGAGAGGGAGACCCGTTCGCCAGTGCTCGAAGTCATCGGGAGCCGCGGTTTCACAATGCGCCGCCAGCGATGTTTCCCTCTCCCTGGGGGAGAGGGACCAAGGGTGAGGGGAAAAGGCGGCAACGAATACGAAGGGTTTCCGTTGTCAAACAGCGGGCTGACCGATGCTCTTTGCCCCGCCTTTACCCACTGGAAACGTCGAGGAACCAAAAAAGGGAACCGGCGCGCCAAGCGAAGCCTCGCCGCACCCCGCAAAAACTGTTTCTGCGAAGTCGAAGGCTAAATCTCCGAAAGCAACACACCTTGACGGCTTTCCTCGACGTGCGGAGCCCCGTTCACTTTTAATTCCTCAAGGGAGAGCACAGCCCCAAACTTTTGGAATACCCGGGTGAAGCGCTCATGGTCGCGTCCCCAATATATCATCGCGCACGCCATCGGCGCGCCCTTGCCGCCATTTTCCCCATTCACCAGGAATTTTAGGCGGGTATCGGCCAGGAAACAAATCGAGCGGGCTTTTCCGAACACGTATTTTTTCCAGTGGCCCTTGTTGGTTGCGACCGGCACGAGAGCCAGAATCTCGGAGCCGAAATTCTTGTGGGCGTAGGCGCAGCGGTAAAGCCAGTTTTTGATTCCGGTGCCGCTTTTTCTGTCCAACCCATACGGCGGGTTTACGTAAATCCTCCTAAAGTTCCAGCTATCTTTCAGGCCGTCATTCTTGGGCAGGCGATATTCCACCCTGGCCCCCACGATGGACCACTCATTAGAGCATGGGTCCAGGTCGATCACGCCACCGAAAAACTCCCTGACGGCCTCCACGTATTTCTCAGGAGTTCCCCAATCCTTGTTGTCGGTGACGATTTTTCGGCCCGCGCTCATGCGTCCAGGATGGTCGGCCACGATTTCCGCGCCAGTTTCGCTATCTGCGCCCTCAGTTTCCCCACCTTTTGCCCTTCGGGGGTAATCACGTTGAACCAAGTCTCGATCCTCTTGAGGTTCGACGCAAAATATTTTTGCAGGACAGTGTCAGCCTCAAGCGCCATCTGGACTTTGGTGAAGGAATTCTTCGTCTTGGTCGCACTATAGCTGGACTTGAAAGCCGCCCGTGCCGGGGCCACAGCGCGGTTGTCTGACAGCAAAATGTCCTTGATGAATTCCGAGAGGCCGGCATCCGTGAGGAACAGCAGCCAGTCATAGGACTGCGCCAGCACCATGAGTTCCTTGTTCTGGTTGTCCGATGTGAACCAATTGCCGTGGTTGCTGACCACGCCGACAGTCAGGATGAAATTCCGCAGCAGTTCAGCATCGTCGGAGTGGTCCACTGATTTGAAAGCCATACTCCCGCAATGCTATCATCATTGGCACTGGCCTGTAAAGCTGGCTTTCCAGATGGGCACATGGCAAATTCACGAAGCATCTTTAACACCTTGCTTTAGCAAGGCGCCGACCGGATGCCCAAAGCGGCGCAAGCACTCACATTCTCCGCCAAACTCGCGAAGCTTGGCGAGAAAAGGCGCTTGTGCGGCGCGCCAGCGTCGTGGAGTGCGCCCGTCCTCTGGCGCTTTGACAATGCTGAAGCGTCCTTCTTGACCAACGGCTGGCGCATACCAAAGCCATGCGACCATGAAAAGCGGTAGAGGACTACCGCACTCCAAGACCTCGCGGACTTCACGCGGGGCCGGCGAACTGGCGCCCGCGTCGGCGGGTCGTTGAGCGCGCTCGCGTTCGCCTCCGAACGCACATTACCTGTGCGAGTAAAGGCGCTTGTGCGGCGCGCGGCTAGGGCTGCAAATAGACGGTTCGATAATAAGCCGCGCCCGCGGGCGAATTCGGGTCCAGATACGAGGTCAAGCCGGTGGATTCCGCGACGACCGAGGTCAGGTTGGTCCAGGGGCCGGTCGCCGCCAGCGCCCGCTCGACCTGGTAGGTGCGGCCCGGGATGCCCGCGAAGGTGAACTGGAAATTGCCGCTGACACGCGCCACCGAGACGATGTTGAGCGAGGCCAGGTTGCCCGGGTAAACCGCCACTTCCACCTTGCCGGTGGCGTAATTGCCCCGGCTGTCGCTAATGGTGTAGGAGAACAAGTCCAGCCCCACAAAATTGGTGACGGGGGTGTAGGTGATGATGCCGTCGGCCAGCGTCACCAGCGCGCCGTTGGTGCTGTTGCCGACTGCCGTCACGGAGATGGGGTCGCCCTCCGGGTCCGCGCATAGCGCGGCCAATTTGGCGGCGGCCAGGGTTGCCGGCCGGTTCTGCGCCGCGCTGAGGTTCGTGTTGGCCGCCGCTGGCGGCTGATTGGGCGCCACGCCGGCGGTCGCGGTTCGCGACAGCAGGTTCCCGTTGGCGTCGTAAGTGTATGCAAGGCTCGCGCCATTGCCGCAGTTCGCCTGCGTCAGCCGCCCGGCATTGTCGTAGGTGTAAGAGATGTTCATGCCATGGGCCGCATACACAATACTGATTAGAACGGCCAAAAATATATTTTTATTCATATTTGCCATAGAAGCATTGTTCATAGCGTCCCCACTTTCATGGTAGTATTACCGACGGCCGAGCAGCCAGTTTAAAGGTGATTGTACGCCAATTGCTTTAAACATATGATCCGACACAGCTACCGCTGCGCCCACAGGATTAATAAGAAAACCAGCCTTCACAGGGTTGGAAACAGCGTATTCAACAGCCTCGCCTACCGGCTCAACAAGAGCCTTGTTTATTATTTTGTTTTGGGCCATAAGATCCACGGCCATGTAGGAAAGCTCGGAGGATATTTTTTCTCCGCGCTCTTTTTCTGTTGATAGCAAAAACCAGTCAGTGATCTGGTATATGGAAATTGCACCCCCTACAAGCACCATCGCGTTTGAGGCGAGTTTCATGTGCTTCAAGTTGGTCGCCATGCGGCCTACTTTGACCAGGTGATCATGACCTACTTTTCCAAGGTATCCGAATCGCGGGAAAAATTTGCTGAAATGACGTTTGGGTATGTTCAATCGCGCAGCATCAAATGCCTTTTCATAGAAGTAAATAACGCCGTATTTGAATGGAGTGTTGATCATGGTGGGCATTTTAACGGTCGTCAGCACATTATAGACTCTGTCTCGCACTGGCGGTTGTCCCTGTGCTGCCTGGAGGTGAGCGCCCATTGTCTCGCGGTCTCTTTGAAACACCTCAACCTCTCGTTGATCAGCTTGGGCGCGAGCCCACGCCTGATGCCGCAAGACAGAGGGCGTTTCAACAAAAACCGGTGGCGGCGGCAGCACACGTCCAAGCGGGATCGTTCCGTCTGGCAGTGACTGCAAATCCGGCGCTGGCGTGCCATCAAAAACCGGCAAGCCAGGCAGTTCCGGCGCCAATCGGAGATTAATACCGTTAATTCCCAAAGGTCCTTGTATATCCTGAACATCCCACCAATTGAGGTCCAAGGGCATAAACGAGGCTGTTCCCGAAGATAATACCTGCTGTGGAGCGGTATTTTTCGGCTTTTGCCGGCAGGCGAGTTGGGCGGAAGCGCCAATCAGTTTGCTGGACATTAAAGGCATAAGCCGCTGCTGCGCCCGTTCGGCTTTGGTGGCCATCAGATGGCGCATTAAGCTTTCTGAACTGAAAATGTCCACCAGCATAATACCAGCCAAGGCTTCATCCCTGGCTTCAATCCAAGCGGGATGCTCTCCCCATAGCGGTCCAGGATTCGCCATGGCCAAAAGAAATAACCTTGCCAGAGTTTCGCGGTTAATCATGGAAGTTTTTTCCAAGGGGAAAAGTCCTGTTGGGTCCGCAAATCTGACGGGGTCCTGCGCCGCATATTGATAAGGGTTGAGGTGTTCGGGTTTGGCCAATTGCGGCCAAATCGGCTCGGGCGAGAGGAAGCGCCCAGTCTGGGCGTCGTAGTAACGCACCCCCATCTGGTAGAGGCCGTTGGTTCCCTCCCGCCGCACGCCCCACGCCCCGGAATAGGTG
>Ga0073932_1004289_pt1 | contig 17279 bp, 15 predicted proteins | sample DewCreD2012metaG_FD_76967 | JGI IMG/M metagenome (GOLD analysis project Ga0073932, IMG submission 76967) | Hot spring sediment bacterial and archeal communities from British Columbia, Canada, to study Microbial Dark Matter (Phase II) - Dewar... ... | reverse complement strand
GCTCTCCTTTCCGTGTGCCCATTGCCCGTCTTGCAGCTGCTCAGGCCGCCATTAAAGCCGCCGCTCAGGGTAAAGAAACAAAAGCCAAACCGGCGGCAAAGAAGGCTAAAAAAGCCGTAAAAGCCACCGCTAAAAAGAGCGTGAAAAAGGTCGTAAAAAAAGCCAAACCCGCTAAAAAAGCAAAAAGAAAATAAAAACAAGGGATTTAAATGAAAAAGAGAGGCTTGCGGGCCTCTCTTTTTTTGCATAACAAATGATGTTTAATCGTTCTATTATACTGATAATCAATATTTTATTGCTTAAATAAAATTCGTCGGACACAAGGCAGGAAAAATGAGGTTTTTTGCACGGCGTTTCGACAGACTCAATACGCGTACTATTAAAGTACTGATAATCAATGTTTATGATTAAAATAAATCGCGAGGGACAAGGCAGGCAATCGGCTAAAAAACAGCCTGAATTTTGTGCATTACGCCTAACACTTAAGCTTTTTCATCCGTTCATTAGTCATTCATTAATAACTCCCTCTATTTTAAAAACATAAGCATCCTGATACATGTCCGGGTTTAATTGAGGAATTATAATTTTAAGATTTTCTTTATTATAAATGAATTTTATCTTTTTGTCTACTCCCAACATGCTTACATTCATTTTTCCTTTGGTTTTCAGATTTTTTAATACAATGTCGTTCTGTGGAAATGAAATGGCAATTACATACAAGGTCCCGTTTTTGTAAGTGTAATAAAAGTCGCCAGGTAAAAGATTTCTTTGCTTAAACGGGCGGGTTCCGTAAATAGCTTCCCCATTTACTTTAAGCCAGTTACCCATCTGAATCAAACGTTCCTGCATAATTACGGGGATTGTGCCGTCGGCTGCAGGGCCTATGTTTAAAAGTAAATTTCCACCCCTGCTTACCGTTGACACAAGCAGCCGGACAAGTTGCCTTGATGTTTTGTATTGTTCGATACCTTCAAGGCGGTTTAAACCAAAGGAATATCCCATTCCCTGACATTCTTCCCAGGGGCGGTTTTCATCAATGGCCTCTGCTCCCGTACCATATTCGGTGGTGATGTAGCCTCCATGTTTCTTTTCTCCATTGTCCCAACGATCGTTGATGACAATTTCTTCTCTGTTTGGAGCATTGTTTAAAATCCAGGCCACAATTTCCTCACTGCGCCAGTAACTTGCCGGTCTGTCCCACACGGCATCGGCCCAGATGATATCGGGTTGATACCGGGTTATTAATTCCTTCAACTGATAGTGTAAGTGATTAACATAAACAATATCACCAACAGTATACTTATCAAAAATTTCTTTAGGAATATAATACCCTGTTTTTTCATGTGCAAGTTCAGGATTCATGGGCCATGCTGTTGAATCCATGTTTTCATATTCAAGAAAGGAGTAATAAGCTCCCACACGTAATGATTTTTTTCTTAATTCTTTAACAAGATCTCCGAACAAATCTCTTTTAGGTCCTACCTCCCCACAGTTCCAGTTTTTTGAAACAGGATCAGTGGTAGGCCACATGCAAAACCCGTCGGAATGTTTTGTTGTAAAGATAACATACCTGGCTCCCGAACGGTAAATTATTTCGGCCCAGTAAGCAGGGTCGTATAATTCGGCTTTAAACAATTTTGCAAAATCACGGTATTCAAAATCTTTCCCATAATTTTTAATATGAAAACTGTCATTTCTCCAGGGCTTATACATTACGTCGGGCTCATACCATTCAGCATAAATTCCATCCCATTTCCCGTTTTCAGGTGGACGGAAAGAAGGAACAGAATACACTCCCCAGTGAATGAATATTCCAAACTTTGACTCACTGAACCACGAAGGGGTTGGGCGACTGTCAATACTTTGCCAAACAGGTTGATAGATTTGACCATTTATCAAAGTACATGAAAATAATAAAAGGCATCCGAAAAACTTTTTAATTCCACACCTCATAAATTCAACTTTTAAAAAAGATAAACTTTTATAACAAACTGTTCCCTTGATATTTTAAACTAATTTGAACTAAAAAAGAAAATAATTGAAGAAAAACTTTAAATGTTTCACGTGAAACATTACCGACCGAATTTTATTAAAAGAACGTTTATGTCCGAAGGACTTACCCCGGGTATTCTTGATGCCTGGGCAATGGTTGTGGGTCTTATTCTTGAGAGCTTTTGCCTGGCTTCTGTTGATAATGACTTTAATCGGCTGTAATCAAAATCCGGAGGAATTTGAAGGCTTTCGAGCCGTTGCAATTTTTCAGCTAATTTCTTTTCTCTGTTTATATATCCTTCGTACTTTATCATTATCTCGATCTCTTCTATAACGTCTTTATCAAACAAATCTTTCTTTATAAAATTGTTTTTAATGGTTTTAATGTTTTCCATGAGATCATATAGCCTTGCCTTTGGTCTTGATATTAAATGGATCAACTTTGTACTTTCTTTAATTGGAGTTTCTTCTATTTGTTTTAAATAGCTGTTAATCTGTTCCGGTTTTATTTTGCATCTTTCAACTTCGGCCATGGCATTTTCTATTCTTTTCTTTTTATTAATATATAAATTCATTCTTTCCTCACTTGCAAGGCCTACTTTATACCCCTTCTCCGTAAGGCGTTCATCGGCATTGTCCTGTCTTAACAAAATCCTGTATTCTGCCCGGGAAGTAAAAAGACGGTAAGGTTCATCAACACCTTTGGTAATAAGATCATCAATTAAAACCCCAATATAAGCTTCATCTCTCCTTAAAATGAATGGCTCCTTCTCATTGATCTTTAAATGGGCATTGATGCCTGCCATCAATCCCTGAGCCGCCGCTTCTTCATAACCTGTGGTTCCATTAACCTGCCCTGCAAAATAAATGTTATCAATAATTTTTGACTCAAGCGTGTTCTTAAGCTGAGTGGGATCAAAATAATCGTATTCAATGGCATAACCCGGCCTGAAAATTACCGCATTCTCAAGTCCTTTTATTTTACGAAGTGCCATGTACTGAATTTCTACAGGCAACGAGGAGGAAAAGCCATTCAAGTAATATTCATTGTTTTCCTCACTTTCAGGCTCAAGAAAAAGCTGATGTGATTCCTTCTCATGAAAAGTAACTATCTTGTCTTCAATGCTTGGACAGTAGCGCGGACCTATTCCCTGGATAACTCCACGATATAAAGGAGAATCCTTAAAACCTTTTTCAAGAATATGATGAACTTCCTTATTTGTATAAGTAATGTAACAATTCTTCAAACGGGTAATCTCATTCTTAATGGGTAAAAAACTGAAGCGACCGTCGTTATCTCCTTTTTGCTCTTCAAGTACTTTAAAATTAATTGACCGGCCATCAATCCGTACAGGAGTTCCTGTTTTCATTCTCCCTACTTTAATTCCGGCTTTTTTTAAGACAGCCGTTATTGACTTTGAAGAAAGCTCGCCTATCCTCCCCCCTTCGTAATTATTCCTTCCTATATGAATCACCCCATTTAAAAAAGTACCCGCCGTAATAATCACTGCCCTGGTTTCAATCACAAAGCCGTTGCGGGTAAATACATTTTTGTTTCCGTTTTTGTTAAACTGAATATCCAGGGCCTCATCCTGAAACAAAAAAAGATTGTCAATGCCTTCGAGAACTTTTCGCCACTGAACCGGAAATTTGATTCTGTCGCACTGGGCCCTTGGACTCCACATAGCCGGTCCCTTGGATTTATTTAGCATCCGGAACTGTAAAGTAGTTTTATCGGTAACGATAGCCGAAAATCCTCCAAGGGCATCGATCTCCCTTACAAGCTGTCCCTTGGCAATTCCCCCCATGGCCGGATTACAGGACATCTGTGCCAGACGGGTAATATCCATGGTGACCAGGAAAACCCTGGAGCCTATGGTAGCAGCTGCTGCTGCTGCCTCACAACCGGCATGCCCGCCTCCTATGACCACTATGTCAGCAAAAAGATTCATGAAAAAACTTTCTTGTGACAACAAAAATATTCAACAACCAGAGATATTTCCGGAATCAAAGAGATTTTAACATTCCAAATTTTTTCAGATAATAGTCTTCACGCCGCCGCATTCTCTTCCGGTCTGAAGGTTTTCCATCATCATATCCTGTGACATGAAGCACCGCATGAATAATTACCCTCGCCAGTTCCTGCTCAAAAGAAACAGAATAACGTTCAGCATTAAGCTGTACCTGAGGAATGCAAATAATCACATCTGCAAAAATATGATTTGCTTCAGAATAATCTAATGTAATTACGTCGGTTGTATAACAATGGTTCAAAATGGTTTTGTTGTACTCAAGCATTTTCTTTTTGCCCACAAAAGCAATATTCAGAGAGATTAATTTAAATCCCTCTTTTTCAACAATATAAGAAATTATTTTCCGGTAAAAAGAAAGCTTAAAAGATGAAAATTTATACCGGCCCTGGATAAAATCAATGTTCAACTGGCGGTAATTTTTTTAAAAAAGGTTAATTCAACAATCCTTCCGTTATCAAGAAATTGAATATCGTCGGAAAGTTTTTTCATAATGAATATGCCTCTTCCATTAAGTTTTTCAATGTTTTCAGGCAGGGTTGGATCGGGAACATTTTGATAATCAAATCCTTTACCCTTATCTTCCACATGCACAACGATCTTTTCGCCGGTGGTGATGATTTTAACGGTAACGGTGTTCTTCTCATTAAGTTTGTTGCCATGCACAATGGCATTATTCACGGCTTCAAGCGAAGCCATCAGAATGTTTCCGTACTTTTCGCCTGGAATTTTTTCTTCTGTACAAATTTCTTCTATCAGGGCCTCCACAAGTCTCAGGTTCTCTATTCGAGAAGAAATTGTTATTGTCTTTTCCATTTTCAGCATCTTATTTACTTAACCACTCTTCCGGGTTTTGTTTACTCAGCTCTTCCCAGATTTCAAAGTGTAATGTTACTATATCTTTATTTTCTTCATCAATTAATTTTCCGATGCTTTGTTTTGTTTTTACTTTATCGCCGTTGTTTACATACACCTCACTTAAATTCTGATATACTGTAAGATAATTGCCATGCCGCAAAATCACCACATACTTTCCGCCTTTCACCAGAAAAATCTTTGTGACCACACCATCAAATACTGCCCTTACTTCTCCGGCATTTTCAGTGGCAATGTCAATGCCGTTGTTATTCACCATGATGCCTTTCAGCACGGGATGTTCGTGTTTTCCAAAATGCCCCACCACAATCCCTTTCACTACCGGCCAGGGCAACTTCCCGCGGTTGGCTTGAAAATCTTTTGAAAGAACTTTTTCTGCAGGCGTCAGGTTTATCCGGGCTGTTTTATTTCCCTGAGCGGCAATTTCTCTTGCAGTAATTTCCTTAATCTTTAATTCAATTTCCCTTTCAAGCTTTTTATTCGCCTCTATTAAGGCTTTCAGCTCTTTTTCCTTTTTACTTAAATTTTTTAAAATAGTTTCCTTTTCTTCTTTTTCTTTCTGCAATTTAATCAATTCTTCCTGTTTTGAGTTGATCAAAAGAACTTTTTTTCTCTCCTTTTCACGATACCCGGTGATTAATCTATTTAATTGATTTTCTGTTTGTTTTAATAATTCAAACTTCTTATTATATGCATTTTTCAACTCCTTAAAAAACTGTATTCTTTTATAGGCTTCGTTGATGTTTGAAGATGACAGGATGAGCATCATGACAGAAGTGTTCCTGCGGGTTTTATAAACAGAATAAATGATGTTCTTAAGCGAATTTTGCATCTGTATCCTCTCATTTTCGAGAGCGTAAATTTTGCTTTCTTCAACAGTAATCTGTTTTCTGAGGCTCTCCAATTCCCTGTCAAGTTCGTCGATCAATAATTGCCTGTTCCGGATTCCATCATTTAAAATGTTAATAGTCAGTTCGTTAAATTGCTTATCTTTTTTTATCTTTTCATAAAAATCGAGATTTTCCTTAATTTGTTTCTTATACCGTTCACGTTGTTTTTCAAGTTCAGATTTTGACTGCGGATAGGCAGGAGATAATAAAAGCAAAATAACCGGTATAAAAACGCTCAGTCTGTTCATTTATTTTCCGGGGTATGTTTACGAATCTTTTTAAGTTTTCCCTCTGAAGGTTCCAGCTCATGCGATAATTTCCATGCTTTCACAGCATTTTCCACATCGCCGGTAACAAAAAGGATATCCCCGTAATGATCAATAATTTCAGCGTTGTCTTTTGCACTGTTTCTGATGGCTTCTTCAATGTAATACCGGGCTCCGGCATAATCTTTCATTTTGTACAATATCCATGCATAAGTATCCAGGTAAGTGCTGTTGTAAGGTTCGGCCTCAATGGTCTTTCTCGACATCCGTTCTGCCCTTTCCAGCTGTTTGTTTTGGAGGGAAAGAAAATAAGCATAATTGTTAAGAGCAAGCAAATCGGTTGAATCAATGGCAATGATTTTTTCATAGTAAGTAAATGCTTTCTTTATATTTTTTTCTTCATAAAAAGAAAGGGCAAGGACATTGTAGAGAAAAACCTTAAACTCGTTATTGGTATATTTTTCGATATCAGAAGATTTAACTACCTCGTACAATTTTTTATATTGTTTCATCTGATAATAACTCATGATACGGTAATAATCTGCAACAAATTTATTTCCGTACATTTCGGCGGTATCACAATAACTGAGGCACCGGTCAGGAAAAAGACGGTCAAGGTAATATTGAAGGAAAGTGGACCATCCCTGATAATCTTTTTTAACCTCAAAGAGATATTGTTTAAGATAAGTGATGGCCTCTTCTTCCTTTTTTTCGTTTGAATAATAATTATATAACACAAGGTATTTGAGATATTTCTTTGAAGGGGTATTATGCTGTATCCAGTCAAAAAGTTCTTCATTAAAAAAGCCATTGTTTTTCACCTTTGAAGTAACCACTCCGATGATTTGCCATTTGCGAAGCGAATCGAGGCGGTTATTCCGGATAATGGATAAAAGATATTCCCTTATTTGCAATGAATCTTTCCGGTCAATGACGTATTCGGTTCTGTACTGCCAGGTATTGTCCATGCTGTGATCAAGGGAATCAATCACATCGAGTTCATGCAAAAAGGCAACGGTATCTTTCAAAATCTGAAGAGTATTCAGGTAAGCAAGGTGATACTGAACCTCATCAGGATTTTTACGAATCAGTTTTTCCGCTTCTTCTTTTGCCTTATCGTGCTTCTGAACATACGTAAATACTTTGTATTTGATAATATTCAGAAGCTCATTATCAGGATATTGATTTTCAAGCTCATCCAGCTGTCTGATGGTGGCAGTTTCATTGAAAGCCCTGAAGTCGGTGAGTGCCAGTAATATCGTATAGTCAAGTTCTTTCCGGGAAGGGATGGCCTTCAGCAGGTATTTCTTCAGCAGAAGGGTATTTCCGGTACGGTCGTAAGCAGCGATAAGGTTGCTCAGGTATTCACTGTTGGCTGTATCTCTGATGTAAGCCTTTTCAGCATATTGTTCATACAGCCCGACCCTACCGGTGCGTGCATATATTTCGGAAAGAAGGTAATAAGGAGCTGCTTTTTCAGGGTATTTTCTTGTGAGTTTTTTTAATTCTTTTTCGGCCTTAAGAACCTGCCCTCGCTGGTAAAAAGTAGTTGCAGCAATCAATTTGTTTTCATAATCATTTTTCTTTTCCTGCGCATTCAACAGGCAGGAAAAAACGATGATGAAAAATAAAAGTGAAATTCGTCTTTTATTTTCCCGTATGGCCAAAACCTCCATCTGCTCTTGCCGTATTGGTTAATTCATTTGTTTCTTTCCACACAATTTTTTCATGGCGGGTAACGATCATCTGGCAGATACGTTCGCCGTCGTTCACGACAAATTCCTCATTGGAGAGGTTGATCAGGATCACCTTTATTTCACCCCGGTAATCGGCATCGATGGTGCCGGGGGTATTCAATACCGTAATGCCATGCTTGGCAGCCAGTCCGCTGCGTGGCCTGATCTGTGCTTCATATCCGTCGGGCAATTCAATGTACAGACCTGTGGGGATAAGAGCCCGTTCAAGGGGACGCAGGACAACGGGAGCATCAAGATTGGCGCGCAGGTCGAGTCCTGCACTTTTCTCGGTTTGATAGGCAGGCAGCGGGTGTTTTGACCGGTTAATGACCCGTACTTCCATGAAAAATTATTTTTTTGATAAAAACCTTTTCTTTTATCCACACAAAGGTAAGAAATCCGGCAAGCAAAAGGGTGTTTTTAGCAACATTTAACACCCCATTTTCCATTCGGGTAAAAGAAGCCACCGCAAACACCGCAAGGGCCAGGGCAAGGTAAGAAAAAATTGCCCGCCAGTCGTACCGGATGGGATAATATTTCTGGCCGATAAAATAAGCAAGCAGGGCCATGGAAAGGTAGCCGGCAAAGCGTGCCCAGGCACAGGCCATGTAGCCCATCGTGCCTATCAGCAAAATATTGAGCACCACAGTCAAAGCAGCAGCAATGAGTGTGATGCGCGAACCAAAATAGGTACGGGAAGTAAGCTTGTACCACATGGAAAGATTAAAATAGATTCCGAGGGTCATGTTGGCCAATAATGCCAGGGGAACCACCTTAAGTCCTTCCCAGTAAGCCGGATTGGGGATGAAGTATTTAAAAAAATCGATGTACAAAGTAATGACGAGAAAGATCAGGGAGACAAATAAAACGAAGTATTTTGTAAGGTCGGCAAAAACTTGCCGGGAGTCTTTTTCTTTTTCATAGGTAAAGAAAAAGGGTTCAGCGGCAAAACGGTACATCTGGATAAACAAAATCATTATCACCGCCAGCTTGGTATTGGCTCCGTAGATGCCCAGTTCATGCATTTCATCAAGATGAGCAGGCAGAAAATACTTCATGATGACCCTGTCGATGGAATCATTGATGTTTCCTGCCAGTCCGGCCACCAGCAGAGGAAGCGAATACACCAGCATCTTTTTCAGCAGTGAATAACTGAACTGAAAAGGGCCTTTAAAAGAAAAAAGAAAAATGGAAAAGGTAATCACCGAAGCAATAAGATTGGAAATGAAGATATATCCCACTCCTGTGGCAGGATTGTAAATCCAACGGAAAAAAGAATCCGGGTAACGGGTGGCGAAGTAAGGACATACGATAAGGAAAAACAAATTTAACAAAATGTTAATCAATACATTAAGTACTTTCAATGAAGAAAAAAGAAGAGGTTTGTTTCTGATTCGTAAGTCGGCAAAGGGAATGGCCGAGAGAGTATCGAAGCTCAGAATTAAAACAAACCATCCTATGTATTCAGGATGAGAAGGATAGTTGAGGGCTGTGGCAATGTCCTGCCTGAAAAGCAGTCCAAAAAAAGCAAAAAGAAAAGTGGTGACGAAAAGCGATGAAAAAGCTGTATAAAAAACCTCCCTGTTTTTTTGTTGCTGGGCAAATTTAAAATAGCCGGTTTCCATCCCATAAGTAAGGATGATATTTAAAAAAGTAACATAGGCATAAAATTCGGTAACAACGCCGTACTCGCTTGGTTTAAAGAAAGATACATAAAGAGGAACCAGTAAGTAATTCAGGAAGCGGCCAACAATGGTACTCAATCCGTAAATGGCTGTTTCGCCGGCAAGTTTTTTTATCGGATTCAAATTCAATATTTTTTTACAAATTTATGTTTCTTTGCAACAAGAACCAACAGCAAAAATAATGACAGAACAGATAGAAAGTCTTCTTTCTCAACTCAAAAACATAAAAATCAGCAATGCCGAAGAACTGGAAAATTTTCGCATTGCTTACCTCGGCAAAAAGGGGAGTATTTCCCTTTTGTTTGAAGAATTCAAAAAAGTGCCTCCTTCCGAAAAAAAAATCACAGGCAGTAAATTAAATGAATTAAAAAAGCTGGCCGAAGAAATTTACAATGCTCACAAAGCTTTGCTGGAATCACAAACAAAAACTGAAGATCTTCCCGACATCACGCTGCCCGGCGAAAACATTTCTTTCGGAAGCCGCCATCCCGTATCGCTGGTTAAAAATGAAATCTGCAATATCTTCAAACGGCTGGGATTTGTTATCAGCGAGGGACCTGAAATAGAAGACGACTATCATGTTTTTACGGCTCTCAACTTTCCTGAAAACCATCCTGCCCGCGACATGCAGGATACCTTTTTCATCGAAAAAAATCCTGACATTCTGCTTCGTACTCATACTTCGTCGGTACAGATCAGGGTGATGGAAAAAACTCCGCCTCCCATTAAAATCATCATGCCGGGAAGGGTGTTCCGCAACGAAGCCATCTCAGCCCGTTCTCATTGTATCTTTCATCAGGTAGAAGGATTGTACATTCATGAAAATGTTTCCTTTGCCGACCTGAAGCAAACGTTGTTATTCTTTGCCAGGGAAATGTTCGGACAGGAAACTGAAATTCGCCTCAGGCCTTCTTTCTTTCCATTCACGGAACCTTCGGCCGAAATGGACATCTCATGCAGCCTTTGCAAAGGAAAAGGATGTAATCTGTGCAAGGGAACCGGATGGCTCGAAATTCTGGGCTGCGGAATGGTAGACCCCAACGTGCTGGAAAACTGCCATATCGACAGCAAAAAGTACAGCGGCTACGCCTTCGGCATGGGCATTGAACGGATTGCCATGCTCAAATTTGGCGTGAAAGATATCCGCCTGTTTTTTGAAAACGATGTACGTTTCTTAAGCCAGTTTAAATCGGCTCTCTGATTCCATTGATTTCCAGTTCAAAAACAAGAGAAACAGCCTGCTGAAGGGTAGCTATTACCCCGCAATATTTTTCTCTCGAAAGGGAAATGGCTTTAAGTATATTTTCCTTAGATAAATTGTTGCCTTTGAACTGATAAACAATTTTTATTTCAAGGTATTTCTTTGGATGTTCATCGGCCAGCGTTCCTTCCGTAAGGATGTTAAAATAATCAAAAGAAACGCGCATTTTTTTCAGAATGGCCACTACATCCATTCCTGTGCATCCGGCAAGGGAAGTCATCAATAAAGGCTTTGGAGTAGGACCTGAATTTGTTCCTCCCACATCGGTCGCAGCATCAATCCTGACCAGATGATCCCCCACCCTGCTTTCAAAGGCCATTCCTTCCTTCCATTCCGTATTTACCGTAACTTTCATGTGAAATAATTTTTTCAATTTGTTTCAAAACAAAGAAGGATAATCGCCACGGGAAGAATACAGATATCCGAAATGCTTGTAAGAAAGCTCTGTGGCTTCCCTGCCTCGTGGCGTTCTTTTCAAAAAACCTTCTTTAATAAGAAAAGGCTCATACACCTCTTCAATGGTGCCCGGGTCCTCACCCACTGCTGTGGCAATGGTAGAAAGACCTACCGGACCTCCCTTGAATTTTTCAATGATGGTTTTTAAAATTTTTACGTCCATCTGATCGAGTCCCTTCTTGTCAATATGTAACGCTTCAAGGGCATATTTTGTTATTTCAAGGTCCACCACTCCTTTTCCTTTCACCTGGGCAAAGTCCCTCACCCTTCTCAAAAGGGCATTGGCAATACGCGGAGTTCCCCGGCTTCTTACGGCAATTTCAATGGCAGCCTCATTACTGATTGATACGTTGATGATTTTAGCTGAACGTTTGACAATTTTTTGAATTACCTCCGCATCGTAATATTCAAGATGTTCAGTAATTCCAAAACGGGATCGAAGGGGACTGGTAAGCAGGCCCGAACGGGTAGTGGCTCCTATCAGGGTAAAAGGATTGAGTTTAATCTGTATGCTTTTGGCATTCGCCCCCTTGTCAATCACAATGTCAATGGCGTAGTCTTCCATGGCCGAGTAAAGATATTCCTCTACCACAGAAGAAAGGCGGTGAATTTCATCAATAAACAACACATCATTGGGTTCAAGGCTGGTGAGAATGCCTGCCAGATCGCCGGGTTTTTCAACGGCAGGCCCTGAAGTAACTTTAAGGTTTACCCCGAGTTCGGCAGCGATGATGTTGGCAAGAGTGGTTTTTCCCAGTCCCGGGGGACCATGCAGTAATACATGATCAAGAGGTTCTTTTCGCATTCTGGCAGCCTGTACAAAAACTTTCAGGTTCTCAACCACCTTTTGCTGACCGCTGAACTCATCAAAAGACAAAGGTCTTAATGACCTTAAATATTCACTGTCGGCATCAAAGTTTTCGTTTACAATCAATTCGTTCATTTGCCAATTTTTTCCACTTTAAAACCATTGACCATGTACTCTTCGTTGTTTCTGTAGGTAATCACACAGATTAAAATTCCTTCCTCGTTGTATTTCACCCAATTGCCCACTTTCAATCCTCCTGAATAATACTGTACTTCCCTGATAGAAACCGATTCGTAATAAAATACATGTTTACCCTCAGGATTGCCGTGTTCAAAATTTCCTGTGAAATATATTTTATTTTTATCAAAATATCCTTTCCACAGACCATTTTTTTCTCCGTTTATGTATTCTCCCATAAACGTTATCTTTCCTTCTTTTTCTGTCCAGAAGCCATGCTTTATCCCTTCAGCATACTGCCCCGATGCAATGGTGTCGCCCGAAACACTCAACTCAAGATACATCCCATGTTCCTTTCCTTCTGAAAAATATTCCCTCCGGACAAGATTTCCTTTCTGATCATACCATTCCCACATTCCGTCGTATTTGTCGTCTTTGTAAAATCCTTTTTGCTCTTTTTCGCCCGAAGGGAAAAAATAAACCCACTCCCCTGTCCTTCTCCCGTTAAGATACGACCCTTCATTTTTCTTCCTTCCGGTCTCATAATATTCCACCCACCGGCCGTCCCTTCTTGCCTGGCTGTTCATTCCTCCTTCAGCCATTACTTTTCCCGTCTTATCATATATCACTGCTTTATATAAATTCCCTTTCTCATCGTATATCTTGTGAACTCCAATGGGAATTCCTTTTTTATAGGCTCCGGATGTTTTAACGGTTCCATTTTCATAGGTAGTCTCTACGATTTCGATGCTGTCGTTTTCATCGTTGTAATGAATGTCTATGTTTCCTTCAATGTAATTTACAGACGAAATAAGTTTTCCCGTATTGTCGTACTCCTTTTTCAATCCATACAGAACCCCATTTTTGTATGTGGCTTCCGATTTTAATTTTCCGTCGGGATAATATTCCCGCCACACCCCGGTTTTTTTACCGGCAGCGTCGTAACGGTTAATCTTTTCCACATTTCTTAAAATTCCGTTTTTATAAGAAAATATTGTGATTAACGTACCCTTTTCATCGTATTCAAAACTCTCTTCCGGTTTTCCATTTGAATACCGGGTTACCGATTTCAATTTCCCATCGGGATAATAAACATAAGAAGGACCTTCTCTTACATCATTGATATACAATTCTTTTAAAATAACCACATTCTTTCTTACGTCATTTTTCGGTTGAATTACCTGATACTTGTAATAAAAACCACTTTTTTTCCCGTTCAGATAATTTATCTTCTCAAGGGTATCGCCTGTTTCTGTATAAAAAATCCAGGTACTGTCCAGTAAAAAATTTGTTCTTTTTCCCTCCGATTTCAAAACCCCGTTGGGGTAATAAGACTTCCAGTATCCATCGGGTTTTCCGTTTTTCATAATCCCTTCACTGGATACTTGTCCTCCCGGATAATAAAACCTTACAAAACCTTCTTCCTGCTGTGCAGCAAGCAACAAAAAAAAGAAAGAAAGAAATACAACAAACTGCAATTTCATTTTTTCATCTGATTTGCTGAGATTTCGAGCATCCTCCGGATAGGAATTTCAGATTTTTTCCTTATCTCTTCATCCAAAACTATTTCAAATTTTTCATCCCTGAGTGATTCGTAAATTTTTTCAAGAGTAATCTTTTTCATAAATTCACAATTACTGCAGGCACATGTAGAGTCTTCGGGAGGAGCAGGAATAAAAGTCTTTTCCGGATTTTGTTTTTTCATTTCATGAAGGATACCTGACTCTGTAACAACGATATATGTTTTTCCTTTATCCTTTTTAACATAATTAAGTAACTCGTGAGTAGATCCTACAAAATCGGAAACTATTAAAATGGGCTTTTTGCATTCAGGATGGGCAATAATTTGCGCCTGAGGATTTTCTTTTTTAAGTGCAAGTATCTTTTCAAGCGAAAATTTTTCGTGTACATGACAGGCTCCATCCCAGAGCAACATATTCCTTCCTGTTACGCTATTAACGTAATTTCCAAGGTTCTTGTCAGGAGCAAAAATAATTTTCTGATCCTTTGGAAATGATTCAACTACCTGAACGGCATTGGACGAAGTACAAATCACATCCGACAGGGCTTTTACTTCGGCTGAACAATTAATGTAACTGATTACTTTATACCCCGGATTTTCATGAATGAATTTTTTAAATTGATCTGCAGGACATGAGTCGGCCAGGGAACATCCTGCCTCAAGATCAGGAAGAAGAACCTTACAATTTTTATTAATGATTTTAGCTGTTTCGGCCATAAAATGTACGCCTGCAAATACAATGATTTCGGCATCCGATTTTGAAGCCTTTTGGGAAAGAGCCAGACTGTCTCCTACGAAATCAGCGATTTCCTGTACTTCAGGAACCTGATAATAATGGGCTAAAATAATTGCTTTCTTTTCCTTCTTAAGGGTGTTAATTTCTTTTATATAATTCATTTTAATCCATATTTTTCGGTTTTAAAAAACAATTACTTTTGAAACTTGTTGAAGAAAACAGAAGATTGGTTTAATCAGGTAAAGTTACAGACTTTTTAACTAAATTGGTTTTTTATGTTTTTCTTAAATTATAATTTATTTTTATATGTCTTTAGATTTAAAAAAACTGTGATGATGATGTTATCGTGTTGATTTGTTGAAAGAAAATTGGTGCAAAGGTTGTATTTTTACAATGAATAGTTTAAAAACAACATATTAACATAAAAATTAAACATGAAAAATTCTCTTTTTCAATAGCAAAGGCAGGATATTAACATTGGTTGATAAAGTTATTAACTCATAAAAAAACAACGAAAAAATGCAGTGAATTGTTAAAAAACATTTAACAATTGAATAACAAATAAGAGGCAAAAAAGTTTTTTAAAAAGAGAAAACGATTACCTGTCTTTCATCCGGGAAAAGCAAGGACTTTTTTTAAAGACAATAAAAAAATATTAACATAAAAATCATCCTCAAATTAACAATTTATGAACGGATATTTATTCAAAAAGATTGGGCTGGCTTCAGATCATGCCGGTTTTGAACGTAAAGAAGAAGTTAAGAATTATTTAATCAAACAGGGATGCGAGGTGCAGGACATGGGCACCTTTACGGGTGACCGTTGCGATTATCCTGATTATGGTCACCGGCTGGCCGAAGCGGTGGAAAAAGGTGAATGTGAAGTAGGAATAGCGGTGTGTGGCAGCGGCAACGGGATTAATATGACGGTAAACAAACATAAAGGAATCCGTGGGGCTTTGTGCTGGAACGTGGAGATAGCCCGGCTTGCAAGAGGACACAACGATGCCAATATTTGTTCTTTGCCGGGGAGGTTTGTTTCCGGCGAAGAAGCATGCCGGATTGTGGATGCTTTTTTATCGTCGCCTTTTGAAGGTGGACGCCATAAAATAAGGATAGATAAGATTGGTTGCTGAACAGTGAAATTTTACCTGTTGCCTCATAGCAAGATTAACCCTGTGGTGTGGGATGACCACCTTGATGACGTATACAATGGCAATGGATATGCTTTTTCCTGGTATCTTGACAGGGTTTGTCCGGGGTGGGAGGCCCTGGCCAGTGAAGACATGGAAGTGTGCATGCCCCTTCCTGTGACCGTTTGCGGGAAAAAGAAAATCATCAGGCAACCGTTGTTGCTTCCTTACGTGGGATTGTTTACCAACAGAACAGGGATGGTTGCCCACTTTGGCGATGTGGTGAATTTACTGCTGACATCTTACCCCGCGGTTTCTTTACGTTTTTCAAAATATCATTTGCCGGGCATGTCTTCTGCTTCCGGGACTTCTTTTTTCAGTATAGACCTGATGCCTTCTTACACCTGTCTGGCCGAACGGTATTCGCAGGAAGCTCTTCAAAAGATTGATCTGGCACGGAAACTCAGAATGGTTGCCTTGAGCGGATTAAAAATGACCGATGTGATTGCCTTTCTTGACGCCGGTGCAACAATATGGCCCGTCATCAGAAACAAAGAAGAGAGGCAACGCCTTGAAGTACTTGTTTCTTATGCCCTGCTTCATCACAAAGGAGAAATTGCAGGGGTGTATGATGTGTACAACCATTTGTGTGCCATGGCTTTTTTTGTGTTTTCTTCACACAATCTTTATGTGCCTTTCATTGCCGAAGGGAAGTACCCGAATACCACGGCAGCATGGTATTTGCTGATGGATTACTGCCTGAAGAAAAATGCAGAAAAAAACATGGTGTTGCATGTGGATGTGATGAATCTTCCCCGGGCGAGGGAAGATATTTTTACCGGTGTGGGCGCCCTGTCTTACCAGCCGGCTATTCTTTGTTACAACAGGCTTCCTTTCTGGCAGCGCTGGAGGTACTGACTTATTCTTTAAACCTTTCTTTGCAGGCCCACAAGCCGAGGGCAGGGTTTGAGATGTAAAAAATCTCTTCGCCTCCGGTTACATTCATTCCTTCTTTCAGCATGGCAGGGTTGTATTTTTTCATCATCTGCGGCAGGTCGGCATACCGGAAGTTGACACTTTCAATTTCTTTACGGGAAAGATGTCCCGGGCAGTAGGTGATGCTGAAACGGTTTTCGGAAGAGCCATGAATAAGATGGGCTGCAGCACTGAGATTTTGTTGAAGGTCTTCGTTTTTTGAAACCCATTCAAGAATCTGAGGGGTGTCGGCATAGCCGTATTTTCTGATCAGGCGGTCGATTTCCCGGTCTTCGCCGAATTCTTTGAGACCGGGAGCCAGGATGATCAGCTCTCCGCCGTCGGCAATAGCCATGCGGGTGCGGTAAATGGCTTTGTTGCCCAGCCAGGTGCTTTTGTATTCCGAGGGATCGAGATACACCACCACTTTTTTAAGCGGTTTTTCGAGCATGGAAAAATTCACCTTGAGGGAGAGGGCGGCGGCCTTTTTGAAACATTCAATGTCGTCGCCGGTATACAGCCCGCGAAGTTTAAGTTCACCATCGTTGGTGTCTTTGCCGATGACGGTGAGGATGTATAGGACAGGGAGGTTTTTCCCGAAGTGGTCCGAAGCGTAGTTTAATACTTTTCTTACGGGAGTATCCACGCGTCCCATGATGCGTTCCATGCCGTAAGCAGCGCCAAGGAAATGGCTTTTGTTAATGCCTTCCTGGCCCCCTGTGCCTACGAAGATGTTT
>Ga0073932_1004276_pt1 | contig 17351 bp, 21 predicted proteins | sample DewCreD2012metaG_FD_76967 | JGI IMG/M metagenome (GOLD analysis project Ga0073932, IMG submission 76967) | Hot spring sediment bacterial and archeal communities from British Columbia, Canada, to study Microbial Dark Matter (Phase II) - Dewar... ... | reverse complement strand
GCGCAGCCCCTCGGGCTCGTCCACCTGGACCGGCTCGGAGAAGATGCGGAAGGTCTTCTCGTCGTGCACGCCGTCCATCCCGTCCACGTTGCCGATGATGTCGTTGTTGAGCACCCCCTCGATCGTCCAGCCCTGCGCCCTGGCCTCGCGCGCCACGGCGTAGCCGCCGAGGAGGCCCTGTTCCTCGCCGGCGAGGGCGGCGAAGACGATCGACTTGCCGTAGCGGTGGGCGATGAGCGCGCGCGCCGCCTCGAGGAGGGCCACGGTGCCGCTGCCGTCGTCGTTGGCGCCGGGGGCGTCGCTCGTGGCATCCATCACGTCGCTCACGCGCGAGTCGAAGTGCGCGCTCATCACCACGTAGCGGTCGGGGTGCGTCGTGCCCTTCAGCGTCGCGACCACGTTCACCAGCTCCAGGTCGGCCGGCACGCGCGCCACGCCGCCACCCTTCACCGTGCTGCGCTGGAAGCGCACCTCGAGGCACCCGCCGCACGAGGCCGAGATCCGGTCGAACTCGGCCTTGATCCAGCGCCGGGCGGCGCCGATGCCGCGCGTGTCGGAGACGGTGTCGGAGAGGGTGTGCCGCGTGCCGAAGGCCACGAGGGTCGCGAGGTCGCGCCGCAGCCGCTCGGGTGACGGCGCGGCGGCGATCCCCGGCAGCCGGCGGTCGAGCGCGGGGGGCTCGGGGGCCGTGGCCTGCGCGGCGAGGGCAGGGGCGGTCGCGACGGCGGCCGCGGTGGCGACGAGGAGTCGGCGCATCGGGAGGGACCTCGGGGTGTCGTCGAAGGGAGCGTCGAAAATCGACGGGCGCGGGTAGGGCGGCAAGGAGCGGCTCGCCGCGACGGAGCAGGTGAGCAACTCTGTGAAGCAAAGAACTTGACAAGTTTTGGATTCTCTACGAACTTGCCCTCCATGCAGCCGCTCCGCCGACCCGACCCCGACCCGCCGCCCACCGCGCTCCACGAGCACGCCGCCGAGCAGCTCGCCTTCATCCGCGACGCCATGGAGCGGGCGGGGACGTTCACCGCCGTCCCCGGCTGGGGTGCCGTCGCCATGGGTGGCTCCGCCCTCGTGGCCAGCGCGGCGGCGGCGCTGCAGCCGTCGCGCGCGCAGTGGCTGGCCATCTGGGTCCTCGAGCTCGGTGTCGCGGTGGGGATCGGCGTGACGGCGATGCTCCGGAAGCTCCGCGCCGAGCGGTCGCTGCAGGCGCGCAAGCCGCTGCGGCGCTTCCTCCTTGCCTTCCTGCCGCCGATCTGGGTCGGCGCGCTCCTCACCGTCCCCCTCTACCGCTCCGACCGCGCCGAGTTGCTGCCGGCCGCGTGGCTCCTGTCGTACGGGGCGGCGGTCGTCTCCGGCGGCGCCTTCTCGGTGCGGCCGGTGCCTGCCATGGGGCTCGCGTTCATGGCGCTCGGCACCGTGGCGCTCGCCGCGGCGCCGGCGGCAGGCGACCTGCTCCTCGCGATCGGCTTCGGCGGCATCCACATCGTCGGCGGCTGGTTCGTCGCCCGGAGGTACGGTGGCTAGGCACACGTCGGCGCGCCGCACCGACGCGCCCGCGAACGCGGCCACGGAGGTCGTGGCGGGCTCGCCCGGCGCCCTCGCCCTCGACCGCGTCATCCACGAGCGCACGCGTCTCGCGATCGTGAGCGCGCTCGCCGTCAACGACGAGCTGAGCTTCAACGACCTGAAGCACCTCCTCGACCTGACCGACGGCAACCTCAGCGTGCACGCGCGCAAGCTCGAGGAGGCCGGGTACGTCGCCTGCGCGAAGGGGTTCGAGGGACGGATCCCGCGCACGCTCTACCGCCTCACCGCGGAGGGCCGGCGCGCGCTGGAGGCCTATCTCGGGCACATGGAGGCGCTCATCCGCGCCACGCGGGCGGGCTGAGCCGTGCCGATGACCAGCGCGCTCCTGCGGATCCTGCTGCCGCCGCTCTTCGCCCTCGCCGTCCTTGCGGCGGTCGTGGCGGTCCTCGTCGCCTGCCTCCGCGCCGCGCGGGGCGACCGCCGCCTCCTCGCGCGGGTGGGCCAGCTCGCCGCGGCGGGCGCGATGGCGTGGGCCGCGCTGCTCATGGCGTGGCCGCGCGCGGTGCCGGAGACGGCGCTGGCGCCCGGCGGGGAGCTGCATTTCTGCGGGCTCGACTGCCACATGCACCTGAGCGTGGTACGCGCCGAGGCCGGCGAGCCCTGGCGGCTCACCCTGCGGCTGCGCAGCGATGCGGGGCGGGTGCCCGACTTCCCGCGGTACCTGCGGCTGCGCGTCATCGGCAGCGACGGCCGCCGCTACGTCCCCGACGCCTCGGCGTTCGCGGCGCCGCTCGCCGCCGGTGCCGACGACCGGCGCGAGATCACCGTGGCGCTCCCCCCTGGCGTGCGTCCCGACCGGCTGGTGGCGTCGTGGGCCGACTGGCCGGGCGTGGTGATCCCGGGTCCCGACCAGCGCTGGGTGCGCGAGCGGACGGCCCTCCTCGTGCCGGCGCCCGGCGGGGGGGACGCATGAGCGTGACGCGCCGCCAGTTCCTCAGCGCGGGCCTCGCGGCCGGTGCCGCGCTGATGGCCACCGACGCGTGGGCCGAGTCGGGCGAGGTGGTGCTGACGCGGCACGACCTGCCGCTGCCCGGGCTGCCGGCGGGGCTCGACGGCCTGCGCGTGGCACAGGTGACCGACGTGCACCTCCCCTTCAACGAGGGCTGGGCGCGCGCGGCGCTCCGCCTCCTCGCCGCGGAGCGCCCGGAGGTGGTGCTCGCCACCGGCGACGTGCTCGACCACCACGCCGGCGAGCGGTCGCTGCGCGCGCCGTTCGTCGGCGAGTTCCTCGACGCGATGCGCGGCACGCTGGGCACCGTGGCCCTGATCGGCAACCACGAGCGCGCGCTCGGGCTCGGGCCGGCGGCGCTCGACCACTGGTACCGCCGCCACGGGATCACCTTCGCGCTCAACCGCGCGGTGCGCCTCGACACCGGCAGCGGCGTGCTCGCCATCGTGGCCCTCGACGACCCCGTGAGCGGCGCACCCGACGTGCGGGCCGCCCTGCGCGAGGTGGACACCGGCCACGACGCGCAGCTGCTCGCGCTCCACGCCCCGGGCCCGATGGACACGATCGCCCTCCCCGAGGGCCATCGCCTCGGGGCGGCGCTCGCGGGCCACACGCACGGCGGTCAGGTGCGGCTGCCGCTGCTGCCGGCCGTGCTGCCGCGCGACTCGGGCCGGTTCGTGGCCGGCTGGTACCGCGACGCCGTGATCCCGACCTACGTGTCGCGTGGCATCGGTGCGAGCGGCGTGCGCGTGCGCACCTTCTGCCCGGCCGAGCTGGCGGTCTTCACCCTCCGGCGGAGCTGACGCGCGATGACGAGCGCCGTGCTGGCCGCGACCGACGCGCGGGCGCGCACCCTCCTGGGCGCCGGCGCGCTCGTGGGCGCCGGGTGGTACCTCGCGCAGGAGTACCTCCCGGGCCAGCTCGACGTGGTGGTCGCGCTCGGCGTCCTCGGGCTGGTGGCCACGTGGCTCGCGCGGCGCGCGGTGCTGCCGGCGGCGCGCTGGAGCCGGCTGCACGGCGCGGCGGCCGTCGCGCTCCTCGTCGTGCCCGCGTGGCGCGACGCCGAGGCGCTGGCCGCGCTCAACCTCTTCGCGCTCGCGGTGCTCCTGGCGTGGGCGATCCCGGCGGGCGCCGCGGGCTCGGCCGGCCTCGTGACGCTGGCGCGCCGCGGGCTCGTGCTGGGGCTCTCGGCGGCGGTCGGGCCGCTGGTGGTGCTGCGCGGGCTCGAGCACGCCCGGGCCGGCGGGGGCACGGGGCGGGTGGCGCTGCGCGCCGTGATGGGGCTGGCCGCGGTGGCACCGCTGCTCCTGCTCTTCGGCGCGCTGCTCGGCGAGGCCGACCCGCTCTTCGGGCGGGCGCTCGAGCAGGTGCTGAGCCTCCGCCTCGTGGACGTCGTCGGCCAGCGCGCGCTGCAGCTCTTCGCGTGGACCTGGATCGCGACCGGTCTGCTGTGGGGATGGGTCCTCGCGGCGTCGCTGCCCGAGCGCGACGTCGAGGTGCTCCGGGGGCGTTTCGGCGGCATCGAGATCGGGACGGCGCTCGCGGCGCTCGCCCTGCTCTTCGCCCTCTTCCTCGGGTTCCAGGCCCGCTACCTCTTCGGCGGCGCGGCGTACGTGGCGGCGACGGCAGGGGTCACGGTCGCCGAGTACGCGCGGCGCGGCTTCTTCGAGGTGGTGGCGGTGGTGGCGCTGATGGTGCCGGTGCTGCTGCTCGCCGACTGGCTGCTCGACCGCTCGCAGGCGGTTGCCGTGCGGGTCGTGCGCGGGCTCGCGGCGCTGCTGCTCGTGCTGCTCGGCGTGATGCTGGTGGCCGCGCTCGGGCGCATGCGGCTCTACCTCGACACGTTCGGGCCCAGCACGCTGCGGCTGTACGTGGCGGCGTTCCTCGTCTGGCTCGTGACGATCCTGGGCCTCTTCGCCGCCACGGTGCTGCGCGACCGCCGCGGGCAGTTCCTGCCGGGGCTCGTGGCGGCGGGCATCCTCGCCGTGCTGACGCTCGACGTGCTGAACCCCGACGCCTACGTGGCGCGGCAGGCGCTCGCCCGCGCGGCGCGCGGCGGGGGCCTCGACGTCGAGTACGTCTCCCGGCTCAGCGCCGACGCGCTCCCGGCCCTCGCGGCCGGGACGCCGGCGCTCGAGCCCGCGCTGGGCTGCACGCTGCGCGACGCCGTGGCCGCGCGTTGGGCGCGGCCGGTCACGCACCGGACCTGGACGGTGGCGCGCGCGCGCCATCGCGACCTCGCCACCCCCTGCCGCTGACGCACGAGGGGCCCGGCGACCGTGCCGGGCCCCTCGCCGGCCGTGCCCGGCGCGCCCGCCTCAGCCGAGGGTGGCGCGGAGCATCCAGGCCATCTTCTCGTGGCGTTCCATGAGGCCGGTGAGGTAATCGTTCGTCCCGGCGTCGCCCCACTTCTCCCCGGCTTCCACGAGGTCCGCCCGCAGCGACCGGATGATCGCCTCGTGGTCGGCGAGGACCTCGGCCACCATCCCCCGCGCGTCGGGGAGCGGCGCGCCTGCCTCGGTCAGCCGCGTGAGCTTGAGGAACCCTGCCAGCGTCCCCTCGGCGAGCCCGCCCACCGCGCGCGCCCGCTCGGCGATCTCGTCGATCGCCTCGTCGAGCTGGTCGTACTGCTGCTCGAAGAGCGCGTGCAGCTGCGGGAAGTCGGGGCCGACGACGTTCCAGTGGAAGTTCCGCAGCTTGGTGTACAGCAGGTACTCGTCGGCGAGGAGGCGGTTCAGCAGGCCCACCACGCCGCACGACTGCTCGCCGCTCAGGCCGGTCTGGAGTCGGGGAGTGCTCATCGGTCGTCCTGTCGAAGGGGAGGAGGATCCTCGGCGCGCGTCGCCTACCAGGGCTGGTCCAGGCCGGCGTAGTCCACGAACCGGCCGCTGTCCGCCGGCCGGAGGGCGTCGGCCACGCGCAGCATGCCGGCCACCGATTCCCCGGCCGAGAGCGTCGCCTGCGGCCCGCCCATGTCGGTGCGCACCCAGCCGGGCGTGATCGCCACCACGATGATGCCCTGCGGCGCGAGCTCCGCGGCGAGCGCGCGCGTCATGATGTTCAGCGCCGCCTTGCTCGCGGCGTAGGCTAGGTCGCCCGGCCCGTCGTGCGCCGAGACGGCGCCGAGCAGCGACGACACGTTGAGCACGCGGGCGCGCGAGCTGCGCGCGAGCAGCGGGAGGCAGGCCCGCAGCAGCAGCACCGGCGCCACCGCGTTCACGGTGAGGACCGTGGCGAACTCGGCCGCGTCGGCGGAGGCGATCCCCGTGGCTGCCGGATCCCAGCGCGACGCGTGCGTGGAGTAGAGCCCCGCGTTGTTCACGAGCAGGTCCACGCGGTCCACGAGGGCGGCCAGCGCGGGGCCCACCCGCTCGACGGCGCCGGCGTCGGCGAGGTCGAGCGGCAGCGCGAGGCAGCGCTCCGGGTGGGCGGCCTGCAGCGCCGCGAGCGCGGGCGACGCGCGGCGCGTGGTGGCGACGACGCGGTCGCCGCGGGCGAGGGCCTGCCGGCAGAGCTCGAGGCCGATCCCGCGGCTCGCGCCCGTCACGACGATCGTGTGCGGTGAGGTCACGACACCCTCACGCGAGGAGCTCGCCGCGCAGCACCGTGACCGCGCGCCCGCCGAGGCGCACGCGGTCGCCCACCACGCGCAGGCGGAGCTCGCCGCCGCGCGGCGAGGCCTGCCAGGCGCGCAGCTCGCCGCGGCCGAGGCGCGCGGCCCAGAACGGGGCCAGGGCGCAGTGGGCCGAGCCCGTCACCGGGTCCTCGGGCACCCCGACCGCGGGGGCGAAGAAGCGCGAGACGCAGTCGAACTCCCGGCCCGGCGCGGTGACGATGACGCCGCGGGCCTGCACGCGCGCGAGCGCGCCGATGTCGGGCGCGAGCCGGCGCACCGTCGCCTCGTCGGCGAACTCGGCCACGACATCGAAGCGGCTGCGGAAGGTGGCCACGGGGGTGGCGCCGAGTGCCACCGCGAGTCCGTCGGGCGGGGGAGCCGGCACCGGGGGCGTGGCCGGGAAGTCGAGCTCGACGAGGTCGCCGGCCCGCTCGGCGGTGAGGAGCCCGCTCCGGGTGTGGAAGCGCGCCACGGCCGACGTCGCGAGCCGGCCCGTCTCCCAGAGCGCGTGGGCGCTGGCGAGGGTCGCGTGCCCGCAGAGGTCCACCTCCACGAGCGGCGTGAACCAGCGCAGGTCGAGGTCGCCATCGGCGCGGGGCGAGACGAACGCCGTCTCGGCGAGGTTCATCTCGCCCGCCACCTGCTGCATCCACGCGGCGTCGGCAGGAGCGTCGAGCAGGCAGACGGCCGCGGGGTTGCCGCGGAAGGGGCCGCTCGCGAAGGCATCGACCTGCAGGAGGGGTGTCGGCATCGGCGTCGCCCAAGACACCGCAATCTACACCGCCCGGGCGAGAAGGCTCCGCACCGTGCGCGCCAGGTCGGCGAGCTCGAACGGCTTGCGGAGGAAGGCGTCGGGGCGGGGCGCGGCGCCGCCGCCGAGCAGTTCCGCCTGCGTGTGGCCGCTCACGAGCACCACCGGCAGGGCCGGGTCGCGCCGGCGCAGCTCGGCGAGCACCTCGAGGCCGGAGAGCCGCGGCATCCGGTGGTCCACCACCACGAGCCGCACGCCCGGCGTCTGCGCGTGCAGGTCGAGTCCCTCGTCGCCGTCGCCGGCCTCGACCACCCGGAAGCCGCAGTGCTCCAGCGCGAGCCGCAGCGGGCGCCGCACGCGGGGATCGTCGTCCACGAGCAGGATGGTGCCGCCGCCGCCCGGCGCGTCGGCGTCGGCCGGCAGGAGGGCGAGCGCCGGCGCGTGGGTGCGGGGGAGGAACAGGTGCACGGTGGTGCCGCGGCCGGGTGCCGTGTCCACGGTGATGCCGCCCTGGTGGTTGCGCAGCACGTCGTAGGCGCTGGCGAGGCCGAGGCCGGCGGCGCCGTGGGGCTTGGTGCTGAAGAACGGGTCGAAGATGCGCGGCAGGTGCTCGGGGGCGATCCCGCGGCCGGTGTCGCCCACGTCGATCCGCACGTACTCCGGCCGCTCGGGGCCGCCGGCGCCGGCGGCCTGCGGGGCCCCGATGCGGGAGGTGGCGAGGCGCAGCGTGCCGCCGCCGGGCATCGCGTCGCGGCCGTTGAGCCCGAGCGCCACGAGCAGGTCGCAGACCTGTTCCGGGTCGGCGTGCACGCGCCAGTCGGCGTGGTCGAGCTGCACCTCGAGCCGGACGCCCGGCGGCAGCTCGCGGCGGAGCACGGTGGCCGCGTCCTGCACGAGGACCTTCGGGTCCACCGGCCGGCACTCGCTCGCGGGCGGCTCGGCGAGCTGGCGGAGGCGGCGCACGAGGCGGGCGCCGTCGCGCGCGGCATCGCGCACGGCGGCGAGCTCGCGTTCCACGCCGGCCTGGTCGCCCGCCTGCAGCGCGCGCCGCGCCGTCTCGACGGCGCCGCCCACGGCGGCGAGCGTGTTGTTGAAGTCGTTGACCACGGCGCGGGCCAGCGTGGCGATGGCGACCTGCTTCGCCGCCTCGCGGGCGTGCGCCTCGCGGGCGTCGCGGTCGTCGCCCTCGCGGAGGAGGGCGATCCAGCGCGAACTGCCGTCGGCGCCGCCGAGCCGCGCCACGCGCAGCTCCACGGCGAACTCCGCCCCGTCCGCGCGGCGCGCCCACGCGCGCTCGGCGGCGACGCCACCCTCCCACGTGCGCTCGCGGAGCCGGCGGTGCAGCGCGCCGCCGGCCGTGTCGCCGCGCAGGAGGGAGTCGAGCGGCGTGGCACGCAGCGAGGCGCCCGCGGGCGCGAGCAGGTGCTCGGCGGCGGGGTTCGCCGCGCGCACCAGTCCCATGTCGTCGAAGACGAGCGCCGCCTCGGGAAGCGCGGCGAGGAGCACTTCGGCGTCGGGGAGCTGCGCGGGGCGCGACGCCCCGGGTGCCGGCGCGGCCGACGACGGCACCAGCGCGACCGGCGGGGGCGACGCCGGGGCGGGGCCGAACTGCTCCCAGCGCATGCCCATCGCGCCCGCCGTGGGCGCCGGCTCGGCGGGAGGCCGGAGGCGCCACTCCATGGCGGCGAGGTGCGCGCGCGCGGTGTCGGCGGCGACCGGGCCGATCAGCACGTCGTCGGCGCCGGCCTCGAGGGCGGCCGACATCTCGCGCGCGTCGGCCGAGTGGAGGAGGAGGATCACGCCCAGGCGGCCCCGCGTGCCGGCCTGCCGCGCGCGGCGCACCAGCGCGTAGGCGTCGTCGGAGCCCGGCACCCGCTCGACGATCAGGAGGGAGGGGCGCACGTCGGCGAGGCGGGCGAGCGCCTCGGCGGCGCCGGCGCGGGTCACCTCGTGCCCCCGTTCCCCGAGCGCGCGGGTCCACGTCGCCGAGAGCGACGGGTCGCGCGCGGCGAGCAGCGCCCTCACGACGCGATGCGGGCGGTGCCGGGTCGGGCGGTGAGGCCCTCGTGCTCGAGCGTGGCCAGCACGGCGGCGCGGAGCTCGGGGACGCTGAACGGCTTGGCGAGCGCGCGGCAGCCGGTGGTCGCGAGGAAGTCGCGCGTCGCGGGCGCGCCGAGGTCGCCGCTCATGAGGATGAAGCGCCGCGGCAGGTCGGGTTGGTGCGGGAGCGCGAGCTGCAGGAGGGCGGGGCCGTCGCCGTCGGGGAGGTGCAGGTCGCTCACCACCACGTCGAAGGGCTGCCTGGCGACGGCCTCGCGGGCCTCGCGGCAGGTGCAGGCGATCACGAGCTGGTACCCATCGCGCGCGAGCAGCCGCTCGAACGCGCGCAGGATCAGCGGCTCGTCGTCGACGAGGAGGATCTGCGCGGGCCGGTCCCCGACGGGCGCGACCATCTCATCGAGCCAAGGGGCCGGCGATCGCGCCGTGGCCGTTGCGGGCGCCGAAGGCGGCGTCGACCATCGCCTGCCGCTCAGCGACGCCCTGCATCGTCGCGTCGGGATTGAAGCTCGCCTCGGCGGGCGCCGCAGGCGCCGCGGGCGCGCGGGGCGCCGCGCCGGGCGCGAGCGCCCCGTCGAACAGGTCGGCAAGCTGCTGCATCCGCCCCTCCACCTCGCCCAGCATCGCCGAGACGCCGGCCAGCTGCTGCGAGATGATGTCCTGGAACTGCAGGTGGCCGTAGAGGTTGTTCACCTCGGCGCGCAGCCCCGCGAACTGCGCGTGCAGCCCCGCGGCGCCCTCGCCCATCCCCGACTCGATCTGGTCGAGCATCGCGAGCGAGCGGTCGAGGCCGTTCAGCATCTCCATCGCCGCCGTCTCGGTGGTCGAGGAGACCTCGGAGAGGCGCGCGTGCGTGTCGCGCAGCCGGTCCACGGAGTACGAGCGTATCGCCTCGCGCGTGAGCCGCACCCCGTGGAGCGCCTCGGTGATGCCGCTGTACAGGCTCAGCAGGAGCTGGGGGAGGCGCTGCAGGTTCGGGCGGCGCTGGAGCGCCGTCACGATCTCATGGGCGCGCGACTCGAGGGCGGCGACCTCGGTGGCGAGGTCGGCGAGCAGCTTCAGCGTGCTCTCCACGTCGCCGCCGAGGCGGGGGATCTCGCGCGTATCCATGGGCAGTCGTCCCGCGCGGGCGGCCGCCGGGCTACCGCGAGCCCGACGCGGCGGAGAGGACCTGGTCGATCTTCTCCTTGAGGGTCGCGGGGGTGAAGGGCTTCAGGATGTAGCCGTTCACGCCGGCCTCGGCGGCCTGCACGATGTCCTCGCGGTTGCCGCGCGTGGTCACCATGAGGATCGGCAGCTTCGCGGTCGCCGTGCCGGCGCGCAGGTGGCGCACGAGGTCGAGCCCGCCCATGACCGGCATGTTCCAGTCGGTCACGACGAGGTCGATCGAGGCGTCGCAGAGCTGGAGCGCGTCCTTGCCGTCGCCTGCCTCGACGATCTCGGCGACGCCGATCGTCTTGAGGGCGTTGACGACGATGCGGCGCATCGTGGTGGAATCATCGACGACCAGGCACTTCATCGCGCGTCACTCCGTCCCGAGGTCGGGGCGTACCTTCGCCGCGACGACGTCGCGCACCGCGCGCGAGTCGTAGAATCCCGAGGCGAGCCGCTCGAGGACCTCGCGGAGCCGCGCCGGCTCGAGCGCGCGATCGCCCTCCGGGGCGCCGGCCTCGCCGACGAGCTTGCGCGAGGCCTCGGAGACCTCCAGCCGGTCGGCGGCGCGTGCCGCGCCCTGCTCGGCGGCCTCGCCCCGCGCCCCCGGCTCGGGCGGCGTCCCCGCCGGCGTGAGCCGGGCGGCATCGGCCTGCGGCGTCCGTCCTGCCTTCAGTGGGTCAATCGCCATGGGTCACCTCGGTCTGCCTCGAAGTATCGGCCGCGGCGGCGCGGCGCTTGAGCGCCTCGGCGCGCGCGATCTCCCGCGCATCCACCCCCGCAAACACCTCCGCCAGGCCGCTGGCCCGGGCCGCGACGTCGTCCCGCGCCGGCGCGTCCTCGGGCTGCTCCCGGCGCGGCTCCTCGCCGGCCTTGCCGAACACCAGCTCCTTGAGCTTCGCCATCGAGAGCAGCAGTTCCCGCTCCTCCGGGGAGGGGCCGGCGGCCAGCAGCTGCTGCGCCAGCGGCGACAGCTCCACCTGGTCCCCGAAGCTGCTGCGCGCCCGGAGCCCGGCCTCGGCGCGCTCGCGCGCCGTCCCGTAGCCCCGGTTCCCGTTCGGGCCCGCACCGATGGGCATTCCCCCGCCCAGCGAGCCCAGCGCCCGGATGGTCATCTCTCGTCCTCCCGCACCGCGCCGTCCGCCGCCTGTGGCGGACGGCCCAGAGGTGGAGCCCCTCCCTGGGCCGGCCTCGCGGGAGAGACTCCTCCCGCTCACGGGATACTATCGGATGGGTGTCGCGAAACTTGAGGGCGGGGTCAGGCCCGGAGGTCCACGAGGTCGCCCGGGGAGGCGTCGAGCTGCCGCAAGCCCTCGAGCGCGGCCGCCCGGGCGGCCCCCATCGCGTCCCGCAGGCGGGCGCCCTCGCGTTGCACCCGGGCAGCCGCCTCCCGGCACGCGGCAAGGCCGGCCGGGTCGGCCCCCGCGGCCACCTCGGCGGCAAGAGGGGCCAGCGCGTCCCCCAGCTCCCGCGCCTCGAGCCCGAGGGCCACGACCTCGTCGTCGGCCTCGGCCTGGAGGGCGGCCTGCTGGTCGCGCAGGAGCTGCGCGAGACGGGCGTAGCCGTCGAGGAGGTTCCGGGTCGGCGGCGAGCGTCGCGCCATCGTCAGGCAGCGCCCGCCGCGGCCGCCTGCGTCGCCGCCGCGTCCCACGCCTCGGCGAGCTCGCCGAGCATCGCGATGACGCGGTCGAGGCGCGCCGCATCCGGGGTCCGGTGCTGCGCGAGGAGCTCGTCCATGAAGCAGGCGTACAGCCGGTCGAGGTTCGCGGCGAGCTCGCCGCCCCTCTCGAGGTCGAGCGACGCCCGCAGCTCCTCGAGCACCGCGTGCGCCCGGCCGAGGTGCTGCACGCGGCGCAGGCGGTCGGCCGGCGCGGCAGCGCGCGCCTGGCGCAACTGGCTCAGCGCGTGGGTATAGAGGAGCACGATGCAGCGCTCGGGCGTGGTGCCCAGCACGTCGAGCTCGCGGTACCGCGCGGCGGATCGGGGCGTCATCGGTCTCAGCTCCCGCCCGCGGCGAGCCGCGCGAGCTGCGCGCCGACCGCGGACGTCAGGTTGTTCAGCTGGGCCAGGGCGGACTCCATCGTCACGAACCGCCGGGTGAGCGCGCGCCGGCGCAGCTCGAGGCGGGCGTCGCCCTCCTCCACGCGCGTCTCGAGCCGCGCGACCCGCTCGTCGAGGCTCTTGAGCCGCTGCGCGATCGTGCCGGTCACGCCGCGCACCTGCTCCGCGGCGGCGGCCTCCACGGCGCCCACGCGGTCGGCGAGGAGCGCGCGCAGGGCGGCGGGATCGGTGGCGAGCGCGGCGTCGAGGGCGCCCGCGTCGAGCGCGAGCTTCCCGCTGCGCTCGATGGTGATTCCCACCTCGCCCAGGCGCCGCACGCCCTCGGGATTGGTGCCGAGCGCCCCCTGCAGCGCGCCCACGAAGCGGCGCTGGTCGCTCGCCAGCATCGTCTCGCGCGCGAGCGGCGGCTGCGTGGCAGCGTTGGACACCGGCGCCTGCCTCGCCACGAAGTCGATGAATTCGTTGTACGCCGTCACGAACGCCTGCGCGGCGGCCCGGGCCGCCTCGGTGTCGCGACCGACCGTGACCTGAACCGGCGTCCGGGGGGCCGCGGTGAGGAGCGAGAGGGTCACGCCCGGGATCACGTCGCCCACGCTGTTCGAGGCCCGGGTGACGGTGACACCGTCCACCACGAACTCCGCGTCCACGCCATCAGTGACGGTGGCGCCGAGGGCGGCGACGTCGGAGAGCACGCTGCCGGTGCCGTCCACGGCCTCGAAGGCGGCGGCCCCGGTGTCGGCGGCGCGCGCGCTCAGGACGAAGCCGTTGCCGGTGTCGATCACGGTGGCCGAGACGCGCGTCGGCGTAGCCCCCGTGTTCAGGGCGTTGATCCGGTCGCGGATCGCGTCGAGGGAGTCGGTCGCCGCGATCGTGACCGTCTGCCCGTTGATCGTGAAGTCGCCGCTCAGGCCGAGCGCGGCGGTGGCGCTGGTGAACGCGCGGGTGCGGATGGTGCCGGCGGTGGCGAGCCGGTTCACCTGCACGGCGTAGGTGCCCGGCGTGGCGCCGGTGCCGCCGGCCGCCGAGAGCACCGGCGCGCCGCCGGGGGCGGTGCCCTGCACGCTGGCGGTCGTCCGCGCGAGGGCGGTGCCCCCGGAGAGGGCGGCTGCCGCGTCGCGGAGCTTCTGCAGCGCGTCGCGATAGCTCACCCAGGCGGCTCGGCGGGTGCGCAGGTCCTTCACCTGCGCCTCGAGGCGCGCCAGCGGCCGGCGCTCGACGGCGATGAGCCGGGCGACCAGCTCCTTCGTGTCGAGGCCGCTGGAGAGCCCGGAGAAGCTCGCGACCGGGTCCATCTGCACGCTCCTGCTGGGTGACGGTGTGGCCGGCGCGCCGGCGACACCCTAGGTATCGGCCTGCGGGGCCGCGAGTTGAGGGCCGGAACGCCAAGGGGGCCGGCGCGAGCCGGCCCCCGAGGTCGGGCTTCCTGCGCGATCCCGATCAGCCCCGGAGGAGCGAGAGGACCGCCTGCGGCGTGGAGTTCGCCTGGGCCAGCATCGCGGTGCCGGCCTGCTGCAGGATCTGGAACTTGGTGAACCGCGTCGTCTCCTGCGCGACGTCGAGGTCGCGGATGACCGACTCCGCCGCCGCGACGTTCTCGATGCGCACCGCGAGGGTCGCGGCCGCGTACTCGAGCCGGTTCTGGGCCGCACCGATCTCGCCCGAGACGTCGGCGATGACGTCGAGCGCGCCGCCCGAGGTCGTGATCGCCGAGAGCACGGCGGTCGCGGCGCCGGCGCTCAGGATGTCGAGCCCGCTGAGGGTGAGGTCGTTCGCGGTGAGGCCCGAGATCGACACGTTGATCACCGCGCCCGTCCCGGTGCCGACGCGGAAGTCGCCGTTGAACCCGAACAGCGACTGGCCCTGGTACGTCGTCTCGTCGGCGATGCGGTCGATTTCCTGCAGGAGTGCCTGGAACTCGCTGTCGAGGTTCTGGCGGTCGGCGTCCGAGCTGTTGGCCGACCCGGCCACCGTGGCCAGCTCGCGCATGCGGTCGATGATCTGGGAGATCTGACCGAGCGAGCCGTCCGCGATGTCCAGCACCGCGGCCGCCTGCGTGGCGTTCCGCTGCGCGGCGGCGAGGCCGCGGCCCTCGTTGCGAAGCTCGTTCGCGATGGCGAGGCCGGCGACGTCGTCACCGGAGCGGTTGATCCGGAAGCCCGAGCTCAGGCGCTGCACCGACTTCTGCAGCATGCCGTTCGTGACGCTCAGGTTCCGGTACGCGGTGTTCGCTGCGACGTTCGTCTGGATCCGCATTGCTGTTGCTCCTGGTCCTGCGCTGCCGCAGCGTCCCTGCCGCGGTCCTTCGTGGGGTCGCCCCCTGGTGGGCGAGCACCGATGGGTATCGGGCCCGGCCCCGAAAACTTGAGCCCGCCCCCCGGGCGGGGGGCGGGCCCGGCCGCCGCACCCCGGGGCTCACGGCTTCCGGAAGAGCCACCAGGTCGCGTCGTCCCAGCCGGTGGTGCGCTTCCACAGGAACCCCACGTCCACGACCTCCAGCGCCGGGAACTGGTCGAGCCAGAACCCGCCGAAGTCGCGCTTGAAGAGCAGGTCCTCGCGCCCGCGGTACGGGATCGCCTCGGGCTTCTGCGCGAAGTACTCGATGCAGAGCAGGTGGCGCCGCGCCACGCGGTGCAGCTCGCGGCACGCCTGCGCGAGGTCGTCCGGGTGCACGTGGATGAGCACGCCGCAGGTGAAGGCGAGGTCCACGGCGCCGTCGGCCACCGGGAGCCGGGCGAGCGTGCCCTCCAGCACGCGATCCGCCGGCAGGACGCCGTCGGCAAGGAGCCGCGCGCGCGCCGTGGCGTTGGGCTCGACGCCGACCAGCTCGGCCCGGGAGACGCGCCGGAGCGCGCGGAGGTTGAGGCCGAGGTTGCACCCGGCCTCGAGGATCGAGCCGGGCTGGGCGTTGCCCAGCCGGTCGAGGATCCGGCCGAAGGTGCGGGCGCGCTGCTGCAGGACCGTCTCGTCGGGCTGGTTGCGCGCCACGTAGGCGTCGCCGAAGTCGCCGGTCCAGGCCTCGAGCTGCGGGGTCGTAGTGGTCGCCATGGGGGCCTCATGCCACGAGCGGGTGCTGCCGGACGCCGGCGTTGATGGTGAGGAGCTCCGGGCGCTCCGCGAAGAGCGCCACGAGGTCGGCGTAGCCGAAGGTGTCGGCGCGCGCGCCGAAGGTGTCGAAGACGACGCGGGCGAGGTCGTAGTCGTCGGGGGCGTCCACCACGAGCCGCCACCCCCGCCGGTCGGGCCGGTGGTCGAGGAAGGCGGCGGGGCAGCGGTGCGGCCGCCGCCAGATCCACGCGGTCGCGTGCTCGCGTTCGTACGGGTCGCGCGCCTCGGCGTCGGCGCGCAGGAGCAGGGCGGCGCTCGTCACCTCGGTGTCGAAGCCGAGCGGGTAGCCGCTGTCGAACGCGGTGCTCGCGTAGGCGGCGCCGCTCCCGTGGTACATCGCGAGCACGGTCCCCGCCACGCGCGGGTCGAGCATCGGGCAGTCCGCCGTGAGGCGGAGCACCGTCTCGGCGCCCGTGGCGGCGATGGCGAGCGCGTAGCGGCGCAGCACGTCCTGCTCCGGGCCTTCGACGACCGAGACCCCGTCGAGGCCGCGCACTGCCTCGGCGAGCCGGGCCTGCGCGGACCCCTCCGGGATCGCCACGCAGACGTGGTCCACCCCGGGGATCGCCATCGCGCGGCGCACGACGCGCTCCACGAGCGGCCGGCCGGCGAGCGGGAGCAGCACCTTGCCCGGCAGCCGCGACGAGGTGGCGCGCGCCTGCACGACCGCGACGGTCCGGCCCCTCACCTGCCGGCCTCCGTGCCGGCGTCCACCAGCGCCCAGGCGAGCGGGGTCCCCCGCCGGATCGCGACGCGCGCGCGCCGGCCGAGCACGGCGGGCAGCTCGCGTGGCGGCAGGCCGAAGCCGGGGCGGATCGAGCGCACGTTGGCGCGCGTGAGCGGCTCGCCCGCCGCGATGTCCGCCACCGCATACAGCGAGCGGCGGAAGACCCGGTTCCCCCGCTCGCTCGGCGAGCGGGCAGGACCGCGGTCGCGCGCCGCCTCCCACGCCGTGCGCACCTGCCGGCAGAGCTCGGCGAACTCGGCGGGCTCGAGCGAGAAGGCGGCGTCGGGGCCGCCGTCGGCGCGCGCGAGGGTGAGGTGCTTCTCGATCACGCGCGCGCCGAGCGCCACCGCGAGCGCCGGCACTAGCCAGCCGGGCGAGTGGTCGGAGAGCCCCACCACCACGCCATGCCGCCGCGCGAGGGCGGGGATCGCGGCGAGGTTGGCCTCCTCGACGGGCGTCGGGTAGCCGGAGACGCAGTGCAGCAGCACGATCTCCCGGGCCCCGGCGGCGCGCGCGGCGGCGAGCGCCTCGTCCACCTCCTCCGGCGCCGACATCCCCGTGGAGAGGACGAGCGGCCGGCCGGTGGCGGCGCACCGCGCCACGAGGTCGTGATCCACGAGCTCGAACGACGCGATCTTGTAGGCCGGCGCGTCGAGTGACGCGAGGAGGTCCACCGCCGCGGCGTCGAAGGGCGAGCTGAACGCCGCGAGGCCGCGTGCCCGGGCCCGGGCGAAGAGCGCCGCATGCCACGCCCACGGCGTCGCCGCCTCCGCGTAGAGCTCGTGCAGGGAGCGCCCGTCCCACAGGCCGCCCTCGATGCGGAACCCGGGACCGTCGTGGTCGAGGGTGATCGAGTCGGCGGTGTAGGTCTGGAGCTTCACCGCGTCGCAGCCGGCGTCGGCGGCGGCGTCGACGATGGCGCAGGCGCGCTCGAACGAGCCGAGGTGGTTCGCCGACAGCTCGGCGATGACCCACGGCGGGTGCGCGTCGCCGATCCGGCGGCCGGCGATCGTCACGTCGTGGCTCATGCGACCGCCGTCGTGGGCCGCGCGGCGAGCGCGTCCGCCAGGGGCACCGGCGCGCGGCGGCCGCTGCGCATCACGGCGGGAGCGCGCTCGTCCTCCGACAGCACGAGGTCGATCGCCGACGCGTAGGGTGCGAACGGCGGGTGCGGCTGCGCGTAGGTCGGGTGCACGTAGGTGTGCACCAGGACCTCGATCCCCGCGGCCGTGAAGGGCGTCGCCTCCGTCGCGAGGTAGGCGAGGGCGCCCGGCGGGGTGACGTAGGTGTCGGCGCCGAGCCGCCGGCAGATCTGCACGAGCCGCTCCACGCGGTCGCCGGCGCCGTC
>Ga0073932_1004270_pt1 | contig 17372 bp, 16 predicted proteins | sample DewCreD2012metaG_FD_76967 | JGI IMG/M metagenome (GOLD analysis project Ga0073932, IMG submission 76967) | Hot spring sediment bacterial and archeal communities from British Columbia, Canada, to study Microbial Dark Matter (Phase II) - Dewar... ... | reverse complement strand
GGCGATCGTGATTGATCGGCTTACCGACTATTTCACGGGTTCGGAGGGCACGCCGGTGCGCGAGATCCGTGAGAGCACCGATGGTGGGCCGGCGACCACGATCCTCTCCGGCCTCTCTATCGGCTATGAGTCGAGTGTGTGGGCTATCTTCGTCATCGCGGTGACCATCGGCGCAGCCGTCGTCATCTACAGCGGCATTCCGGGCTACAGTGGTCCTGAACAGATCACCTTCATACTCTATGGTGTTGCGATGACCGGCATTGGAATGCTGACGCTGACCGGAAACACCGTCGCTATGGACTCGTTCGGTCCGATTTCGGACAACGCCAACGGCATTGGCGAGATGGCCGGTCTTGAGCCCAAGGCGCGCCAGATTATGGCCGACCTCGACGCAGTCGGCAACACCACCAAGGCCATCACCAAGGGTATTGCGATTGGTTCGGCGGTCATTGCGGCGGTTTCGCTGTTCGGCTCGTTTATCACCGATGTGAGCATTGTGGATCCGGAAGCGCTCGCTCACGGCATCAGTGTCGCTAAACCGATGGTCTTCATCGGCATGCTGATCGGCGGTGCCATCCCGTGGCTCTTCTCGTCGTTTGCAATCAGAGCCGTGACGCGCGCTGCGAACCAGATGGTCACTGAAGTGCGGCGTCAGTTCCGCATCCCCGGGCTGATGGAGGGCAAGGTGAAGCCCGACTATGCCCGCGCTGTCGCCATCTCCACCGAAGCGGCCCAGAAGGAGCTTATCCCGCTGGCACTGATGGCGGTGGTGTCGCCCATCGTCGTTGGCCTGGTGCTGCAGGTCGAGGCGCTGGGTGGTTTCCTGGCAGGCATCATCCTGTCCGGCCAGCTGCTGGCTGTGTTTATGTCCAACGCGGGTGGCGCGTGGGACAACGCCAAGAAGACCATCGAGGACGAGCCGCGCGACCCTGAGAAGAACCTTGGCAAGCGCTCTGAGCGACACAAGGCATCGGTGGTCGGCGACACGGTGGGCGACCCGCTCAAGGACACTGCCGGTCCGGCGCTCAATCCGATGATCAAGGTGGTCAATCTGGTGTCGGTGATTGTGGCGCCGGTGGTCGTCCAGTACAAGACCCTGGGAATCGTCGGTTGGATCGCGGTGGTGCTGCTGGTGGCTGCGTTTGTCTGGGCAGTGTCCCAGAGCAAGCGGCACGTGCCGCTCAGCGCCACGGCGCAGAAGTAGAGCTGAGTCAACCTTATGTCCGCCCCCTCGCCGCCCGGCGGCGAGGGGGGACATCATCTCCATGGCGACGGTTCGCAGTTTTGTAGCCATCGAGCTGAACGAGCCAGCCCGCCAGGCATTGGCAGAGGTGCAACGTCACCTTGCATCTGCCGTGCCGGCGCGAACTATTCGATGGACGGATCCCCGCTCAATTCATCTCACGTTGCAGTTTCTGGGTGATGTGCCGCTGGACATGATTCCGGCGATCACAGCGGCGCTGCGCGGTGTCTCCCGGCGTGTCAGGCCGTTTGCGTTCGATCTGGTTGGCGTAGGGGTGTTCCCCGACCGCCGTCGTCCCAGGATTGTGTGGGTGGGCGTGCGTGAAGCCAGCGGTGTGTTGGTTGCTTTGCAGCGAAGCGTCGGCGAGGCGCTGACGCCGCTGGGCTTCCCGCCCGAGGCGCGCTCTTTCTCTCCTCACGTGACCATCGGTCGTGCCGCACGCGACGCGTCGCCGCGCGACCTGTCTGCCGTTGGCGAACACGTCACTTGCGCGGATGTCGGGAGTGTCGCACGCGTGGCCGTTGACCACATCGCGCTGATGCGCAGCGACCTTCGTCCGGGCGGCTCGGTCTACACGGCGCAGGCTGTGCTGGGCCTCGGTGCCGCCTAGTCGGTTGGTTCAGCACTGCGCTCGCTTCCGGCGCAACCGGCCGCCCGCTTCTGATCACGCTTGCCCGGGCGAGGTGTCTCCCTGACTCTGGCGTGGCGCCCAATTTCGCCGTGAATCTCTCTTGACAGCATGGCGGATTCGTGATATGATGAGAAAAACGTTTGCCAAAACGTTTGGCGAGCCGGAACCGGGTTTTCATTGGGAGTTTCCCATAAAAAAAGCCCCGGTGTTGCACACCAACAATGAATGAAAATGGCGGTACAGACCTCACCCCCTAACCCCCTCTCCACACCGTGGAGAGGGGGCCGGGGGGTGAGGTGAGTGACGCGCACATATTTTCACAGGAAAAAAGTCTCTCTTCTTTTCTTTTTCTTCTCTAATTTAGGATAGAAGGGAGGCGTGGCTTGCTGGAGTTGCACTGGCGTGCTCGAGTGCTCGGACGCCTCGCGGAGCAATGGATGCCCGATCTCAAGGGGGGAGACATATGGAACGCATCGCTTTCACCTATCGTTTCAAGCCGGGCAAGAAGGAAGAATACATCCAGGCCCATCGTGCCTTGTGGCCCTCGCAACACGAGGCATTGAAACGTTCCGGCGTCCGGCGGATGGTTGTTTTTGCTCGGGGCGAGCAGCTGTTCCTCTTTGCCGATGTGGACGACCGACAGGAGTACCTCAGGCGTTCTGCCACCGATCCGGACTACCAGCGTTGGGCTGAGTACATGGCAACGATGCTGGATCAGCCATTTGACGCGGCTGAGCCGGGCATCTTTGCCGAGCTCGAAGAGATTTGGTACTGGACACCCCAAGCCGCCGACTAGCGGTGCGGGGTGTTGTGTTGTGGCCGGGACCGACTTGTAGTCGTGGTGCGCGGGATAACCCGTTGGCCGTGTGGGGGTGCGGTCGCGGGTGGCGGATACTGATCCCATATCCTTAACCAAACAAGCACAGAAAAGGAGGATCCAAATGATGAAGGTGTCACGTTGGTTGGCTGTGTTCATGGTGGTGGCCATGGCTGCAGGCGTGTTCGCCCCGGCGGCTCTGGCGGAAGACCCGACGCCCACCCCGGTGCCGATTCCGGAAGGCGTCAAGGTGGCTGGTATGCCGGAAGTCCTGCCGACGCAGGAGGAGCTCAAAGCAGCCATTCCGCCCTCTCTGATGGAGATGGGGCAGGGCAAGAAGCTGCGCATCATGTTCCAGGGTGGCGGCGATTCGGCACCGGCCGTGGAGATGAAGGATTTCCTCAAGGAGAACGTCGGCCTGGAGATCGAGATTGACGTCATTCCACCGGAAAGCCTGCGCGAGAAGCAGCTGTCGGTCTTCACCGCGGGCAGCAGCGACTACGATCTGATGGAGCTGTACCCCACCTGGATCGGTGAATACGCTGAGGCGGGCTTCATTGAAAACCTCGACCCCTATTACGAGAAGTACGCCGCCGAAATCAATACCGAAGACTTCATCGCTGGCGCCCAGGTTGGTTTCGACAAGTACCAGGGTTCGTGGTACGCCGTGCCCTATGATGGCGACGTCAACATCTTCTACTATCGCACGGATCTGTGGGAGGACCCGGCCGAACAGGCTGCCTTCAAAGAGAAATATGGCTACGACCTGAAGTATCCGGAGACCTGGCTGCAGGTACGGGATATGGCCGAGTTCTTCACTCGCCCGGATGAGGGACTGTGGGGCTTCGGCACGCTGGCGCTGCGCACCTGGTGGGCGGCTGACTACTGGGCCAACGTGTATCGCCCGCACATCGCGGGGGACTTCCAGAACGGCATGGTGAACGACCAGGGCGAGTTCGAGCTTGATCGGGAAGCCTTCATCAAGGCCAACGATCTGTATATGGAGCTCATGAAGTTCTCACCCGATGGCATCCTCAACTGGGGCTATCCCGAGAGCAAGGAGGCGCTGGGCAACGGCGTGGTCGCTATGTCCATGCAGTGGGCCACTGGCGTGTTCCGGGATCCGCGCCAGGCATCTCACTGGGACAAGCTGGGATGCGGCCTGATGCCGGGCGTCGAGCAGGCTGATGGCAGCATCAAGCACAAACCGGCACTGGCGGTGGGCAAGGCACTGGTTGTCCCCACGGCGTCAGAGAACAAGGACCTGGCATTCCTTCTCGGCCAGTTCTTTGCCAGCAAAGCCATGCAGATCTATGAGACCAACACGGGCTCGGGCGTCGATCCCAATCGCATTTCGGTGTTCGAGGATCAACGCGTCAAGGACGTTTGGGGACCGCTGACCAGTTGCACGATGGCCAATCTGGACCTGGGCGTGCCTGACATCAAGGTGCCCGGTGCCGCCGCCTACTACGAGGCTCTGATCGGCGAGCTGCACTCCTCGTGGGCCGGCGAGCAGGACTCAGCCACTGCGTATGACAAGGTGATGAAGCAGTGGGAGATCGTTCGGGAAGAACAACAATAGTCCTGCGGTGACAGAGCGGCGGGAGAGAGCAAACCCTCTCTCCCGCCGCACCTTCTGTGGTCGCAGTTCTGTCCCCGATGTACGGAGAATCGCATGTTTAAGAATCTTGGTAATCGTAAGGCCCATCCGTATCTGCTCATCGCGCCGACGATTGCCTGGCTGGCAGGTTTCATTGTCTATCCTTTGATCTTCTCCATCGTCATGGCGCTCAAGCAGTTCAAGCTTAAGAAGGACCTGTCCTTCTGGGATATGCCATGGGTTGGCCTGCGCAACTTCGAGAAGGCTATCAACGATGAGAACTTCTTGGGGGCGCTCTGGGTCACGTTGTTGGTGCTGCTGGTCGCGGTGACGATCGAATTCCTGTTGGGGTTGGCCATTGCGTCGTTGCTCAACCGAAAGAATGTGCGCGGACATCCCTTTTTCATGACTCTCTTGATGACACCGATGATGATGCCGATCATCGCCGGCGGCCTGTTGTGGCGAATGCTGCTGGATGTGCGGTGGGGGGCCGTCAACGCAGTTGTTCAGTGGTTTGGGTTGCCGCCGATAGACTTCCTGGGGACCATCCAGTGGTCGTTGCCGTCGGTGATGCTGGTGGACATCTGGCAATGGACGCCTTTTGTCGTCCTCATCCTGCTGTCGGGTTTGCGAGCGATACCTGACGAGCTCTATGAAGCGGCCACCGTTGACGGTGCTGGCCGCGTGCAGGCTTTCCTGAAGATCACCTGGCCATTGCTGGCGTGGCCGGTGATGATTGTGTTGTTGATCCGCTCGATGGATGCCTTCAAGATCTTCGACGTGGTTTATGGTCTCACCTTTGGCGGTCCGGGCAATAGCACCACCACCGTCAGTTTCTACATCTACAAGCAGGGCTTCAGCCAGTTCAACCTGGGCTATGCGGCGTCGCTGTCGTGGATCGTGTTCATCATTGTCTATGCGATCAGCACCCTGATCATTCGCTTCCTGAGGCCGTCGGAGGATTAGCGCTATGAGCACCACTGCCACGAAGCAAGCGCGTCGCTTTCTGGATGCTCTGGGCACGCACATCCTGCTGTTGGCGATCGTATGCCTGTTTGCGTTTCCAACGTTCTGGGTCTTTATGACGTCCTTCAAGACCCCGCGTGAGTATTACGCGATGCCGCCGGCATTTCTTCCCGCCCAGTTTCAGATCTTTCACTACAAGGAGGCATTCGCTCCCTGGACGGTCGATCCTACCGAGATGGCGACCAACTACTGGGTGGAGGAATCGGCCGGGCGTGTGGAATCGGTGACTCCTCAGATCGTCAACTCGCTGATCATCACGTTTGGTTCGGTCATACTCTCCATGGCGGTGGGGGCCCCGGCGGCCTACTCGGTGTCGCGTTTCCGATTCAGGGGCAGCAAGGACCTGAGTTTCTGGGTGCTATCCACCCGAATGATGCCGCCCATCGTGACCGCAATTCCCATCTACTGGGTGATGCGATCGGTGGGTCTGTCCGGCACTCACATCGGGCTCATCATGGTCTATGTGATGATCAACCTGCCGTTTGTGGTGTGGATGATGAAGGGATTCTTTGACGATATCCCGGTCGAGATCGAGGAGGCAGCGCGCATTGACGGCTGCGGCGCGCTTGCGTTGTTCTGGCGCGTTATTCTGCCGCTGGCCATCGGTGGCATCGTTGCCACGGCGCTTTTCTGCGTGTTCCTGAGCTGGAATGAGTTCCTGTTCGCTGTCATTCTGACGGACACCAAGAGCCAGACGTTGCCGGTGGCTTTGAGCCTGTTCCGCCAGGACCGTGGTGTCCTGTGGGGCCAGATGAGTGCCGTGATTGTGGTGGCGACATTGCCGATCCTTGTGATCACGCTGTTTCTGCAGCAGCACGTGGTGCGCGGTCTCACGGCAGGGGCCGTCAAGAGTTAGCGTTGTTGAGAAAGCGGCGTCGCGCGAGCAACGAGCTGTCTGCAACAGGGGCAGGTTGTCGCGGGTGGCTGGGCTGTATCGTGCTGACGTGGCACACAGGAGGTATTAACCGTGGGCGCCTGTGATAAGCCTGACATCAATCGTCTCCTGGCGGCGTTTGAGCTCAAGGAGCCGGATCGCGTGCCGCATTTCGAAATCCTGATCGAGGACAAGCACGTCGAGCGGTTGCTGGGACGGCCAGCAGGCCACACTCTGGGAGCTGCTAAAGGGGCCTCCGAAGACGAATATGTCACGCCGCCGATGAACCCCTACGACTACATTGAGCTGTGTCGTTTAGTCGGGCAGGACGCCATTGGCCTTGAGGCATTGTGGGCACCTCTCAAACGTAAGACGCCGGACGGCAGGCAGGAGATCATCGCCGATGGCAGTATTCACACCTGGCACGATCTCGATCAGGTGGTGCCTCACTCCTGGGAACTGGACATCGAGCCCAAGAAACGTCACATCCAGCAGTACATCGAGGCCGCCAGAGGCACCGGCATTGGCACCACTCTCATGACAGCCGCCGTCGTGATGACTCCCTATCAGTTCATCGTCGGCTTCGAGGATTTCATGGTCAAGATTTACGAGGACCGTGACTTCGTCGAGAAGGTCATCGCGATGTGTATGGACTACTATGTGGATATCGTGACGGTTGCTTGTGACCTGGGCATCTCGTTCATCTACATCGCGGACGATATCGGACAGAAGGGCGGCCTGATCATGAGTCCGAAGATCACACGGGAACTGGCGCTGCCGCATTATGCACGGCTGGTCAACATTGCTCATGCGCGGGGGGTGCCGGTTGCGCTGCACAGCTGTGGCAACGCTACGGCGATGATCCCCGATTTCATTGATCTGGGCATTGTCATGTACAACCCGGTCGAGCCGACATCCGGTGCCGATATCTACGAGATGAAAAAGCGATACGGCAGCCGCATCTGTTTCAGCGGCAACATTGATATCGCGGGAGTGCTGGCGTATGGGACGCCTGAGGAAGTCATGGAGGATGTGAAACGGCACATTGATGCCCTGGCTCCGGGTGGTGGCTACATTGTGACATCCAGCCACAGCGTTATGAATCACATCCCGCATGAGAACTTTCTGGCTATGATTGAGGCAACCCATCGGTATGGCCGGTATCCCCTCGGACGCACCGACCCCATCGCCGATTGCAATGTGGCTCAACTGCGGCGAGATGTGGCCGAGATTGCGCTGCAGAGCGGGACCCGATTCACGCCGAACTCGCAGTATGGCGTCTGTCCGGGCTGTGGCACCCATGCTGTGGTCTACGAGTTGCCCACCGGCCAGATGCGGTGTGGGCCCTGTTACGCGCGTGAGGGATGGGTGCTCGTGCACGCTGGCCCGGAGGCTGGCTGGCATCGCGCTGATGAGGGCGCCACGGTGGCCGGGCGCCAGCTGTGTTGACGCACTGTATTGATCACGGGTAGGACCCCAAGGAGGACATCACGTTGAACAGTCGAGAGCGCGTCGTAATGGCCTTGAATCATCAGGAGCCGGACCGTGTGCCGATCAATTTTGGGGGGGTGCACACGTCAGTGCACTACATCGGACATCGCCGCCTGCTGGAACATCTTGGGATGCCGGTCTACGATGCACCGATTATAGATATGTTTCAGATGATTGTTGATCCGGCGCCGGCGTTGCGCGAGATGTTCCACGACGATGTTCAGAGCCTCTTCCCGGGTACGGGTAGCGGCTGGCAACTTCATGTTGATCCGGCCACCGATACCTGGACTGACGAGTGGGGGGTGACCTACCAACGGCCGCCCGGTGGCTTCTGGTATGACTTCAAGAGCCATCCCTTGAAGGAAGGCACGATCGAGGAATTGGAGAAGTACCGTTGGCCGGATCCGCGTGATCCCAACCGCATCAAGGGCCTGGCCGAGAAGGCGAAGCACCTCTACGAAACGACTGACAGGGCGTTACTGATGCAAGCGCCGACTGGCGGTGTGTATGAGCATTCCTACTGGTTGAGGGGTGTCGAAGAGCTGTACGTGGATATGGTGACGAACCTTCGCTACGTGGAGGCTCTGGCCGAGAAGATCGTTGAGTGGATGCTGGAGTTCTGGGATCACATCCTGACGGTCGTAGGTCCCTATGTGCAAGTGGTGCAGATCGGTGATGACCTGGGCGGACAGAACGGCCCGCTGTTTTCGCCGGATATTTACCGGAAGATCTACAAACCACGCCATCGCCGCCTGACCGACCTGATCCGCAAGAAGACCGATGCCCGCATCTACTTCCACTCGTGCGGCTCGATCTACGGTATTTTGCCGGACATCATCGAGAGTGGGATCGAGATCATCAACCCGTTGCAGGTGTCGGCCAAAGATATGGACAGCGCCAGGTTCAAGCGAGAGTTCGGGAAGGACCTGTCAGTGTGGGGTGGTGGCGCCAACCCTCAGACGGTGATGACGCACGGCAGCCCGGAGGAAGTCAAGGCCGAGGTGAAGCGGCGCATCCACGACCTGGCGCCCGGCGGCGGAATGGTATTTGCCTCGGTGCACAATATCCAGCCCAATGTGCCACCTGAGAACATTGTGGCCTTCTTCGAGGCGGCCTACGAGTACGGGAGCTACCCGATTCGCGTCTGAGCCAATCGTATGTTATCCGTCCGGCTGCTCAGGCTGTGGTTGTGACCCAGGCGATCATCTGTTGCCACAGCGTGGCGTAGCCGTGCCAGCTCAGGAAATCGGGGGGACACCAGTGCGGCCCACAGTCGGAGGTGAACACCACGGCGCGACCACGGCCGTATTGCCAGGCGACCAGTAGTGGATCCTCTCCCACCCTGGCGATCAGCGTGGCGGGGGGTCTGGGTATCACACGATTATAGCCCAGCAAGGGTGGCCACGGGGAGGGCAAGCCGGCCACGATGGGGTGGTCAGGCGCGCACACTGTGGGTGTGCAGCCCTGGGGGGACTCCACGCGATCGTCGTGAGCCAGCATGGTCACGGGGAGAGCCTCTTCGACAGGTGTGTCGTGATAGCGCGCTCGTCCATCAATGCCCTGAAAGGACATGTAGCCGCCGATCATGATCAGACCGCCGCCCTCAGCAACGTAGTCGCGCAACAAGGCGAGACGATTGGGTGTGCTGACCGATCGTTCGAACGTGTCGGGGTGAAGCAAGAGGGTATTGGCACCGATGTCGCTGAGCAGGATGGCCCCGTAGCGGCGCAAGCCATCCAGGTGAGTGGGAAACTCGGTCGGCGCGAGGTGGTTGGGCAAGAACTCAACCGCGAAGCCGCCGCCGTGGAGGGCTTCTCTCAGCCAGCCGGCGCCTTCGTGATAGCTGGTAGTCGTGAAGCTGTCAAAGCCTTTCAGGTGAACGCTGTGGGTAATCCACGACTCGCCGGCAATCAAGATAGCGGGTGAGGTATGCATTGGGCGGCTCCTTCCGGAGGCGGCGTGCCAGCAGCCGCGTCATATCTGTGAGTCAGTACAGGTTGTGGCACAGACTACTGTGTGACATCGAGGATACCATGCGCCGTAATGGCTGTCAAAGACGTTTTGGGGTTGGGCTGGTCGGTGTTTCGCGCACCGATGGCTGAGTGAGCCTCGTAGCGTCTGGATGAGGTGGATGTGGTCACAATCAAGGATGTGGCGCGGGCGGCCGGTGTTTCGATAACGACCGTCTCGCACACCATAAACGGTACCCGATATGTGAGCGAGGAACTGCGTGCGCGTGTCATCAGGGCGATGGAGGAGCTGGAATATCGTCCCAACGTGCTGGCGCGCAGCCTGCGGGTCGGACAGACCAAGACAATCGGGCTCATCATACCCGACAACTCCAACATGTTCTTTGCTGAGATTGCGCGGGCCATTGAGGACACCGGCTATCAACACGGCTACAGCGTCATCCTGTGCAACAGCGACGGTCAGGCGGACAAGCAACGCCGTTACATCCGCACGCTGGTGGACAAGCAAGTGGATGGCATCATTTTCATCTCCAGCGGCGAGACTGTCACAGATCTGGAGTATGTGGCCGACAACCACATAGATGTCGTCATTGTTGATCGCGAAGCGCAGGGGATATCGGCCGATGTCGTGCTGGTGGACAACGAGCTGGCTGGTTATCAGGCGACCCGGCATCTGATAGACCTTGGCCATCGCATCATTGCCTGCATCGGCGTCCCGCCGGAACTCAATCCGATCGCCCACCGAGCGGATGGCTATCGTCGGGCTATGGCCGAGGCGGGTATCACCTTGCCGCCCACCTATGAGGTGGGCGGCGACACCCAGATCGAGAGCGGTGAACGGGCCATCGAACGCCTGCTGCGGCTGGAACCGCGTCCCACAGCCGTGTTCGTGTGCAACGACATGATGGCAATCGGAGCGATGCGGGGTGCCCGGTTATTGGGTGTGCGCATTCCCGAGGATCTCTCGATTGTAGGTTTCGATGATATCACCCTGGCGCGGGCCATGTGTCCGGCGCTGACCACAATGGCGCAGCCGATTTCGGAGATGGCGCGACTGGCTACGGAGCTGCTCATTCAGCGTATGCGCGGCGAGCTCCCTACCGCCGAACGCCAGCGCATTGTCTTGACGGCGCGTCTCGTGGTCCGTGAATCAACGTGCCGGTGCCAGGCTGCGGGCTAATATGATCTGACTGTCTGCACCGCCGGCCAACGTGCCGATGGAGGCTGTGTTGCGTCCTTCCGGTCGGACAGGGACTCTGCCCGGTACGATTTTCATCTGAAGGGTTTTGACCTCCCTCCACAACGGTGGTATTATTCCGCTGCCACCTGTTTGGGATGCCGACGTCGCCCCCGGTGCCAAGGACGCTTGGTGCGGCTGGGGGCGTTTTTGTTGCACTCGTTTCGGCTCCGGCCAAGGAGGGTAGGTTCTCAGCATGCGGATTGGAATAGATGCGCGCCTCGTGTACTACAGCCGCGCCGGCATCGGCCAGTACATCTTGCGTCTGGTCGAAGCACTGGCGCGGGCTGACATCTCGAACGAGCAGGTGTTTCTATTGCAGAGCCGCAAAGACCGCACCCGCCTGAATCAGCATCCCAACATCCATCGTGTGTCTTTGTGGACGCCGAGTCACCATCGCCTGGAACAGCTGACGCTCCGCTTCGAGATCGGGCGGCTGCATCTCGATCTGTTGCACAGTCCCGACTTCATCCCGCCCTTCTCGCGCAACTGCAAGTCGGTCATCACCATTCACGACCTGGCCTTCTTGCTGTATCCCCATTTTCTTACGAATGAAGCCGCCCGGTACTATGGCCAGATTGACCAGGCGGTGCGTCATACCGACCATATCATTGCGGTCTCGGAGAGCACCCGGCGGGACACTATCAATCTTCTGGGCGTGCCGGAGAACAAGATCACCGTTATCTATGAAGCGGCCAACCCCATCTTCCGAGAAATTGACAAGGAGCTGGCACGTCGTCACGTCGTTGAGACCTATGGGTTGGATCAGCCGTACATCCTGTTTGTGAGCACCGTTGAGCCGCGCAAGAACCTGCCAGGCTTGTTGCAGGCCTACCGCAAGCTGCGCGATGACTATCGCTGTGCGGAGAAGCTGGTGCTGGCGGGCGGGCGTGGCTGGTTGAGTGAAGAAGTTTATGCAACGATTGACCAGCTCAATCTGAGTGATCACGTGCGTATTCTGGGGCGTGTACCTTCGGAGCATCTCGTCCATCTGTACAACGCAGCGCGGATGTTGGTGCATCCGTCCTTCTACGAGGGCTTTGGTCTGCCGCCCCTGGAAGCAATGCACTGTGGCACGCCGGTGATCGTTTCGAATGTTTCGGCCCTGCCCGAGGTTGTGGGGGATGCGGCGATCCTGATTGATCCACACGACATTGACGGGCTGACGGTGGCGATGTGGCGAGTGCTCACCGATGAAGACCTGCGGGCAACTCTGATTGAGAAGGGGCGTCAACGCGCCAGGAAGTTCTCACTCGAACGGGCGGCGCAGCAAACGCTCGAGGTGTACCGCCACGTGGCGGGCTAGGCTGGCCGGTCAGTCCGTTGCCTGCGGCGACTGACGAGGCGCCATGCGCATCCTGCTGTTGACACCGCAGCTGCCCTATCCACCCCATCAAGGCACCAGCCTTCGTAACTTCAACCTGATTGCTCAACTGGCGCGACGCCATCGCGTTGCGGTGCTATCATTCATTGAGCCGGATCAGTCCCTTTCCGCGGCGGAACCCTTATTGACTCTGTGTGAGTGGGTTGACACCTTGGCAGTGCCGCAGCGTTCGACCAGGACGCGGCTGCGCCAGATGTTGACCACGCCGCGTCCGGATATGGCGTGGCGGCTGTGGTCGCCCGCCTATGCAGACCGGCTGGCTCAGCGGCTGGCAGAGGCGCCGTTCGATGTCGTGCAGATCGAGGCCATTGAGCTGGCGCCGTACCTGCCAGTGATCCGGGCGGCGAACCCCCCACCGCTGATTGTGTTCGACGATCACAACTGTGAGTGGTTGCTCCAGAAGCGTGCCTGTCTGACCGACCTGCGCGTTCCGGCCCGCTGGCCGGCAGCCCTGTATTCATTCGTCCAGTGGCAGCGCTTGAAGGGCTACGAGGCCGACACGTGTCGCGGCGTGGATCGCGTGGTGGCTGCATCGGAGGCTGATCAGCGTGCGATCCACGCCATCGCCCCCGACGTTCGGGTCACGATCGTGCCCAACGGTGTGGCGCTTGAGGAATACAGCGAGTATCGGGGTCCCGTCGAGCATTATGACCTGGTGTTCACCGGCAAAATGGACTTCCGGCCCAATGTGGATGCGATGCTGTGGTTCTGTGACGAGGTGTTGCCGCTCATTCGTCGCCGCCATCCCCACGTCACCCTGGCGATTGTTGGACAACGCCCGCACAAGCGACTGGAACGGTTGCGTCGCGTACCCGGCGTCACGCTCACCGGCTGGGTGCCGGATGTGCGGCCCTACATTGGCGGTGCGGCCGTCTACGTGGCGCCGCTCCGGGTTGGCGGTGGCACTCGTCTGAAACTGATGCAGGCCATGGCAATGGGCAGCGCGATCGTGGCCACGCCCCTGGGCGCCGAAGGTTTTCCCTTCGAGGACGGTCATCACTTGTTGCTGGCAGAGACGGCTGCCGATTTTGCCACGGCAGTGGCATCGCTGCTGGATAATCCTGACCGGCGGGCGCAGCTGGGCGCGGCGGCGCGTTCATTTGTACATGCCGGCTACGGGTGGGAGCAGCTGGTGCCACGGCTGGAGGCCCTGTACGGTCCACCTCGCTGAGGACGCATAGCGGGGACGGGAGAGATCAGAGTAATGGCCGACCCGATTATCCGGATGTCGGATGTGTACTTCACCTACACGCCGCAAGCTGAGCCGCCGGTCTATGCGCTCGAGGGCATCAATCTCGAGGTGCACGCCGGTGAGTATCTGGTGATTGTCGGTCACAACGGCTCGGGCAAGTCAACGCTCGCCAAACTGGTGAATGCTTTGTTGCGTCCCAGCCGCGGCGATGTCGTGGTGAAGGGGATGAACACCCGCCAGGCTGAGAATGTACTTCCGATCCGCGCGACGGTCGGGATGGTGTTTCAGAATCCCGACAATCAGATCGTGGCGACGATTGTGGAGGAGGATGTGGCTTTTGGGCCGGCGAATCTCGGCGTGCCCGAGGCGGACCTGCGGGCACGTGTTGATTGGGCGCTCGAGGCTGTGGGGATGGGCGCCTATCGCAAACGTGCGCCGCATCTCCTGTCAGCCGGCCAGAAACAGCGTGTGGCCATCGCTGGCGCTATGGCGCTCCAGCCGTCGGTGCTCATCCTCGACGAGAGCACGGCTATGCTCGACCCGGCCGGACGCGAGGATGTCCTGGCGGCCGTGCGTGCGCTTCACAGCCAGGGCGTGACCATCATCACCATCACCCATTTTATGCACGAAGCGGTGGAGGGCGATCGGATGATTGTCATGGAGGCCGGGCGCATCGTGATGGAGGGGACGCCACGGAGCGTGTTTGCACAGGTGGAGACCTTGCGCGCCCTTCGCCTCGATGTGCCTCAGGTGACCGAGCTGAGCTACGAGTTGCACCGGCGGGATGCCACCTTTCCCGCCAATCTGCTCACCGTCGGGGAGGTCACCCAGGCGATCCAATGCCGTTTGTCTGGCGGAGGCGGGGTGCAGTGAGCGACGTCGGGCAGCCGGTGATCCAGGTCAACGACCTGCATCATGTGTACCTGCGCGGCACGCCGCTGGAGGTCAAAGCGCTCAACGGCGTAACGCTGGAGGTGCGCCCCGGCGAGGCGGTGGGGATCATCGGGCGCAGCGGCGCGGGCAAGAGCACGCTGGTTCAGCATTTCAACGGTCTCATTCGCTGTCGTGAACGGGGACGGGTCATCGTAACGGGTCACGACATGGCCGATCCATCCGTCAATGTGCGCCTGATCCGCCAAAGGGTGGGATTGGTCTTCCAGCACCCGGAACAACAGCTGTTCGAACGATTGGTTGGCGACGACATCGCCTTCGGCCCGAAAAAGCTGGGGCTGCCGCCGGCCGAGCGGCGCGAACGGGTGCGGTGGGCGATGGAGATGGTCGGGCTGGACTTTGAACGCTTCAAGGATCGCTTCACTTTCTCTCTGAGTGGCGGCGAGAGGCGCAAGGTGGCGATTGCGGGTGTGCTGGCGCTGCAACCACAGGTGCTGGTCATGGATGAGGCGACAACCGGCATTGATCCCAGTGGCCGCAAAGAGATTCTCGATCGGATCGTTGGTCTCAGGAAGGCGTATGGCGTCACCCTGGTGATCGTTTCGTCGAATATGGAGGAAGTCGCCAGCCTGGTGGATCGCCTCTACGTCCTGGAGGATGGCCGTACCGTGTTGAGCGGCACGCCGCGAGAGGTCTTTGCCCACCCTGATCGGCTGATGGGCTATGGCCTCGGTGTCCCGGCGGTGAGCGCGGTGGCGAATGATCTGCTAAAACATGGTGTGCCGATACCGCGCACGCCGTTGACCGTTACTGAAGCGGTGGAGGACCTGTGGAGGATTTTGAGTTCCTCAGGAACGTGACGATCGGCCAGTATTTCCGCGGTGATTCGGTGGTGCACCGTATGGATCCGCGCGCCAAGATCACGGTGTTGATCATCCTGGCCATCGTCAACAGCCTGACTCAGTCGGTCAGCGGCAATGCGCTGATGCTCGCGCTGTGCATTGCTTTCGTCTTCTTGTCGGGTATCTCGATCCGTTTTATGCTGTCGGGGATCAGGCCGGCCTTGCCGATCATCCTGCTGTTTGCGATGATGCAGCTCTTCTTCTACGGAGATGCCTATCCGCCGTATGGAGTCGTGCCCGAGACGTACTGGCAGTGGGGAATGATGTCCGTGACCAATGGCAGCATCCAGCTGGTCGTGGTCACATTGATGCGTTTCCTGCAGATCTATCTGCTCGTCAGCCTGTTAACCGGCACCTCGACAACCACTCAGCTGGCCTATGCCATCGAAAGCATGTTGGAACCGTTTCAGAGATTTCGGATACCGGCGCAGGAAATCTCACTGGTCGGCACCATTGCCTTGCGTTTTGTCCCGATCTTTGCCGAGCAGATGGAGATCATTATGAAGGCGCAGGCGTCGCGCGGAGCGGATTTCGGGAGCGGCGGCGTGTTTCATTTTGTCAGGCGCACGCGACAGATGGCCACGCTGATTGTGCCGCTCTTCGTGGACGCGTTTCGGCGCGCCGAAGATCTCATCACGGCGATGGACGCGCGGTGTTACACGGGCGGCCGCGGGCGAACTCGCATGGTGCGGTTTCGCATGGTCGCCCGGGACTATGCGGTTCTCGGTGCGATCGTCCTGTTCGGATGTCTGATGGTGGTGTTTCGCAATGACTTTCCAATCTGAGACGCACAACGCCATTACCGACGTCGAGGGCATCGAGGTCGGGCATTACACCGATCTGGAGGCGATTACGGGTTGCACGGTCGTGTTGTGTCGGGGTGGTGCCGTCGGCGGTGTTGATGTCCGTGGCGGGGCGCCTGGCACCCGCGAGACCGATCTCCTGCGGCCTATGGCTTTGGTGCAGACGGTGCATGCGGTTGTGTTGAGCGGGGGCAGTGCCTATGGCCTTGATGCGGCGACCGGCGTGATGCGTTGGCTGGAGAAACGGGGCATCGGCTTCCCCGTGGGCAGCGGAGTGGTGCCGATTGTGCCGGCCGCGGTGCTGTTCGACCTGACCATCGGACGCGCCGACGTGCGGCCGGATGCCGATGCGGGCTATGCGATGTGTGGGGTGGCCGGCAGCGGGCCGGTGACGGAGGGCTCGGTCGGCGCCGGGACGGGGGCGACGGTCGGCAAGCTGTATGGCCTGAGGTATGCGATGAAGGGTGGCATCGGCACTGCGTCGCGCAAGATTGACGGTGTTGGCGTGGTCGGCGCGCTCGTGGCCGTCAACGCATTTGGCGACGTCTTCGATCCGGCCACCGGTAAGCAGGTGGCCGGTCCCCGCGACCCCGATACCGGTCGCATGGTGTCCACGGCGGAGCGTTGGGCCGCGGCGTCGAAGACTATGGGAGCGGCGTTTCCGACGAACACGACGTTGGCGGTGGTGGCCACCGATGCCGCGCTGACCAAGGAAGGGGTGAACAAACTGGCGCAGATGGCCCATGATGGGCTGGCGCAGGCGATTCGTCCGGCACACACCCTCCTGGACGGGGACACGGTGTTCGCGCTGGCCACCGGCAAGCAGGCGCAGGGGGGCAATGTGAACGTCCTGGGAAGCCTGGCGGCATGTGTGCTGGCCGAGGCGGTCGTCCGGGCGGTGCGAATGGCGACGGCGCTGGGCGGTGTGGCGGCGGCTTCGGAGATGGGTGGACAGGAGTGATGCGTTGTGTGACGTCCACATGGCACGCGTACGACTGTCCATGGTATAATAGGGATAGGGTGCCCGCTGTGTGAGCGCAGCGGCACTGTCTCATCTGCACGCAAGGAGCGAGGTCAATGAGCGGACACTCAAAGTGGAGCACGATCAAACGGAAGAAGGGGGCAGAGGACGCCCGGCGAGGCAAGATCTTCACTCGCCTCGGGCGTGATATCACGCTGGCTGCTCGCAACGGCGGTGATCCCAGCGCCAACGCGGCGCTGCGGCTGGCGATTGACAAGGCCAAAGCTGCCAACATGCCGAAGGAGAACATCGAGCGGGCCATCAAGCGCGGCACCGGGGAACTGGAAGGT
>Ga0073932_1004269_pt1 | contig 17375 bp, 19 predicted proteins | sample DewCreD2012metaG_FD_76967 | JGI IMG/M metagenome (GOLD analysis project Ga0073932, IMG submission 76967) | Hot spring sediment bacterial and archeal communities from British Columbia, Canada, to study Microbial Dark Matter (Phase II) - Dewar... ... | reverse complement strand
CCGGATGGCGGACATCGTGATTTCGCCTTTTCAAAGACCTCCAGAAGCACCTAAAGACGCCATATTTTTTGATAGCATATCAGAAGCAAAGTTTCTGCACTGTCTGTCGAAACTCGTAAACAAATTTCGCAAGAGAACGCATTGACATGAGTAATGCATGCGCTCCATGAAACGGCGTGAGGAGGTGTTCATGAAAAAGATATCATTGTTGTCAATGCTGATCATATTGCTGCCATGCGCCGCTGTAACGGTCTATGCGGGGACTCCGCTCGAAACAGTGAAAGGGCACGTGGATCACGTGATTGAGGTATTGCGCGACTCATCCCTCAAGGGCGGGGCGGCCGAAAAAGTCAAGAAAGAGAAAATACGCGTTATCTCCGAGAAGATGTTCGATTACCCGGAGCTTTCAAGGCGGACCTTAGGTCAGAACTGGAGCAAGTTCAAGACCGAACAGCAGCAGGAATTTATAGAACTCTACAAATCGATTCTCGAAGGCGCATATATCGATCGGATCATGTCATATACCGATGAGAAGGTTCTCTTTAATAAAGAGAATCCTCTGTCCGAGAAGACGGTTGAAGTCCAGACCACGATCGTCACAAAGAAGGCTGATATCCCGATTTCCTATCGGATGATCCGGAAGGAAGGGGAATGGCGAGTCTATGACGTGATTATTGAGGGGGTAAGCCTTATTAGTAACTATCGCACCCAGTTTGCCCAGGTCCTCGCGAACAAGTCTCCTGAGGGATTGCTCGATTCCTTGCGAAAAAAGGCGGGGAAAGGGTAAGGATCGATGAGACCGGCGGCAATTTTCTCTCTGCTCTTCATTTTTCTCGCTGTGAGTTCGGTCCCCGTATCAGCTGATTCTGCTGCATCGATCGAAAGTCCAACTCCCATACGGAACCATGAACTCGCGCCTGTGCAGGAGAGCTTGCCTGATGAGCAGCAAGACGTGGAACCTGGGGAGATCCCGCCTGCCGATCTCGGCGACGGCTCGGGTGGAGATTCCGAAGATCAGCCCGAAGAAGAGGCGCTCCACATTGCTGATCCCCTCTACCCATTCAACAAGGCAATGTATCACGTGAATGACAAATTCTACTTCTGGATTTTGAAACCAGTTGCTCAGGGTTATCGGGCAATCATTCCGGAAGACGTGCGATTGTCGGTCAGTAATCTCTTCGACCACATCTCTACCCCAATACGCTTTGTGAACAACCTCCTTCAGATGAGGATCCGAGATGCCGGGAAGGAGCTGGTTCGGTTTCTCTACAATTCGACGGCCGGCGTTTGTGGACTTGTTGATGCAGCGAAGACGGATATCGGCCTCGGTCAGCAAGACGAGGACCTCGGCCAGACATTCGGGAGCTATGGGGTTGGTCACGGCATATATCTTGTTTTGCCGTTTCTCGGACCCTCATCACTGCGTGATGCAGCCGGCAGGGCGGGTGATCGCTTTTTGAACCCCGTGCATTACGTTGATCCTGCAGACGCTTCTGTCGGCATTACGGTTTACGACAAAGTGAACGAAACATCCTTCAGGATAGGCGATTATGAGGATCTCAAGAAATCGGCTATAGATCCCTACGTATCTCTCCGCGATGCCTATCTCCAGTATCGAAAGAAAAAGGTCGAGGAATGAATTTCCGCCGCCCCTCAGAAGACCGTCGTTAGCCTCTCGGTCATTTTTCTCAACCGGAGCGACAGGGTGCGGATAAACCCCTTTAATATCTTGATGCCTATGTCCGGGAATTCCTTGAGGAGTCTCTCAAATGCATCATTCCTGAGCATGAGTATCGAGGTATCTTCGACGGCTTCGACGGTTGCCGATCGCGCATGTTCGTCGAAGATGGAGAGTTCCCCGACGGGAGCGCCCTTCGTGAGGATGGCGATAATAAGCTGATTCCCTTTAAATTCGGTCTGTTTTTTCACCTCGAGCTTGCCGGACAGGACGAATCCGATGAATTCGGCAGGATCGCCTTCTCTAAAGATGACCGTATGGGCGGGGTATGAGGCCGATTCAAAAAAACAGGCGATTTTTCGGAAATCTTCTTCACTGAGGAAAGAGAATGGTATTTCACTCCTGAATGTGCAGAGGTTTTTCTCGATGATGTTGTCAGTCATGGCGGTCCGGTTTTTCCTCTTTCTTTTCGAATATATACTTGCTCACCAATTCTTCGATATCAACTGTTGATTCCGTTTCTGTCAGCATTCCATTGGGCTGAATGAATTCTTCCGCCCCTCCGGGGGAAATCTTAACATACTTATCGCCGATGATGCCCTGAGTTCTGATGCTCGCGATTGCATCTTCCTGGATCTTCACCCCGGGATGAATGAGAAGTTCAACGAACGCCTGATAATTGTCGAGTGAAATTTTCGAGACCTTCCCGACCTGAACTCCGGCAATCTCAACGGTTGAGCCTTCCTTGAGACCGGATATGTTCGAGAAACGAGCCTTCACTACATACTGATCGGAACCGAAAAGGTTCACGTCACCGAGCTTTACGGCAAGGTAGGCCATGCACGCGAGGCCGATGATGATAAAGATGCCGACAGCCGTTTCGATATTCAATCGATTCATGGTTCAACCCTCCACCTGTTCACTTTCATAGATAAGCCCCATCGTCTTATCGACAAATTCCCTGATGACCGGATTTTCGGATGTCTGAAAATCTTCAGGTGACAAGCAGTCCTGAATAATTCCCTCGTGAAGCAATGCAACAAAATCGGCGAGTTTGAAGATCTTCGGGACATCATGACTGACGATAACGGCGGTATAGGATAATTTCGTCTGCGTCCGATAAAAAACGCGGTATATTTCATTGCTTTTTGCAACATCGAGCCCGGTCGTCGGCTCATCGAAGAATACGATTTTCGGATTGAGGACGAGGGCGCGCGCGAGTCCGACGCGCTTTCTCATCCCGCCGCTGAGTTGGGCAGGATACTTCTTATTGCTCCCCTCGATGTCCATCAGGGCGAGTTTTTCATTGACTATTTTTTCGATTTCTTTTTCCGTGAAATCGGTGCGCTCGCGCAATGGTAAGGCAACATTGTCGAATACCGTCATGGAATCGAAGAGCGCGGCATTCTGGAATAGCACACCGAAATGGGAGCGGATTTTTTTCAGTTCCTTCGCACTCATAATGTTCATGTCCTTTCCAAATACGAGCACCTTTCCGGTGTCTGGTTTTATGAGGCCGAGGATGTGCTTCAGGATAAGACTTTTCCCCTTCCCGCTCTCCCCGACGATGACCGTTGTCTTCCCCTCGTAGATCGAGAGATTAATGCCCTTCAGGACTTCCTGTCCGCCAAACTTCTTCCGAACGTCTATTAACTGTATAAGCGGTTCCATAATCAGATGAGGAGCGATGTTATGAAGTAATCGAACAGGAGCACGGCTACCGACGAGAGCACGACCGCGCTGGTGGTCGCCCGACTGACGCCTTCTGCGCCGAATCCGCCTTGCCTCTCGAGGTGAACGAAATACCCCTTGGCTGAACAGATCCAGACGACAAGCAGGCCGAAGCAGAGAGACTTCATGAAGCCCATGGATATGTCGCTGTATTCAACGTTCTGGTACATGCTCTGAAAATACGCGCCTTTATTGGCTCCCAAGAGAACGACGCCTACCAGATAACCGCCGAAGATGCCGACAACGTTGAATACGGCAGTAAGCAGAGGCATTGAAACGATCGCTGCGATGAATTTCGGAGCCATGATGAAGTTGTGCGGGTCAATCGCCATGCATTCGAGGGCGTCGATCTGCTCCGAGTTGCGCATGATCCCGATTTCAGCACAGATAGCGGATCCTGCCCGTCCCGTTACCATCAGGGCGGTTAATACAGGCCCGAGTTCCCTGATGAGGCTCAATGCGACGGCAGATCCCAGAAATCCCACAGATCCGAACTTGCTGAGGGTATTGTATCCCTGAAGCCCGAGGACCATCCCCGTAAACAGGCCGGTGAAGACAATAACGAATATCGACAGGGCGCCGATGAGATAAATCTGCTTCGTGACGTAGGAAATCCGATAATATGGGGGTTTGACGATGCTCATACAAACCATGACAAGAAAAATCCCCATTCGTCCGATCTGATTGATGTAATAGAGGGCGAGGCTGCCCAAATGTTCGAAAAATGTCATCATACGAGTAAAGAATGTAACTTTGGTGCATATCAATTATATAATATGACCGTAGTGATGTGATATCTCGCCGTGTGCCGCGGACTGCGCATGGGCAGCGGTGAATCAAATTTCATGGGTCGAGCGATTGAGTTTTCGTGACGGATAAGGTAATATTCCAATAAATACGCGGGGTTCAAAGATTTATGGGTTTCCGATGTTGAGCGCGTGCGAGTGGAGATACCATCCCATTGCAAATCCTGTGCGCCGCCGGCGGACCCGCCGAGGTGACGAATCGTGCACATGTCCCTTATGACGAACGAGCGCATAAAAGAAGAAATCCAGAAAAAAGCCGTAAACAACAGGCTCTCGTGTGCCGTTGCGAGAAAAATTGCCTCGGACCTCTCTGTGCGGTTGAAAGACGTCGGACAGGCCGCGAATGAGCTCAGGATTAAAATAACCGATTGTGAGCTCGGCTGTTTCTAATGGGTGTCCTCCTATTTGAACTTTCCCTCACCTGTTATTTTGCCGCTGCGCTGATCGGGATCACCGAACTGTTCAAGGAGTCAAAGACCACCGAAAAAATCGCTCTGCTATCTGCGCTCATCGGTTTCTCCATCCACACGGTCAGCATCATCTACCGGTATTTATCTGCCGGACACATCCCGATCACTAATCCGCATGAGGCAACGTCATTCTTTGTATGGTGTATCGTTCTCATATTCTTTTTTCTTCAGTATCGTTATAAAATCAGCCTTCTCTCCTCCTTTATCATGCCGATTGTGTTTCTCCTCATGCTGACGGCTTCGCTGCTCTCCCGGGAGATAAAACCACTGAGCCCGACCCTGCAGAGTTACTGGCTCGGCATCCATACGGTCTTTGCCTTTCTCGGCAACGCCTCGTTTGCCCTTGCCTTCGGAATCGGTTTCATGTATCTGGTTCAGGAGCGCTATGTGAAAACCAAGAACCTTGGCAGCCTCTTCGACAGGTTGCCGAGCCTCCAGACCCTCGATGAAATAAACTACAGGCTGATTTCTTTTGGATTCCCTCTGCTCTCGTTGGCGATCATTACCTGTGCACTCTGGGCCGAGACTGCTTGGGGGAGTTACTGGAACTGGGATACCCGCGAGACATGGTCGCTCATAACCTGGTTTATTTACGCAATTATCCTTCACTCGCGGCTGATTGCAGGATGGAGGGGGAAAAGGGCAGCGATATTGTCCATGATAGGGTTTATCACGATCATTGTCGCCTTTTTTGGCGTGAAATTGCTCAAGAAAGGGCTTCACGTCTTCCTATGAAAATCTTCGTCGTCGGTCTGAATCATAAGATTGCTGATGTGGATGTCAGGGAAAAACTTGCTTTTCAGGGCGATAAGCTTGAAACAGGCTTGATGCGTTTTAGGGACCTGCCGGGCATTGAAGAGGCAATGATTATCTCAACCTGTAACAGGGTTGAGCTGTACGCCAGCGTGCAGGAGAGCGGTCAGGCAGCCGAATCCATAAAGTCGTTCCTCGCATCATTCCACAACATTAATAGGGAATCTCTGGACAAGTCCCTTTATATCTACAACGACGTCCAGGCTGTCAGGCACGCCTTCCGGGTGGCTGCAAGCCTCGACTCAATGGTGCTCGGGGAGCCTCAGATTCTCGGCCAGATTAAGGATGCCTTTGAATTGGCACTTTCGAAGAAAACGACCGGAATACTCCTGAACAAATTAATGAAAAAGGCAATTTCCGTTGCGAAGAGGGTGAGGACCGAGACCAAAATAGCCGAGAATGCCGTATCGATCAGTTTTGCGGCTGTTGAACTCGCAAAAAAGATCTTTACCGATCTTTCTTCGAAGGTCTTTATGCTGCTGGGAGCCGGTGAGATGGCGGAACTTGCCGCGAGACATTTGATCGGAAACGGTGTTCGAGAGGTATTGGTTTCGAACAGGACGTTCGACCGGGCCTGCGATCTTGCAAAGGAATTTAATGGGAGACCTGTTCAATTCGATGAATTCATACAGGAGATGACGAGCACCGATATTCTGATCTGCTCGACTGGAGCGCCCCATTATATCCTGACAAAGGGGCAGATGCAAAAAGTCATGAGAGAGAGGAAGCAGCGGCAGGTGTTCATCATAGACATTTCGGTGCCTCGGAATATCGACCCGGCGATCAATGACCTGGAGAATGTCTATCTCTATAACGTGGACGACCTGCAGGGAGTCGTTGACACAAATTTGTTCGAGCGGCAGAAGGAAGCTGAAAAAGCTGAAAAAATCATCGGTGAGGAGGTCGAAACCTTTCTCAAATGGCAGGCGTCTCTCGATTCGGTTCCTACGATCATTGCACTGAGGGAGAAGGCCGAGGAGATCCGTCGGGAAGAGCTTGAAAAACTTTTCAACAAGGTCGGCGAACTTGGGGAGAAAGAAAAGGAAGCTATAGAATATATGGCGACTGCTATCATGAACAAGCTTATACACCCCCCCACGGCTGCATTAAAGGGAGATACCGAGAACAAAGAGATGCTCGTCGCCGCCGTCCGGAGGCTTTATGGGATAAATGGAGAAAAGCATGAAGAATGAGCGACTGACCATTGGAACCCGAGGTAGCAAACTCGCCCTTTGGCAGGCTGAATTCGTCAAAAGGAATCTTCAGAACATGTCGCCGGGCCTTATGATTGTGATCCTGAAGATCAAAACGACGGGAGATAAAATTCTGGACGTTCCCCTATCTCAGGTTGGCGGCAAGGGACTGTTCGTGAAGGAAATCGAAGAGGCGCTCTTGAGGGGCGATGCGGACATCGCCGTTCACAGTATGAAGGATGTCCCGACCGATTTCCCGGAGGGGTTGCATCTATCGGCCGTGTGCGAGCGGGAAGATCCGCGTGATGCATTAATTGTCAGTAACGAGTTAACAGTGAAGAGCGGTGGCTTGAAAGTGAAAAGGCGGAAGTCGGGCTCCGGAAGTCAAAAGCCGGGAAACTCTTTTCTATTTTCACTTCCTGATCATGCGAAAATCGGGACGAGTAGCCTCCGGAGATCCTGTCAACTGCTCAGCATGAGACCAGACCTTCGGATCGAGCAGTTGCGTGGCAATTTGGATACCAGGCTGAGAAAGCTTGATGAAGGACAGTTTGATGCAATCGTCCTCGCAGCCGCAGGGGTGAAGAGGCTCGGATGGCAGGACAGGATCACCGAAATCCTCCCTCCCGATATTAGTCTCCCCGCAATAGGTCAGGGCGCCATCGGGGTCGAGTGCCGGATCAACGATGAACGGGTGAATCGACTCATAGCAGGCTTGAATCACCAGGAAACGTCCATAGCCGTGAGGGCTGAAAGGGCTTTCCTGAGGGAGCTTGAAGGTGGGTGCCAGGTTCCGATTGCGGCATATGCCAGACTTGTCGGTAAAAAGATCGTTATGCATGGGTTGGTCGGCAGCATTTCGGGCGACAGGGTCATAAGGGCTTCCATCGAAGGCGATCCCGGTCTTGCAGAGACCCTTGGGATTAGCCTTGCTCAAGACGTGCTTGCGAAAGGTGCAAGGGAAATCCTCGATGATGTTTATCGTACAGGCATGCCTCCGGTGAATGGCGAAATCAGCGGCTGAACCGTTTTATCCGGATAGAGTTTTTTAGATCAAAACGTGCAGATATTGCTTTCTCCTCGGCGAAAAATTATTCAACTCGATAATGTGATTAACACATCTGTCATTTATTGTTGGAGACAAATATTCGCACCACCTTTCGTTGAAGGTACACGATGATATCGACAAATTATTATTCCCAGAATCCCCGTACTTTTTGTATTCATTGGGTTAACCATATATCCTCATGCTCACTGAAATACAGGCGCAGATAGAGAGGATCACCTATTACGACGAAGACAACGGCTTCATGATCGCGAAAGCGAGAATGGCCGGCAAGCACGATCTTGTGACTATCGTGGGTCATCTTCTCTCGGTCAGTGCAGGGGAGGCACTCATACTCAAAGGCGAGTGGCAGAATCATCCCCGGTTCGGAGAGCAGTTCCGGATCGAATCCTATGAATCCATAGTTCCCGCCACCGTTTCCGGTATCGAGAGATATCTTGGTTCAGGGCTCATCAAAGGGATCGGTCCCATCATGGCGAAGCGTCTTGTGTCGAAATTCGGCTCGCAAACCCTGCAGGTGATCGAAACGAGTATCCAACGGCTTCGCTCTGTCGAAGGAATCGGAGACAAGCGAATTGAGCTGATAAAGAAGGCATGGGACGAGCAGAGGGATATACGAGATGTGATGCTCTTTCTGCAGGGGCATGGTGTCACTCCGGCATATGGGGCAAAGATTTTTAAGCAGTATGGGAAGGACTCGATTCAGGTAGTCAAAAATAACCCCTATAGACTTGCAACAGACATTTTCGGCATAGGGTTTCTCACGGCCGACAAGATAGCTGACAAAATGAATATCCCGCGTCAGTCGCCTATGAGGGTGGAGGCGGGTATTCTGTATGTGCTTCGCGAATTATCTGAAGATGGCCACGTCTGTTATCCTTCTGAACCTCTCATTCAGGAATGCATGAAGGTGCTCTGCGTGGAGAAGGACGCCGTTATCACCGGCCTTTCACGACTTGCCTCCGAAAATAAGATCATCGTTGAGAATGCCGATTCCGGATATGAGCCGGCAGTGGCCGACGGACTGGTCTCCTTAACGAAATTCCATGCAAGTGAAGTCGGTATCTCGCAGAGACTCCGGAAGCTGATTGTTTCTCCCCGAATGATCACTTTATTCGACGGTGAAGGAGCCCTGGAATGGGTTCAGGGAGAGCTTCGTATCCGCCTTGCCGGAAAACAGCAAGAGGCCGTGAGGCAGGCACTCGCCAACAAGGTCATGGTGGTTACGGGTGGTCCTGGAACCGGTAAGACAACGGTGATCAACGCGCTCATCAATATATGCAGGAAGTTGGGGCAGCGGGTGCTCCTTGCCGCCCCCACCGGGAGAGCCGCAAAAAGGATGACCGAGTCAACAGGCCATGATGCCAAAACTATTCATAGGCTGCTGGAATACAGCCCGAGGGAAACAGGCTTCAAACGGGACCGGAACAACCCGCTGGATGCGGATCTCATTATCATTGACGAGGCCTCCATGGTCGACAGTCTCCTCATGCATCATTTTGTGACGGCTGTTCCCGATCATGCTGGCGTGATTTTGGTCGGGGATGTCGACCAATTGCCTTCGGTAGGTGCTGGCAACGTCTTAAGAGATATCATCGATTCGGGGATTGTCCCAACAGTGCGGCTGACCGAAATTTTCCGGCAGGCCAAGGAGAGTCTCATCGTCGTGAATGCCCATAGGATCAATCGAGGTGAAATGCCGCTCATCATGCAGGACGGTGGACTGCTTCACGACTTCTATTTTTTCCCGGTAGAAGAGCCCGAAAAGGTCAGGGAAAAAATCTTGGATCTCTGCAAAGAAAAGATACCGGTTAAATTCGGGTATCATCCCATTGACGATATCCAGGTTTTGACGCCCATGCACCGAGGCAGCGTTGGCGCTTCTCATCTGAATGCAGGACTCCAGGAATGTCTGAATCCCTCGTCAGACCGCCTCGTGAGAGGCGGAAAGGTTTTCAAAACGGGTGACAAGGTCATGCAGGTGAGGAACAATTACGACAAGGATGTGTTTAATGGCGATGTGGGCAGAATAGCCCATATTGACGCCGAAAATCAGGAAGTGACGGTCAATTATGACGGCAGACCCGTTATCTATGATTATGCAGAACTTGATGAAATAGTGGTTGCATATGCGGTCTCGATCCACAAGTCCCAGGGGAGCGAATATCCCGTTGTCGTGATGCCGGTTCATACCCAGCACTATATGCTTCTGCAACGAAATCTGCTCTATACCGGCATTACGCGAGCGAAGAAATTGGTCGTGCTGGTAGGGACGATGAAAGCGATCGCCATAGCAACCAAGAACAATAGACCCCAGCAAAGATATACGTTATTGAAGGAAAGGTTGTTGTCGGTAAGCGCAGGAAAGGAAGGATGAAAAGGGGAACGAAGATCGAGCATGCCGATCAGGAATTATTATTGCCCTTCAGTTTCGACTTATTGAGTATCTCCCTGCACAAAGATAGCGACGTGATCAGGATAAGCAGCTCTCCTGTAATGAAAAGAGGCCAAGGGAATGAAACCGGGATGTATTCCTCGAGGATTCTTTGAAAGGCCGGATCGGCTGGAAGCGTCCAGAATCGGCTGAGAAAGCCTCCGCCGACGATCATTTCCGCAAAATCCCAGATGAACGATATGAAGATTACCAATACGCCCACGAAGAATGATATATAATGACGCAATCGAATCACGATGCGATAGTTCTTTTGGCTCGCATACGTTATGCATCCCGCAATCCCGATCATCGTTAATGAACAGATGATCGGGGCCAGTACGGGCGCGATCCATATCACGGGAATGAGGAAAAGGATATCATACGTAAAGAGCGAGGGAGGCCAGTCGAGCAGAACCTTTAACCAAACATAGTAAAAAATATCCCACACGCCGAAGCTAAACAGGAAAATTGAAAGCTTTTCTGATGTATTTCTGCCGCCAAACAGGCTGAGGCTCACAAGCATGACCAATGTCGATATCTCACGGAGGTATTCCGTGAAAAGGATATTCGGCGTCATTAAGGTGAGGGGAAAGGTGAAGCCTTCGGGATAGAATAAGCTTCTCAGGTATACGACGACAGCAGCCTCCAGAAACCCCATCGCAATAGAGAAAATTGTCAGAGACGTGAGCTGCAACTTCGGAGAATCATTTTTCATCTTTTTAATAATGTGAGTATATTCGTCTCAAATTATTGCTGGATTTGGGATATCAGTGAATCTTCATCGTGCCTTCATATTTCCTTCTTAATGTCTTCACATTCTTCTGATATGGTAACGTATTATTATCACATTATGCATGGAGGAGGAATCATGAGAAAAACGGTGGTTTCAGTAGCGGCTGCACTTTCTCTTGCCTTGGCAGTACCTGTGTTCGCGGCAGAGGAGGGTCAGTCATCGGCCGACACGGCCGCCAGTTTCGAGCGGATGAAGGCCGATCATATCAAGAGACTTGATGACCGGATAAAAAGTCTTCAATCGGAAAGAAGCTGTGCGCAAGGTGCGAAAGACCAGAACGAGCTGAAGGCCTGCAGGATGAAACATAAGGCGGAGATGAGAGGCCGTCCTGACGATATGCGCAGAAAAGGTGGGCCCGGTGGACCAGGCGGCCCCATGCCGCCCCCAAGCCAATAGGGTCATTGCGGCGCACGTTAAAAGAAGGGGTGTCAATGCCGATGCCCCTCATGTCGTGAGGCAAAGGGGAAAGAGATTGGCGGATCCGAGCTGCTGTGTCAGCCGATAAGCCCTTCTCTTTTTTCTATTTCTTCGAGTTGTTCTCGCTGCTCCTGACAGTCTGTGCAATAAATGGCGAAAGGTAAAATTTTCAGCCGCTGCTCGCTTATCTTTTCTCCACAATCCTCGCAGATGCCATACGTTCCTTCACTCAGCTTCCTCAGGGCTTCGTCTATCTTGAGGAGGGTTTCCCTGTGGGTGCTCATATGTTTGAAGCTGATATCCTCCGAGAGGTCAACGACCGACCAATCACCATCATCAAGGGCCGTGTCCACAAGTTGCCTGGTTTCACCCTTAATGTATTTGGAAATTTCGTTTTTGACCTCCTTCACGATTTCCTCTCTCTTTTGGATAAGCGATTTCCTGAGGGAAAGTCTTCTTTCCTCTTCGGACGATTTTTCTGACGTTCTCCGGCCCGCTTGAGGTGCCTTCTTCTCCCCCGTCATCGCGGATTTCTTCTTTTTCGCGGTGAGAGAGATCTTCTTTTCGGCGCTGCGCAGAGGAGCAATTCCCCCGACGCGCTGCGCGGACTTGATTTTCTTTTTCACCGGTGAAGATTTCGGAGCAGGTTTGACGGCCGCTGGTTTTCGGGAAACCGCCTTTTTCTTCGGAGCGGTTTTAGATTTCGTCTCCAAATCGGTCTTATGGGCAGGGCGTTTCGGTGTTTTTGCGACGGTTTTGCGAGTCTTCTGTTTTGTGGATTTTTTCGCTGCCATTATGTCGTTTCCTTCTCTTCCTTCGGTGCTGCTTCCTCTTCCTTGAAGATCTCGATGATGCTCCGTACCTTTATGCCGGCAGCCTGAAGCGCTTTCTGAATGTCGGTGAGTTTCGCGTCGGATACCTTCAGGATATAGTTCGTGTTCACGCCTCAGACTTCCATAATCTCTTTTTCTTTATTCGAGAGCACTTCGTCGACTTTCGCGATGAAAGAGTCGGTCAGCTTCTGAATTTCCTCCTGTGATTTTTTGACAATGTCCTCGCTGATATGCTTTTCCTTCTCGAGTTTCCGGAGCTCATCGTTCACGTCTCTCCGGATATTTCGTATCGATACCTTTGCCTCTTCGGCCTTCTTGCGCACTGTTTTGACAAGCTGTTTCCTTCGTTCCTCCGTTAAGGGTGGGATATTGATGCGTATGACCTTGCCGTCATTCATCGGGGTCAGCCCGAGATCGGACTTCAGGATCGCCTTCTCGACATCCGGGATGATCTTCTGATCCCAGGGTTGAACCGCTATCTGACGGCTTTCAGGAATGCTCAGGCTTGCGAGTTGCTGAAGCGGCGTGAGTGTATCGTAGTAATTCACCATCAGTCCATCGAGTAGTGCCAGGGAAGCCCGCCCCGTCCTGATTGAAGCGAAATCCTTCTTCAGGGATTCTATGGTGCGAGACATCCTGTCAGTGGTCTTTGTTTTTAACTCTTGTTCCATGCTCCCCCCTTACAAGAGTCCCAATTTTTTTCCCTTCTATGATCTTTCTGATGTTCCCTTTGCCCCGCAGATTAAATACCACAATCGGCAGATTATTGTCCATACAAAGTGATATGGCCGTCGAATCCATGATCGTAAGACCCTTTTTCAGAACATCGAGATAGGTCACGCTATCGTATTTTTTGGCCGCAGGCTCCTTGACGGGATCAGATGAATACACGCCGTCGACCTTCGTTGCTTTCAGAATGACCTCGGCATCGATCTCCATTGCCCTGAGGGATGCCGCCGTGTCGGTCGTGAAGTACGGATTTCCTGTGCCCGCGGCGAATATGACGGTCCTTCCCTTTTCGAGGTGCCGTATCGCCTTGCGTCTGATGTAAGGCTCGGCCAGCTCCTTCATTTCAATCGCGGATTGCACCCGCGTAGGGATGCCGTATTTTTCGAGGTAATTTTGCAGGGCGAGGGCATTAATCACCGTTGCGAGCATTCCCATATAATCTGCCGACGCCCGCTCGATGCCTTTCACACTTGCCTCAACACCTCTGAATATGTTCCCTCCTCCGATGACGATGGCAACCTCAACCCCCATCGAAACAGCATCTTTTATCTCCTTCGCGATGAAATTAACGGTTTCCGGGTCAACACCGTATGCTTGGTCACCCATCATGGCTTCCCCGCTGATTTTGAGGAGAATTCTCTTGTATTTCAAGCTGCTGATCCCGCCGCCACTTCCCCGAGCTGGAATCGGGCGAATCTTCTTACGATAATGTTTTCACCCAGCTTCGCAACTTTTTCGTTCACCACATCCTGCACCTTCTTCTTCTGGTCAGGGTCTTTGATAAATATCTGGTCGAGGAGGCAGGTGTCGGTGTAAAATTTTTCCAACTTCCCCTCAACGATCTTCTCGACGATATTGGCAGGTTTGCCTGAAACCTGAGCGCGGTAGATATCCTTTTCCCGTTCCAGGACATCGTGTGGGACATCCGCACGGGATAGATACAGAGGATTGGCGGCTGCGATGTGCATGGCAATGTCTTTTACGAGTTCCCTGAAATCGCCGGTTCGTGCCACGAAGTCGGTCTCGCAGTTTATTTCTACCATGGTGCCGATTTTCCCCATGTGGATATAGGCATCGATCAATCCTTCTGAAGCAGTCCTCCCCGCTTTCTTCAGCGCCGAAGCGAGGCCTTTCTGACGCAGCAGATCGACCGCTTTCTCGAAATCTCCGTTACTTTCCACCAGTGCCTTCTTGCATTCCATCATGCCGGCACCGGTCTTTTCCCTCAGGTTTTTCACCGACTCCGCTGAAATTGTTGTCATTCGGGTACCCCTGCCTCTTCCTGTTGGATTTTATCTTCAACGGCTGTTTGTTCCGTTGCTTCCGCGGCGACTTTTGATACGGTTTCCTTGCCTTCCAAAATTGCATCGGCGATCTTCGACGTTATCAGTTTAATCGCCCGTATCGCATCGTCATTCCCGGGTATCACGTAATCGATCTCATCCGGATCGCAGTTTGTATCGACAATCGCAACTATCGGCACCGAAAGCTTTCGAGCCTCGGCAACGGCGATCCTCTCTTTCTTTGGATCAACAATGAAGAGCGCGCCGGGGAAGGTGGTCATGTTCTTTATGCCGGAAAGGTTTTTTTCAAGTTTAGTTCTCTCTTTCTCGAGGGCGGCAACCTCTTTTTTGGGCAGGAGTTCGTACGTGCCGTCTTCCTTCATCGCTTCGATCTTTTTCAATTTTTCGATACTTTTCTTGATCGTCGAAAAGTTGGTCAGCATGCCACCAAGCCAGCGCTGGTTGACATAAAAGGTGCCCGAACGTTCGGCTTCATCTTTGATGGCGTCCTGGGATTGCTTCTTTGTACCGACAAAGAGCACGGGGGCTCCGGAAATGGCAACATTCTTGACAAAATGATAGGCTTCCTCGAGTCCTTTCACCGTCTTCTGCAAGTCGATGATATAGATGCCGTTTCGCTCGCCGAAGATGTATTTCTTCATCTTCGGATGCCATCTTTTCACCTGATGCCCGAAGTGCACTCCTGCTTCCAGCAGTTCTTTCATTGCGGCTACCATGCGTTTCCTCCTGTCAAAACCCCTTTCCGCGCAAGGGATTTTTCTGAACAAATTATTTTTGATGCGAAGGCAGAGCCCTCATTTGAGGGTCAGTCCCAACCTTCAGGACAAACAGGTTACCACAGAAATGCCTTTTTTTGCAAGGGAATAGGGTGTTACAATGACGGACAGCGGATTTCAGAGTCCTGATGGGAGGGTTGTCATGATAGCACGTTACACACGCCCCGAGATGGGCAAGCTCTGGGAGATTGAGAAAAAGTATAGCACCTGGCTTCGTGTCGAAATCGCTGCATGCGAGGCCTGGGCAGAACTGGGAGAAATACCCCGGGATGCGGTCAGCACGATTAAGAAGAGAGCCACATTCAACATGCAAGCGATTGACGAAATCGAGAAGGTTGTAAAGCATGACGTAATTGCGTTTCTCACATCGGTCTCCCAAAGCCTGGGGCCGGAATCAAGATTCATCCATAAGGGGCTGACCTCTTCAGACATCCTCGACACCGCTCTCGCACTCCTTATGCGTGATGCAGCCGACATCATCATAAGGGATATTATCGAGCTGATGGAGGTGCTGAAGAAACAGGCTCATAAATTCAAAACCACGCTGATGATCGGAAGAAGCCATGGGATCCACGCCGAGCCCATGACATTCGGCATTAAATTCGCCCTGTGGTACGAGGACATGAAGAGAAATCTCTCGAGGATCAGAAGGGCGAAAGATGTGATCAGCGTCGGCAAACTCTCGGGCGCAGTCGGCACCTTTTCGAATATCCCCCCGGCTGTGGAGGAGAAAGTATGCAAAAAACTCGGGTTGAAGCCTGAGCCGGTCGCAACGCAGATCGTTCAGAGGGACAGACACGCAGAATACCTTCTCACCCTTGCACTCATAGCGGCTTCCGTTGAAAAAATCGCCCTTGAAATACGGCATTTGCAGCGAACGGAGGTGCTCGAGGCGGAGGAGCCCTTCATGGCCGGACAGAAGGGATCTTCAGCCATGCCGCATAAACGGAATCCGATCGGCTGTGAGAACCTCTCAGGCCTCGCACGGCTTGTGCGGTCGAATGCGCTCGCAGCGCTCGAAAATATTGCGCTGTGGCACGAGCGTGATATATCCCATTCTTCGGTTGAACGGGTTGTTATCCCAGACAGCTCAATACTGACCGATTATATGTTGAACAGAATCAAGGGCATCCTTGAAAAGCTCCACGTATATCCGAAGAAGATGAAGGAGAATATCGCCAGAAGCTTTGGTCTGTTCAATTCGCAGCGAGTCATGCTCGCGCTCATTGATAAAGGACTCAACAGAGACGCGGCGTATGAAATTGTGCAGCGAAACGCCATGAAAAGCTGGAAGACAGAATCGCAGTTCAGAAAATTGCTCTCCCGCGATGCGGATGTCAGGAGATATCTGACGTCCAAGGATTTGGAGAACATTTTCGATCTTGCCTATTACCTGAAGCATGTCGATTACATTTTTCAGCGGGCATTCGGTCAAAGGCGGTGAGTTTACCGCCGTCCTGTTTCTGATACAATACCCCCGATGAGCCTCATACATTTCTATCGTACACCAGCCCTTTCGCTTGCGAAGAAAAACGCACTGATAGATCTCGCAAAGCGGAGGGTTCACGCCGAAATCGACGATATTCAGACCGAATACTGCTTTCATATAGAAACGACAGCCCCCCTTGTCGGAGAGGAAATGCGGATACTCCGGTGGCTCCTCGCCGAGACCTTTGAACCGAAGAATCTTTCGGAAATGAGTTTTTTGGCGGACAGTACCTCCGTGCACCACCTGCCCGGGCAGGAGAGGACGACGGGTAACTTTTCCGACCGGGAAGGATGGCCTGCCCCCTCGCATTTATCACCCGGCACCCATCAAGTTATGGTCGAAGTAGGTCCACGGCTTAACTTTACGACTGCATGGTCGACCAATGCCGTGTCGATCTGTCGCGCTTGTGGGCTGACGAAGATCACGCGGATCGAGCGATCGCGCCGGTATAAGCTGCTCCTGAAAGACGGCCACCGAGGGTTAGAGAATCCAAAGGATCATGCGAACGAACCTTGGTCTCCGCAACCCTTGCATCCCAAATTCCTTGAATCCTTTGTTCCCCTCATCCATGATCGCATGACAGAATGCCTCTATGCCGGGCCTCTCACAACGTTCGAAACGGGTATGCGGCCTGATCCGGTGTTCATCGTGCCGGTGATCGAAGAGGGCAGGGATGCACTGAAAAGGATCAATGTCAGCATGGGGCTGGGACTCGATGACTGGGATATCGACTACTACTATCATCTCTTCGTGCACGAAATCGGACGAAATCCGACAAATGTCGAATGCTTTGATCTCGGGCAGTCCAACAGCGAACATTCGCGCCACTGGTTCTTCAAGGGG
>Ga0073932_1004265_pt1 | contig 17387 bp, 13 predicted proteins | sample DewCreD2012metaG_FD_76967 | JGI IMG/M metagenome (GOLD analysis project Ga0073932, IMG submission 76967) | Hot spring sediment bacterial and archeal communities from British Columbia, Canada, to study Microbial Dark Matter (Phase II) - Dewar... ... | reverse complement strand
GTCTCAAGCCCGTCGCCCGGCGCCTGGAGGAGTTGCTCGGCCGGCCCGTGAAAATGGCCCCCGACTGTGTCGGCCCAGAGGTCGAAGCGATGAAGCCCGCTCCCGGAGAGATCCTGTTGCTCGAGAATCTGCGCTTTCACGCCGAGGAAGAGAAGAACGATCCGGCCTTCGCCAAGCAACTCGCCTCCCTTTGCGAGGTCTATGTGAACGACGCCTTCGGGACGGCCCACAGGGCGCACGCGTCCACCGTGGGCATGATCCAGTTCGTCCCACAGGCCGCCGCCGGCTTGTTGATGGCCAAGGAACTGGAGTACCTCGGCAAGGCGATCACCAACCCCGAGCGGCCCTGTGTGGCCATTCTCGGCGGCGCCAAGGTCTCCGACAAAATCGAAGTAATCCAGAACCTGCTGAAAGTTGTCGACAAGCTGTTGATCGGCGGCGCGATGGCCTACACGTTCATGAAGGCGATCGGCAAGCCCACGGGCAATTCCCTGGTCGAGGACGACAAACTCGAACTGGCGCGGCAACTCCTGGCATCCGCGCCGGACAAGCTCATGCTGCCCGTGGACCACGTGGTGGCGCCGGAGCTTCGGGAAGGCATCGAAGGCCAGGCCGTCAAGGTGATCGCCGAAGGATTGATGGGGCTGGACATCGGGCCGCGAACCATCGAATCCTACAAGGCTGAGATCGCCCGGGCAAAGACGGTCATTTGGAACGGCCCCATGGGCGTGTTCGAGAAGCCGCCGTTCGACCGGGGCACGGTGGCCCTGGCGAAGGCGGTCGCGGAATCGGGCGCCACGTCCATTGTAGGCGGCGGCGACTCGGAGAAAGCGATCAAGTCCGCCGGCGTCGCCGACAAGATCACGCACATTTCGACCGGCGGCGGCGCGTCTCTGGAGTTCCTATCGGGAATCGAACTGCCGGGCGTCGCCGCGCTGACCGACAAGGCTTAGTGATATGGGGCGGGCCGAGGTTGCGACACTCGCAGGCGGCTGCTTCTGGTGCCTGGAGGCCGTATATCGCGACCTGGAAGGCGTGGACTCCGTGGTTTCAGGCTACACGGGAGGCCACGCCGCGTCTCCCAGCTATGAGCAGGTTTGCACGGGAACCACGGGTCACGCCGAAGCCGTTCAGATTCGTTTCGACCCGGACGTGGTCTCCTACCGCGAACTGCTGGAGGTGTTTTTCGCGATTCACGATCCGACAACCCTGAACCGCCAGGGCGAGGATATTGGGACGCAGTATCGCTCCGTCATCTTTTTTCACACGCCCGAGCAGGAGCGCGCCGCCCGCGAACTGATCTTCGAGCTGTTCGACCGGCACGTCTTCGATGCCCCCATCGTGACCGAAGTGCAGCCGGCATCCGTCTTCTATCCGGCCGAAGACTATCACCAAGGATACTTCGAGCGGAACCCGCGCCAGCCATATTGCGCGGCCGTGGTCTCCCCCAAAGTGCAGAAGTTCCGGCAGAAGTTTCTCCACCGGCTGAGGAAGCCGCCGGGCTAGCCGTGCCGCTTCGGCCGGAGATCCGGGACTACATTCTCGCCAGGTGCGAGAGCATTCCCTTCGCGGAACTGAAGGCCGCCTGCGCCGCCCTCTCCGCGCATTACCGCAGCGGCCAGCCCAGTTCGACGGCCGGATTGCCGCCTCAAGCCAGGACCGCCGCCTATCTGCTGACCCGGTTTCCGGCCACGTATTCCGCGGCCGAGGCAGTGATGCGCCAGCTTCGGAGGGGCCTTCCGGAACAGGATCTGACGAGTTGTCTGGACCTTGGCGCCGGCGCCGGCTCCGCCACCCTCGCCGCCCGCAGCGTGTTCCCGTCCCTGGCGGAGTTCTCCCTCATCGACTCCTCCCCCGAGATGCGCGAGGCGGCGCGCGAACTGATTCCGGAAGCGTGTTTTCCGGCGGCGGACCTGCGTTCGCACGCGAGTTACCCCGAGCACGACCTGGTAGTTGCGGCGTACGTCCTCGGAGAACTGGCCGCTGGGGAGCGCGCCGCCGTTCTGGCCCGAGCCTGGAGATCGGCGCGGCGCGCGCTGGCGCTCATCGAGCCCGGAAGCCCCGATGGTTTCGCTCTCATCCGCGAAGCGCGCACCTGGCTGCTGGAATCCGGCGCACAGATGCTGGCCCCTTGTCCGGGCGGCGGGCCCTGCCCCATGGAGGCGCCGGACTGGTGTCACTTCGCCGCGCGCCTGGAACGCACTTCACTCCATCGCCGGATGAAGGACGCCGCCCTGGGTTACGAAGACGAGAAGTTTTCCTACGTAGTGTTTTCCCGGCGGGAAACGCCATGCGCCGCGGCGCGCATCATCCGACGGCCGGAGCATTCGCCGGGCGTGGTGCGGATCGTCACATGCAGCGGGGGACGCATCGAGCGGCGTCTGATCAGCCGCCGCAGCCCGGCGTTCCGGGCCGCCAGACAAGCGCGGTGGGGCGATCCGTGGACTGGCCCGGACGAATCTTGACGCAAGGATTCATCCGCTTCCGGTCCGGCCGTCCGTCGTCCGGCCGCCGGCCCCGCCGCGGGTCAAAGCTGCCGGGGATTCGCGCGGCGGTTCTCCTCTGCGTACAGGGGCAGTTGCGCGGGGCGCCGCCCCTCATTTCCGAGCTGAGGCGCGAGGCGCCGCTTCTTTATGGCGTACAGAGTCTGCGTGCGTTCAGGATGACTCCTTTCCGGTTGTCGAAAGGATCGGCCGCGGCGCGCACGGCCACCACCGGATTCACCGTCAAGTGGCCGAAACGGCGGTAGACATCGGAAAACAAGGCAACTTCGAGGAAGCCCGTGCGGTCGGCGAGGGTGAGAAACTTCATGGCGCCGCGGTCCGTGCCATGCACGCGCTCGGCGACGATCAGGCCGCAGACATCGATCTCCTTGCCCATATGGAGGTTGACCTTGGCGGCGGGGACGTAGCGCGGCCACTCGACGCCGGACGCGAAATAGTCCAGCGGATGGCAACTCACGGGGAAACCGAGCAATTCGTGCTCCCAGCGGGCCTGGGCGAGCGGTCCGGGCGATTCGGCTCCCGGCAGGGGGCCTGCCTCCGGCCCGGCCGCAGTCTCGAGTAACGGTCCGCACGCGGCGGCTTTGGCGGCTTCCAGGCGGGCGAGACGCCAGAAGAGACGGCCCCGCGGCTCAGCGAGCGAATCCAGGGCGCCGACTTTCAGAAGCGCCAGCCACTCGGCCCGCGGCGGGTGAACGCGGCGGTAGAAATCGCCGGCATCGCGGAAGGGGCGGGCGGCGTGGATCCGGTCCAGGGTCTCCGCTGTCAGTCCTTTGACCTGGCCGAGCGGCAGGCGGATGCTGTCACCCTGCACGTGGAAATCCGTCTGAGAGAGGTTCACGTCCGGAGGGCGGAATCGCGCGCCAAGCCGCAGGGCTTCCAGGACGTAGACCAGGGGGGCGTAGAAGCCGCGGCGGTTGGTGAGCACCGCAGCCAGAAACTCAATGGGATAGCGCGACTTCAGCCACGCTCCCTGAAACGCCTCCACCGCGTAGGCCGCCGAGTGCGCCTTGTTGAACATGTAGCCGGCGAAGGCTTCGAGTTCGGACCAGACGGCTTCGGCTTCCTCGGGCGCACGGCCGCAGCGCAGGGCGGAGGCGCGGAACTCCTCTCCCATTCCGGCGATCTTGCGGCGGTCTTTATTCTTGACGAGCGCGCGGCGGAGGATGTCGGCCCGCCCCCAGGGCATGCCGGCGAAGCCGTTGGCCACCAGCAGAATGTGCTCCTCATAGGCCAGCAGCCCGTAAGTGTCCGCCAGCAGCGGCTCCAGCGACGGGTGCGCGTACGTCACGGGCTCCAATCCCTGGCGGCGGCGGGCGAAAGCGCGCTTTTTGCCCTCGTTGGCCGCGCCCGGCCGGATGATGGATTCGACGGCGGTGAGGCAATCGAGGTCCCGGCAGTCCGCCATCACGAGCAGGCTGGTCATGGCCGGCGACTCGATGTGGAACACGCCGCGCGCGTTGCCGGTGGCGATCATGTCCCAGGCGGCCGGGTCCCGTTCATGGATGTCCTCCAGAGCGGGCTCCACGCCGTGGTTTTGACGGACGTTACGGCAGGCGTCGCGGAGGACGCTGAGGCCTGCCTGGCCCAGGAGATCCATTTTGAGCAGCCCCAGTTCCTCGACATCGTCCATGGCGTACTGCGTGGTCCGGTAGCCCTTGGCGCTGAGGAAGAGCGGCATGCGATCCGTGACCGGCCCGGCGCTGATCACCAAGCCGCAAGGGTGCATGGAGGCGTGCCGGGGAATGCCCTCGAGGCGCGGAGCGATATCAACGATGCTGCGGTACGGCTCCTCGTCCCAGGGAAGGTGGCGGCACTCGGGCATGGTCCGCAGGACGGAGGCTGCGTCCCCCACATAGGCGGGCATGTGCTCGGTAAAGCGCCGCACTTCGCGTTCCGGGATGCCGTAGACCCTGGCGACGTCGGCCACGGCGGCGCGCCCCTGGAAGGTGTTGAAAGCGCCGATCATGGCGACATGGTCCGCGCCATAGCGGTCGAAAACGTGCTGGACGACCTCGTCGCGGCGGTCCCAGGGCAGATCCAGATCGATGTCGGCGAGCTTGGCAAACTGCATGCGCTCGCGGTTGAGGAAGCGCTCAAAGCAGAGACCGAAGCGGAAGGGGCAAACGTTGCCGATGCCGAGCGCGTAGCACACCAGGCTCCCGGCGGCGCTGCCGCGGGCCAGTGTGGCGATGCCCCGATGGCGGCACCAGTCGACGAGCTCAGCAAAGATGAGGAAGTACTCGGCGTAGCCGACCTCCTCGATGACGCGGAGTTCGCGATCGAGTCGCGCCCAGACTTCGGGCTTGGGGTGAGCCCCGTAGCGGCGCAGAATTCCCTGGCGGGCCGCCTGAACGAGGAGGCCCATGGGGGTATCGCCGGAGGGCACGGGGAAGGGCGGAAAGAGGATCTCGCCCAGCTCCAAGTCGAGACGACATCGCTCTGATATTTTATATGTGTTTTCAATTGCTTGAGGAATGAATTGAAAGTGTTGTCTTAATTCATTCGCGGAGTGGAAATGAAAATTACCACCGGAGTGTTTTTCGGGGTGAGACTGGCTGAGCAAAGTGAGGGTGCGCATGGAGGCGAGGATTTCGTAGAAGAGGCGGTCCTTGGGGGTGAGGTAATGGGCGGGCGTGGCGGCCACGACGGGGATGCGGAGGCGGCGTCCGAGAGTGATCAAAGCTCGGGCGCGGCGCAAAGCCGACTCATTCTGACAGCTAATCTGAAACGCGAAGTTCTTTCCATAAATCTCTTGAAATAATAGATTTTGCGAATTTGAAAGACAGATCAATCCAGACCGGAAGCGGTTCAGATCCGAGGGCGCAACGCCGTTGGGGTGGTCAATGCGGGTGGTGAGAAGACGGCAGAGATTACGATAGCCATCGAGGTTCTCGGCGAACAGCAAGATGCGATCTGCCGGGGCCGGACTGCGGTCTTCGGTGGCGACGGTAACTTCGCAGCCGATGACCGGATGGATGCCGGCGGCGCGGGCCTTCTTGTAGAACTGCACGGCGCCGGCGAGGGTATCGCGGTCGGTGAGCCCGACGGCGGGCATCTCGGAGTGTACAGCCGCTTCGACGATGTCCTCGACGGACATGGCGCTGTCGAGCAGGGAGTAATAGCTGTGGTTGTGCAGGGCAACGCAGCGCATGGCCGGTCTCTATACTATAAATATTTACACTATATGCCTGGGAAAAGCAATCGCCTGTGACCGGCACAGGGAACCGCTGCGCGCCCGCCACGCGACGTCACCGCGCCAGGGCGTAGCCCCGGACCACGGCGGAAGGGCCAAAAGTTTGGCGGAGGCGGTCGATGGCGGCCTGTAGCGCCAGGCTGCCGCTGCGGTTTTCCGTGGGAAACAATTGCAGTTGGGGCGAGGAACGGTAAACCGGCCCCGCTCTTACGGTGAGCGCCCGGAGGCGGACCCGGCGGCTCCAGGCGGAGCGCAGCAGGCCCGGCAGGTGGGGGAAGAAGTCGGTTTCGAGGGCGGTCGGCTCCGGGAGGGTTACGGTGCGTTCGGTTTGCTGCCGGTCGGTGTAGCGCAAGGCAAGGGTGAGCCGCCGGATCTCGGCGCTCTGTTTCCGTATACGGGACATCAGTTTTTCCAGCAGGGACTTAAGAGCTAAAAGCACAAGTGATTCTTCGCATACGTCTTCGGCGAATTCCAGCGCTTCGGCCCGGGCGGGGTCTGTTTCCGGAAGCGGCCGGACCGGCTCCTCATCGACCCCCTGCGCACGCCGTTGCAAGCGGAGCGCATCGCGGTTGAGAACAAGCTGGAGAAAGTCCAGGGGGGCGGCCGCCAGCGCGCCCACGGAGGTGAGTCCGGCCACTTCCAGCGTGGAGCGCGTTTCCGGGCCGATGCCGGGGAGCCAGCTTACGGGAAGAGGGGACAGGAAGGCCGCTTCCCCGCCCGGGGGTACGGCGAGTTGGGCATCCGGTTTGCGCAAACGGGCAGCGATGCGGGCGACGGTTTTGTTGGTGGCGATGCCGGCGGAAAGTGAGAGGCGCAGCCAGTCCCGGACCGTGCGGCGCAGGGCGGCAACGGTGGTTTCGGGATCGGCGCGCAGCAGCCGCCGGGCGCCGGTGAGATCCAGGTAAGCGGCGCCCACCGTAACGAGTTCGACCAGAGGAGTTGTTTCTTCACACAGGCCAACGATTTGCTGAGAAAACCTCTCGTAAAGCTCAAAGTTTCCGGGAAGGCAGATCAGGGTGGGGCAAAGGCGGCGGGCGCGCCGCATGGAGAAGCCCGGGCGGATGCCGAAGCGGCGGGCCTCGCGGCTGGCGGAAATCACGAGGCCGCGGCGGGCGCCGCCCACCGCGAGGGGGCGCCCGCGCAGCCGGCGGTCGGAAGCTTGCTCGATGGAGGCGAAGAAGCAATCCCCGTCCCAATGCACTACGGATCGCATATCAAGTGTAAATTATTACACTAAACGGCCCGGAAAGCAACCCCCTGCTGGCGCCCCGCTTGCGATCCGCCGTCGTACTGGCCTGAGTCTGAAGTGATGGGGAGGATCCCTGGCCCGGTGAGAAGGCCGTCCATCGCGCTCTGTGGTCCGCCAAACGCTGTCGCCAGTTCCGTCTGTCCGTCGCAGCCGATGGGAAACAATCGCCCGCGCCGCCGGAGCTCGCGGGCATTTTGCCGGCCGGTAGTGAAGAGCCACCGCGTGTGGCATTGTGAAAGGGATGGAGAATGAGCGCAGGGTGGCGATCCTGGGCGCGGCTGGAGCGATCGGCCGGGCGGCGATGGATGAATTTGAGAGGCGAAGCATTCCCGTGGTCGTGGCGGGCCGGGATGCGACGAAACTGCGGGCGGCCTTCGGCGGCAGGGCCGAGATTCGGCCGGCGGATCTTTCCAGCGTGGCGCAGACGGCGGAGGCGCTGCGAGGGACGCGGACGGTCTTGTATGCGGCAGGTGTTCCGTACCCGCAATTCGAACGGCATCCGGTGTTGATGCGTAACGCTCTGGAAGCGGCGCGGCGCGCGGGGGTATCCCGGCTGCTGGCCGTGTCCAGTGTCTATTCTTACGGCCTGCCGCGGGAAGCCCGCGTTTCGGAGGAGCATCCCCGCGAACCCGAAACTCGCAAGGGGCTGTATCGCAAGCAGCAGGAGGACGCCGCGATGCAGGCGGATGGGGAGGGTGGATTGCGCACCGCCGTTTTGCACCTCCCCGATTTCTACGGCCCCTATGCGGAGAACAGCCTGGCAATGATGGTGGTGCAGTGGGCGTCGAGAGGGCAGATGGTCAACTGGCTGGGCGACCTGGACGCAGCTCACGAATTCGTATTCCTGCCGGACGCCGCACGCGTGATCGCGGACCTGCTCGCACAGGAAGACAGCTTCGGCCGGCGGTGGAATTTAGGAGGGCCGGGAACGATCACGGCGCGGGCATTCATTTCCCGGGTGCATGAGGAGTTCGGCCGGCCGGTGCGGGCGCGAGCTGCGGGCAAAGGGGTATTACGCCTGATGGGTCTTTTTAATCCGCTGATGCGGGAACTGGTGGAGATGTACTACCTGGGAGTGACGCCGGTGGTGCTGGATGATTCCCGTCTGAGCCGCCACCTGGGCGGACTCGTCAAGACCCCCTATCCCGAGGGAATCCGGAGCATGGTGGGGTGGTTTCGGGATCGGAGCGCAGCAGCCGCCGGCCGCCGGTGAGAACCAAGCAAGCGGGGCGCACCGTACCGTGTGGCCCAGAGGAGTTGTTTCTTCACACAGGCCAACGATTTGCTGAGAAAAGCTCTCGTAAGGCTCGAAGTTTCCGGGAAGGCAGGGCAGCGGCGGGCGCACCGCTCAAGAACCGCGGTAGTAGTAGCCCTCCCTGGTTTGGACTTTGAGACTGCGGTCCCGGGTGGTGAGCTTGATGTGGCGGAAGCCTCCCGCGGCGCCGGGAGGCGGCGTATAGCCGAGGCTGTACTGATTACGCAGCTCTTCCTGAATGTCTCGGAAGATCTGTTCCAGGGAGAGCTGTTTGCCTGCCTCGAACATGTGGCCGCCGGTTTGAGAGGAAAGCGATTTCAGGATTTCCGTTCCGTAGGCGCCGGCGGCTTGCTGGCCCCGGCCCCGCCCGCCCAGTGAATAGGCTTCGGGATCGTAATAGCGGATGCCGTAAACGATGGTGTCGGCCCGCTGCGCGGCGGCGATGGCGGTGTCGCGCCGGACCTTGCTGCCCGCATCGACGCCGTCGGAGATGAGCAGGACGGTTTTCCGGCCGGACTGTTTCTGGAGAATTTCGTCCGAAGCCAGGAAGACCGCGTCGTAGAGCGCGGTTCCGACCCCTGCCAGTCCGCCGCGGCGGCCGCCCGGACCGGGCTGCTGGCCGTCTCCCCGGGGACGCCGCCCGCCGCCGGGCACGGGAAACGGGGAACCTCCCGGCAGTTGAAACCAGGAGCTTTCGGGGAGGGACGGGAGGCGTGAGGAAGGCGCCGCATTCCGGCGCAAGCCGGGCCGGGGGGTCCGCAACAGCGCCAGCGCCTCCTCCAGGAGCTTGGGAGAGCCGGTGAGATCCTGCAACAGTTCGACTTCGACGTCGAACTTGATCAGGAAGGCCAGGTCGAGATCGGGGCGCAGGACGTCGCGCAGGAACTGTAAGGAGGCCCGGCGTTCCGTCTCGATGAGGCGCGCCTGACTCATGCTGGTATCCACCAGCAGGCCGATGGTGAGTGGCAAGTCCGTCTGCCGGGCGAAGTAGCGGACCTCCTGGCGAACCCCGTCCTCTTCGAGGATGAAGTCTTCCTTATTGAGGTTCGTAACAATTTTCCCGTTGCGGTCGCGCACCGAGGCCAGCACGTTGACCACGCTGACATCGACTTTGTAGGTGGGCTGATCCGCCGGCGGGGCGGCCAGCGGAAGCGTGGCCAGCAGGGCCGCGGCCAGAGCCGCACTACCGCCCTTTGGATGCAGCATCACCGCTCTCCTCGCAGCCCCTGACGGCGCGTTCTCCCACAAGAGGAGACGGCTGCGGAGAGATTTGGTTTACAACCGGTTTGCATTGACGATGGAACGCACGCCGGCGAGGGGGGTTCGGCTGCTTGAAACGCCGGAGAGGGAAGCGCCGCCTGTCACTGCGGCCCGGCTGCCGACTCATCCTTCGCCCGCGCAGCTTCCGGTAGTATACTGGTCCGCGCTACGAGTTCTGCGAGGACTGACATGTTGCCCGACTACATTGCCAAGACTGTGCCGAATCCCGCTTCGCGGCGCGTTCCCTGGTACACCAGCACGGCGCCGAGCTACGCGGGCACGTTCCTGTGGGTGGTTTTCTACATGGAAATCGCCAAGGGAACCGTGGACCGGATGGGAGTGCTGCTCAGCCTGGCCGCGCTGGCGGCGGCTGCGCTGATCAGTTACGCGCTCTTCTACCGCGCGCCCGCGATGATGGGGGTGCAAACCGGCTACCCGCTGTACGTGGTGGGCAGCTCGACCTTCGGGACCAGGGGCGGGTACCTGATGCCGGGGCTGCTGATGGGCCTGCTGCAAGTGGGCTGGTATTCCGTGAATGTCTACGTCTCGACGACTTTCATCATGAAAGGCTTCGGGCTGGATGCGGGCGCGGGGACCGTACCGTTCGCGATCGCGGCGATCGTGTGGGGATATGCGGCGGCGCTGGTTGGGGTGTTGGGAATCAAGTACGTGGCCCGGGTTTCGCTGTACTTGAACCTGATCCCGCTGATCATGATCCTGATCGTGTTCTCCCGCACGGCGGCGGGAGTGCCCAGGTACGTCGCGCCGGAGATGGCGCCCTATGTCGCCTTCATGCTGCTGATCCAAATGGTGGTCGGATTTTTCTCCACCGCGGGGGCGGCGGGGACCGATTTCGGGATGAACAACCGGGACGCGCGGGATGTTCGGTGGGGCGGGCTGGTGGGGGTTTCGCTGGCCAGTTTCGTGGCAGGCAGCCTCCCGCTGCTCTCGGTGGCGGGCGCGCACGTGGTCTTCGGGATCCAGGGGTACACCTATGACGCGGCGATCGAGGGCGTGGGGGGCTTTCTGGCGACGGCGATGTTTCTGCTCTTCGCGGTGGCGTCGATCCCACCGGCCTGCTTCTGCTCCTTCATCGCGGGCAACAGTTTCCAGACCATGATTCCCAAGGTGCCCAGGATGATCTCGACCATGACGGGCGTCACCGTCGCGCTGGCGCTGGCCATCACGGGAGTGGCGGCCAACCTGGTGGGGCTGTTCACGATTGTCGGCGCGTCGTTCGGGCCGATTTGCGGCGCCATGACGGCGGACTACCTGCTGGCGGGCCGGCGGTGGGCCGGACCCCGCGAAGGCATCAGCATTCCCGGCTACCTTTCGTGGGCCGTGGGATTCGTGGTTGGGATCCTCCCCTTCCTGCCGATCCCGGCGGAGTGGAAGCCGTACGCCCAGCCCGCGGTCGTCTACAGCTACCTCGCAGCCTTCGCGGTGTACTGGCTGGCGGCCAAGGCGGGCCTGGAGCCGAAGGCGGTTCCACTGACGGCGGCGAAGGCGGAGTAGGACGGGCGCCGCGCTTACTTCTGGCCGCCGAAGAACGGGAACAGGCGGCGGATCTCTTCTTGAGACGGCTGGCTGCCGTACTCGCAGATTTCGAATGCCTGCGCGTACCGAATCTTGCGGGCCTGCTCCTCGCCGTAGAACTTGGTGAGGGTGGTCCGGTACTGGTCCGCGGCGCGGGCGTACCGGTTCGCAAGATTATCGCGGACCTGCTTGCGCCGGCGTTCGCGGCCGGCCGGATCGCTGGGATAAAGGTTCTCGTTGCCCGTGGCGCCGCCTTCGTGGATCTGCGACTCCATCACGAGCAGAGCGTCGAGCGTCGGCTCAATGACCTCATCAATGCCCACGGCGATGTCCGGACGAAAGGGCGACGGGCGCTGGAACCGGTCCGATGTATACAGGAAAACCGGATTGCGGCGCAGACGGGGCACATCGGGGCAGAAGAAGGGCACGGCTACCATGTAGGCCGAGTCCTGGACGAGGACCGATGTGTAGCGGTGGTCGGGATGGTAATCGTTGGGGCGATGGGTGACGACGATGTCGGCGTTCCACTGCCGGATCAGCCGGGTGATGGTGCGGCGGTTCTCCAGGGTGGGCATAATCTCTCCGTCGTGGATGTCGAGCACCTCGGTGGTGACGCCCAGACGGCGGCCAACCTCCATCACTTCCTTGGTCCGGCGCACTGCGAGCGGGCCGCCCGCCGAGCCCCAGTGCCCAATGTCCCCGTTGGTCGTGGACACAAGCTTTACAAGGTGTCCTTGTCTGGCCCATTTCATGGCCACGCCGGCCGCGCCGTACTCGGCGTCGTCAGGATGCGCGCCGAAGAAGATAATTCGCAGCTTGCCGTCCGCGGGCGCGGGCTGGGCGGCCGCGGGAGCGGCGACAGCGGCCGGGGCCGCGGCCGCGGCGCTGTAGTTGTTGTTGAGAAGCAGGCCGGCCGCCAGCCCGATTGCGGCTGCCGCGGCCAGCGCCAGGATCGAGAAGCCGGTTCTGTTTCGCATACCAGAGTCCTCCACGGGGCTAAGTCTATCACCGGGACGAAGACCGCACAGGCCAAGCCCGCGCGAGACTGCGGTTGCGGCAGGCGATTGTGATATGCTGATCCGCGCCAGGTTCCCGCGGGCAAGGCGGCGCGGTTTCCCGAATTGCGGCTGCGCCGTGGCATCGTGGCGGATTTCGCCTGGATGAGGCAAGGAATTGGACGGGCAGAGGCCGCGCCGCGCAGGCGGCGGGCCGGACGGAGCTTAAGTTCGAATGACACGCAGAACGTTTATTCCCGCAACGGCCGGACTCGCCGGCTGGAGCGCGCGAGCGGCCGGCCAGCAGCCGGTGGCGCGCAAAGGAAGGCTAAAGCAGTCGGCCACCCGAGGCTGCTTCGGCAAGGGCGCCACGATGGAGTTCATGTGCCGCGAGGGCGCCCGTCTGGGACTGAAAGGCCTGGATTTCGTGGGACCGGCCGACTGGCCCCTGCTGAAGAAGTACGGTCTGGTTTCCTCCATGTGCGCCGGCACGAGCGGCATCAACCACAAGGAGAACCACGCCAAAGCGGAGCCGCAACTCGCCGAGAACATCGTTCGCGCCGCCGACGGCGGGTGGACGAATGTGATTGTGACGTTTGCCCAGCGGCAGGGGCTGTCCGACGAGGAGGGCCTGGAAAACAGCGTCGCGCTGCTGAATCGAGTCAAGAACGTCGCCGAAGACAGGGGGGTTACGATTTGCCTGGAAGTCTTCAACAGCAAGGTCAATCACCCCGACGCGCAGGCGGACAGCACGAAGTGGGTGGTGGACATCTGCAAACGAGTGGGCTCGCCGCGGGTGAAGATTCTGTACGACATCTACCACATGCAGATCATGGAAGGCGACATCATCCGCACGATCCGCGACAACATTCAGTTCATCGGCCACTTTCATACGGCCGGGAATCCGGGCCGCAACGAGATCGACGACACCCAGGAGCTGAACTACCGCGCCATCGCCAGGGCCATCGCCGACCTCAATTTCACAGGTTTCCTGGGGCACGAGTATTCCCCGCTGAGGGATCCCCTCACGTCGCTCGACCAAGCTATTTCAATCTGTGACGTCTGAGTTTGCCAAAAGCGAGTCATAAGGGAGGTCCACATGGAAAATATTACGAGGCGAAGCGCGATAGGAAGCGTCGCGGCAACCTGGCTGGTTGTGCGGCCGGAGACGGCGTTTGGGACGCAGGCCAATTCCCTTCCCGGCCTGGGCATCATCGGCACGGGAAGCCGGGGACGATACGTAGGGACAATCTTCGCCAAAGACGGGCGCACGCGCCTGGCGGCGATTTGCGATGTGCAGGACAGTTCGATCGAGGCGGCGAAGAAGCAACTGCCGGGCGCGGCGCAGGCGCGCGTGTGCCGGGATTACCAGGAACTGCTGAACGGCGCGGACATCGATTGCGTGCTGATCGCGACGCCGATCTTCCTGCACCCGGACCACTTCGACGCGGCCGTCAGCGCCCGCAAGCACATCTACTGCGAGAAGGCGGCCGCGGCGGACGTGGCGGGCGTGAAACGGATTTTGCGATCCGGCGACCGCGCCGACCGCAGCCGGCACATCCAGTTCGGCTTCCAGCAGCGCTACGGACCCGAGTATCTGGCGGCGGAGAGAATCATCACCTCGGGCCGGCTCGGCGAGCTGATCCTGATGCGCAGCCACTGGATGTCGGGCGGGCAGGTGAAGCCCTCGGCGCAGCCGATGCCGGTGTACGCTTCGCTGGCGGAGGAGAAACTGCGCAACTGGTACCGGTGGAAGGAGACATCGGGTGACTTCATCGTCGAGCAGGATTGTCACGGCGTGGACGTGCTCAACTGGTACGCCGGGAACCGGCCGTTGCTGGCGAGCGGAGCGGGCGGGCAGAAGATCCGCCCGTACGGCGATTGCAACGATCACGCCAACATCACCTACGAGTATCCGAAGGGGTTGCGCGGCTTTCTCCACGGCTGCCAGTTGGCGCAAGGCTGGAGCCTGGTAAACGAGCAGTTCTTCGGAACGGAGGGGACCATCGAGACCTCGCGGCAGTACTACCGCTGGCACCGGCCGGGCGCGGGGCCAGGGGGCCAGACGGGCGTCGAGGAAGTGAGGTCGAAACGCGAGCCGACTTTTGACGCGGTGGAGTATTTCATGGACCACGTGCTGGGAGGCAAGCCGGAGAACAGCACCGTGACGGCGGCGGAGAGCACACTCACAGCCATGCTAGGCTTGCTGGCGGTGGAGACCAGGCGCGTGGTTACCTGGGACGAGATGATGCGACTCGCGTAAGGCGAGATGAAGAACCAACCCTGGCCCGCGCCGTGCTCAGAGTCCGAGTTGCGCGCTATGATTTCCTCGCCGCCAGCCGGGCCCCGATCCAGGCCATGGGAAGATAGGCGCCGGCCAGATCGACGATATTGAACCACATCGGAGCGGGCAGCATGGACACGCTCATGGCCCCTCCCGCCAGGAACAGAAGACCGATCAAGAGCGCCAGAGCCGTTTTGCGGCTGGCTGCCAGGGCGGCGGCCGCAAAAGCGCCCGACAGCGTGCCCAAGGCATGGGCCAGAAATGGGAAGAGGAAGTGTTTCGGCTCAAGCAGGCGCATTGAGCTTCTCAAGCCCTCCATAGTGGTTAAATCCGCGCCAGCCGGCGGCGGAATAACTTTGCCGCTGACCAGGATCAGGGCCATATTGACGAGACTCCCCAGAGCGAAGCCCGCCACGACCGCCAGGATGTTCCGAACGACTGGTCTCAAGTTGGACTCCCTTCCTGCCGGACCAAGCCGCCCTGGGGCGAAGCAGGAGCGCTCGGTTCGCAGTGCTGCCGCCGGCATTAGTAACTATACTTCAGCGGCGCAGTGATCGGGCCGGCGAGAAACAGAGATGGATGGGCCAACGGCGTTGCCGGCCCTGTCATCGTGCTCCCGGTTATGGCCGGCCGGAGGGACTGCCGGTCACGGATTCGCGCGCCGCGCCACGGGCCGCCGGAAAGGCCTATCATGGGCGGCATGAGCGACAGACGAACTTTTCTTCAACTTGCCGGGACGGCGGCGGCCGGCACGGTATGGAACCTGAATCCCAGGGCGCTGGGCGCCAACGAAAGAGTCACCCTCGCGTTGATCGGGGGGCGAGCTCAAGGACGCTCCGTTGCGTTGCGCGCGATCCAGGCCGGCGCTCAGGTGAAGACGTTTTGCGATCTCGACCCTGTGATCCGGAACCGGACTGGGGCGGACCTGGAGAAGGCCCAGGACCGGAAGCCGCAGCTTGAGGAACTGTTCGAGCGCGTGCTCGAAGACAAGGAAATCGACGCCGTCATCGTCGGCGTTCCGGACCACTGGCATTCCCGCATCGCGATTCTGGCCTGTCAGGCCGGCAAGGATGTTTACTGCGAGAAACCCCTGTGCCAGACCATCCAGGAAGGCCAGCGCATCCGCGACGCCGCGCGCAAGCACAACCGCGTGTTCCAGGTCGGCACGCAGCGGCGCAGTGGCGAGCACATCCGGAGCGCCGTAGAGATGGTGGCTTCGGGCAGGCTGGGCAAGGTGCCGCTGGTCAAGGCTTGGGTGCATCAGATTCGAATCGACATCGGCCGTCCCGCCGACTCGGTCCCGCCCGCCGGCGTCGATTACGACCGATGGCTCGGCAACGCCCCCCAGCGCCCGTTCAACGAAAACCGCTTCCACTATCTCTGGCGCTGGTTCTGGGATTACGGCAACAGCGAACTCGGGAACCAGGGGGTCCACGTCCTCGATGTGGCGCTGTGGGGCATCCAGCTCCTGCGAGGCTTCGAGTCCCAGAAATGCCTCCCGACCCGCGTCTCCGCAACCGGCGGCATCTACTGGCTCAACGACGCCAAGGAAGTTCCCGACACCCAGATTGTCAGTTACAGCTACGGCGACATGCTCCTGAACTGGGAACTGCGCAGCTTCGCCACCGACTACACCCTGCCTCATTCCAGCGCGCCCGTCGCCAACAACAAGATGACTGGCGGCCCAGCCGGCTTCTACACAGGATTCTACGGGACGGAAGGTTCTTTGATCGTCACGGAAAACCGTTGGGACCTGTATTGGAAGGACGGGAAAGTGGAGACCGTGAAGGGAACGGGCTTCACCCACGAGGCCAACTTCCTGGAGTGCGTCAAGAGCCGCCAGCGTCCGAATTCCGACGTTGAGATCGGGCGATTAAGCACGATGCTTTGCCATCTCGGGAATATTTCCCAGAGGCTCGGGCGGGACGTGGTGTTCGATCCCACTACCGAGACCTTCGGCAAGGACGATGCGGCGAATCGGATGCTGAGCAAGGCATACCGCGCGCCGTACGGCTTGCCGCGGGTCTGAAGCAGTCTTCTACGCCGCCGCAACGCGGTTACGAAGCGTGCCGACGCCGGCTATTTCGACTTCGACGGTGTCGCCGGGCTTCATGGCTCGGGTCGTGCCGGGCGTGCCCGTGTAGATGACATCACCGGGAGCGAGGGTCACATACCGGCTGGCGAAACTGACAATGGCGTGGCAGTCGAACAGGAGGTCGGAGGTGCTCTGCTTCTGCACCACCTCGCCATTGAGCCGCGTCTCCAGATTCAGGTTGCCGTAGTCAAGGCCGCGGACGATGACCGGCCCCAGCGGACCGAAGGTGTCCGCCCCTTTGGCGCGCCACCATTGGAGGTCATTCTTCTGCCAGTCGCGCTCGCTGACGTCGTTGCCGCAGGTGACGCCGAAGATGACGTCCCGGGCCTGCGCGGGAGTGATGTTCTTTGCCGGCTTGCCGACGACGATGACCAGTTCGCCTTCGTAATGAGCGTTCTTCGCATCCGCCGGAAGGAGGATCGGATCCTCCGGATTGGCCAGGCAGGTGATGGGCTTGTAGAAAACCTCGGGATTCGACGGCGGCTTTTGCTGGCCGAGGTGGCTGCGGTAGTTCAGCCCGACGGCGAGGACCTTCGAAGGCTCGCAAGGGTACAGCAGCTTCACCGCGCTCAGCTTGTGCCGCGCGCCGGTCTCCTTGTACGTTCCGAAGAGATCGCCGCGGATTTCCCGGATCGTGTCGCCGTCCAGAATGCCGTACGCCGTGGCCGAACCGCTGCGAAAGCGGACGTAGCGAACCGGCGCGGCCTGAGCGGCCGAAACAAGCCCTCCCGCCGCCAGAGCCGCTGCGAGCATTTCTCTCCGAGTTGTGGCCATCCCATCCCTCCGGTGACCATCATACTTCATCCTTTCTTCGGCGCCGTCGGGCGCCGGGGCGGCGCGGCTGGGCAAGCCGGAGGCGCATCCGGCGATCTGTCCGGTTGGCGCAATATGGGAACCAAACCCTTCTCCGGCACGCCTTCTACAATGGAGGAGGAGGGTGCTTGTGAGGCTACGGCTTCCGCTTTTGGTGTTCTTGTGCGCCTCCCTTGCGGCGGCCCAGCGAGGCGGGGCGGGTG
>Ga0073932_1004259_pt1 | contig 17406 bp, 3 predicted proteins | sample DewCreD2012metaG_FD_76967 | JGI IMG/M metagenome (GOLD analysis project Ga0073932, IMG submission 76967) | Hot spring sediment bacterial and archeal communities from British Columbia, Canada, to study Microbial Dark Matter (Phase II) - Dewar... ... | reverse complement strand
GCGGGGCCTATGAACAAGTCCCAGTCGAGATGCGGCGGTACCTGCTCTTCAACTTCTGGCCGTTGTAATCCCTGTGGCCATATCGGGCGGTTTGTCCATGCATGGACTTCTTTGATTTCACCGATTACACCGGCCCATATCCATTCACATATAAGCCGTACACCCTCATCAGAGGCGCCCTGGTTTCCCATCTGGGTGGCGACGCCATATTTGGCTGCTGCAAGGGTTAGGATGCGCGATTCAAAAACAGAATGTGTCAATGGTTTCTCTACAAAAACATGCTTGCCCAGCGCCATGGCAGCATAAGCGGCAACAGCGTGGCTGTGATCGGGAGTAGCTATCATTACGGCATCAATCTCTTTACCCATCTCATCAAGCATCTTACGCCAGTCCTTATATCGTTTGGCATCGGGATAATCGGCATAGGTTTTTGCCGGATATTTATCATCAATATCACAAAGGGCTACAATGTTCTGGCTGTTCATTTTTGTTAGGTTACGCCTGCCGATACCGCCAACGCCAATTCCGGCAATATTTAGTTTATCACTGGGAGGGGTATGCCCAAGTCCGCTTACTAAATGACTCGGAACAATGGTCAGGCCAGCGGCAGTAATTGCAGTACTCCCTACAAATCTGCGTCTCGAGATATTGTTTTCCATAGTTTGAAGTAGTTTATAGTTTAATATATTAATTGGTTAAAGATAGTTTTTTTTTAAACCGTAACGATACTTTTGAAATTTTCTTATGAAATGTTTGAAAAGAAAAGTTTTTCATCATTTAATAACAGCAAGTTATGTCATTTGGAATTTATAATTTGGGTAGTTCGTGTCTTAGCAGGGACTTCAATGGAATAAATTTGGATTATAATTTAATCTAAATGCTATTCGTATAATCGGCATTATAGTAGTGTTTTACAGCGAAAGACAGTATCCATAACTTAACATAAACCCATATTTTTCAGTTGAGTTGGCTCAACTGAAAAAACGCTCTAGAAAATCTAATCTTCTCCCGCTTTGCGGTATCATAAAGATTTTCTACGGCGGCATCGCTTTCGCAAAGTTTTAGCGGAGCAAAGCATCGCTTTCGCTATTGCATAGCTGCAGCGAGCAAAGGGTTACCGGGTACGCTCAACCGGAGAAACCGTTTGAGCTGTTTGCAGTTTTTGAACTGCAAAATTCCGGATAAACTTTTAATGATAATTCATGCAATTCAATCTATTTTATTAAATTTGACCTTCTGTTTTTTCAAAAAAAAGTTAAATAAATAATTGTAAATCAAAAACATAATCCAATGGCAAAAGTAAAATACGTTTATAGGTTCGGCAATAAGAAAGCCGAAGGTAAAGCAGACATGAAAAATCTGCTTGGGGGAAAAGGTGCGAATCTCGCTGAGATGTGTCTGTTAGGTTTACCGGTTCCGGCCGGTTTTACCATTACAACAGAATGTTGTACAGCTTATTATGACAATAAATGTCAGCTTCCGAAAGAGTTGATCCCTGAAGTATGGGATGCAATGAAGGAAACTGAAAAAATTATGGGCATGAAGTATGGCGATGCAAACAATCCATTGCTTGTATCGTGCCGTTCAGGTGCTCGTAAATCAATGCCCGGGATGATGGATACAGTATTAAATATCGGGTTATCTACAGCGACTATACCGGGACTAATCAAAAAAACGAATAATCCGCGTTTTGTATGGGATTCGTATCGCCGGCTAATCATGATGTATGCCGATGTGGTGATGGAAAAAGCCGAAGGCCTTGAGCCGGCCGATGGCAAAGGCATCCGTAAACAACTGGATGAAATGCTTGATGAATATAAAAGGCAACGGGGCTTAAAGTCCGATACTGACTTGACCGCTGAAGACCTGAAAACGCTTGCTGAAGAATTTAAGCTCCGCGTTAAACAATCGCTGGGTAAAGCATTTCCGGATGATGCCAAAGAACAGCTATTAGGTGGTATAATGGCTGTATTTAAGAGCTGGAATGGCAAGAAAGCCGTTTCGTATCGTCGTATCGAGGGAATACCCGATGATTGGGGGACAGCAGTAAATGTTCAGGCCATGGTGTTTGGCAATATGGGCGATTCATCAGCAACGGGTGTTGCTTTTACACGTAATCCGGCTACAGGTGAAAATAAATTTTATGGCGAATGGCTGGTGAATGCACAGGGCGAAGACGTTGTTGCGGGTATCCGTACACCAAGCCCGTTGAATAATGATACAAAAAACGAGCAGAACAAGCATCTCAAGAGCATGGCCGAGGCCATGCCGGAAATATATAAGGAACTGGATAATATCCGTTTGCGGCTCGAAAAGAATTTCAGGGATATGCTTGATATTGAGTTTACCATTCAGGAAGGTAAATTATATATGTTGCAATGCCGCGCCGGCAAGCGTACAGGTACTGCGGCTTTGAACATGGCTATGGATATGCTTGATGAGAAACTGATTGATGCAAAAACTGCTGTATTGCGTGTTGATCCATCACAGTTGGATGAGTTGCTTCACCCGATTGTTAATCCTGCTGCCGAGAAAAATGTACCGGTTCTGGTAAAGGGATTACCGGCCGGCCCGGGCGCAGCTGTCGGAAAAGTAGTGTTCACTGCCGAAGATGCTGTTGCATGGTCAAGAAAAGGCGAAAGTGTAATTCTTCTTCGCGAAGAAACCAATCCGGAAGATGTTGAAGGGATGCGGGTAGCAAAAGGAATTCTTACTGCACGCGGCGGTATGACATCCCATGCAGCATTGGTTGCGCGTGGATGGGGAAAATGTTGTATTGTTGGCGCCGGCGCTCTTGAGGTTGATGTAAATGCCAAAAAGGCACATATCGAAGGATCATCAGTAGTTATTTCGGAAGGTGATATATTGACACTGAATGGTACAAAAGGCGCAGTATATAAAGGTGCGCTTGAGTTGATGGATGCAACAGAAAATCCGCGTTTTCAGGAATACATGAGGATTGTTGACCGTCACCGAAAGATGGGTGTCCGCACGAATGCCGACACACCGGCTGATGCACGGATTGCCCGCAGTTTTGGTGCTGAAGGAATCGGACTTTTCCGCACCGAGCATATGTTTTATGGCGAGGGCAGCGATCAACCCTTGTTCTTATTGCGTAAGATGATCTTAAGCGACGGTGTGGCCGAACGCCGCAGTGCGCTGAATGAATTATTTCCTTATGTAAAGAAAGATATCAAGGCCACGATGGAAGCAATGGATAAGCTGCCGGTCACGTTCCGTCTGCTTGATCCTCCATTGCATGAGTTTGTGCCTCAGAGCCATGAGAAACAGGCCGAGTTGGCCGATGCATTAGGTATCAGTGCTGATGATGTTAAGAAGAGAGGCGAATCACTGCATGAATCAAATCCGATGATGGGGCACCGTGGCGTTCGTTTGGGCGTTACCTATCCCGAAGTAAGTGAGATGCAGATACGCGCCATCTTCGAGTCGGCTGCCGAACTGATGAAAGATGGCAAGACACCGTTACCCGAGATTATGGTGCCAGTGACCTGTGATGTAACGGAACTGGATTTTACCCGTAAAATTGTTGACCGGGTTTATTCTGAAGTGCTTGCAAAATTCGGATTGAAGAAGATTGATTTTAAATATGGAACGATGATTGAGATTCCTCGTGCAGCATTGCTGTCAGACCGTATGGCGCGCACCGCACAGTTCTTCTCATTCGGCACCAATGACCTTACTCAAATGACTTTCGGATTCAGCCGTGATGATATCGGTGGTTTTATGAACGACTACCTTGATAATAAGATGCTGGCTGCTGATCCGTTCCAGACGATTGACCAGGATGGTGTGGGACAGTTGATACAGCAGTCGGTTGTTCGTGGCCGCAGTGTTCGCAGCGACCTGAAGGTGGGTATCTGCGGCGAGCAGGGCGGTGATCCGGCATCTGTTGAATTCTGTTTCCGCACAGGGCTGAATTATGTCAGTTGTTCACCTTATCGTGTACCTATTGCACGTCTTGCTGCTGCACAGGCATCCATTAAGGCCGAGCAAACGGCAAAGAAAAGCCAGACAGCAGCGAAACCGGAAAAGAAAGCCGCAAAAAAGACAGGTAAAAAAGTAGTTAAAAAAGCAGCCAGAAAACCGGTAGCAAAAAAAGCCAGAAAGGCGATAAAAAAAGCAGTGAAGAAAGCCGCAAAAAAAGTACTGCGGAAAAACAAAAAAGCCAGAAAGTAAACACTGAATGATAATAAACCCCGCCTATTGCGGGGTTTTTTGTATGAGCAGAAGGTTATTGAATGGATGGGTGGTTATTATCGCCGGTTTAGTGATTGTTTTTTCCGGCGTGCGCTTGCTGGTATTCCGGTTTGTGTTGAATAAGGCGGTGATATCACTTGAATCGCGTTACGGTGTTCAACTGGCGGCAGGACAACCTCGTTTTGCCGGTTTATCAGGGCTCCGGATCAGGAATTTTGTGCTGACTCATTCTGTTTACGATACGATTGTTAAAATAGAGGAAATAGCTGTTTCAGTGCAGCCGTGGTCGGTGATTGACCGGCCGTTGCATATCACTGCGATTGTATTATCTGCCGGAATGATTGATGTGCAGGCCATTGACAGCATTATCCGGTTTAAAAAACCAGAAACTATCCGCAGGGTTCAGCAAGATAATCGTCAATTATTCCCTTATTTGGTGGTTGGTCAATTTATCCGCTGTATTCCGGGTAAAATAAATGTTTCTGATTTTTTCATCCGGAGCGGTAATCATGAATCCCTTTTTATTAAACAAATCACCGGCAGAAAACATAATATTCAGGGTTCCGTTTTATTTATCAGCAATAAGGATACATCTTTATCGGCGATCAGCGGGTATCACCGCCGTGGCTCATTGCAGATTCAGATCAGAAAAAAAACAGGACAATTATTGTTTTTACCTTTTGTTGAATCGCGCTTTGAGGCAAAAACCGGATTTGATTCCTTGTTTGTATCTCTCGAAGCGCTAAGTAAAACAATAGCTTCAGAGCAGAAGTATATACTTAAGCTTTCAGGATTTAACGGCCGGCTTGATCATCCGCTTATCTCTCAGTATCCGGTTCGTGTTGATTCGGTTTGCTTAAATTTTTCTCTACGCTTCAATGCATCACAGATTGAAATGGACAGTATATCATGGATGGGTATTAATGCTATCCGGTTCCCGGTGTATTGCTCATATACTTCATATCCTGAAAAAGTTATTACATTTAAAATCCCGCAGCAAAAATGGGATGCCGGACATTTCTTTGCGTCACTTCCGGCAGGCATTTTTGAAACTGTTCGTTATATTAAAGCGAGGGGAGATTTAATTTTTACGATGAATTTTTGTTTGCCCATTGCAATGCCCGACAGCATTGATTTTTCAATGAGTTTGTCACGTGAAAAATTTACTATTATCCGTTGGGGTAAGCGACCGCTTGATTTTATCAAGGATACATTCACATATACTGTGTTTACGGAAAATGCAGGGCAGCAGAATATTCGTGTGAATCCGGATGATCCGGCTTTTTGTCCGTTTAATGAAATCGCGCCTGTACTGGTCAATGCCGTTCTGACTTCTGAAGACGGTGGTTATTGGCTGCATCGGGGGTTTCATCCCGAGGCATTTCGCAAATCTATTGCGGTGAATATAAAAGAAAAACGATTTGCACGCGGAGGCAGTACCATCACTATGCAATTGGTTAAAAATATTTTTTTATCCAGAAATAAAACAATCAGTCGTAAGGCCGAAGAAGCCCTGATTGTATGGCTTATTGAAACCCTTCATCTGGTTAGCAAAGAGCGTATGCTTGAAGTATACTTTAATATTATTGAATGGGGACCCGGTGTATACGGTATTCGCGCTGCATCTGATTTTTATTTTAAGAAGAAACCGCATGAACTGACTCTTGATGAAGCGGTTTTTCTGGCCTCTATCCTTCCTAATCCCCGTCGTTTCAGATTTACTTTTGGTGACGACCTAAAATCAAAACCGTTTTTTATTGCTTATCGAAACTTGATAATAAAACATATGCTTTCCCGTGGTTATATCACTGAAAATGATACGGTATCTTTAAAGCCATTTATCACTTTAACGGGAATAGCCAGAGATTATTTAACGTGCTCTGCTCCAGCTCCTTGCGATACTGTTATTTCCGATTCAACCTTGATTTTGAATGACTTATTTAATGTTTTTAAATAGAATAGATGTTTTAATTGATTTATTGTAATAATAAAAACCCCATTTTTTTTAACAAAAAGTATGTGTTTTAATAAAAAAAGTTAAATTACAGCCGGCGAATTTTAAAAATTATTGATTTAACATTTAAAAGTAAGAAAGATGGCAGTACGAACTCAAATTGATTTATCCCGCTATGGGATAACCGGGGATCGGGAAGTGGTTTACAATCCCACCTATCAGCAACTGTACGATGCTGAGATGGATCCAAAAAATGAGGGCTTTGAAAAAGGAGTTTTAACCAATACGGGCGCAGTGGCCGTGAGGACAGGGATCTTCACCGGTCGTTCGCCCAAAGATAAATATTTTGTTAAGGATGCTGAGACCGATAAAAATATGTGGTGGGATGGAGTGATCAACCGTCCGGTGTCACAAAAGGTATGGAGTGAATTAAAACAACGTGTGGTTGAACACATGGGAAAAGCAAAACGGCTATACGTTGTTGATGCATATTGCGGCACTAATGCTGATACCCGCCTGAAGGTTCGATTTATTATGGAGGTAGCATGGCAGGCACACTTTGTGACAAATATGTTTATAAGGCCTTCGCAGCATGAACTAGCCAATTTTGGCGAACCGGATTTTGTGATGATTAATGGGTCTAAAGTAACTAACCCGAACTGGAAGGAGCATGGACTGAATTCTGATGTATTTGTGCTGTTTAATTTAACTGAAAAACTGGCAGTCGTCGGTGGCACCTGGTATGGTGGTGAAATGAAGAAGGGGATTTTTTCCATAATGAATTATTATCTGCCATTACGTGGAATCGCATCAATGCATTGCTCTGCAAACGTTGGAGAAGATGGTGATGTGGCGATATTTTTTGGATTATCTGGCACAGGTAAAACAACCTTATCTGCTGATCCGAAGCGTTATCTTATCGGTGATGATGAGCATGGATGGGATGATAACGGCGTGTTTAATTACGAGGGGGGGTGTTATGCCAAAACCATCAATCTGAGTGAAGAGAATGAACCCGATATCTGGCGGGCGATCCGTCGCGATTCACTGCTCGAGAATGTTACCGTAAGGTTTGATGGTTCAGTGGATTATTCCGATTCATCGGTAACTGAAAATACACGTGTGTCATATCCGATTTATTTTATTAATAAAATTGTTCTACCCTCAAAAGCAGGTCATGCCAGTAAGGTAATTTATTTGTCGGCTGATGCATTTGGCGTTTTGCCCCCGGTATCTATTCTTGACCGGAATCAGGCGCAGTATCATTTTCTCTGTGGCTATACATCTAAACTGGCGGGTACAGAACGTGGTATTACTGAACCGGTACCTTCGTTTTCTCCTGCATTTGGCGAGGCATTTCTTACAGTACATCCTACGATTTATGCACGGGAATTAGTGAAGAAGATGGATAAATATGGAGCGAAGGCCTATCTGGTTAACACCGGATGGAACGGCACGGGGAAACGCATTTCTATCAAAGACACACGCGCGATAATAGATGCAATTCTTGATGGAACGATTGAGAAAGCTCAGACCAAACAGATTCCCATTTTAAATCTTACAGTTCCGGTTAAACTGAATAATGTATCGGATGGAATTCTCGACCCGCGCGATACCTACACCGATAAAGCAGAGTGGGAACGGAAAGCCAGAGATCTGGCCGGTCGGTATATTAAATATTTCCAGCAGTTTGCTGATACTGATGCAGGCAGGCAACTGATTCCTTCGGGTCCGCAAATCTGAAACAGCTAAATATTATCTCATGGTTCAAGCCGGCAGATTGATTTCTGTCGGCTTTTTTCTTTTGATATTGCAGGTAAAGAGTTTTAATTTTTATCCGCGGGGGCTTCGAGAACCTCAGATATTTGATTTAACGGGTGTGCCATTGTGCAACAAATGATTAGTGCTTTTACAGTAAATTATTACAGGTGTAGAACCGGTATTCGCCAATTTAATTTTCTTCTTCCGAACTATTCAAATCCGGGTGTTTAAATCCTGTATTTCTTGGATGGAACACCAAAGTAATACCTACTTATAGGTATGCTTTAAAATAGATGGTATAAATAGTTGATTACTAATGGACTTATTTGTATTTTTACGGTTTATTTGTAATACGATTTCAATGTTGCTCATTTTGAACATTTGATGTCTAATTTGTTTCTGTTGAAAAGAAAGCCGAAATGTAAGCACATGTAACTATATGTAAATGCTTGATTTTATGTATTTTAGTTTGTTGTATAATGAATGTTGCATCGTATGAGAAAATAGTGCTAAAGATTGTTGGTTTAGGATGCAACCTTTTTTTTATAATCACGTAAAACATAACATATTATAAAATCAATTGTGTTATGAGAAAAAAATTAACCCTCTTGATGCTGTGTTTAACGATAATTTTATCGGTACCGGCATACTCAACATCCATCACAGTAAGCGGCAATATTGCAACCAATACCACCTGGTCGGTTGATACAGTCAAAATTGTTGGCGCTACAACTGTTCTCGACGGCGCTACATTGGTGATATGGCCGGGTGTGCATGTGATTTTTCAGGGGATGCATATCCTCACTGTAAAAGGCCGGCTGCTGGCGCTCGGTAATGCTATTCAGCCCATTGAAATTACGGCCAGGGATACAGCAGGGTTGAATACTTATACCCATACTTCCAGCGGATTTAAACATATTATTTTTGATCGTATAAATGCATCAAATGATACCTCGAAATTTATTTATACTCACTTCAGATATGGCAAAACCACCAATGGTGCAGGGACCGATGATATATTTAATAATGGAGGAGCAGTATATCTTGACCGTGCCCGCACTGTCGTTTTTGATAATTGTTATTTTTTTAAATGTATCAGTTATGGATGGGGTGGGGCTATCTATGCAAAATACAGTACGGTAATCATCCGGAACAGTTTTTTTGAATATAATAAAGCAGACGGAGGAGGGGGCTGCCTGCATAACGATTCAGCAGCTACGGCGTATATTTATGGGTCGCGTTTTCAGTGGAACGAATCTTCATCTTCTATCGGCGGTGCAATCAATGTTTATCAGGATCACAATGGGACATTGTTTGTGCGCGATTGCAAGTTTTATGATAATATTGCGTATGATGAAGGAGGCGCCATTCGTGCAGCAGATACAAGAGTACGTATATTCAATTCATCTTTTATAAATAATTGGGCCTATATCGGTGATGGTGGCGCATTGTATTTTGACCTGTGCGATAGTTCATTGGTTCACGGCTGCCTGATTGCAAACAACCAGACCGGCGGTGACGGTGGTGGAATTGCTTACCGTATAGCCGGAAACCACCGGGTGTACAATTCAACTATTGTGAATAATTATGCAGCTACTATGGGCGATGGCCTGTTCAATAATACCGGTGGATCAGCCGCTTGGTCTATTTATGTAAAGAACTGCGTTTTATGGGATAATTATTATAATATCTCGAATCCCACATATTTTACGGTTTCTTATTCCAATATTGAAGGCGGGTTTGCCGGTACCGGAAATATTAATGTTGATCCGAAATTTATCCGTGATTGTGATTATATTGGTTATGCAAATCCGGAGGCCTATCAAACAGATTATTCTTTTCCTTTCAGTTCTCCCTGTTATAATTCAGCCAATATGGATACTACCGCAATGTTGTTGCCTCGAAAAGACATTGCAGGCAGGTTGCGCTATGTTAACGGCAGGGTTGACATGGGTGCGTATGAGTGTAATCTGCTGATTAACGAAGTAGATTATAAAAATCCCATTGCCGATAATAAAGAATTTGTTGAATTATTTAATGGCGGAGTAGGTAATGGTTCACTAAATGGTTATGTATTGGTTTTCTTTGATGGTGAAACAGATAATAGTTATCTGGCTGTTGACCTGGATGGAAAAACAACGAATGCGGCCGGCTATTTTACATTAGGCAGCGCAGCGGTTCCGGGAGTGAACATGGTACTTCCTGACGGTACCCTGCAGGATGGCGCCGATGCTGTGGCATTGTATTACGATAATGCTTCCTCTTTTCCCAATGGTACGCCACTGACCAGTGTGAATTTGCTCGATGCCGTTGTATACGATATTAAAGAGCCGGATGATTATGAGTTAAAAAGTGTGTTGTTGAATGAACGTCAGCCGCAAATTAGTGAAACAGATAATGGCGGCACCAATGCCAATTCGTTACAACGCATTCCGAATGCCGGGGGCGGGGCGCGCAATACTACTGCCTTCAAGCCCGCGTTTCCTACTCCTAATGCGCTCAACCGCTATCTGATAATAAATGAACTGAATTGTGATAATGGTACTATTGACTCACTCGAATTTATTGAGTTTTATGATGGAGGTAACGGATTTACCCCGCTTGACGGGATGACTCTTGTGCTTTATTCCGGTATTACCGATCAGTCGTATTTCGCCATAGACCTGGATGGAATGATTACCGATGCCAATGGCTATTTTGTTATTGGAACCAACAAAGTTACCGGTGCAGGATTAATTATTGGCTACAATACAATTAGTGATGGTGCTGATGCCGCTGCATTATATTATGATGATGCCATTAATTTTCCGAATGGGACACCCGTACGTTTAACTAACCTTGTTGATGCGCTTGTATACAGTACCGGACAGCCGGTTGATCCGCAACTGAAACAATTGCTTAATCCCGGAGAGAATCAGGTAAATGAAAATGAACTGGCACAATCGCCTTATCAGACATTATCCCGTTTGCCCAATGGCGAAGGAGGTGCAAGAAATACGGCTACCTATAAGCCGGCGCGTCCTACGCCTTTGAAACAAAATGTGGCTGATGTGATGATTAATGAAGTGGATTATGATACACCGGGGGGAACTGACCTGCTTGAGTTTGTTGAACTGTTTGATGGCGGTATAGGAAACACATCGTTAAGCGGTATAGTAATCGTTTTTTACAGCGGAGCCACCAATCAGGTGAGCTATGCTTCAGATCCCAAGAACTTCAAAACCAATGCTGCCGGTTACTTTGTTTTAGGAAATACGAATATTCCTGCTGCATCGCGCGATACCACCTTCCCTAATAATATCCTTACAAATGCCAGCGGAGCGGTGGCGCTATACTATGGGAAGAAGTCCAACTATCCGAACGGGAAGGCGGTGGATACGGTGAACCTTATTGATGCTTATGTCTGGGGGGCTACGGCTAATCCTACATTGCTAAAACTATTGCATCCCGGACAACCGCAGATAGTGGAGACAGCCAATGGGAACAGTACTGGCCATTCAGCCCAGCGGGTACCTAATGGATTTGGAGGAATGAGAAATACATACACATATGTGGCCACCTGGCCTACCATCCGGAAGCAGAATACCGGTCATCCTTATTTCCGGATTATACATGACATTCAGGGAACCGGAGTCGTTTCTCCGAAAAAAGATACAATAGTCACCATCAGAGGTATTGTCACTGCCGATTTCCAGGACGAACCATTAAAAGGATTTTTTGTTCAGGATGTACCCGGCAATTACGATAATAACATAAATACATCAGAAGGATTATTTGTGCTTGATAATAATTTTGGCTTTGCAGTTAAAACCGGCGATTTTGTTAATATTCGGGGCACAGTGGCCGAGGTTAATAAGCAAACCCAGTTGCAGGCATTGTCTATATTGAATGTTCTTTCAGGGAATAATGCATTGCCACCCGTTACGGAGATCAATATGCCTGTTGATTCGGCCGGCCAATGGGAATTCTGGGAAGGGATGCTGGTCTCGTTCCCGCAAAAACTATTTGTTACGGGGCTTGATAACCTTGGAAAGTATGGAGAAGCAGCTCTCTCAACCGGTGGCCCGCTTATCTGGCCTACCAACCGGTACAGGCCTGGCCCTTTGGCAAATGAGTTAGCACAGTTGAATGATGCAAATTACATTTTACTCGACGACAGCAGCGCTCTCAAGTATCCCAATCCAACAGTATATCCGTATCCCGGACTTACTGCATCCAATTCGTTGCGATGCGGTATGACGTTGAACAATTTTTATGGCGTATGTACACAATTCTGGTCGGGCGATACAAACACCGAACAGTATCGTGTACATCCCACTACCACCGAAATACTCTTCGAAACAGTAAGCCCACAACCCGGAGCGCCTGTTTCAGGTCCGGGTAATCTGAAGATTGCTACTTTCGATCTGCTGAATTATTACACAACCTTTGGTTCAGGAGGCGCTGAGAGTGCTCTGGAACTGACAAGGCAAACCCATAAGCTGGCACGCGCCCTTAAAATGCTCGATGCAGATATTGTTGGATTAAACAATGTTGAAAATAATGATTCGGCTGCAATTAAAAATCTGGTTAATGCACTTAATGATTCTATAGGAAGTATTGCTTACTCATATATAAATACAGGCATCATTGGTGCCTTTACTACACGCAATTGCATTATCTACAAAAAGGATTCGGTTGCCCCTGTAGGTACTTTTGCAAAACAGGATGCCATTCTTCCTTTTAACACCAGTACAAAGCCCCCGGTGGCACAGGTATTCAGACACAACCGGTCGGGTAAAAATATATTGATTTGCGTAGCTAATTTCAGAACCAAACAGTGCGATGGCGGAGCTATTGGCGTGAATGCAAACAGTAAAGACCAGCAAGGTTGTTATAATGGAGATCGTAAGCTGGCTGCACAAAATATTATTTCATGGTTAAATAGTAATCCTACCGGTATCAACTCTTCCTACCGGGTGATAATGGGGAATTTGCATGCTTACCTTCTTGAAGACCCATTGCAGATTTTTAAAGACAGCAATTACATTAATCTCACTGACGAGTTTCTTGATTATAATGCTTCAACTGCAAATATGGTGAACAAGATAGGAGCCATTGATCATATCATAGTTTCTGACAGTATGAAGCGGAATACTACTGCTTTTACTATCTGGAATATTAATTCGCCGGAGGTGAGTTATCTGAATTATGATACAAATTATAAGGGCTCGCGTATAAATACTTTATACAAAAATGACCAGTTCCGTTCATCAGGTGATGACCCCATCCTGGTTTCATTTGATATTCCTGTTACGCTCGACCTGCAGGCCTCTTCATTACCGGTCAGTTGTAACGGAGGGTCAAACGGAAGTATTGATTTGAGCGTGATGGATGGTTACCCGCCTTATACTTATCTTTGGAGTACAGGCGCTACAACCCAGGATATTGGCGGACTCACTGCCGGCCCCTATGAAGTGACCGTACTGGATGCTCAATTGCATAAAGGCATAGGTTACTTTAATGTGTATCAGCCCTCGCCTTTAACGATTACGCCTGCAATTACCCACATCTCGTGCGGCGCTGTAAACAGTGGTGCTATTGATGCACTGGTTACCGGTGGTAATCCGTTAAATCCTACCGGCCTTATTATTTCTGAAGTGGCCGATCCTTTATCTCCTTCAAATGCACGTTTTGTTGAATTATATAATTCTTCAGCAGAAACCATTGATTTTGATAATGAAGATTGGTTTTTATCCAGTCAGAATAATGGTGTTACCTGGTGTGATTTTAAACTGACAGGGGTTGTCCCGCCGTATTCGGCCTTTGTTATTGCATACGATGCAGCATCCTATAACAGCGTGTATTCAAAACCTTATAATATGATCAGCACTTGTGTGATCGGTGATGGTAATGACCCGTATTTCCTGTTCAGAGGCGGAGATCATAATACCGGACAACTGATTGATATTTTAGGTGAAATGAACCGGGATGGCACAGCTCAGCCCTGGGAATATAAAGATGGCAAACAGCAGCGCAATGTTCCTGTAACAAGACCCATCGCGAATTTTATCCCGTCTGAATGGACACGATCCTCCGGCGGTTATCTTATTATGACTCCGGGAACTCATGTCTGTGACAATGCAAAATTTAATTATCTCTGGAGTTCCGGCCAGACAACACGTGAGATATCAGCCCTGGTTGCAGGAAGCTATTCAATTACAGTAACAGATGCCAAATCATGCAGTACCAATGGTGTATTTGTTGTTTCATCTGTGGCAAACAGTTTAACACTTAATGCAACCACTATTCATATCAGTTGTATGGGAGGCGCCAATGGAGGGGTACAGGTTAGTATGTCGGGCGGCACAATACCATATTACTATTCATGGAACACAGGTGAGACCACTGAAGACCTTATCAATAAATCGCCGGGTACTTTTAACCTGACGGTTACAGATGCCGGCTCATGTACGCAAACAGGTAGTTATTTAATTACTGAACCGGCAACATCATTCACCATTACCGGTACAGTATTATCAAATGTAAAATGCTACGGTGATTCAACCGGTGTAATTGATATTACTCCTTCGGGCGGGGGAACACCTTATAGTTATATCTGGAGCAACAATAAAACCACCCAGGATCTGATCAATGCACAGGCCATAACGTACTGGATCACTGCAACCGATAATAATCAATGCAGCCGTATCGCTTCTTATACCGTTACTCAGCCGGCAACCCCTGTGATGGTTTCTGCAGCTATCACTCATGTAAAATGCGGTGGTGAGTCAACAGGAATTATTCAGACAACCGTCTCCGGAGGTACAACTCCTTATTTTTATTTGTGGGATGGCGGAGCAACAACAAGCTCCCGTTCCTATCTTTTTGCCGGAAATTATTTTCTTACGGTGACTGACACTAAGGGATGTTCTTCAGTAAACTCATTTATTGTTACGCAACCTGCTCCTATTGTTGTTAGTTCGTACTCGATTACACATATCAAATGCAATGGTGATGCTAACGGAGCTATTGATATTACTGTAACCGGCGGACAGCCTGCTTACACTTATTTATGGACAGGAGGCGTTACCACGCAGGACAGGGTGAACCTGACATGGAATAATTATTTTGTTACTATTACAGATGCTTTGGCTTGCCGTAATATCAGTACCTACTCTGTTACCTCGCCTGCTTCTTATCCTTTTGTAAATTTATCGGGTATAACCCATGCCAAATGTAGTTATTCGGCCGATGGGAACATTAATATTACACCTGGCGGCGGTACTCCGCCTTATTCATACAATTGGACAGGCGGAATGACAACTGAAGACAGGTTAAATTCAATGGCTGGCACATATAATATTACTCTAACTGATGCCAAGGGCTGTTCGTTAACTGCCGGTCCTTATACGGTTACAGCACCCTCAGCCCTTAGTATTGAAATAAATGGTATAACTCATGTTTCATGCACTGGTGGATCTAACGGTAGTTTAGATACCTGGGTAGCCGGTGGAACCTTACCGGTTACTTATTTATGGAACGATGGGATAACCACTGGTGATCGTACCGGAATACCTGCCGGCACGTATTCTCTTACCGTTACAGATATCAACATGTGTGTGGCTTCCAGAGAGTTTAATGTGCTCCTGAACAATGCTCCTAAAATTCAGATTACAGAATATATGTACGATGGAACCGATTTGGAGTTTATTGAGTTTACAAATATCGGTGATGTTGCTGTTGACTTTACAGGATGGAGTTTCTCTGATGCAGGCAGAATTCCAGGTGAAGTCAGCTTAAGTGCATTTGGAATTGTGCTGCCTGACGAATCTGTTATCTTATGTGAGGCAGCAGCAAATACATTCCGTACGGCATGGGGACTAGCCGGTTCGGTTAAAGTAATAGGAGGAAATTTAGTAAATCTTGGCCGTGCCGATGAAATTAACCTGTATGATAATTTAAATGCATTGGCAGACCGTTTGACCTATGATGATCAAACCTATTTAGGTACTATTCGTACTCAAAATATTAGTGGATGGGCAAAAGTGTATGATCTTGCTGATCAACTGATAGATTCTGATTGGGTGTTATCGGCTGTTGCTGATTTTCAGAATTCCTGGACATCTTCCGGAGGTGATATTGGCAACCCCTCAAAGTATCGCACACTGGTTGTTGATTCTGTCACTTCAGATATTAACTGTTTTGGTGGTACTAATGGTTCAATTTTACTAACCATTTCGGGAGGCGCAACTCCTTATATTTTTTCTTGGTCATCCGGACAAACTACTGAAGATATAACGGGTCTTCCTGCCGGTACATATACTATTACTGTTTCAGATAATAATTGCTATACAATTTCTAACACCTTTATTCTAACTCAGCCGGCAGCATTAACATTTTCTTCTATTGTTACAAACATTCAGTGTACTGGTACCAGCAGCGGCAATATTGATTTGACTGTTATTAACGGAACGACTCCTTATAATTATTCATGGAGCAGTGGTCAAACTTCACAAGACCTAAATATGGTTCCTGCCGGCACTTATTTCGTTACAGTTACGGATACCAGAGGATGTGTAGTAACAAATAATTATTTACTTACCGAACCTGCTGAAATATTAACTATTAGTAATGCCATGCTGACACATATTAATTGCTTTGGAGCCAGCACGGGTGCTATTGATGTGGTTGTTTCGGGCGGAACAACAGGATATTTGTTTTATTGGAATGATGGTGCAACAAGTAATAACAGAACAACCTTGCCGGCCGGATCATATTCTTTGACTGTCACCGATGCTCAAAATTGTTTAATAAATGGCAATTGGACTTTGACACAACCTGCAGGTAGTGTTACAATATCTGCTACTTTAATTTCTCATGTCAGTTGTTTTGGCGGCTCGGACGGACAGATAAATCACACGGTATCAGGCGGATTAACTCCTTACTCCTTCTGGTGGAACGATGGCGCAACAACAGAAGACAGAATGGGTATTGTATCTGCAACATTCTTTATAACTGTTACGGATAATGGCGGATGTCAGTTTGTTAAATCATCAACTATTACGCAACCGGCTACATCATTGATTGTAACGGGTGTGATTACCCATGTCAGGTGTTTCGGAAATCCATCTGCCTCTATTGATATTACTCCGTCAGGTGGCACAATGCCATATAGTTATTTATGGAATGATTTAGTTATTACCCAGGATAGAATGAATGTAATCAGTGGGTTCTATGATGTTACCGTAACTGATAATAAAGGATGTACTGCTTTGGGTGGTCCATTTATTGTAACTCAGCCGGCCGGCGCATTATCCCTAAACGGCACATCATTGAGTCATGTCAGTTGCTTTGGTATGTCAGATGGAGCAATAGATATCAGCGTAATGGGCGGTACAACCGGTTACACATATCTGTGGGGCGATGGGACTACAACACAGGATAGAATAAATATACCTTCGGGCTTCTTCCCTGTAACGGTGACAGATGCT
>Ga0073932_1004257_pt1 | contig 17412 bp, 14 predicted proteins | sample DewCreD2012metaG_FD_76967 | JGI IMG/M metagenome (GOLD analysis project Ga0073932, IMG submission 76967) | Hot spring sediment bacterial and archeal communities from British Columbia, Canada, to study Microbial Dark Matter (Phase II) - Dewar... ... | reverse complement strand
GGGGAAATCATCGAAGGATGCCAGGGCGGGTCCCACACCACCTCGACCGCCGCCTCCCGCACGCCGGGCAGAGCCAGGATTTTCTCGCGGGCGTCCTGAGCAATGACCGGGCCCATGCCGCAGCCGGGGGCGGTCAGGGTCATCGTCACCTCCACCCGGCTGCCGCCTTCAGGCAACGCGGCCAGGCGGAGGTCGTAAATCAAGCCCAGGTCCACGATGTTAACCGGGATTTCCGGGTCGTAACAGGTCCGCAACGTAGCCCAGACTTGGTCCTCGGTCAGCGGACCGGCGGTCCCGGGGGCGGCGGAAGCGGTGGCGCTGGCCGGCGCGGGGGCTTCCCGGCCCAGCGCGTCGGCGTCGCGGCCGGCGATTTGAAAGAGCCCGCCCAGCGCGCGCACGGTGAACGTGCCGCCAAGGTCCTGGGTCACCTCGACGGCGGTGCCGGCCGGCAGCACCACAACGTTGCCGGCGGGGATTTGCACGGCGGGACAGTCGCGGGTCAGTTCGAGTGCAGGCGGTTCGTTCATGGCGGGAAACTACTCGAGCCGCGGCGCGGGGCAACCGGCGAACCGGCGCGACTGGCGCCGACCTTACTCGTAGCGCAGGGATTCGATGGGGTCGAGGTTGGCGGCCTTGTAGGCGGGGTAGGTGCCGAAAATGATGCCCACCAGGGAGCAAATCACCAGGCCCAAGATCACCCAGTCCACGGGAATGACCGGCGACACTTCCAGGTACCAAGCGGCGGCATTGCCCCCGGCCAGGCCCAGGGCCACGCCAAGCAGGCCCCCCACCTCGCACAGCACAATGGCCTCGAGGATGAACTGGGTCATGATGTTGCGCTTCTTGGCGCCCACGGCCCGGCGGATGCCGATTTCGCGGGTGCGTTCGGTGACCGAGACGAGCATGATGTTCATGATGCCCACCCCGGCGGCCAGCAGGGCGATCGAACTGACCACCGCCACCACCACGCGCACGATGAAGGTGAAGTTCTTGAACTGCTGGATGAGCGAGTCGTTCGAGAAAATCTCGAAGTCGTCCTCGGCGCCGGGCTCCACCTTGCGCACGGTGCGCAGGATGCCGCGGACCTGCTCGACCGTGTCGTCGTAAGTCTCCTGATTTTCCGCCTGCACCAGAATGGACAGGCTGGCCCAGAGGCGACCGTAGCGGTTGAGGCCGGTGGAGAGCGGGATGATGACGAAGTTGTCCTGCTCGCCGCCCAGGGCGGCGCCCTTGGGCTCGAGCACACCTACCACGGTGTAATTGATGCCGTCCACCTTCACGCGCTCGCCCAGGGGCGAGCCGAAGGGAAACAAGGTGCGGGCCACGTTGGCGGCGAGGACCACCACGTCCCGCGCGCTGTCCACATCTGAATCGGTGATGGCGCGGCCGGCGGCCACCACCCAGTTGCGGGTCGGGAAACCGCCGGGCGTGGCGCCGAAGAGCGTGACGTTGGGCGGGGACTTGTCGAAGCGCGAGCTGACCTCGCCGCTCCAGAAGACCCGCTCCAGGCCCACGTGGCGGGCCAGCGTGGCGCGCGTGATCACCGCCCGGCCGTGCGCCTCAGTGATGTTTTTGCGCCGCCAGTACTTCTCCCAGGTCTCCGGCCCGCCGAACTGCACCGCCGGCCACTTGCGCACCTGGAAGGTGTGGGCGCCGAGCTGGCTCAACTCCGACTCGACGTTGCGCTGGAGCACGCGCATGGCGGTCATGACCACGATGATCGAAAACACGCCGATGAGTACCCCCAGCAGGGTCAGGGCCGAGCGCAGCTTGTGCGCCCGAATGGCGTCCGTGGCCATCCAGAGGCTTTCCTTCAGCTCGGCCAACAGCAGCGCCAGACCCGGGCGGGGACGGAGCGGTTTCATGGGTCGGTCATTCGCTGCGCAACGCGTCCACGGGGCTGAGCCGGGCTGCCCGCCAGGCGGGCAGAAATCCCGCCACCACGCCGGTCAACAACGACACCAGCAGGGCCGCGCCCACGATGGGCAGCGAGAGCGTGGCCGGCATGAAGCGCGCCAGCGCCCACGTGGCCGGCCAGGCGATGGCCAACCCGATCAACCCGCCCAGCAGGCAAAGGGCCGCTGCCTCGGTCAGGAACTGCATCAGGATGGCCCGCCGCTTGGCGCCGATGGCCTTGCGGATGCCGATCTCGCGCGTGCGCTCGGCCACCGAGACGAACATGATGTTCATGATCCCGATCCCGCCCACGAACAGCGCCAGGCCGGTGATGAACAGCCCGGCCGTGGCGATGGTGCCGATGACGCGGTTGAAGGTCTTCAGGAACTGGTCCTGCTGGTTCACGGCGAAGTCATCGGGCGCGCCCGGCGCCAGGCGGCGGATTTTGCGCATCAGGGCGCGCACCTCCTCGCGGGTGTCCTCGAGCGCGTCCACCGAGCGGGCCTTGACCTGGATGGCGATCTCCGGGAAGCGCCGAAACAGCTCGCTGAACTGGCCGATGGGGATGACCACCTGGTTGTCCAGGCTGAAGGCGCCGAGGAACTCGCCCTGCTTGTCCAGCACGCCGATCACCTCGAAGGGGAACCCGCCGATGTACACGCGCGCGCCCAGGGGCGAGCCCAGCGGGAAGAGGTTCGTGGCCGTCTGCGCGCCCAGCACGCACACGGGCCGCCCGCCCTGGGCCTCGCGCTCGGAGAGGAACCGGCCCTGGGCCACGGTGATGCCGCCGGTGAGCAGAAAGGCCTCGGTGGTGCCCACCACGCGCACGGCCGTGGCGCTGCGGTTGCCGTGCTTGACCGGTTGCAAGGTGTCCACAATCGGCGCCATCGCCACGGGCATCACGGCCTGCCGCTCCAGTTCGCGGAACTGGTCCAGCGTGACCTCGCGACGGCGGTTTTGCCGAATCCACTCGGCCTGCGAGCTGATGAACCAGTCGAAGCGCTGCACGTAGAGCACGTCGGTGCCCAGCATGGCGATGCTCTGGGTGAACCCGCGCTTGAGGCCCTCGATGGCCGTGCCCATGAGGGTGACGGTGACGATGCCGATCACGATGCCCAGCGTGGTGAGGGTGGCGCGCAGCTTGTTGGCGCGGAGGGCATCGCCGGCGATGCGCAGGCATTCGAGGAATTCGGCCAGCAGGCGCATGGCGGGTCAGGAACGGCGCGACTCGTCGCTGGCGATGAGCCCGTCGCGGATGCGGACGATGCGGCGGGCGTGGCGGGCCACGTCTTCCTCGTGGGTGACCACAAGGATGGTGTTGCCGCGGGCGGCCAGTTCTTCGAACAGGGCCATGATTTCGGCGCCGGTTTTCGAGTCGAGGTTGCCCGTGGGTTCGTCGGCCAGCAGGATGGCGGGGCGGTTGACCAGGGCGCGGGCAATGGCCACGCGCTGGCGCTGGCCGCCGGACATTTCGTTGGGCTTGTGCGTCAGGCGGTCGGCCAGGCCGACACTGGTGAGGGCATCGAGGGCCATCTGGCGGCGCTGCGCGGCGGGGATACCGGCGTAGATGAGGGGCAGCTCGACGTTGTGCAGGGCGTTGGCGCGGGGCAGGAGGTTGAAGGTCTGGAAGACAAAGCCGATTTCCCGGTTGCGCACCTCGGCCAGTTCGTTGTCGTCCATATCGCTCACGTCGGTGCCGTTGAGGAGGTAGGTGCCGGAGGAGGGGGTGTCCAGGCAGCCGATGATGTTCATGAGGGTGGACTTGCCGGAGCCGGAGGGGCCCATGATGGCCACGTATTCGCCGCGCGTGACGGTCAGGGAGATGTCCCGCAGGGCGTGGACGGTCTCGCTGCCCATTTCGTAGCGGCGGCTGATGTGTTCGAGGCGGATGAGGCTCACGGCGGCTTCCGGCGGGCGCGGCGCGGCGTTAGCGGGCAGCGGATTTCTCGTCGGCGCCCGAACCGCCCTTCTCGAACGGTGGCGGGCCCACCTTGATTTTCTTGCCGTCTTCGAGTTCGCGGCTGATGGCCTTGTAGCCGCCGGAAATCACCTCCTGGCCTTCCTGCAAGCCTTCGAGGATTTCGACGTAGGTGTCGTCGCTGATCCCGCGTTTGATGGGGACCATCCGGGCCACGTCGCCGTCTTTGACGAAGACGACCTCGATGGGCTTGGGAGCCTCGCCGGGTTTGCGGGCGCCCGCAGTGGCGTTGGTCGCATTGGGGGTTGCGGGCGTCGCGGCCGGGGCCGAGTTGGTGTCGCCCGGGGCGGCGTGCGGCGTACTGGCGCGGGCAACCGCGTTGGTAGTTTTGGGCAGGCGGGTAGTGACGCTGACGATGGGCACGGTGAGGACATTGGTGCGATAGCGGGTTTCGATCTCCGCGGTCACGGACATGCCCGGGCGGAAGGCGGCCTTGTCCTGGATACGCACTTTGACCTCGAACTTGGTGGCTTCCTGGGACTGGGCGCCGAAGCCGCCGCCGCCCAGCACCAGGCCGCGGGAGGAGTTGGCAATCTCGGTGACGGTGCCGGTGAATTTGCGGTCCTTGAAGGCATCGGCCTCGAGCCGGGCGAGCTGGCCGATCTGGATGAGGGGCACGTCAATCTCGCCCACCTCGACGCGCGCCTCCATCTCATTGAGGTCGGCGATGGTCATGATCTCGGTGCCGGCCATCATGGCGGTCCCCACCACGCGCTCGCCGACCTGGGAGTTCAGGCGGATGACCGTGCCGTCCAGGGGCGAGTAGATCACGGTCTTGCGCAAGTCTTCTTCGGCACGATCCAGGGCGGCCTTGGACATTTCGACCTGGTGGGTGGCGCTGCGCAGTTGCGCCTTGGCCACCTCGTAGGCGGTCTTGGCGTCCACGAACAGCGACTCAGAGACCAGGTTGTTTTTGAAGAGTGCCTCCTGACGGCGAAACTCAGCCCCGGCCCGGGCCAGGTTGGCTTCGGCGGTGGTCTTGGCGGCCAGCGAGGCGCGGTAGCTGGCGGTGGCAGAGTTACTGTTGGCGATGTAGGTGTCGGGCTTGATGCGCACCAACAAGTCGCCCTTGCGCACGGTCTGGCCCTCCTTGACCGGCAACTCGATGATCTCGCCGCTGACCTCCGGGCTGATCTTCACGTAGAAGACCGGCTGCACGCGGCCGTTGGCGACCACGGTTTCGGTGAGGTTGCGCCGGGTGACCTTCTCGGTTTGCACCGTGAGCACCACCTCGCGCTGGCGCAGGTAGGCGGCGGCTCCCAACCCGCCCAGAAGTACCAGAATGAGGGAAAAAACGAGGACCTTGCGGCCCCGGGATTTTGACTTGGCCATGTCCGTTGGCAATTAAGACTCCGCTGCGTTGCAAATGTTTCACGGAAACCGCGCCCCAGGTTACAGCGCGCTCGCGCCCGCCGGCTCAGAAACCCAGCAGCCGGCTCACGCCCCAGCAAGCCGCCACCAGCAGCCCGTTGAGGCCCGCCCAGATCGCCACCAGCCAGGCAAAGCCACGGCCCCATGCCGGGCCGCCCAGCACCGCCATGCCCGCGGCGCGCACGCCGCACACCCACACGCCAAAGAGGTCCAGCGTGGCCAGCGCGGCGTGCAGCGGGTTGAAGGGGTCGAAGTCCGGCAACATCAGCGCAGGCGTGGGCGCGGCCTGGAGCCGGCCCAGGGCCAGGATCATCAAGGTGCGCACCAGTGAGCCGAGCACGGCCACCATGTTCGCCAGGCCGGCCACCTCCAGCGCCTTGCCGTAGGCGAAGCGGCCGCCGTGGAGTTTGGCGCCGATGAGCCAGATCAGAAACGCTCCCCAAAACGGCGAAACCACCGCCAGCCCCAGCACCGCCACCGCCGGCCCCAACATGTATTTGGCCGGCCCGCCCCCGCCCAGGTTTTGCTGGAGCTGCTCGAACTGCTCGCGCCTCAGTTTTCCATTTTCCACCATCCGCTGGAGCACCCGGAGCTGGATTTCGTCCTGCTGGTGGCGAAAGACCGGCTGGCTGAACACCAGCCACGTGCCCAGCCAGCCCACCAGAATGAGCAGACACGCCGGGAGCACCCAGTGCGCCGCGCGGGGCGGACCGTCCCGCACCTCGGCAAACACCTCCCCCGGCGCGGCCAGGACGTTGAACAGCCGCGCCAGCAGGGAAGACGGGCGCGCGGCCCGCGGCGGGGCGGGTTCACCCGGGGCCGCAGGTTCCGGGGTTGAGGCGTTCATGGGGTGAGCGGCTCGGTCTGCTGCAACAGCGGAGCGAGCGCCGCGTCCAGCTCGGCGTCGGTCTGGCCCGGCGCGGCGCGGAAGAGGTACCAGCGTTCGACATGCTCGACGGCCGCGCCGGGGGCGACGCGGGTCAGCGGCCCGAGCGTCTCCAGTTCGAGCATGTCGCCGTTGGTGTAAACCTCGGTGTTACAGCCCAGGTCGGCATAGGTGGCCCGCGGATCGAAGGCGAAGCGCTTCAAAAACACCTCCTCGCCGCGCGCAAACGCCGCCCAGCCCTGCGTGTTCAGGAAGCCGACCTTCTGCGAGGTGCGCCGCTCGGGGTCGCTGCGCACTTGCACAAAACGCGCGCCCCAAGTGTAGCGCGGGTCTTGCATGTCCGTATAGCCCCACAAAGCCATCGTCCGCACCGGCAGCAGGCGTTCCGAATGCGACACGGGCGGTTCTTGCGGCACGACCGCCCGGCCCGGTCCCTGGCAGACGGTCAACGCCCAGGGCGCCACTTCGATGTCCCACACGCTGCGGTTGTAGAGCCGGTGGGTGACCGTGACGACCGGCCGGTTGGTGCTCAGGGCGACTTCGATTTCCTTTTGCAACCCGGTGCTGGCCTCGACCCGCTGGGTGAGCCGCAACCGGCGGCCGTCCCAGTCCACCTGCACCGGATCGTTGTCCGGCGCGTAAGTGCGCGGGCGCACTTCCGGGGCGTGCCAGAGGCGGTGACCGCCGTAAATGCGCCACTCTTCCCCGCCGGTCTTGCCCAACTGGTCCGGCCATTCCTTGAACAGGTTCGGCCCGCCGGGCCGCGCCAGGCGCATAATGCGCGGGCCGACGTCGGTGGTGGCGACGAGTTCGAGCTGGCCGTTGGCCAGGCGAATGCAGTTGGGCCAGCCGCCGTAGCTGATTTTTTCCATGTGGATCTGGGCGTGAAGCGGGAGCAGGGCCGACACCAAGACCGCGCCGCGCATCAAGAACCTCAGGGACCGCTGCCACGTGTCGTGCGCTTGCATGGGCGGAAGCCAACCACGAACCCCCGACCCCGGCAAGCGCGCGGAAGGCCGGGCCAATCGGTGTTGAAAAGCGGTCACGAGCGGCCGCATTCCAAACGCTGGCGCGCGGTAGGGCCGCGCTGCGGCGCGGCCATATGGGCGGCGCCGGCGCAGCGGCGCCCTACCACGCGAAGCGCACCCCCGGGCGCAGGCGCACGGCGCGGGGGCTCAGTGTGTCGCGAAGCGCCTGGAGTGCGCCGGCTGGCCGGCGCTGTGGAGGCAGCGATGGCTACGGTCGTAGCGCAGACTTCCAGTCTGCTGTATCGCGGGTTTCCAACCCGCCGGGGCTGGGTGAGTCGCGGGCCGGGGCCGACTGGCAGTCGGCGATACGGCAGGTTGGAAACCTGCGCTACGGGTCCGACGGCGGGGCGCCGTCGGCCGCACGCGCCCGCGCGTGCGCTCCCCGAATTGGGGTCGGTGGCCGGCGGCCGTCCAACCGGGGCTCCGGTCGCCGCGTTTACTCGACCCGGCTGCGGAAGGTGCCGCGCTGGACGCGGGTGGTCAGGGTCTGGCCCGGCCGGGTCTCGGCGGCGTCGCGGATGATGCGGCCGGTGGCGGCGTCCATTGTGATCGAGTAGCCGCGGGCCAGGGTGTGTTCCGGGGAGAGCAGGCGCAGGCGGTCCTCGAGGGCGTGGAACCGGTGCCGGTCCAGTTCCAAGCGGCGTCGGGCCAGTTCGTGCACGCGCGCGACGGTCTCGGCCGTTTCCCGGCGCAGCCGCTCGAGGCGGGGGCGGGGGTGCACGCGTGTCCAGGCGGCGAACGTGGCTTCCCAACGGGTGCGGGCCTGGCGCGCGGCGTGGCGGACCATGCGCGCGAGCGTGGCGTGGAGTTCGTCCAGGCGCTGCCAGGCGAGATTGACGCGCTGGCGGGGGTGGGCGCGGCGCAGGCGGGCCTGCAGGTCGGCCAGGTTGGCGGCGCGGGCGGCGTGGTGTTCCCGGGCCAAGCGGGGCAGGCGGGCGCGGGTCTCGGCCAGCCAGTCGCGCGCGGCGACGGCTCCGGCCGTGATGAGTTCGGCGGCGGCGCTGGGCGTGGCGGCGCGGCAGTCTGCCACGAAGTCGCTGATGGTGTAGTCAATTTCGTGGCCGACGGCGGAGACCACCGGCAGAGCGGATTCGAAGATGGCGCGGGCGACGATTTCCTCGTTGAAGGCCCAGAGGTCTTCGAGGTTGCCGCCGCCGCGGGTGACCAAGATGAGGTCCAGCCCGGCGCGTGGTCTGCGGGCAGCCGTGACTTCGGTGTGGTAGCGATTGAGCCGGCGGATGGCTTCGGCGATTTCGGCCGCGGCGCCTTCGCCCTGGACGCGGCACGGGGCCAGCACCAGTTCGAGGGAAGGTTGGCGGCGTTCGAGGACGTGGAGGACATCGCGCAGGGCCGCGCCAGTGGGGGAAGTGGCCACGCCCAGCCGCTGGATGTAACGGGGCAGCGGGCGTTTGCGTTCGGGAGCGAAGAGGCCTTCGGCGGCGAGTTTTTGCTTGAGCCGCTCGAAGGCGAGTTGGAGGGCGCCCAGGCCCTGCAGTTCAATCGCGCTGACGACCAGTTGGTACTGGCCGCGGGGCTCGTACACGGTGAGGTCGCCCCGGAGGAGCACCTTGCGTCCATCAGCCAACAGCTCGCGTTGGGCGGGGGTGCCGCGGAACAGCACGCACGCCAGTTGGGCGCCGGCATCCTTGAGGGTGAAGTAAGCGTGGCCGGAAGTTTGGACGCGCAGGTTGGAGACCTCGCCGGAGACCCAGACCTCGCCGATTTGGGCTTCCAAGAGGCGTTTGACCCGGGCGGTGAGTTCGGAAACGGTGAGCACGCGCCGGGTGGCTTCGGGCGGGAACAGTTCGCCGAAGTCCCACTGGGATTGGGTCTGGCGGGGCATGGGCGCCGGGCGTCAGGGGTTGGGTTCGGGCATCGGTTCGTTGATGCGCCGGATGCTGCGCGCGCGCCCCGTGGCCTGGTCCACTTCGATCAAGGCCCCTTGGAGGCGGGGCTGGCCCGTGGCCACGTGAAAGCGCTGGGGAAGATTGGTCAGAAAGCCCTTGATGACCGGCTCGATCTCGCGCCCCAGTACACTGGCATGCGCGCCGGTGAAGCCGGCGTCGGTCAGGTAAGCCGTGCCGCCGGGGAGGATTTGTTCATCGGCGGTCTGGACGTGAGTGTGGGTGCCGATGACGGCGCTGACCTGGCCGTCAAGCAGTCGGGCGAGGGCGATTTTTTCGGAAGTGGCCTCGGCGTGGAAATCCAGGAGCAGCAGCGGGGTTGTGGCGCGCCAGCGGCGGACCTCGGCCGGAACGACGTGGAAGGGGTTGTCCAGCGGCGGCAGGAAAACCCGGCCCAGGGCATTGAGCACCACCAGCGGCGCCAAGCTGGGTTTTTGGAGCAGGAAGGCCCCCTGACCGGGCGCGCCGGGCGGATAGTTCAACGGGCGCAGGATGCGCGGGTCGGAGGGCAGGTAGGCCATAATTTCCTTCTGGTCCCACATGTGGTCGCCGCCGGTGATCACGTCTACGCCCGCGTCGAAGACCTCCGCGGCGGTTTTGGCGGTGATGCCGGCGCCGCCGGCCATGTTTTCGCCGTTGGCGACGACCACGTCCACGCCGAGCTGGGCGCGCAGACGGGGGACGAGCTTGCGGACGGTTTTCCGGCCGGGTTCGCCCACGATGTCGCCCAAGAAAAGGATGCGCACCCGGCCAGACTAGGGCGAGGGGCGGGGTTGGCAAGCGCCCTGCGGCGGGGCGAGCCAATTCTGGCGAGGAACCTGCTAAGAAGAAGGGGTGTGCCATGAAAACCTTGCACGCCAGCACGGACTGGAGAAGCCCGGTCACCGGCCCGAGCGAACTGGAGCGGGTGGTTTCGACGCTTGCGACGGGGACCGACGGTGTTAAAAGTCGGCGCGTGTCTGAGGTCGAAAACGGCTCCCGCAAGCAGTACCGGATGGTGGCTTGTCCGGCCTGTGGCACGACCCTGTTCGTGCCGGGAGACACGGAGCCGTTAAGTCATTTCCCGTGCACCAAGTGCGGGGCCAGCGTGATGATGCCCATGCGGTTGCGGCAGTTCGAGCTGCGCGCCCGCATCGCCTCCGGCGGCATGGGCACCGTGTACCGGGCCTTCGACACCGTGCTCGAGCGCGAGGTGGCGGTCAAACTCGTCAAACCCGAGCTGCTCCAGGACGAGAAGGCCATGGCCGGCCTCCTGCGCGAGGCCCGCGCCTGCGCCCGCCTCAACCACACGAACATCATCCACATTTACACCTTCGACGAGTCCGAGGGCCAGCTCTACCTGGTCATGGAACTGGCCGACCGCGGCAGCTTGGACAGCCGGATTGAAAAAGGCCGCCTGCCCGAACTCGAGGTACTGGACATCGGCATCAAGGTCGCCTCCGCGCTCAACGCCGCCCTCAAACACGGCCTGCTGCACCGGGACATCAAGCCGGGCAACATCCTTTTCAACGCGGAAGGCGAGCCCAAGCTGGTGGACTTCGGCCTGGCCCGGCCGGCCGATGCGGAGGATGACTCGGATGGCACCGTGTGGGGCACCCCATATTACATCGCCCCGGAAAAAATTCGGCGCGAACGGGAGGACTTTCTCTCGGACATGTACAGCCTGGCCGGGACGCTGTACCACGCCCTGACTCAGCACGTGCCCTTTGAGGCGCCCACGGTCGAGGAGGTCGTCGCAGCCCACGTGCACACTCAGCTCACGCCACCCAACCAGGTGGTGCCGGAAATCACCCAGCCCACCAGCGACGCCATCGCCAAAGCGATGGCCAAAAACCCGGCCGACCGCTTTCAGAGCTACGAGGAATTCATCATGGCCCTCGAGGCGGCGCGCAGTCACTACCTCGTGGGCCGCTACGTCACCGGCACCACTCCGCCGCCCGGGAGCAAGCCCGCGGCCAAGACCGGCGGGATCAAAAGCTGGTTCCGCCGGGGCTGAAGCGCCGGGAAAGCCAAACCGCCGCGCGCTCAGGGCGCGGCCTCGGTTTTGGACTTCTTGCCCGACTTCGCCGCCGCACCAGACTTCTGAGGCGCCGGGCCGAAACGCACAGACACGGCCTCCGTTCGGCCGTCCTCGGTTTTGCGGGCCGAGCCGGCCACTTCCTCGCCCGCCACGCCGTCCCCCAGCGTCGCCGGTTTGCCGTCCTTGGTGAAGCGGGTCTGGGAGGTGATGTAAATGATCCGGTCCTTTTCCTTGCCGGCCAAGGTCAGGGTCATCGCGTCCTTGTCCACGGCCTTCAACGTGCCGCGAAACGGGAAGGTCGCCGGCTTTTTGGCGGGGGCCTTTTCGGTCTGCGCCTTCGGAGCCTTCGGTGCAGGTGCGGGCGAACTTGGGGCTTGAGCCAGGGCTTTTCCGGCCAACGCGAGCGCGGTTATCACCGCGAACCAAACCAGTCTTTTCATGGGATGCTTCGTTTGAGTTACGCGGTGACTCCTACGCCGCCCCCGGGGAAAAAGCAATCCTGAAAGCGCCCGTGACGCGGCAAAATCATCCCGGGACCACGGCGGCGGGGGCACCGCAAGGAGGTAGCGCAACTAGGCAACCTGCCGTATCGCCGACTGGCCGGCGGCCGGCGGCGCACTGCTTCGCGCAAGTGCGGATTGGCATTTCGCGACACGGCAGACTGCCGGCACCATGCCGCCGGTCTGCGCTACGGTGGTCCCGGCAAGATGCCCCCAAGCCGGCTGCGCCCCCGGAAAAGATTGCCAAGCGCCCGGCCGGCTGGTATTGGCCAGCGCATTTCCGGCGCAACACAACACAAAATCATGAGTCATCCAGTTCGTTTCGACCTGACCGTTAAGGACCTGCCCCGGGCCTGGTACAACCTGCCCGCCGACTTCCCCGAGCCCATGCCTCCGCCGTTGCACCCGGGCACCCGGCAGCCGGTCACGCCGGACCTGATGACCGCGATCTTCCCGGAAAACTTGGTTCAGCAGGAGATGAGCCCGGAGCGGTGGATCGAAATCCCCGAGCCGGTGCGGGAAATCTACGCCTTGTGGCGGCCCACGCCGCTGCTGCGGGCCGTCCGCCTGGAGAAAGCCCTGAGCACCCCCGCCCACATCTACTACAAGTACGAGGGCGTCAGCCCGGCCGGCAGCCACAAACCCAACACCTCCGTCCCGCAGGCCTATTACAACAAACTGGCCGGTACCAAACGCCTGGCCACCGAGACCGGCGCCGGCCAGTGGGGCTCCTCCCTGGCCTTCGCCACGCGCCTCTTCGGCCTGGACTGCGTGGTGTACATGGTCAAGGTCAGTTACCTCTCCAAACCCTACCGCGGCCTGATGATGCAGGCTTGGGGCGCCGAGGTGCATCCCAGCCCCAGCGAACACACCGAGTACGGCCGCAAACTGCTCGCCGAGGACCCCAATTGTCCCGGCAGCCTGGGCATCGCCATCAGCGAAGCCATCGAGGACACCGTCAAACACCCCGGTACCAAGTACTCCCTGGGCAGCGTGCTCAACCACGTGTGCCTCCACCAGACGATCATCGGCCAGGAGGCCATCCGTCAGATGGAGCTGGCCGGCGAGGCGCCGGACGTGATCATCGGTTGCGTCGGCGGCGGCAGCAATTTCGCCGGACTGACCTTCCCCTTCCTCGAGCACAAGCTCAAACGCGGCGCCAACTACCGCATCGTGGCGGTCGAGCCTTCCTCCTGCGCCTCGCTCACCAAGGGCGAGCTGCGGTACGACTTCGGCGACACGGCAGAAATGACGCCGTTGTTGATGATGTACACGCTGGGGCACCGGTTCATGCCGCCCAAGATTCACGCCGGCGGCCTGCGCTACCACGGCATGGCCCCGGCCGTCAGCCACGCCAAGAAGCTCGGGCTCATTGACGCGGTGGCCTATCCCCAAACCAAGGTCTTCGAGGCCGGCGTGCTCTTCGCCCGCACCGAGGGCATCCTGCCCGCGCCCGAGCCTTCCCACGCCATTGCCGCGGTCATTGACGAGGCCGTGCGCTGCCGCGAGGAAGGCCGCAAAAAGGTCATCCTGTTCAACCTCTGCGGCCACGGCATGTTGGACCTGGCCGCCTACGACACCTACCTCTCCGGCAACCTCCGCGACGGCGAGGCTTGAACCCGATTTCCCGCCACACCGGTGGGACGCAAAACCATGACCAAATCCACGACTCCACTCCTGTGTCTCGGCGGCGCACTGGCGCTGCCGCTCCTCACGCTGGCCCAGCCCAGCTTCATCGGCCTTTACCCCGTCGGGGTCGAAGGTCTCAAGTCCGGCACCCTGCCCCCGCCGGGCTTTTACCTGCGCGACTACAACCTCGCGTACTACAGCGATCGCCTCAACGACTCCCGCGGCGACAAGGTGCCAGTGGACTTCGAGGCGTTCGTGTATGCCAACGCCATCCGGCCCATCTGGATCACCGACTTCAAAATCCTCGGCGCCTACTACGGTTGCGACGTCCTGGTGCCCTTCCTCTACAAAAACGTGAAGGTCGCCGGCAACCGCGACGACACCTTCAACCTGGGCGACATCTTCATCGAGCCCGTCACCCTGTCCTGGCACTGGCAGCGCGCCGATGCCGGCCTGGGCTACGGCATCTGGGCGCCCACCGGCAACGTGGACACCGGCAGCCTCACCGGCGGCACCGGCCAAGGCACCTGGACCCACATGTTCACCGCCGGCGGCACGGTGTACTTCGACGCTGAAAAAACCTGGGCACTTTCCGCGCTGGGCCGCTACGAGATCAGCCACGAAAGCGACGACTACAACATCACCCCCGGCGACGTGCTCTCGCTCGAGGGCGGCTTGAGCAAAGCCTTCAGCCCGGCCTTTGAGGCCGGCGTCTGGGCCTACTACCAGGGCCAGATGACCGAGGACGAGGGCGATTACGGCGTCGCCGTCAGCTCGGAGAAGGACCACGTGGTGGGCATCGGCCCCGAAGTGATCTGGTTCTGGGAGCGGGCCAAACTGTTCGTCTCCCTCCGCTACGCCTACGAAGTGCTGGCCGAAAACCGCCCCGAAGGCCATCGCGGCACCCTCACTCTCACCAAGAGGTTCTAACCCGCCCTTCCGGGCTTATGACGCCGGCGGTTCGACCCCGCCGGCGTTTTTTTTGTCCGCGCAACGGGACCCCCTTTGACGGCCCCGCCCCGGTTGCCGGCCACCACGCCGAAAACCGCCGCCGCGCGCAGCGCCCGGTCGCCGGCCGCACGCAAACTACCTTGCCGCGCCCGGCCGCCTCGCGCAGCCTTCCCGCCCACATGCTGGAAGCTGCCCGCGTCTTTCAACAGCACTTCGGCTCCGCCCCCACCCGCCTCGCGCGCGCCCCGGGCCGGGTCGAACTGCTCGGCAACCACACCGACTACAACCAAGGCCTCGTCATGGCCCTAGCGGTGGACAAGTACATCACCCTGGCCGGCGCCCCGCGCGAGGACGACCGGGTCGAAGTGGTCTCGAGAGCCTACCCGCAACCGGCATGCTTCGCCCTTGACTGTCTCGAGCACGACCCCGCGGTGCCCTGGGCCGATTACGTCAAGGGCGTGCTGGCCGGGCTGCGCGAGCGCGGCGCCGAGCTACGCGGCTTCAACGCCGCCATCCACAGCACCATTCCGCCCGGCGCGGGCCTGAGCAGCTCTGCGGCCCTGCTCGTGGCCACGGCTCTGCTGATCCGCAAACTCCAGCCCTACGCGCTGGACGCCCAAGGGCGCTTCACCCCCCTACCCCCGTGGCCCGGCGATGAATTGCCCACCCTGGACCACGCCGAAAAACTGGCACTGGCCCGGCTCTGCCAAGCCGCGGAAAACCGCTTCGTGGGCGTGAACTGCGGCCTCCTGGACCATCTCTCCAGCCTCTTTGGCCGCGCCAGCCGCGTCATCCTCTTGGACTTCCGGGACACGCGCGTGGACTGGACACCGTTGGCGCCGGACCTGGCCGTGGTGGTCTGCCACTCGGGCGTGCGCCATACGCTGGTGGCCGGCGAGTACAACGACCGCCGCGCCACGTGCGAGGCCGCGGCCCGGGCGCTGGGCGTGGCGACCCTGCGGGAAATCACCCTCGAGCAACTCGAGGCCGGCCGCGCCCGGCTCACGCCTCATCAGTACGAATGCGCCCTGCACGTGGTAGGCGAAAACGACCGCGTGCGCCGCGGCACCGCGCTGCTGCGGAGGGAGGATTGCATCGGCTTCGGCCAACTGCTCTGGCAAAGCCACGCCAGCTCCCGCGAGCACTTCCACAACAGTTGCCCCGAACTGGACACGCTGGTCGAACTGGCCCGCGAACACCCCGCCTGCCTGGGCGCGCGGCTCACCGGCGGGGGCTTCGGCGGGGCCACGGTCAACCTGGTCCGGCGGGCGGCGGTGGAGGATTTTCGCGCCCGCCTCGCCGCCGGCTACGCGGCCCGGACCGGCCGGCCGTTCGAGTCCTGGTTGTGCGAGGTGGTGGACGGCGCGGCGTAAGGCCGGCACTGTGGCGGCGGGAAGCGGCGCGAAGACTCCGACAGCCCGAGCATTCCAAAGCGCGCCGCCCGGGCCGGTTACATGCCGGGCCGGCTCGGGCCCGCCCACACCTGCAGATCCGCGAAGGCCCCGGGTTGCAGCCGCTCGAATTCGGTCTGCGGCACCTTGAGGTATTCCCAGCGGTGGCCGGTCAGGCGGCTGGCGTTCTCGCACCACAGCCGCGCGGCCCGGTCCTTGTGGGCCACGTTCACGTCCTCCAGGCCCTTGGTTTCGACGATGTGGTGCGTGCCGTCGCGCGTCAGCACCGCAAAGTCCGGCTCGTAATAGCGCAGGTTGCCCGCGCCGTCCGTGTATTCGATGGCGAATCCGAACTGCTCCGGCAGCTTGGCGAACCGCAGCACGTCGTCCGCCTTTTCGAGGAACTGCGCGAACCGCTTTTCGAACTCGTTGTCGCACGGCACGAGGTTGAAAACGCACTTGCCCGCCGCCAGGGTCGGCCGCGACCACGGGAACGGCGGCGTCTCGAACAAGCTGCGTCCGGCGTGGAGAAGCTGCGGCTGGAGTTCTTCGAGCACCAGCTTGCGGAACGCCTCGACGAACGTCTTGACGGTCACATACTGCGCCACGTTGGTGCTGATGGCCCGAAGCATCGCCGGCGTGTTCAGGTCAACGGGCCCACCGAACGCCTTTCTCTCCAAAAACTCGCGCACCTTGGGTGCGAGCGCCGCAAACTGCGCCGGCAGTTTCACCTCCTGCGCGATGCGCCGTGCGTAGTAGCCGATCACTTCCTCGGCGGTCTGCGGCTCCGGAATGGTGTATTCGCGCTCGACCAGTTTTTGGAGCGTGACCAAGTCGTAGCCCTCGTAGCGGAACGTTTGCGCCGCCGCGTCGCCTTCGTTGCGGGGCAGGACCGGGCAGGCCAACCGGTTCACGTCCAAGGCCGCGATTTCCTCCGCCAGCGACTTTTTGCGCGTCAACACCGGGCTGAGCACCGGGATGGGGATGTCCCGGTCGCGTTTGGTTTCCTCGGGCGCGATGGTGACAATCACCACCTTGTCCTTGCCGAGCTCGAACGTCTCCAACTGCAGGTCCTCCTCGCGCTCCAGTTGCTCGACGAACTCGATGAACGTCCGGTTGCCGATCACGTCCACGTATTCGGTGTAGCCGCCGCGCGCCGGGCCGCGAAACATCAGCCGCAGCCCGCGTCCCACCGTCTGTTCCGGCAGGATGTTCGCCTTCGAGGTCTAAGGGCGCAGCCCCACGATCACGGTGACGTTCTGCACATCCCAGCCCTCGCGCAACATGAGCACGCTCACAATGCAGTTGATCGGGCTGCTTTCCCGGTCCACCTCGCGCGCCGCCGTGCGCGCCTTGTCCAAATCCTTTTTGGACACCTCGCCCGCCTTGTCGGTGTGGATGACCAGCAGCTTCTCGCCCCCGAACTCCGCCGGATACTGCCGCCGCAGCCAGTCGCCCACCTCGTCCGCCTCGGCCGTGTCGTTGAGCATCACGAACAGGACCGGCTTCTTCTGGTGCGGCTGGAGTTGTTCCCGGTATTCCTTCCAGCGTTCCACCGCCGCGGCCAGGTAGGCCCGATAGCGCGTGCTGGCAATGTCGGACCGCTGTTCGGTGATATTCTTGGCGATGCCTTTCAAGGGCCGTTTGACCACGTTGTCAATGATCGCCTGCTTGAGCGGGTAATCGTACACCGTCCAGGAAAACAGTTGGCCCTTGCTGTGCCGCGGCGTGGCGGTGAAGTCCAGTTGGGCCGCCAGGCCACCGGACACGTTGGTGTGCAGCCGCCGGATCACCTTGTTCCACTCGCTGTCCTCGTCGTGCGTGTGGTGGGCTTCGTCGTTGAGCACCACCACCGGTC
>Ga0073932_1004255_pt1 | contig 17413 bp, 9 predicted proteins | sample DewCreD2012metaG_FD_76967 | JGI IMG/M metagenome (GOLD analysis project Ga0073932, IMG submission 76967) | Hot spring sediment bacterial and archeal communities from British Columbia, Canada, to study Microbial Dark Matter (Phase II) - Dewar... ... | reverse complement strand
GAAAGCGGACTGCCCGCGGAGGATGCCCACCAGTGCGGTGAGGGCGGCTAGGCCGATGATGACGTAGAGCAACAGGCGGCTGAAAGCGGCGATCTTGCGGGTGAGTGGAGTCTGCAGCTCCTGCGCCTCGGCGATGAGGTGAGATATCCGGCCCACCTCCGTGTAGTCCCCGGTGGCCACCACGACACCCAGGCCTTGCCCTGCGGCTACTAAGGTGGTGGCGTAGACCATGTTGGAGCGGTCGGCAAGGACCGTCTCTTCGGGGAGTGCCTCGGACTGCTTTTCGACGGGCAGGGATTCGCCGGTCAACGTCGACTCGTCCACCCGGAGCTCGCGGGTATAAAGCAAACGGGCGTCAGCCGGTATCTTGTCCCCTGCCTGTACGCTGATGACGTCCCCCGGCACTAGTTCGGAGGCGGGCACCACGATACGCTGTCCGGCGCGTATGACCGTGGCTTCTGAGGTCATGGCCCTAGAAAGGGCTTCGATGGCCTTGACGGCTTTGGTCTCCTGAAGGAAGCCTACCGTTGCGTTGATGACGACCACGCCGAAGATCACCCCGGCGTCCACCCATTCTTTAAGGGCGGCAGTGACTGCACCGGCTACCACCAGGATGACGACGAGCGGTTGGCTGAATTGGGAGAACAGCCGCTTCAGGGCGCCTGGCCCCTTGCGGGGAGTGATGACGTTGAGTCCGTAGCGGGCCCTGCGCTCCTGCACCTCGGTGGGGGTCAGCCCAAGGTCGGCGTCCGAGGCAAGGAGTTCCAGAACCTCGCCGGTCGAGTGTCGGTACCACGGGAGCCCCGGCTGTACCTGTGGCCCAGGCATCTCAGACCCTCCTCTCAAGTCGTTGCGGTCGCCCATTCTGCGGGCACCGACGGCTAGAGACGCGGCTGGCCCGAGTTACCGGGCCAGCCCTGTCCGTCATCCGTATTGTGACCGGAATACTGCGGCGCTAAACCGCTAGCCCTGGTCGAGAGAGTTCGCCTTGGCTGAGGTGGCTGCGTCGTTGGTCTTCGCGGCGACTGTCGCGCCGGCCTCGGCCTTGCCCGCGGCGTCGGCGGGGGCGAGAGCCGCCTCTTTGTCGACGGTCACGTCATCCTTCATGGCCGTCCTGATCTCTTCCTGGCTTTCCTTGAGGCCCTTCTTGAAGCCGGAGATGGAACGGCCGAGCGAAGCACCGAGGTCTGGGAGCTTCTTGGGCCCGAAGATGAGCAAGGCGAGGACCAGGACGATCGCGATCTCCCAAGGTCCGATCCAACTGGGCATCGAAGCACGCTCCTCATACGATCTGCAGAAGACGAAACACGCATATTATCTCACGCCCGGGAGTACTTGTCCGCACAAGATGTCTGCCTTCCAGCGGCGGTCGTAGCAAGCTTCTTGCGCAGCAAAAGCGGACAGGGGACCAGCCGACCAGCAGCCTGCGGAACGATTGCTCTGCTGAGTCGCCACCGCCGTCACCCGGGTGAGTCCAGCCCCGCTCCTATCCGACGAGACGGCTATGCTTACTGTGGCGGCCACTACCGGTGGCAACAACGGCATGGTCGACGCTGCCGACAAGTTATAGGGATTGTAATGTCCCGTCACAAGTGATAGTACTTGTACAGTCGGCGTGAGGAGCCCGGCGGAATGACGGAGGCACTATGAGCCGAAGCACATACGCAGTACTGACGGGTGACGTGGTCGCCTACCGGTCACTGCCCGAAGATCAGCGTCCGGGCCTTATCGAGGTTCTGCGCGCGGCTTATCAGCGCGTCTGCCGTCTTCATCCGGGAGGCGTGTCGACCGAACTTGCTGTGTTCCGCGGGGATAGCTGGCAGTTCGTCATGTCCGCACCAGACAAGTCGCTACGCGCTGCCCTTCTCGTTCGGGCGCACATGCTCTCGCGTTCGCTGGATACGCGTGTGGCCATAGGGATCGGCACCGTCGATTTTCTGCCGTCCGCTGCTCTCCCCACGGGTGATGGCGAGGCGTTCCGGATGTCGGGCGGGGCCCTTGACGGCATGCCCCGGGGGCGCCGTCTGGCTATTAGAGCGAGTGGTCCGCTGGGGTCGATGGATCAGCCGACATCGGACATCCTGGTGCTACTCCTCGACGCCTTGGTGGGTGGGTGGACGCCGGCTCGGGCCGCGGCGGTCGCGGGCGCGCTCGAGGGTTTGAGCCAGCGCACCATCGGCACCCGCTGGGAAGGTGGGGCGATCTCCCAACAGGCTGTGGCTCAGCATCTCGACCGGGCGCATTGGTACGCCGTTGCGCAGGCGCTCCAGCACTTCGAGACCGAGCTTCGTAGGGGGTTCGGCACATGAGGCAGCATCGGCTGTTCCCCTCGGTGTTCGAAGCCACAGGTTTGCACAGTTGTCATAGGCCGTTACAAGGTTTTGACCTTGTAGAGTGGGCAAGTGGAGCGCCATGACTCTACTGCAAGCGAATCTGGCCATCGCGCTCTTGGCGGCCCACGTACTCGCCGATTTCGTTTTCCAGACTGAGAAAGGCGTCGAGGCGAAGAAGCGGGTCTGGGTGCTCGGGGTGCACTGCCTTGTCGCCTCCACTCTAAGTTATCTCTTTAGCGGTCTTTGGTCCGTCTGGCCGATCTTGTTGGTGGTCTTCGCCACTCATGTGGTCATGGACTTCATCAAGAGGCGCTACATGTCGCCCACGCTGCGGTCGTTCCTCATCGACCAGGCGGTGCACCTCGCGGTAATCGGCGCGCTGATCGTAGCGGTGCCGTACATCACGGACCCGGTGTCACGGGGCTACTGGTACGACGAGGTGTCGGTGCACTTCTACCGGTGGCTGCTGGGCTTGGCTGGCTTCTTGATGGCCACTTACGCGGGAGCGGTGCTCGTAGGCTTGGCGATCAGGCCGTTGCAGCCGCAGACGGCGCGCGATGCTGTAACAGACGGGACGAATGGCTTGCCGGTCGTAAAGTCCTCGCTGGAGGGTTTTCCGCAGGGCGGCCGGACCATCGGTCTGTTGGAGCGGGGGCTCATTTTCGTCTTCGTAGCTGCAGGGCAGCCGGTGGCCATCGGCTTCTTGATAGCCGCCAAGTCCATACTCCGTTTCGGTGAGGTCGGGAGAGGCGCCGCCCGCAAGGACGTCGAATACATCATCATCGGGACCTTGTTGAGCTTCTTCATCGCCGTGGTCGTCTCCTACCTTACGCGCCTTGGGTTCCGCGAGTATGGTGTGACGTGGCCGGCGAGCTGATGGCTAGGTAGGGGAGGAACGCATGTCGCAGGCCCTCGAGAGACTCAGGACCCTTCTTGCTGAGCTGTTCCAGCTCGACCAGGCCGATTTAGATTTCGGCATCTATCGCATCATGAACGCAAGGCGGGAGGAGATAACCCGTTTTCTCGACCAGGACCTTCTCCCGCAGGTACGGGAGGCATTTGCGGCCTATGAGGCCGAAGGGCGCAAGGCGAAGCAGGCCAAGCTCACCGATCTCATTCAGAGAGCGCTTGACCTGGGCGTGGACCCGGAAAGTCTGCCTCAGGTGCAGGATCTGCGTGCGGAACTAGCCCGCGCACCCGATCTCGAAGCCCTCGAGGCCGAGGTGTACTCGCACCTCTACAACTTCTTCCGCCGCTACTACCAGGAAGGCGACTTCATCTCGCTTCGCCGCTACAAGGAAGGCGTCTACGCTATCCCCTACGAGGGTGAAGAGGTCAAGCTCTACTGGGCCAATCACGACCAGTACTACGTCAAGACGACCGAGTACTTACGCGACTACTCCTTCAAGCTGCCTTCGGGCAGGCGCGTGCACTTCAAGCTGGTCGAAGCCGATACTGAGAAAGACAACAACCGCGCTCCGAGCGGAAGCGAACGCCGGTTCATATTGGCCGAGAATCAGCCCGTGACCGAGGACGCCGGTGAGCTTGTCATCCGCTTCGAGTATCGCGCCCATCCCGAGAAGGCCAAGCAGACCGACCTGAACGCCGAGGCCGCCCGTATCCTGCTGAGCGACAGCGGGCCTCTCTTCGCGAGTGAGCGATGCAGCGAGTGGCGGCTCGAGCTCGCCACCCCGCGGCCAACCGAGAAGAACCCGGCGCGGACACTGCTCGAGAAACACCTGGCCGACTACACCGCCCGCAACACCTTCGACTACTTCATCCACAAAGACCTGCGGGGCTTCCTGCGTCGCGAACTCGATTTCTACATCAAGAACGAGGTCATGCATCTCGACGACATCGAGAGTGAGACCGCTCCCCGGGTCGAGCAGTACCTCGCCAAGGTCAAAGCGCTCCGCCGGGTGGCCCACAAGATCATCGACTTTCTCGCTCAGATCGAGGATTTCCAAAAGAAGCTCTGGCTTAAGAAGAAGTTCGTGGTAGAGACCCATTATTGCGTGACGCTCGGCCGCATCTTCGCTATTGAAGACGAGGGGACGCGTGGTTGGCTGCTGGATGGAATCGTGAGGAACGACGCCCAGCGGGAGGAGTGGGTGCAGCTGCATGCCATCGACGAGCTCCAGGGCGACCTGGTGACCGCCGGCTACTCGGTGCCGCTGTCGCGGGAGTTCCTGCGGGCTTACCCCACCCTCATGGTCGACACGCGGCATTTTGATGAAGCCTTCAAGCTGCGCCTTTTGGGGGCCATCCCCGACCTGGAGGACGAAATCGACGGGCTCCTCATCCACAGCGAGAACTTCCAGGCACTGCAGCTACTGCAGGAGCGGTATCGGGAGCAGGTGAAGTGCGTGTATATCGACCCGCCGTATAACACCGGTGATTCCGAGATTCTCTACAAGAATGAATACTTATCGGCTTCTTGGCTGAGCCTCATGGAAGACCGGCTACGTCTGGTGACGGAGTTCTTGCTTTCCGACGATCCCGTGCTTTTTATCGCTATCGATGACTTTGAGATGGTCCATCTATGTGAGTTAGTTGACACATGCTTCCCGGTCCTGCGCAGGGAAATGGTTGTTGTTAACCATCACCCGCAAGGAGGGAAGGCGAAGACGCTTGCTAATACTCATGAATACATGCTTGTCTGCGTGGGGGTTGGCTCTGACCGAACTCTTTGCGGGCGAATAAGCAAGCAGGACGTAGAGTACCGCCCGTTCAAGCGCAGTGGTACGGCTAAGAGCAACTTTCGTCGTGGGAGGCCCAACAGTTTCTATGCGATATTGGTCGAGCCGAAATCTAAGAAGGTCGTCGGAGCAGAACCGCCTCCTGACTTTGAGAGTGCGTACCCAGTCGCACCTAACGAGCAGGGATTACTGAGGGTGTATCCAATCGGCGCGGAGGGTGAAGAAAGGGTCTGGAGGCGGTCGTACGAGTCAGCTTTGGGTTTGATCGCTTCGCAGAAGCTGGAATGCACAGATAGCCTGACCGTGTATCAACGGGTCGAAGCTAATGAGAGGGTGGCGTCGCTGTTTAGTAACTGGGTGGGTCCACGTTACAACGCCGGTATCTTTGGGGCCAACCTCCTTGCAAACATCTTGGGAGAACATAATCCGTTCCCTTATCCTAAGTCAATTCATACTGTGGAAGATGCGTTGTTCTCCGCTGCGCTGGAACATGACGACTACATCCTCGACTACTTCGCCGGGTCCGGCACCACCGGCCACGCTGTCATCAATCTCAACCGCGAGGACGGCGGCCGTCGCAGGTTCATCCTGGTGGAGATGGGCGACTACTTCCACTCGGTGCTCGTCCCCCGCATCAAGAAGGTGGTATTCACTCCCGAGTGGAAGGACGGCAAGCCTAAGCGCATGGCCACACCCGAGGAGGCCGAGCGGAGTCCCCGGGTCATCAAGATCCTGCGCCTCGAGTCCTACGAGGACACTCTCAACAATCTGGAGGTTAGCCGCAGCAAGGAGCAGGAGGCCCTGCTGGAGCAGCACCCTGGTTTCCGGGAGGACTACCTGCTCCGCTACATGCTGGAAGTGGAGAGCAGGGGGAGCGCCTCCCTCCTGAACGTGGCCGCCTTCAACGACCCCTTCAGCTACAAGCTCAACATCGCCACTGGTACTGCCGGTGAGACAAGACCCACCATCGTCGACCTGGTGGAGACGTTCAACTACCTCATCGGTTTGCGAGTCAAGACCATCGAGCATGTCGACGGGGTGCGCGTGGTCACGGGCACGAACCCCGAGGGTGAACGGGTAATGGTCCTCTGGCGGAAGGTGAGAGACACCGACAACGAAGCCCTCGACGCCTGGTTCGCCAATCGGGGCTACAACTCGTTAGAGCAGGAGTTCGACGTCATCTACGTCAACGGTGACAACAATTTGGAGAATCAACGTAAGCCGGACCAGACCTGGACGGTCCGCCTTATCGAACAGGAGTTCCAGCGACTCATGTTCGACGTCAAGGACGTGTGAGCATGGGGGGCTTCCAACCTCGCTTCACCATCACCAACTCCATCGCCGCCGACCTCACCCAAATCGAGCGGGCACGTGGCTTTCTGGAGGCGGCGACGCTGTCTGAGTCCTGGATTCGGGAGATGAGCCGGCGGGCCTTGATTCTTGAGGCGCATCACACCACTCACATCGAAGGCACGAACCTGACTTTGGAGCAGGCGGAGCTTCTGCTGGACGGGGCAAACGTTCCTGACGCCGACGCGGATGACGTGCGGGAACTGCTCAACTATCGGGAAGCCTTTGAATTCGTGTCCGATTACCTCGAGCACGCAGAGCCGGTCACGGAGGGGCTCATCCGCGAGATACACAAAAGATTGGTTCAGGGTGTGCGCGGAGGGGCGGCGGCTCCCGGTGAATACCGGCGAGTGCAAAACTACGTCGTCAACTCGGCCACCGGTCAGACGGTCTACGTCCCTCCCCCAGCTCACGAGGTGCCTATCCTCATGGCCGAATTGGTCGCCTGGGTGAACGATGAGCGTGACACTCATCCGGTCCTTGTGAGCGGCATCGCTCAGTATCAACTGGTCCACATCCACCCCTTCCTGGACGGAAACGGTCGTACGTCGCGGCTGCTCTCCACTCTCTGCCTCTACCGGGCGGGCTACGACTTCAAGCGACTGTTCACCATCAGCGAGTTCTACGACCGTGACCGGCCGGCCTTCTACCGGGCGTTGCAAAGTGTGCGTGAGCAGGGCCTGGACCTTACCGGGTGGCTTGAGTACTTCACGCACGGGCTCGCCGTTCAGCTCGCCGAGGTCAGAGAGCGGGGCGAGCAGGTCATCCGTCGAGACGTCTTGGTGAGGGAACATGGGCTCTCGGACAGGCAGAGCCGGGCTCTGGGTCATATCCTCGAGCACGGGTCTTTGACCATTCAAGAATATGAGCAGCTTTGCCCAGTGGTCAGTCGCCGCACTCTGCAGCGTGACCTGCGAGAGCTGGTGGAGAAAGGGATACTGGAGTCGGAGGGGGCGACGAACCGGCTGGTCTACCGGCTCAAAAAGAACGGGTGAACTTGTGCCGAAGCTGCGACATGACTTGCGACATCGGTGTGACACAACTTGCGACAAACTCGCGACACGACTTGCGACACGGACCGCAGGGAAGTTATCGGGAAGGGTATCAACCGGCAGGGTCAGCACACTACAGTAGGGGGTGATCCTCTATTCCCAGAGCTACCGCCACGACCGCCACTGGTCACCGAGCCGCGCGGCCCGGGCCCAGCTTGCTACGCTTCGAGCAGCGCTTGGTGCTCAACCAGTGGCTGCTCGGTCTGTTTGGAGTACGTACCTTCGAACAGTTGACGGCCAATCTCAAAGCGCCGGAACTGGAGGGCTTCGACGAGAACAACGTGAGCCGCTTCCACCACGCTCTTCGGTCGTTGTTCGAGCGCCCGGAATTGCCGAACGACGTCCTTCTCGGCTACGACCAGAACATCGTCCGGCACTGGCGGCGCATCACAGCGCGGCGCAACCGCGGCGGGTCGCGCCTCTACCCCAAGTACTTTCAGTATCTGGCGCTACTCTTCGCCGAGATCTATCTCGACCGTTATTTCCGTGCCCCCGACATCCTGCTCGACGAGCTGAACCGCCACGTCGAGGCGTTCAACCTCGACCAAGGCGCTAGCCTTGTCGAGCCGTACGTCCGGCAGGACCTGAACAAGCTGGCCTTCTGGATGGCTACGGGAAGCGGGAAGACTCTCCTCATGCACGTCAACATCCTCCAGTATCAGCATTACCTGGACCTGCACGGCGGGAGACCGGTGGACCGGGTGATCCTTCTGACCCCCAACGAGGGCCTGTCGCACCAACATCTGGAGGAGTTCCATCTCTCGGGTATCGAGGCCGAGCTCTTCTCTAAAGACAGGCGCAGTCTCTTCACGGGCCGCGCTGTCGAGATACTCGACATCCACAAGCTGCGGGAGGAGATGGGCGAGAAGACGGTGGCCGTGGACGCTTTCGAAGGTAACAACCTGGTGCTGGTGGACGAAGGCCATCGGGGCACTAGTGGAGCCCAGATCGGCGAATGGATGCGCAAGCGTAACCAGCTGTGCGAAGACGGTTTTTCCTTCGAGTACTCGGCCACCTTCGGCCAAGCCATGAAGGCCAGCGGCAACCGCGATTTGGAGCAGACCTACGCCAAGTCCATCCTGTTTGACTACTCCTACAAGTACTTTTACGGCGACGGCTACGGCAAGGACTACCGGATCCTCAACCTAGCTGACGATTCCGACGAGAGCGTCCGCCGCCGGTATCTGACGGCCTGCCTCCTCGCTTTCTACCAGCAGCTCAAGCTGTATCAGATGGAGACGGCTTCGTTCCGACCCTTCCTGATAGAGCGGCCTTTGTGGGTGTTCGTAGGCGGTAGCGTGAATGCGGTACGGACACAGCACGGACGAAAGGTGTCCGACGTGCTCGACATCCTCCTGTTCTTGGCGGCTTTCGTGCGCGAGCGCACCGAGAGTGTGATGGCTTTGGATAGACTGCTGGCCGGCCGCTCCGGGCTGTTGGACCCGCGAGGCGCCGACATCTTTGAAGGCGCTTACCAATACCTGAACACTCTGGGGCTCACCGCCGACCAAGTGTTCGACGATATCCTGCGCACGGTTTTCAACGCACCCACCGCCGCGGCCTTGCACCTCGATAATCTCAAGAGCACGGACGGGGAGGTCGCCCTGCGTCTGGGCGACAACGAGCCGTTCGGCGTGATCAACGTCGGCGATCCTTCGGCGTTGTGTCGTCTTTGCGAGACACACGAAGAGCTAGTGGTCACGGAAAAGGAGTTCTCAGGCTCACTCTTTCGTGCGCTTGATCGGGAGGATTCCCCCCTCACCATCTTGATAGGGTCCAAGAAGTTCACCGAGGGCTGGTCCAGCTGGCGGGTCAGCACCATGGGCCTCATGAACATCGGCCGCAGCGAAGGTCCGCAGATCATTCAGCTCTTCGGCCGGGGGGTGCGGCTCAAGGGGAAGGGTTTCGCGCTCAAGCGCAGTCGCAGACGCGACCTGCCAGCCGAGCCGGGCCGTGGCGGCGCGCCCAAGCATATCGAAACTCTGGAGACCCTCAACATCTTCGGCATCCGTGCGGACTACATGCGGCAGTTCAAGGAGTATCTCGAAGAGGAGGGTCTCCCCGCCAACGAGGGCCGCATTGAGTTCGTGCTGCCAGTGATCAAGAACCTGGGTGGGGCGAAGCTGAAGATGGTCCGTGTGCGGGAGGGGATCGATTTCAAGAGGGACGGACCGAAGCCTGAGCTGGCCGAACCGCCTGAGGCGCTACTCCGGCATAGGGTGGTGGTGGACTGGTACCCCAAGCTGCAAACGCTGACGAGTACGGGGGGTACGACCGCAGGGGACGCGGTCGAACGTGACCGTTGCGTTCTTGGGGCTCAACACCTGGCCTTCCTGGACTTGGACCGGATTTATTTCGAACTTGAGGACTACAAGAACGAGCGCGGCTGGCACAACCTCCGCCTGACCCGCGCTGCCGTCGCCTGCCTGCTCGCCCGCGACGATTGGTACGACCTGTACATACCCGAGGAAGAGATGCAGGCCACCTCGTTCAGTAGAGTGGCGCGTTGGCAAGAGATCGCCGTGACGCTTCTCAAGAAATACGTGGACCGCTACTACAAGCACAAGAAGCAAGAATTCGAGAGCCAGCATCTCGAATGCCGGGAGCTGTCCGAAGATGACCCTGACTTTGTGAGTGAGTATCGGGTGCTCGTGGAGCGTTCTCGGGAAGACATCATCAAGAAGCTCGAAGAGATCAGGAACCTGATCCAGGCGGGTCGGCTGCGGAATGTCGAGTTCCAGTCTCTCCACGTTATCGCTTTCGACCGCCACCCTTATCAACCGCTGATATTCGCCGCTGGAAGCTCCATAGAAGTGCGGCCGGTGGTGCTGGAGAACGAGGGAGAGCGCGACTTCGTACTCGACCTGCAGAAGTTCTGCCAAGAACACCCAGATTTCCTAGAAGGTAGGGAACTCTACCTGCTTCGCAACATGAGTCGCGGCCGTGGCGTCGGGTTCTTCGAGGCCGGCAACTTCTACCCAGATTTCATCCTCTGGCTGTTAGAGGGGGGCCGCCAATACGTGAGCTTCGTCGACCCGAAGGGGCTACGCAACTTGGAAGGGGTCGAGGACCCGAAGATCAGGTTTTGCGAGACCATAAAGGAGCTCGAGGCACGCTTGGGCGACCCAGCATTGCAGTTGAGTTCATTCATTGTGTCGAGGACGCACCCCTCGGATGTCACTTGGGGGGGCCGAGCAATGAGCAAAGACGACCTCGCGGCCAGAAACGTCCTTTTCCAGCTAGACGACCGTGACACATACATTCGCACGCTTCTCGACAAGACGTTGCGGGCCAGCTGACACCTACAAGAACTCCTTCAATCCGCGCCGGATGTCTTCGGCGGTGACAGTCCGGCCGTTGCCCGTCATCCCGCCGGGGGCGGCCTCGCGCGCTGATTCCGGCAATTCGGGCGTGCAGGCCTGAAGCACGTCGAAGTGCCGCTGCACCTGGTCGGGAAGGAAGCGAGTGAGCTGGGCGTAACCGTGGATGTCGCTGAAAGAGCGCGGATATGAGTAGTAGCGGAGGGGGTAGAAGACGTAGAGCCAATCCTTCGCTCTGGTGAGCGCTACGTAGAAAAGCCTGCGCTCCTCTTCTATCTCGTCCGCTCGGCCGGTGGACATGTCGGAGGGGATGTTGCCGTCGGCGGCATGTATGACGTACACGGCGTCCCACTCAAGCCCCTTCGCCGAATGCATGGTGGAGAGGATGAGGAAGTCTTCGTCCAAAATGGGCGGGCCGGCCAGGTCTTCCGCATAGGAGGGAGGGTCGAGAGCGAGTTCTGCCAAGAACCGGCCTCGGTCGGGGAAGCGGGTGGCGATGCGCTCCAGCTGCTCCAGGTCGAGGAGGCGGGCGCGGGCGTTGTCGTAGAGGCGCTCGAGAAGAGGTGCGTAGAACAGGCGGACGCGGTTTATCTGCGAGGCGAGGTGGCCGGGATGGGGGCTGCTGAGGGAGACGAGCAGCTGGACCAGGCCCGGCCAGAGACCGGCCGCTGCGGAGGAAGGGGCCGCACATCTCTCCCAGGCTGCGAAACTGCCCCCGGAAGCGGCTGATGACCCAGCCTGGGCTCCCAACCGGTCCATGAGGGCCCGGGCCTTCTTGGGTCCCACTCCGGGCAGTAACATGAGCACCCGCGTGCCCGCCATAAGGTCGCGCGGGTTCTCCGCCAGTCGCAAGAATGCGAGGAGGTCTTTGACATGGGCCGTCTCGATGAAGCGCAGACCGCCGTACTTGTGAAAGGGGATGTTCCGCCGGGCTAGCTCCAACTCGAGCGCCAGACTATGATGCGAGGCCCGGAAAAGTACGGCTTGCCGGCGCAGAGCAAGACCGGCCTCGCGGTGCTCCAAGATCCGGTGAATGACCGCCTCCGTCTGCTCGTCTTCGTCCTGGCAACAGATCAGCTGGGGTCGTGCTCCCGGCTTGCGTTCGGTCCACAAATCCTTGGTGTAGCGTTCGGCCGCCTCGGCGATGACGGCATTGGTCGCATCGAGCAGCGGCTGGGTGCTGCGGTAGTTCTGCTCCAGCGTGACGATGGTGGTCTTCGGGAAGACGGACGGGAAATCAAGGATGTTTCTGACCGTCGCCGCGCGGAATGCGTAGATGGCCTGGGCATCGTCGCCTACGACGGTGAGTCCCTGACCGCCTGGTCGGAGCATCTTGAGGATCTCCGCCTGCAGAGTGTTCGTATCCTGGTACTCGTCGACCAGCACATGGTCGAACCGGCTCCGAACGGCGTTCCCCGCGCGGGCGTCGCTAAGCAAGCCGTGCCAGTAAAGGAGTAGATCATCGTAGTCGAGGACGCCTTGGGCTCCCTTGCGGTCGACGTAGAGGGAGAAGAGTCGACGGAGGTCTTCGCTGTCGTCGCGACACCAAGGAAAGTAGAGCTCCACCGTCTCCTCGACCGTCTGGCGCCCATTGACGCAACGACTGTAGATGTCCATGCAAGTCCCCTTGAGGGGGAAACGGCGGTCGCTCCTGGCGAGTCCCAGCTCGGTGCGAAGGACGCCCATCAAGTCTTCGGCGTCGGAACGGTCTAGGATGGTGAAGGAAGGTTGGAGCCCGATGGACCGCCCATGCAGGCGGAGTAGTCGCGTGGCCACCGCATGGAACGTTCCGCCCCATACTTTGTTGACCGCTTTGCGCACGGCCAGGGGAGCCGAAGGCTGGTGCGAATCGCCGGTCGTCGTCTCTGTGGCCAGATGCCGCAGGATGCTCTCCACCCGACGCAGCATCTCGGCGGCGGCTCGCCTGGTGAAGGTCAAGAGAAGGATACGGCCGGGGTCGGTGCCAGTGGCGATGAGATAGGCCACCCGGTGAGCGAGGGTGGCGGTCTTACCGGTGCCCGCGCCCGCCACGATCAAGAGAGGGTCGTCGCCATGTTGAACGGCCGACCGCTGCTGGTCGTTCAGGTCGCGAAGGATGCTCTGCACCTGCGGGGAGCTTGCCACCATGACACGCTAAGCATACAGGTGGTGCCGGATGGACAGGTGGGGAGTTGGCGTCACCTCTTGCGCGCGAGGTAGTCTCTTGCTGGATCGACCGTCAGGCCGAGGGACGTCCCACCGACGAGACCTCCCTGCGCGGGGTCTCCACCTGGGAAGTATGCCCCTACGAAGCCCGCGCGCAGGAGACTCGCGCCTGGGAGGCCGGCACTACGAGAGCCGCCCCTGGTAGGCTGTCGTCTCCGAGGCCGCCGACTGGGCGGGAGTCGAGGTCGAAACTGGTTCGCGAGCAGCAGAACCAGCCCGCCGGTAGGCCATCATGCCCAAGGCGCCCAGGAAGGCGACTCCGCCGGCCATGAGGTAGCTTCCGCTGAAGGTCAGAAGGACATCGGCCAATCTGCCGGCGACGTAAGGTCCAGCCGCCTGTCCGAAGCCGTGGAAGACGGTGAGAAAACCGTAAGCTGCGGGGGCTAGGGCCGGACCCACCAGGTCGCTCGAGACGGCCGCCATTATGGCGGGGACGCCCCAGGCAGTCACTCCGAACAAAACGGCGGAGATCATGACGGGCCCAAACCCCGTCGAAAGCCCGAGTAGCGAATAGGCCAGGGCCTGGATGAGTAGGATCAGGGCCATAGCGCGCTCGCGTCCCACCCTGTCGGCTACCCATCCCCACAAGATGCCGCACACCAGACTCGCCCAGCCGAGGATCATGAAAACCGTACCCGCGTCTTGGGCGGAGTAACCGGCGTCGGCTATCAGGCGCTTGGTGAAGAAAGTGAGGTACGCCATGTAGGCGAAGCCGAATAGAAAGTACAAGGCACCAAGTTGCCAAACCTTTCCGGTGAGATAGATGCGTTTCCAGCCGGCGGGGTGTTCGAAGGCGTCGGGTCGTCTCGTGGCAGGAGCCTGGTGCCGCGCGGGTCGCTCAGCGGGCCGGTTTCTCATCACGACAGCCCCCATCAGGGCGATGATGACCACCGCGCCAGCCAGGAGCAGCCAGGTCGAGCGCCAGCCCCCCGGCCCCCAACTGGCCATGAGGAAGGGGATCAGGGGTCCGACCAGTACCAGCCCCAGGGAACAACCGGTGGCGGCGATGCCGGCCGCCAGGGCGCGACGGTGGGAAGGTACCCAAAGAGCGACCATTGTGTGCGCCGGGACACTGGCGGCGGCAGCCCCTACCCCGGAGAGGAAACGTCCACCCACAGCTGGGCCGTAGCTCTCGGCAAGGCCGGTCACCACCATCCCTAGCGCCGCCAGCAAGAGACCCCCGGTGATGACATAGCGTGACCCGAAACGAGAGGCTAGTGCTCCTCCCACCACCGCCATCGCCATGTAGCCTGCCAAGTTGGCCGTGGCCAGTCCGCCGGCCTGACTGTTGGACAGGCGGAGTCCCGCTTGCATGAAGGGGAGGATGGAGGTGTAGCTGAAGCGGGAGAGCCCCAGTGCCCCGAAGACCACGAACACCGCGGCCGCCAGGACCAACCAGCGGCGACCGGTCCCCATGCTTGGCCGAAGCTTCATCGCGCCCTTTCTGTCGTCGGATGAGCGCCCTGCGGCGCCCTTCCCCCACGAGGGCGCGGACATGAGCGGGCATATTCGAGGGGAAGGATACTACCCGGCGGCCAGCTACAGCTACTTGGTGGGTACCGGAGGCGTGGCGCCTTACTTAACGTCGCTGGACAGCCACCACCAGCAGGGCGATGAGCGCGAGGAAAGCCGCTCCTGCCACCCCGAAGGCCACGGTGGGCCATAACGGCCAGCCATCGCTTGCCGCAAGACCCCCCGGAGGGGTGGTCGCCGAGGGGCCAGACGAGGTGCTGGTCGACGGGGGACCCGTGTCAGTGGAAGACGTGGACGAAGAGGCACCGCTGGTGGTCGTGGTTTGAAGCCCGCCGGTGGCCAACAACTCCGCGAACGGGGCGAACGTCGGGGCTGGTCGCGCTCCTAGGCTGACCTCCGAGATGTAGACCTTATCGCTCTTGGTGCCGGGATACGTATCGAGGATCTCGACCTGCACCCAGTCCGCTCTGCCTTGCAGAGGGAAGCGCTGCACGGTGGGCTCGTCGAGCAGGGTGAAAGTGGCGGCGTGGCCGTCGGAGAGGGTGACTTTGACCGTCTTCGGTCTCCCGTTCTCGTAGAAGGAGGAGAGCGTTCGATTGAGGCCGGTCAAGATACGGAACTCACCGATGTCCTTGTTCCCGGTAATGGCTAAGCGCAGGCGAGATTCGCCTGGTCCGGACGTCGGACTCCAGGCACTGTACGCCGAGCCGTCCACTGCCGCCCAAGGCATGCTCGTGTCGCCACCCGTCTCCACATACGAGCCGGGAATCGGTGTCAACACCGCGCCGAAAACGGGGGGCAGGGACATGCTGCCCGGGTCGTTCGGGAAGGGCCCAGTGAAGGCCAGCACGATGTCGTCGACCTGAGTAGGTTCTAAGTCGCGGAAATCCCAAACGAAAGTACGCGGGTCCGGGTTCACGTAAGTCTCGGGCTTGGTGGTCCACGGCCAACCTTGTTGGACCAGAGGGTGGTCCGACTTGATGTCAAGCCCCCAGGCGTCGCATTCGTCGGCCAAGGTGAAGCGCACTAGAGCGCGTCCGATGGTCCCCGCCCAACTCGCGCCGGTGTGCAACCAGTAGTCATAGCGGCCAGCCAGGAACGACACCCCTTCGAGTCTCATCTCGGGTGGTACTAGCTCCGGGAAACGGTCGCCCGAAGACCAGGTGGGCTCTGCCAGGTAGCTCACGGTTATCATCGTCTCTCCGCTGGGGAAGGTGGCCTCGTGCAAGAAGTATCCACGTTCTTCCCCCTGGTAGTGGCCCTTGCCTAGCCGTACGGAAAGTGGCTTCCCGTCCTGCCAAGCCTGGAAAGCCAAGGGAGGTGTCCCGTTGTCTTCGGGTCCGAGTAACCGATAGGGAAAACCCAGCAGGAGCTTCTGTGGGCTGCCCGAATTGACGAATTTGAAGTCCACTCGGAACTCCGCGTAACGGCGAAACAAGACCGCCTGCACGGTCTCCGCTTCCATGCGGATAGCAGTGCTTTCCAGCGGGTAGAGGTCGCCGCCGATGCCTCCCACCGAGGTGTCATCAGCATGCGCCGGCACGGCCCCGAGTGAGTAAACGAGTGCGCACACGGCTATTGCCAGAACCACCCCGGCAACTCGCGCTCCAGGGCGAGATAGAAGTGGTCTGGACCCCTGAATCCGCGGTCCCTTCCCCCGCAGCCTCATTCCACCACCCCCCGTGGGCATCCGAAAAGAGGTCGACCCCAGTATACGCTCGCCCGTGGGGGCCAAGGAACGGGAGGGGTCGGGAGTCGACCTCTCGTGTTGGACCTGGACTCAGGTGGCCCGCGACTCCCCGCCTAGGCCCGCGACTCCCCGTCTAGGCCCGCGACTGCCCGCCTGCGGCGTTTATTTAGAAAGCAACCCTGTCTGCTCCACTGCACGCACCCGGATGGCGGCCTCGTTGACCACCGGGCAGTTGTACTCGCAGACCCCGCAGCCGATGCAGCGCTCCGGTACTACCCGGGGGAGCTTGATGCCGCCTCGGCTCAGTCCTCTTCCTTGGCCCTGCCCGCCCTGGCCTTGGCCACTTTGGCCTTGGCCACTTTGGCCCTGACCGCCCGTTTCAAAAACGATGGCCTTCTCGGGCACGGGGCACAACTCCTGGCACACGAGGCAGTCCCGCCCCTGCGACCAAGGAATGCACGTGTTGTGGTCGATGTAGGCACGGCCGATGACCTTGAGCCGCTTCTCGACCAAGCTCAGTTCCCTGATAGCCTGCGTAGGGCAGACTTTGCCGCACTCGTTGCAGCTCCAGTCGCAGTAGCCGCGGCGGTAGTCCATCTGGGGGGTGAAGAAGCCCTCCACACCGGCGGCGAAGATGGCGGGCTGAATGACGTTGGTGGGACAGACCTTCATGCACTGTGCGCAGCGGGCGCAGGTGGCCATGAAGTCCAACTCGCTGCGCGAGCCCGGAGGGCGGATGAGGAAGACATCGCGTTGGATGCGGCCCAAGCCAGTGAACAAGAAGAAGCCGCCGACAACAGCAAGGCCGCCCGCCTTGAGAAGTGCTCGCCGGCTGGGATCGTGCACATGCTGCTTGCGGGGACGGCGTCCCCAGCGGATGGCGCCCTGGGGGCAGACATCAGCGCACTCCAAGCTAGCCTCACAACGCGAGCAATCGGTCGACCTGCCTCCATCGCGTACGGCGTCCATGGGACAGACCGTTGTGCAGGCCTCACAGGACGTGCAAGCCTCCTGATCCACCACCCGGCCGAAAAGGGCCATCCGTCCTATCAGGCCGAGCAGCGCACCCAGTGGGCACAGATGCCGGCACCACAACCGCCGCTCGACCCAGGACACCGCCAAGACCGCGACGAACATGGCGAAGATGACGAGCTGGAGTTTGTAGGTAAGTCCGTTGGGGAAGACCAGGCGGCCGGTCAGGGCATCGGTGGCCGTGTCCACCGCTCCGCGCAAAGGCGGAGCCAAGTAGAGCACATCTCCGGCCAAGCGCAGGCCGCGGTCGACAGCCGGG
>Ga0073932_1004254_pt1 | contig 17416 bp, 18 predicted proteins | sample DewCreD2012metaG_FD_76967 | JGI IMG/M metagenome (GOLD analysis project Ga0073932, IMG submission 76967) | Hot spring sediment bacterial and archeal communities from British Columbia, Canada, to study Microbial Dark Matter (Phase II) - Dewar... ... | reverse complement strand
GGAGCGGATATCTCCGCGAGAGACGATGAGGCTCTGCGTTGGGCCGCAAGAAACGGCCATCTGAAAATTGTCCAATATTTAGTTGAGCAAGGAGCGAACATATTCGCAAGAGACAATGAGGCTTTTATTGCAGCTGCAGCTAACGGTTATCTCGCCGTCGTGAAGTATTTAGATGAAAAAGGGGCAAATATCTCCGCTCAAGAGGATGCGGCTCTTCGAGAAGCTGCAGCTAACGGTTCTCTCGACGTTGTGAAATATTTAGTCAAACGAGGAGCAAATGTGTCAGCGAGAGAGGATGAGGCTCTTCGTTTGGCGGCAGAAAATGGTCATCTCTACGTCGTGAAATATTTAGTCGAATCCGGGGCCAATATAGCTGCGAGAAACCATGAAGCTCTTCGAAGAGCTGAGGAGAGCGGAGATCTCGACATTGTCGAATATTTAGTTGAGATGGAAAAGAATCCGAGCGATCTCGATTAATAGTTTGTTTTCTCTAAGATATTCCTGTTTTCGAAGAACGATTATATCAGTGCTGATAGAATTTGAGTTCTATTCGCGTTGATAAAATTCCAAGTTCTATGCGGAGAAATAAATATCCAATCTATTCACGTTGATAGAAATTAGAGTCTTATTTCCACTGATAAATATCCAAAATCTATTCGCGTTGATAGAAATGAGAGTCGTATTTCCACTGATAAATATCTAAAATCTATTCGCGTTGATAAAATTCGGTGTTCTATTCGGAGAGATAATATCCAAGACATATTCAGTTGATAATATTTAAGACATATTCAGTTGATAGAAATGAGAGTTCTATTCGCGTTGATAAAATTCGGAGAAATAAATATCCAAAATCTATCAGTGGAAATAATATCCAAGATATATTCAGTTGATAGATTTTGGAATTCTATCAACACGAATAGACATCCGAAATATATCAGTGGAAATATATATCATCCAAGACATATTCAGGTGATAGATTTTGGAATTCTATCAACACGAATAGACATCCAAAATCTATCAGTGTTGATAAACATCCAAGACATATCAGTATTGATAAATATTAATATCCAAGACATATTCAGTTGATAGATTTTGGAATTTTATCAACACGAATAGACATCCGAAATCTATCAGTGTTGATAAATATCCAAAATCTATCAGTGTTGATAAACATCCAAGGCATATCAGTGTTGATAAATATCCAAGATCTATCAGTGTTGATAGACATCCAAGACATATCAGTGTTGATAAATATTAATATCCAAGACATGTCAAGTTGATAGATTTTGGAGTTCTATCAACACGAATAGACATCCGAAATATATCAGTGTTGATAGATATCCAAGGCATATCAGTGTTGATAGATATCCAAGGCATATCAGTGTTGATAAACATCCAAGACATATCAGTGTTGATAGATTTTGGAGTTCTATCAACACGAATAGACATCCGAAATATATCAGTGTTGATAGATATCCAAGGCATATCAGTGTTGATAGATATCCAAGGCATATCAGTGTTGATAGACATCCAAGACATATCATTGATAGAATTTGGAGTTCTATTCATGTTGATAATATCCAAGACATATCAAGTTGATATAATTTGGAATCGTATTCGGAGAAATAAGTATCCAAATTCTATTCGTGGAAATAATATCCAAATTCTATTCGTGGAAATAATATCCAAATTCTATTCGTGGAAATAAATATCCAAAATCTATCAGTGTTGATAGACATCCAAGGCATATCAGTGTTGATAGATATCCAAGGCATATCAGTGTTGATAAATATTAATATCCAAGACATATTCAGTTGATAGATTTTGGAATTCTATCAACATGAATAGACATCCGAAATATATCAGTGTTGATAAATATCCAAGACATATCAAGTTGATAGATTTTGGAATTCTATCAACACGAATAGACATCCGAAATATATCAGTGTTGATAAATATCCAAGACATATTCAGTTGATAGATTTTGGAATTCTATCAACACGAATAGACATCCGAAATATATCAGTGGAAATAAATATCCAAGGCATATCGGTGGAAATAAATATCCAAGACATATCAGCGGAATTAAATATCCAAGACATATCAGTGTTGATAAATATCCAAGATCTATCAGTGTTGATAGATTTTGGAATTCTATCAACACGAATAGACATCCGAAATCTATCAGTGGAAATATATATCATCCAAGACATATCAGTGTTGATAAATATCCAAGATCTATCAGTGTTGATAAATATCCAAGATCTATCAGTGTTGATAAATATCCAAGATCTATCAGTGTTGATAAATATCCAAGATCTATCAGTGTTGATAAATATCCAAGATCTATCAGTGTTGATGGACATCCAAGATCTATCAGTGTTGATAGACATCCAAGACATATCAACACTGATAGATTTTGGAATTTTATCAACACGAATAGACATCCGAATTCTATCAGTAGAAATAAATATCCAAGATCTATCAGTGTTGATGGACATCCAAGATCTATCAGTGTTGATAGACATCCAAGACATATCAGTGTTGATAAATATCCAAGACATATCAACTTGATAGATTTTGGAATTTTATCAACACGAATAGACATCCGAAATCTATCAGTAGAAATAAATATCCAAGATCTATCAGTGTTGATAAACATCCAAGATATATTAGTGTTAATAGACATACAAAATCTATCAGTGTTGATAGACATCCAAGATCTATCAGTGTTGATAAATATCCAAGATCTATCAGTGTTGATAGACATCCAAGATCTATCAGTGTTGATAAATATCCAAGATCTATCAGTGTTGATAGACATCCAAGACATATATATATCAGTGGAAATAAATATCCAAGACATATATATCAGTGGAAATAAATATCCAAGACATATATATCAGTGGAAATAAATATCCAAGACATATATATCAGTGGAAATGAATATCCAAGGTATATCAGGTTGATAAAAATTCGGAGTTCTATTCGGAGAAATAAATATCCAAAACATATTAAGTTTATAGATTTTGGATATTATCAACACGAATAGACATCCGAAATCTATCAGCGTTGATAGACATCCAAGATCTATCAGTGTTGATAAATATCCAAAATCTATCAGTGTTGATAAATATCCAAAATCTATCAGTGTTGATAAATATCCAAGTCTATCAGTGTTGATAAATATCCAAGTCTATCAGTGTTGATAAATATCCAAAACATATTAAGTTGATAGATTTTGGAATTCTATCAACACGAATAGACATCCGAAATCTATTAGTGGAAATAAATATCCAAGACATATATATCAGTGGAAATAAATATCCAAGACATATTCGGAGAAATAAATTAATATCTTAGATACATTAAAAGAGTGTTCTGCTTCTCATCCAAACTCCACTCTTTTTGATCCTTTCTTCTGATCTCCAAGAAGAACATCACTTCTTTTGCCTCCGAAAGAGGATGTTTCCGAGAGACCTTTTGGGAGAGAGTTTGGAGAAAATGGGTCTCGCCTCGACATCTCGAATTCCGAGGTAAACTCGTCACTGGATAAATCGATTCCTATCATTTTGGATAGTAGAAGATGCGAAGAGATTGAAACCGAGACGTCGTCGGATCTCTAACTTCATCGAGAGCGAATCCGAGAGTTCTCGATGAAATTATCTCTCAATCTTCTTATCTGCGAAAAATAGTAATAAAAGAATGTTCCGCTTTTCCCTCAACACTTCTCTATCTCTCGACTCTTCCTATCTCTGAGAAACAATGAAGCTCTTCGTTGGGCTGAAGCTAGCGGATATCCCGACGTTGGAAAATATTGAGTTGAGATGAGAGAGATCTCGATTAAACTATCTCTCCGATATAAGATATGAAGATTTGAAAATAAGTACTATTATCTCTGTATTTCTTCGATACATATAAAAAAAGAATGTCTCGCTTTTCTCCTTCACTCTCATCTTATCCTGAGACTCTTCCTTCCGAACTCCTTGCAGAAGTTCTTCTCAAGCTTCCTCCAAAAGATATTCTCTTTCTATGTTTCCAAATCAAAGACTTCAAAAGAGTATGTTCGCAAGATTCCTTTTGGGAGAGAGTCTGGTTAAAATGGGTCTCGCCTCGACTTCCCGAATTCCGAGATCGAACGATTCGGGAGACGATATCTGAGCTTGTCGAAAAGGCGAAAGGAAGAACACCAGAGGATCTTCTAATACAAGGATCGAAAGAAGGGATTCTGTTTTATGTGCTAGAGGCGATCGAACGAGGAGCGAATATTTCCGCTAACAATAATGAAGCTTACTGGATGGCTTTACACTATGGTCAATCTCATGTCGTCAATTACCTAATCTCGTTGGGAGTGGATCCTCGAGGTCTCTATCATTAAGTCATCTTTCTTCTTTCCTTTTCTCTCTCAGATATTAAAATCCGACTTCTTCGAAAACGAATTTTAATATCTGAGAGATCTATTAAAAGAATGTTGCGCTCTTCCCCGAAACTTTTCTCTTTTCCTGAGATCCTCTCTTCCGAACTCCAGGCAGAAATTCTTCTCGCTCTTCCTCCAAAAGAAATCCTTCGAATATGTTCCGAAGTCGAAGGTTTGAAAAGAGGATGTTCCCAATATAAATTTTGGGAAAGGGTCTGGTTAATATGGGTGTCGTCTCGACTTCCGAATTGGAGTAGTGAAGAGATTAAGAATGAAATATCTCGAAGAGTCGAGGAGGCAAGAAGATTGACACCAGTGGACCTTCTCATACAAGGATCTCTTGAAGGGATCTTGTTTTATGTGATCGAGGCCCACGAACAAGGAGTGAATGTTTCTTTCTTGGATGATTGGGCTCTTCGTCGGGCAGCGGCTAATGGTCATTTCGAAATCGTCCGATATTTAGTCGAAGTAGGAGGTGCAAATATCTCTGCGTTGGAGGATGAAGCTTTTCGTTTGGCAGCAAGAAATGGTCATCTCGACGTCGTTCGATATTTAGTCGAAAGAGGAGCGAATATCTTTGCGAGAGAGAATGAGGCTCTTCGTCGAGCTGCAGCTAATGGTCATCTTGACGTCGTGAAATATTTAGTCGAATCGGGAGCGGATATCTCCGCGAGAGACAATGAGGCTCTTCGAGAAGCTGAAGCTAACGGGCATTTAGATATTGTGAAATATCTACTTTCGAAGGGAGCCGATCGGAGAGTTCTTGGTTATTATTAAATCATCTTTCTTCTCTCAGATATTTCCGTTTCCGAAGAAAACGAATTTTAATATCTGAGAGATCTATTAAAAGAATGTTGCGCTCTTACTCGAAACTTTTCTCTTATACCTCGACTCTTCCTTCTTTCTGAACTTCTCGAAGAAGTTCTTCTCAAGCTTCCTCCGAGAGATATCCTTTCGATATGTTCCGAAATTGAAGAATTTTTCAGAGTATGTTCGAAAGATTCCTTTTGGGAGAAAGTCTGGAGAAAATGGGTCTCTCCTCGACTTCTCGAATTCCGAGGTCGAAAGATTCCGGAGATTCTATATGGGCTCGTCGAAGAGGCGAAAAGATTGACACCAGAAAACCTCCTAAGGGAAGGATCGAAGAGAGGAATCTTATTTTATGTTATCGAGGCACTGGAACGGTGAGCAAATGTTTCAATGAGGGAGAATCTTGCTCTTCGGCAAGCTGCAAGAAACGGTCATTTCGAAATCGGTATATTTAGTCGAACGAGGGGCGAATATCTCTGCGGAGGATGATGAGGCTCTTCGGGAGGCAGCAAGAAATGGTTCTTTCGAAATCGGTATATTTAGTCGAACATGGGGCGAATATCTCTGCGGAGGATGATTATGCTCTTCGGGAGGCAGCAAGCAACGGTCATTTCGAAATCGGTATATTTAGTCGAATCGGGGGCGGACGTATCTGCAAGAGAGAATGAGGCTCTTCGGCTGGCTTTCCACTATGGTCATTTCGATATTGTCAAATATCTAATTTCGATGGGAGCGGATCCGAGAGTTCTCGGTTATTAAATCATCTTTCTTCTCTCCTTTTCTCTCGAAGATATTCGAATTCTCGAAGAAGACGGAGTTTTAATATCTTCGAGATCTATAAAAAGAATGTTGCGTTATTCCCCGAAACTTTCCTCTTTTCCTGAGATCCTCCCTTCCGATCTCCTTGCAGAAACTCTTCTCAATCTTCCTCCGAAAGAAATCCTTCGAATATGTTCCGAAGTCAAAGGTTTTGACAGAGGATGTTCCCAAGATACCTTTTGGAAAAGAGTCTGGTTAAAATGGGTTTCTCCTCGACTTCCGAATTGGAGTAATGAAGAGATTAAGAATGAAATATCTCGAAGAGTCGAGGAGTCAAAGAGATTGACACCAGTGGACCTCCTAAAACAAGGATCGCAGAATGGGATCTTGTTTTATGTAATCGAGGCCCTCGAACGAGGAGCGGATATTTCTTTCTGGGATAATTGGGCTCTTCGGGAAGCCGCGGCTAATGGTCATCTCAATATTGTCCAATATTTAGTCGCATTCGGGGCGGATGTGTCTGCGGAAAAGGATGATGCTCTTCGCCGAGCGGCAGCAAGAGGTCACCTCGACGTTGTGAAATATTTAGTCGAATTGGGAGCAAATGTCTCGGCGAGAAACAACGAGGCTCTTCGTTTGGCTGCAGAAAACGGTCACCTCGACGTCGTGAAATATTTAGTCGAATCGGGAGCGGATGTGTTCGCGATAGAGGAGGAGGTTCTTTTGGGTGCTGCATTTCACGGTCATCTCGATGTCATCGAATATCTAGTCGAATCGGGAGCAAATCTTTCTGCAATAAAGGATGATGCTCTTCGTTGGGCTGCAGCATATGGTTATCTCGACGTTGTGGAATATTTAGTCGAAAAGGGAGCGAATGTGTCGGCGGATGATAATTTAGCTCTTCGTTATGCTGCAGCTAATGGTCACCTCGACGTCGTGAAATATTTAGTCGAAAATGGAGCCGATGTCTCGGCGGAAGACAACGAGGCTCTTCGAGCGGCTGCAGAAAGAGGTCATTTCGAGATTGTAAAATATTTAGTCGAATCGGGAGCAAATGTCTCGGCGAGAAACAACGAGGCTCTTCGGAGAGCTGCAGCTAACGGTCATCTCAATATTGTCCAATATTTAGGAAAAGAAGGAGCGGATATCTCTGCGAACGAGAATGAGGCTCTTCTTCTCGCTTCGGTTTATGGTCATCTCGACGTTGTCGAATACTTAGTCGAATCGGGGGCGGACGTATCTGCGCTAGAGAATGAGGCTCTTCGTTTCGCGGCAGCTAACGGTCATCTCGACATCGTTTCATATTTAGTCGAAAATGGGGCGGACGTATCTGCAAGAGAGAATGAGGCTCTTCGTTTGGCTGCTCTTAACGGTCATCTCGACATCGTTTCATATTTAGTCGAAAATGGGGCGGACGTATCTGCAAGAGAGAATGAGGCTCTTCGTTGGGCTGCAGAAAGAGGTTATCTCGATGTCGTTAAATATTTAGTCGAATCCGGAGCGGACGTATCTGCGAATGACGATGAAGCTCTTCGAAAGGCTGCAAGAAATGGTCATCTCGACGTTGTTAAATACTTAGTCGATAAGGGAGCGGATATCTCCGCGAGAGATGACGAGGCTCTTCGTCGAGCTGCAGCTAATGGTTATCTCCACGTTGTGAAATATTTAGTCGAAAAGGGAGCGAATGTTTCCGCCAACAATAATGAAGCTTACTGGATGGCTTCACACTATGGTCACTCTCATGTCGTCAATTACCTAATTTCGTTGGGAGTAGATCCTCGAGGTCTCTATCATTAAGTCATCTTTCTTCTCTCAGATATTTCCGTTTCCGAAGAAAATCGGATTAATTTTTTAGAGATATATTAAAAGTATGTACCGCTTTTCCTCTAAACTTTTCTCTTATCCCGAGACTCTTCCTTCCGATCTTCTCATAGAAATTCTTCTCAAGCTTCCTCCAAAAGATATTCTCTTTCTATGTTCCCGAATCAAAGACTTCGAAAGAGTTTGTTCGAAAGATACCTTTTGGGAGAGAGTCTGGTTAAAATGGGTCGCTCTTCCACTTCCCGAATTCCGAGATCGACCCATTCGGGAGATTCTATATGGGCTCGTCGAGGAGGCAAAAATATTGACACCAGAGAAACTTCTTGAAGAAGGATCGAAGAGAGGAATCTTGTTTTATGTTATCGAAGCGCTCGAACGAGGAGCAGATATTTCCGCTAAAAATAATGAAGCTCTTTGGAGTGCTGCAGCGAGAGGTTATCTCGCCGTTGTAAAATATTTAGTCGAACATGGGGCGAACGTCTCCGCAAACGAGGATATGGCTCTTCGAAGTGCTGCATATTTTGGTCATTTCGACGTCGTCAAATATTTAGTCGAAAAGGGAGCGAATATCTCCGCAAGAGAAGATGAAGCTCTTCGGAATGCTGCATTTTTCGGTTATTTCGATATCGTCAAATATTTAGTCGAAAAGGGAGCAAATATCTCCGCAAGAGACAATGAGGCTCTTCGAGAAGCCTCATATTTTGGTCATTTCGACATCGTCAAATATTTGACCGAACGAGGAGAAGGCTCTTCGTTCCGCGGTAGCTAACGTTACCTGAGAGATTGTCGAGTATATAGTCGAACGAGGAGCGAAGATATTTGGAAGAGGAGAAGGCTCTTCGAGAGGCCGCAGCTGGAGGTTATCTCGACATTGGAAATATTTAGTCGAACGAGGAGCAAATATTTTTGCGAGAGTGGGCGAGGCTCTTCGTCGAGCTGCAGAAAACCGTCATTTCAATATTTTCCGATATTTAGTCGGATTGATGCCAATATCTCTGTCCGAGAAAAGAAGGCTCTTCCAGAGATTGCAACAGAGATTACCTTGAGATCTCCGATATTTAATTTCATCCAACATCGAATCGCGTCCGGGAGCCGATTCTTGAGTTCTCGATAAATAATCTTTCTTCTCTAAATAGAAGAATTTGAAAGTTAAGAATCCTCTCTTCTTCTATTTAGAGAAGTGAAAATAAGCAAATGTTATTTGTCCGATCCAATTCCTTCTCTTATCTTTCGATTCTTCCTTCCGAACTCCGAGAGGAACTTCTTCTTCTTTTGCCTCCAAAAGAGATCGTCTCGAAAGATTCCGACCTCGAAGATTTCGAAAGAATATGGAACCGAGAGACCTTTTGGGAAAAAGTCTGGAAAAAATGGGTCTCCCCTCGCCTTCCAAATTCCTCGACATTTCCGATTCGGGAGGTATTATATCGAAGAGTCGCAGAAGCGAAAGGATTGACACCAGAACAGCTCCTCATCGAAGGATCTATGCATGGGATCTTGTTTTATGTCAGTGAGGCTCTCGAACGGGGAGCGAATGTACATTTTGGAGAAGATTACGCCCTTTATCTAGCTGCAGTGGGAGGTTTTCGAGACATTGTCTTCTATTTAGTCGAATCGGGAGCGAAGATATCGGCGGCAGATAATGCAGCTCTTCGTTGGTCTGCATACTACGGTCATTTTGAGATTGTGAAATATTTAGTCGAGAAGGGAGCTTCGATATCGTCTCTCGATAATGCGGCTCTTCGTTGGGCTGCAGCTAACGGTCATCTCTCGACGGCGGTATATTTAGTCGAAAATGGGGCGAATGTCTCCGCAAGAGACAACGAGGCTCTTCGAGATGCTGCAGCTAAGGGTTATCTCGATATTGTAAAATGTCTAGTCAAATCCGGAGCAAATGTCTCTGCGAGAAACAACGAGGCTCTTCGAAAGGCTGCAGCTAACGGTCATCGAGACGTCGTGAAATATCTAATCGCCTCGGGAGCGAATCCGAGTGTTCTCTAATATCTTCGAGAAATATGAAAAGTAGAGAAGAATGTCTCAACTTTTCTCTTATCTCTCGATTCTTCCTTTCGAGCTCCGAGAGAAACTTCTCCTTCTTCTACCTCCGAAAGAGATAATCTCGAAAGTTTCCCAAATCGAAGACTTCGAAAAAGTTGGACATCGAGAAACCTTTTGGGAAAGAGTCTGGAGAAAATGGTTCTCTCCTCAACTCCCAAATTCTCTCACTGTCCCACTTTCGAAGACGATTTTCTCGAAAGTCGAAAAGGCGCAAAGATTAACACCAGAACAACTTCTAAAGAAAGGATTATCGAAAGGAATCTTGTTTTATGTATGTGAGGCCCTCGAACAGAAATCGTACAATTCGATTGAAAAAGACAAAGCTCTTTTTCTGGCTGCAAAAAATGGTCATCTCTCGACAGTGGTATATTTAGTCGAATCGGGGGCTTCGATATCGACAAGAGAGAGTAAGGCTCTTCGAGAGGCCGTTTACTATGGTCATCTGGAAATTGTAAAATATTTAGTCGAATCGGGGGCAAAAATATCTGCAAGAAAAGATAAGGCTCTTCATCTGGCTGTCGAGAGAGGTTATTTGGAAATTGTAAAATTTTTAGTCGAATCGGGGGCAAAAATATCTGCAAGAAAAGATAAGGCTCTTCGAGATGCTGCTTACTATGGTTATTTGAACATTGTCAAATATTTAGTCGAACGAGGAGCGAATATCTCTGCCCGAAACAATGAGGCTCTTCGTTGGGCTGCAGAAAAAGGTTATTTCGAGATTGTTCGATATCTAATCGAGTCGGGAGCCGATCCAAGAGCTCTCGATGAAATTATTCCTCCGACATAAGATATTAAGATGTAAATTAGAAAAAACCTATTTCTTAATATCTTATGTTATCTTTCGATTCTTCCTTCTTTACCTCCGAAAGAGATCGTCTCCAAAGTTTCCGAAGTCGAAGGTTTCGAAAGAATGAGGAACCGAGAGACCTTTTGGGAGAAAGTCTGGAGAAAATGGTTCTCTCCTCAACTTCCGAATTCTCTCGATTCCTCAATTTCGAATACCATATTTTCGAAAGTCGAAGAGGCTCAAAGATTGACACCGGAACAACTTCTAAAGAAAGGATTCTCGAGAGATCTTATTTTATGTTGGAAAGGCGCTGGAAAGGGAATCGATGAGTTCAATTGAAAAAGATAAAGCTCTTATTTTGGCTGTAAAAAAGCGGTTCCCTGGAAATTGTTCGGTATTTAGTGAAATCCGGGCGAACATATCTGCATGAGGAGATTACGCTCTTTGTCTGGCTGCAGCTGACGATTCTTTCGAGATTGGAAAATATTTAATTTCGTCGGAAGCGAATCCGAGTGTTCTCTATTATTAAGTCATCTTTTCTCCTTTTCTCTCGAAGATATTAAAGTTCCAAAGAAGACGATTTAATATCTTAGATACATATAAATAAAAGCATGTCTCGCTTTCCCCCTCAACTTTCGTCTTATCTTTCGATTGCTTCTTACGATATCCGAGAGGAAATTCTTCTCGCTCTTCCTCCGAAAGAAATCTTTCGGATATGTTCCCAAATCGAAGAATTCGAAATAGTGTGCTCGCGAGAAACCTTTTGGAAAAGAGTCTGGTTAAAATGGGTCTCTCCTCAACTCCCAGATGTTCGAGATTCCTCAATTCAGGAGATAATATATCGAAGAGTCAAAGAAGCGGAAAGATTAACAACGTATTACCTCCTAAATAAAGGAGCTTTAGAAGGGATCTTGTTTTATGTGATCGAGGCGCTCGAACGAGGAGCGGATGTACATTTTGGAAAAGATAGTGCCCTTCGTCATGCGGCATTTGCCGGTCATTTGCATATTGTAAAATATTTAGTTGAAAAGGGAGCAAATATCTCTGCATTAGATGACGAGGCTCTCCGAGAAGCTGCGTCAAGAGGCCATCTCGACATCGTCAAATATTTAGTCGAACATGGAGCGAATATCTCTGCAAGACAGAATAAGGCTCTTCGTTGGGCTGCACGAGGCGGTCATCTCGATGTTGTCCGATATTTAGTCGAACATGGAGCTAACATTTTCGATAAAAATAATGCAGCTCTCCGGAGAGCTGCAGAAAGAGGTCATTTCCACGTCGTCGACTATCTAATTTCGTTAGGAGCCGATCCGCGAATTCTCGATGAAATTATCCCTCTGACAACAGATATTATGATATAAATTATGAAGGACTATTTCTTAATTAATATCTTATGTTATCTTTAACTTTAATCGAATGTTATCCGTTCGATCCAATCTCTTCTCTTATCTTTCGACTCTTCCTTCTGAACTCCAAGAGGAACTTCTCCTTCTTTTGCCTCCGAAAGAAATCAGCTCGAAAGTTTCCGATCTCGAAGCCTTCAAAAGAGTTCGGAACCAAGAAACCTTTTGGGAGAGAGTCTGGAGAAAATGGGTCTCTCCTCGCCTTCCAAATTCCTCGACATTTCCGATTCGGGAGGTATTATATCGAAGAGTCGCAGAGGCGAAAGAATTGACACCGGAACAGCTTCTTCTTGAAGGATCTCGGAAAGGAATTTTGTTTTATATCGTCGAGGCCCTCGAACGAGGAGCAAACGTTTCTTATGGAGAGGATCTAGCCCTTCGAAATGCAGCAGCTAATGGTTATTTGGAGATCGTTCGATATCTCGTCGAATCGGGGGCGAATATTTCGGCGAGAGAGGATGAGGCACTTCGAAAAGCCGCCAAAAATGGTTATCTCGAGACGGTGATATATTTAGTCGAACGAGGCGCAAAGATTTCAGCGAAAGAGGAGAAAGCCCTCCAAGAGGCTGTTTACTATGGTCATTTCGAGATCGTTCGCTATCTCGTCGAATCGGGAGCAAATATATCTGCGGTCGAGGATGAAGCGCTTACTGATGCTGCAGCCAACGGTCATCTCGACATCGTCAAATATTTAGTTGAACGAGGAGCGAATGTGTCTGCTTCAGACGATTTCGCTCTTATTTTGGCTTCACTCGAAGGTCATTTCGAGATCGTCCGATATTTAGTTGAAAAGGGAGCGAATATCTCAGCTCAAGAAGATGAAGCTCTCCGGATGGCTGCATCAGAAGGGCACCTTGACATCGTGAAATATCTCGCAGAACGCGGAGCGAATATCTCTGCGGTAGAGAATGAAGCTCTTTTGGCTGCAGTATCGAAAGGTTCCCTTGACATCGTGAAATATCTCGCAGAACGGGGAGCGAATATCTCTGCGGTAGAGAATGAAGCTCTTTTGACTGCAGCATCGAAAGGTTTCCTTGACATTGTTCGATATTTAGTCGAATCGGGGGCAAATGTGTCAGCAAATGAGAATGTAGCTCTTCGTGTCGCGGCAAGAAATGGTCACCTCTCGACGGTAGTATATTTAGTCGAATCAGGGGCAAATGTGTCCGCAAGAGAGGATGAAGCTCTTCGTTTAGCTGTCCAATATGGTTTCTCTGACGTCGCCCGATATCTATTGTCTAAACGGGCGAATCCGAGTGTTCTCGATTAAATAGTCTTTCTTCTCTTCTTATCTTAGATTAAATTAATGTGAATAAAAAGAATGTTCTTCTTCTCTCAACTTTCATCTTATCTTTCGATCTCGAAAAGGAATTTTGTTATATCATCGAGGCCCTCGAACGGGATCTAACATTTCTTATGGAGAGGATCTGGCCCTTCGAAATGCAGGAACTAATGGTTATTTGAAGAATAAATATCTCTGCGAGAGAAGGCGATGCTCTCCGAGAGGCTTCAACACAACGGTAATCTCGACGTCGGTATATTTAGTCGAATCCGGGGGTAATGTGTCTGCCAGAAACGGTTACCTTGACATTGTCTTCTATTTAATCAAGTCGGGCCGATCCTCACGCTCTCGGTTAACACAATATTCCCATTCCCAAATCTAAGATATTAAGATTTGATTAGAAATGACGAATTCTTCTTCTTAATATCTTAGATTAAAATTTGAAGCATGTTCCGCCTCTCATCTCAACTCTCTTATCTTTCGATTCTCCCTCCGAAAGAGATCCTCTCGAAAGTTTCCGATCTCGAAGACTTCGAAAGAATTGGACAAAGAGAAACCTTTTGGAAGAAAGTCTGGAGAAAATGGGTCTCTCCTCGACTCCCGAATTCCTCGAATTCTCCGATTTGGGAGACAATTTCTTTGATGTGTAAAAAAGCAGAAGAATTGACACCGGAGAAACTCCTCGAAGAAGGATCTTCGAGGGGGGATCTTATTTTATGTAAGCGAGGCCCGAGGGAGAGGAGCAAACATATCTGCGAACGAGGATCTAGCCCTTCGAAATGCAGCAGCTAATGGTTATTTGGAGATCGTTCGATATCTCGTCGAATCGGGGGCGAATATTTCGGCGAAAGAGGAGAAGGCACTTCGAAAAGCCGCCAAAAATGGTTATCTCGAGACGGTGATATATTTAGTCGAACGAGGAGCAAATATCTCCGCGAGAGAGGAGAAAGCTCTTCGTTGGGCCGCATATATCGGTTATTTCGACATTGTCAAATATTTAGTCGAAAAGGGAGCAAATGTGTCCGCGAGAGAGGATGAAGCTCTTCGTTTGGCTGCATCCAAAGGACATGTCGAAATTGTCTCATATTTAGTCGAACGAGGAGCGAATATCTCGGCGAGAGAAGATGAGGCTCTTCGGAATGCTGCATTTTTCGGTCATTTCGACGTTGTCAAATATTTAGTCGAAAAGGGAGCGAAGATTTCAGCGAGAAAGGATGCAGCTCTTGGGAATGCTACATGTATGGGCCATTTTGAAATTGTCCGATATTTAGTCGAATCCGGGGCGAATGTATCTGCGAGGGATAAAGCTCTTTGTTCGGCTGCGGTTAAAGGTTCTCTCGACATCGTTCGATATTTAGTCGAATCCGGGGTGAATGTGTCCGCGAGAGATAAAGCTCTTCTTCGGGCTGTATACATGGGTTATCTCGACGTCGTCAAATATTTGGTCGAATCCGGGGAGAATATCTCTGTTAACATAGATTATGCTCTTTGTTGTGCTGCATCGAACGGTCGCTTTGACATCGTCCGTTATTTAGTCGAAAAGGGGGCCAACATCTCTGCTTACGAGAATGAGGCTCTTAGTCATGCTGCAATATATGGTCACTTCGACATTGTCAAATATTTAGTCGAACGAGGAGCGAATATCTCCGCGAGAGAGGAGAAGGCTCTGCGTTGGGCAGCAAGATATGGTCATATCGAAATAGTCCGATATTTAGTCGAATCGGGAGCGAATGTATCTGCAAGAAATAATGAAGCTCTTCGGATAGCCTCATTTTACGGTCATCGAAATATCGTCGACTATCTAATCTCGAAGGGAGCGGATCCTCGAGTTCTCGATTAAATCATCTCTTCTCTTCTCTAAGATATGAAGATATTGGAAGATATTGAAGATTTGATATTGCTTCTTCTTCTTCTTCATATCTTACATTAAATTAATGTGAATAAAAGGAATGTTCTCCTCATCTCAACTCTCTTATCTTTCGATTCTTCCTTCTGATCTCCAAGAGGAACTTCTCCTTCTTTTGCCTCCCAAAGAGATCCTCTCGAAAGTTTCCAAAATCGAAGACTTCAAAAGACTTCGGAACCAAGAGATCTTTTGGAAGAAAGTCTGGAGAAAATGGGTTTCTTCTCGACTTCCGGATTCCTCGAAATCTCCGATTTGGGAGATAATTTCTTGGAGAGTAAAAGAGGCGAAAGAATTGACACCAGAGGAACTCCTTCGAGAAGGATCTCGAAAGGGAATCTTATTTTATGTCTTAGAGGCCCTTTGTTATGCAGCAGAACAAGGAGCAAATATCTCCGCGAATGAGGAGAAAGCTCTTCGCACCGCGGCAGCAAAAGGATACCTCGACATTGTCTCATATTTAGTCGAAAGAGGAGCAAATATCTCGGCGAGAGAAGATGAAGCTCTTCGCACCGCGGCAGCAAAAGGATACCTCGACATTGTCTCATATTTAGTCGAAAGAGGAGCAAATATCTCCGCGAGAGAAGATGAATCTCTTCGTCGAGCGGCAGCGAGTGGTTCTCTCTCGACGGTGGTATATTTAGTCGAACGAGGAGCAAATATCTCGGCGAGAGAGGATGAAGCTCTTCGTCGAGCGGCAGCGAGTGGTTCTCTCTCGACGGTGGTATATTTAGTCGAAAGAGGAGCAAATATCTCGGCGAGAGAAGATGAGGCTCTTTGTACCGCGGCAGCAAAAGGACACCTCGACATTGTCTCATATTTAGTCGAAAGAGGAGCAAATATCTCAGCGAGAGAGGATGAAGCTCTTAGTCGAGCGGCAGCGAGTGGTTCTCTCGAGACGGTGATATATTTAGTCGAAAGAGGAGCAAATATCTCAGCGAGAGAGGATGAAGCTCTTTATACCGCAGCAGCAAAAGGACACCTCGACATTGTCTCATATTTAGTTGAAAGAGGAGCAAATATCTCGGCGAGAGCGGATAGGGCTCTTTTTATCGCGGCATTTAACGGTCATCTCGAGACGATGGTATATCTCATCGAAAAAGGGGCAAATGTGTCTGCAATGGAGGATATTGCTCTTTTGAGTGCTGCGGCTAAAGGTTCCCTCGAGACGGTGATATATTTAGTCGAACACGGAGCAAATGTGTCAGTGAGAGACAATTTGGCTCTATGGACTGCTTTATACTACGGTCATTTTGAAATTGTCCAATATTTAATCGAATCCGGGGCTTCCATCTCTCTTCTCGATAGATTAATGATCTTCGTAAATTCTCGAATCCGAGGGAATATGATTAGACTTTTTACAATAGTTTATCTTGTGATTGGACTTTTTCCAATATTTAATCGAATCTGGAGATAATATTTCTGCTTTCGAGAATGAAAACTCCTTGTTTAACTACAACAGAAAGTCATTTCAACAGCATTGAGTTGCAAATTAACACATCCGCAACTCAATGCTTAATCGTCAAGATTTAACTGTTGATATTGGTCCCTGACGAACACTTATTAAAATCTCATCTCTTCCCCTCGATATGCTGTATATGTTAAGTATTCCTCGTAACTCTAGACTAACAATTAATCTTAGTAATAACTTAACTGCTAGAAAGAAAACAACTCTTAGCGATTAAAGATTCCATATCCACCGATTGACTTCGGATGTTCCACTTTCAAGAGTTAATTCTTCCAGTCAACTGAAAATGGAAAGTCACTTGAGGTTTTCCCTCTTCCGATGTATTAATCTAAACCGTCCATCGACATAAATAGTTCAACAGTTAATTCTCAATCGCCTTTCTACTGAGAAAAAAATCAGAGAATATCTATCATTACTGATATGGCTCTCATTTCTATTTCTCCGAATAGATTTGAGATATTTATTTCTCCGAATATATTTCGGATGTCTATTCGTGTCGATAGAATCCTCATTTCTATCAACTTGATAGATTTCAGATATTTATTCCTGTTGATACGACTCTATTCTATTCATGCGAATATGTCTTGGATATTTATCAACATTGATACGTTTCGGATGTCTATTCGTGTTGATATATCTTGAATATTTATCAACATTGATACGTTTCGGATGTCTATTCGTGTTGATATATCTTGAATATTTATCAACATT
>Ga0073932_1004251_pt1 | contig 17420 bp, 10 predicted proteins | sample DewCreD2012metaG_FD_76967 | JGI IMG/M metagenome (GOLD analysis project Ga0073932, IMG submission 76967) | Hot spring sediment bacterial and archeal communities from British Columbia, Canada, to study Microbial Dark Matter (Phase II) - Dewar... ... | reverse complement strand
GCCAAAGAACCACGAAAAGCGCCCGAGGCTGCGGAAGTAGGTGGTGTTGTCCTGCACGCCGATGGCGAAATTGGTCCGCCACAGATTGATCATCTGGCGGGTGGTTTCGCCGAAGAAGAGGGCCGGGGTGTTGTCGCTGAGGCGCACACCGCCGGTGGCGCGGAGGTTGAACTGGTTGCTGGTGGTGGAAGTGAAATCCGCGTCGGTGGAATCGGCCCAGACGAAGGCGCCGGTGTGGTTGGCCTTGGCGCGTCGGCCGGCGGCGAAGGCATAGTTGGTGGCGGTGTTGTCGCGGCCACCGGGAATGGTGGCATAAATGCCCCGGGCAATATTGGCGTAACCGCCGCTCACCAGGCTGTAGTTTGCCAGCGCTTCGTTAAGTCCTCCCCCGCCCACCACGCTGCCCTGGCCCGAAGCTTGGTTGGAGTCTCCTCCCAAGACGCTGGCGTTGGTGCCGTCGGCCGTGTTATTGCGGCCACCGCCGACCATGCTCCATATTCCACTGGCCGTGTTGCCCAATCCTCCGACCACGACGGAAGCCGGGCCAGAGGCGAGGTTGCCACTAACCGAACCGCCGTCCACACCGCCGCCGCCCGCGAAAGCTCCGTCGCCCGTGGCTTTGACTTGCCAGCCGCCAACAACCGTTGCGAAGGCGTTGCTGGCGATATTCTGCCTTCCTCCGCCAACGGTCGAGTAGATTGCTGGAGCAGCGTTGCTGAAGCCACCGCTGATCGTGCTGTAGTTGCCGTTGGCCATGTTGTTTTGACCGCCCGCCACGGTGGCGGTGTTTCCGCTTGCCGTGTTTTGATAACCTCCACCGACCGTGCTGTAGATGCCGCTGGCGATATTCTCCTGCCCGCCCCCCGCAACAGAAACGTTTCCCAAGGCGCGGTTTCCCAGGCCACCCGCCACCACGGACTCGAAACCTCCAGCGCGATTGTTCCTGCCGCCCCCTATGTAGGAGTAACTGTTGGTGGATAAATTGTCGTAGCCCGCACCAACGCCGGCATAGTCAGCCCGCGATTCGTTGCTAACTCCGCCGGCCACGGTGGCACCAAAACCGATTGCTTGATTAGCCATTCCTCCGCCAATGGTGGATCGGCTGCCGTCGGCCAGATTGCTCTCGCCCCCAGCCACCGTGGCAAAATTGTTGGTGGCAGTGTTGTCTGCGCCGCCGCCCACAGTTGCCCCGGAATTGGCTGCGGAATTTCTGGAGCCGCCGCTCACGGTCGAAAAAAAACCGCCAGCTTGGTTGCCGCGGCCGCCTCCGATCGTGCCGTATGCTCCGGACACGTAATTGGTGAAATTGACATCCCCGCCGCCTCCGATGGTTGGACCGGTGATGAACGGGTGCGCTGAATTGCCTGAAAACCCACCAATAATGGCTGGGACACCTCCCGAGCGAGGCTCAATCCGGAGCGCTCGCAGGTTGTTGGCGCGCACTTCCACCGGCTGGTTGTCCGTGGTGCCGATGAAGTTCACACCCGGCGTGGTGCCCGCGTTACCGGCCAAACTCCAGGCGTTCAGGTTCGTCAGCCCCGCGCCGTTGCCGGTGAAGGTGCCGGTGAACGTGCCAGCCAGGCTGATGCTCCCTTGGTTGTTGGTGAGGATTGCGGCTGGCAACTGGCTGAACGCAAGTGTGCCTGTCACGTTGGCGGCGGGAACGGCAACCGCTGTGTCGGCGGTCGCGGCGCTGGCGGCGCGGATCGCATAGGGCGCGCTGGTGACGCGCTGACGCGGGCTGAGGAAGGTGAACGCGCCGCCGCCGTTGGTGCGCACGCCCAGTTCCAGCCAGCGGTCCGCGCCGGGGAAGGTCAGCGCGGTCAGGTCGAACTGGACGGTGAAGAGGCCGTTGGTGACGCCGATGTTGGTGACGAGGTTGAAGGTGGTGGAGTAACCGCCGGTGGGCGCGTCGTAGTCCACGACCAGCAGGTCATACACGCCGTTGGCCGGGTTGGGGCCATCATTGAGGCGGCCCTGGTAGGTGAAGGCGGTGGGTTGCGCGGTGGCGGAAAAGCAGATTGCGCAAAGGAGCGAGCAGAAGCCCACGTCCGCCAAGCGACGGGTTTCGGCTTGTGAACTGCAGGCCTGGTTCGGATTTCGATGTTCGAGTTTCGGATGTTTCATGGGGTTTTGTCTGGTTGTGGTTGTCATGCTTGAGCCGGACCCTGGGCGGCTGGTTCGGAAGTAATCAAGCCAGTCGCCGGAAAAGATTCCTGCTGCCTGAGATACGTCACGGGCGCCGGACAGGCAAGAGGGAAAATCAACCCGACTAACCCTGTTCATCAGTTGTAACAAACGAACGCCCCGGAGCATCATGCAAGCCGTCGCCAGCGTCACCTGCCCGGATATTTCACACCCCGCACGAAATGTCGGCAGAGCGGAGCGCCGGTGACCGGCTTTGGATGATTTACCGCGATAAGCCGGTTACCAACCGGCGCTCCGGTCCCCGGAGTGTGAAAAATCCGGGCTGTCTCGCATGTGCGAAACGCCTGGCCACAGCCGCATTTCGCGCCCGGCAGAGCACCACGGCACGCCGTCCGCCTTCTGGCGCGCAACCCCCCGGCGGTCGGAACGCGGGAGGCGCCGGGGCGCGACGCTATTAGTTGGGTGTTTTTGCCCGGGAAAGCCCCAGCCGGTTGTGGTTTTTCCGCTTTACACCACCGGTGGGGGCCGCGATTTTGACCGCCACATGTATCTCAAAAACCTCACGATGCTCGGTTTCAAGTCCTTCGCGGACAAGACCGCGCTCAATTTCCTCCCCGGGGTCACGGCTATCGTCGGTCCCAACGGTTGCGGCAAGTCGAACGTCAGCGACGCCATCCGGTGGGTGCTGGGCGAGCAGTCGGCCAAGGCCCTGCGCGGCGGGGAAATGGCGGACGTGATTTTCAATGGCACCGACGGACGCAAACCCGTCGGCATGGCCGAGGTGTCGCTGACCATCGGCGACGTGGACGAGGAACATCTGCGCGCGGCGGGCGTCGAGGTGAACTACAACGAAGTCACCGTGACGCGACGCGTCTTCCGCGATGGCGGCAGCGAGTATTTCATCAACCGCACGCCGTGCCGGCTGAAGGACATTCAGCAGTTGTTCATGGGCACGGGCATGGGGCGGACGAGCTACAGCATCATGGCGCAGGGCAACATCACGCAGTTGCTCTCGAGCCGGCCCGAGGACCGGCGACTGGTCTTCGAGGAGGCGGCGGGCATCACCAGGTTCAAGGCGCAAAAACGCGAGGCGCTCCGCAAGCTCGAACACACCGAGCAAAATCTGCTCCGCGTCGAGGACCTCATCAAGGAGGTCAAACGGCAGAAAATTTCCCTCGAGCGCCAGGCCGGCAAGGCGCGCCGTCACCAGGCCATTTTCAACGAGTTGAAGCATCTCGAGACGCAGCTCGCGCGGCATGAATTCGACGCGCTGCAAACGGACATCAGGGCGCGCCAGGCCGCGGCCGAGGCATTGCGCCGCCAGATCGAGACGTTGCAGGGCGACGTGCTGCGGCGCGAGGATGAGATTGGCGAACTGCGGCAGCGGTTGTCCGAGCTCGAACACGAACTCGCCACCACGCGGCAGCGCGGGCTGGAATTGAAGGGCGAAGCGGACCGCCACGAGAGCCGCATCCAGTTCAATGAGGAACGGCTCCGGGAACTGGCCGCGCAAAATGAGAAGGCCCTCGGCGACATCGCCCACGCCGAGGAACGCAGCGCGCTGGCGCAGGCCGAACTCGATTCGCTCACGCAACGGCTGACCGCGTCTGAAACCGCGCTGGTCGGGCATCGTGTCCAGTTGGAGCAGAAGCAGGGGGCGTTGCGCGGCCTCGAGGAGCAGTTGCGCCAGCGACAGGAGGCGTTGCGCACGGCGCAGGCGGAGGCGTTTGCCGCCGGCCAGGAACTGGCCCGCGTCCGCAACGAAATCACCGCGCTCGATTTGCAAAAGCAGGGCAATCTCGTGCGCCTCGAAAAGCTGGCGGCGGAGAAGGTGCAGTTGGAGGAGGAACGCGCGCGGCTGGAAACGCGGTTGAATGAATTTTCGGCGAGCGTCGAAGCGGAGAAGCTCAGCGTGCTGAGCGCGCGCGGCGGCGTCGCGGAGCGGCAGGCGCGGCTGGGGCGGATTCAGGACGAACTCAGGACGGTGGCGCACGAGCAGGAGCAGAGTTTGCGCGAGCAGGCGGAAGCGCGTTCGCGGCTCGAGGTGCTCGAACAGTTGGAAGCCGGCCACGAGGGTTTCAGCGCCGGCGCGCTCGCGGCGCTGCGCCAGTCCGAACACGTGCGCGGCGCGCTCGCCGAACGGTTGCAGGTGCCCGATGGTTTCGTCACCGCCATCGAGGCCGCGCTGGGACAGCATTTACAACTGGTGCTGGCCGATTCGCCCGCGGCGGTCGAGGCCATCCTCGCCGACCTGAGCACGGGCCGCAAAGGCCGCGCGAGCATTGCGGCGCTGTCGCTGATCGGCGAGCAGGCCGAAGGCGACATTCCCGAATTCAATCCCCATTTGCAGGCGAGCAGCGAGCCGATTCCGGCGATGTGCGTGGTGGGCGGCGACGCGGCGGTGCGGCCCCTGCTGGCGCGGCTGCTGGGGGGCACGTTCATCGTGCCCACGCTTTCGTCGGCGACGGCGGCATGGCGCGCCGCAGGCGGGGCGCATCATTTTGTGACGTTGAACGGCGAGTTTCTTAGCGCGGCGGGTGTCTATACCGGCGGCGCGGCGGGCGAGGGCGGCCAGGTCCCGCAGTCCATTCTCGGGCGTAAAAACCAGATTGCCGCGCTGCGCGAAAAACTGGCCGACGCGCAGGAGCGCGTCGCGTCGGTCAGCCGCCGGCGGGGCGCGCTGCACAGCGAGCAGACCGAATTACAGGCCGCCATGCAGCAGGCGCAGGCCGAGTTGCGCCAGCAGGAGGTGGCCATTGCCACGCACGAGGGCGAGTTCAAGGCACTGGGCAATTCCCACCGCCTGCTTGGCCAGAAGATCGAAACCGTTGTCTTCGAGGTGCAAAGCCTCGCGGCGCAGGAGCGCGAGGGCATCGAGAAACGCACGGCGCTCGCGACCCGCATCGCCGAACGCGAAGCCCGGGAGCAGGCCGCCAGTGGGCGGGTGACAGAACTCACCGCCGCGCTCGAACAGTTGCGCGCCGAACGCGACGCCGCCACCGCCACGCTCACCGAGAGCAAGGTGGCGTTTGCCGCCGAGGAGCAGTTGCTTGGGTCGCTCCGGCAGCAGCGCGGCGCGGTCGAGCAGCGGTTGCGGGAACTGGCCCAGCTCATCGCGCAACGGCAGGGCGAGCTGGGGGCCTTCCTCACGCGCCGTCAGCAGGCCGAGGCGGACATTCAGGAATCGCGCGGAGAGATTGATCGGTTGGGCCACTTGCGCGCCCAGGTCAACGAGCAGGCCGCGCAACTGCAAGGCCAGTGCCAGACGCAGGAAACCGCCATCCTGGAGCGCGAGGAAACCCTTCGCCAGCAGCGGGCGGAATTGACGGCGCACGGCGAGCGGCGCGGCGTGCTGGACGTGGAGATCGCCCAGAAGCAGATGGCCGTGCAGAACCTGCGCGAGCGCATCCAGCAGAAATACAGCGTCCAGCTCGAGGATGTGCCGAGCGAACTCATCAAGATCACCTATGCCGACGAAGGCCAGCCGCGCGTGGAAATCGCCGGACCCGATGAGGTGGCCGCCGCCGGACTGGCGACGGACTGGGACGCGGTAGCCGCGCAGGTGGCGGCGCTGCAGAAACGCCTCGAGGAGATGGGGCCGGTCAACCTCGTCGCGATCGAGGAATACGAGGAGATCGAGCAGCGCTACACCTTCCTCAGCCAACAGCACGGGGACCTGGTTTCCGCCAAGACCGAACTCACCGACGTGTTGAGCCGCATCAACGTCCAGACCCGCGAAATGTTCGTCACCACCTTCAACCAGATCCGCGACAACTTCCGCGCGATGTTCGCCGAGGTGTTCGGCGGCGGGAAGGCCGACCTGATCCTGGTGGACGAAAACGACGTGCTGGAGAGCGGCATTGACATCGTGGCCCGTCCGCCCGGCAAGCAGTTGCAAAGCATCTCGTTGCTCTCCGGCGGCGAACAGACCATGACCGCCGTGGCGCTGTTGTTCTCGATTTATCAGGTTAAACCCAGTCCGTTCTGCGTGCTGGACGAACTCGACGCGCCGCTCGACGAGTCGAACATCAACCGCTTCGTGCGTGTGCTGCAAAGGTTCCTCGAACACTCGCAGTTCATCATCATTACGCACAACAAGCGCACCATCGGCATGGCCGACGTGCTTTACGGCGTGACCATGGAGGAGCAGGGCGTCAGCAAGATCGTGAGCGTCAAGTTCCACAAGAAGGACGCGCCCGAGACGCCCGCCGCCGTGCCGCTGGAAACACCCGTTCCGTCCCCCATCGAAGCCGAGGAAGACGCCGCCCGCCCCGCCGCCGAGACGGTGGACATCGTCATGGCCAGGTAAGGGCGGGAGGCAGGGGGACGAGGCAAAGCGGAAGGCGAAAAGGCGGCAAAGCGGAAGGAGCGCGGGCGGTGTTTCGCTCACGGAAAGCTTCCCCTGTCCCGGCAGGGTTGCAGGCGCGCGATGGCGGCCATCACTTCATCCGCCGCCTGCTGGTAGATTTCCTTCAGGCGTTCTTTCGAGCAGTGTTTCGCCTCGGCCCGCAGCGCGGCGAAGTCCATTGGTTCGCCGTATTTGACGGCGATGCGCACGGGTCGGGGAAAGGTGACGCCGCGGCCATACGCCTCAAAAGTTCCGAATACCCGCACCGGCACGACGGGCGCGGTGGATTTAATGATGGCCAGCCCAACGCCCGAGCGCGCCGGCTGCAAACGCCCGTCCGGTGAGCGGGTGCCCTCGGGAAACAGGAGAATCGCCCCGCCGTGCTTCAGCCGGTCAAGAATCTCCTTCAACCCCGCCGCGCTGCCACCGTCACGGTCCACGGGCACCGCGCTCCACGAGCGCAGCAGCGCGCCGATGCCGGGATAACGGAAGAGGGTTTTGCGGGCGAGATAGTTGATGCCGCGGTTGAGGCCCGCGCCCACCAGCGGGGGATCGAGAAAACTCAGGTGGTTCGACGCGAGGATGACCGGGCCGATCCGGGGCACGCGCTCGGGGTGAAACACGCGCCACCGAAAATAGGTCGCGTAAAGCAGCCGGAACGCGCACCAGCCGAGGAAATAGGAGAAGTTCATGCCGGCTCCGCCCGCACGTCAGCGTCCGCCCGAGGCGGCCATCCGCTCGCGGACCATCGCGATGATGCGGGCGCTGGTTTGCTGCGGGGATTCGCCGGAGTTGTTGATGACGCGCGCGCCGAGGGCGATCATCAGCGGCGCGGCGGCGCGCTGGCTGTCCCGCTGGTCGCGCGCGGCGAGGTCTTCGTTCACGCCGTCGGCCTCGCGCCGCCTGGTGCGTTCGGTCAGGCAGGCGTCGAGGTAGAATTTGTAATCCGTCTCGGGGAAAACGTTGGTGCCGATGTCCCGGCCCTCCATGACCAGGTTGCCGAACTGGATGCACTCGCGCTGCTTCTTCTTCATCCATTCGCGCACCTTCGGGACGGCGGCCACGTGTGGCACGGCGGCCGCGGTTTCCCGGGTGCGGATTTCCTTCTCGGGATAATGGCTGTCCACCAGCAGGCGAGCGGACTTGATGTCGCCGTCGTTGCAGATGAGCTGGGTTTTCCAGCGCCGACAGGCGGCGGCCACGGCCTTGGGATCCTGCACGTCCACGCCGGTTTTGAGGCAATACCAGGCCAGCGTGCGATACATCGCGCCGGTGTCCACGTAAACGAAGTCCAGCGCCTTGGCGACGAGTCTGGCGTTCGTGCTCTTGCCGCTGGCGCTGGGGCCGTCAATGGCGATGACGATCGGTGTTTTCAAGTTGGTCAGTGGCGCGCGGGCGGGGGCGGGCCACCGGCGCGACGCGGGACTTTAACCAGTCGCCGGGCCGATGGCGAGCTTCGAGCTCCGACCGGGGAGGGCGGCTGGCAGGGCGCGGCCGGTGGGGAACTGTCTTTTCCGCTTGGCCGGCCAGACGGTTTGCCGAACCTCCGCGCGTGGAGCCGCTGCTGAACATTTTGCACGAGGACGCCGACCTGCTGGTGGTCAACAAACCCGCCGGGCTGGTTTGCCATCCGACGAAAGGCGACGCGTGGTCGAGCCTCATCGGCCGGGTGCGGCTGCATCTGGGCGACGCGGCCAGCCCGCATCTGGTGAACCGGTTGGACCGCGAGACCAGCGGCGTGGTGTTGGTGGCCAAGACCGGACGGCGCGCCGGCAAGCTCAAGCAGCTTTTCGCCGAACGCGGGGTGGCCAAGGAATATCTGGCCATCGTCCACGGGCACGTTGCCGCGGAGGCCGGGGTTTGCGAGGCGCCTTTGGGACGCGATGAATCATCGGTGGTGGCGATCAAGGACTGCGTCCGCGCGGACGGGCGGGCGGCGCGCACGGAATTTGCGGTGGTGCGGCGGCTGGTCCGGGCGGAAGGGGAATTCACCTGCTTGCGGGTGCGGCCCGAAACGGGCCGCAAGCACCAGATCCGCATCCACCTGGCCCACCTGGGGCATCCGCTCGTGGGCGACAAACTGTATGGTTCCGACGAGCGGCTGTATCTGGCGTTTGTGGAACGGCGGTTGACGGCGGCGCAGCGCGCGCAGTTGCTGTTGCCGTGCCAGGCGCTGCACGCGGAACGCTTGCGCTTCCGGTGGCTGCTGCGGGACTGGGAATTCGTGGCGGAACCGGAGGCGTGGTTCACCGATTTTATCGCCGGGCGTCCATGCGCGGACGACTGGGCGGAGCGGTATCGGTGATCTCAGCGGCGTAAGCCGTTGAGGAAAGCGCGCGCAGGAAACTTGCTGCCTGGGCAGCGGGTCTGGGTGATGTTGATTTGCTGATGGGTGCGCACGGCACTGGCGGGGAGGTTACAGCGCCGCATCAACGTGCGGCACAGGGCGTCGAGGCTGCGGAGTTGCGCGGGCGTGGGCGGCCGCTGGTCAAAGTTGCCGACGAGGCAGATGCCGATGGCCACCTTGTTCTGTTCCACGCTCCGCAGGTGGCCGCCATCCAGTTGGGGACGCCAACGGGGGCCGACGGCAATCTCTCCGTCGCTCATGCCGCGACCGTTGCCGATGACGAAGTGGTAGGCGAGACCGTTCTCCATGCGCCGGTTTTCGCGATGGTAGCGGTCCATGCCCTTCAGGGTGCCTTCCTCGGTGCCGCTATGGTGAATGACAATGTAACGCCAGCGGCCCGCTTTGACGGGCGCCTGCTGGATGGCGTCGGCGACGGCCTTGGGCACGATGGGGCTGGTGGGGGCGGGGGGCTTCGGCTGGGCGATGGGGGGGCGATCGGGAGGGGCAGCACTGGTGGAGGCGGGGATGCGCAACCGTTGGCCGACGATGACGTGATGGCTGCGGGCGAGGTTGTTGCGTTCAGCCAACTCGGCGACGGATACGCCATGCTGCCGCGCGATTGCGGTGAGCGTGTCGCCGCGCTTGACGACATAAACCCCTTCCGCCGCCCACGCGGAACTGGCGGACACAACAAGCAACGTCAGGCCCAGCCATTGGCCCAATCGCTGTGGCAGTAAAGCGGGCAGGCGCATGAATCCGAGGGCAGCAAACACTGCGCGGCGTTCCGCGGCGAGCCTGAAATGGGCGAAGTCCGCAGTTGTGAACCGCGCGATCATTGACGACGCGTGTGGCCGCCCGTCACCGGCGAAGCCGAGGCGGACCGGACTGCGGAGGCGGCGTTGCGCCAAGCGCCGGGCGGGCCGGAGCAGAAAATGGAGCCAGTTGTCGGATTTGAACCGACGACCGACGGTTTACAAAACCGTTGCTCTACCACTGAGCTAAACTGGCCGGGGCAAGAGCACCCGCAGTGCGACGGCAACAAAGCGAAGTTCCACGCCCTGCGTCAAGCGGAACATTTGTGCCCCGCCGCCGGGCAGACCCTGCCCCGTCTGCCCCGGCCCCGTTTCATGTGCCATGGCAAAACGGGTCAAACACCCCACGCCGCGCGGCCGTAATTGCGGCGCGGAACCGGCTCCGGCACGTTCGGCGGGGTTCAACAGCAGTTGTGGCCAATCAACCAGACAGAAAGCTCGATCCGTGAAAGAAAGTCCGTGGCTGGGCGGAATGCGGACGGTGGCGGTGATGACCGGCTGCAATTCCGGCCTCCATTCCAGCCGGGGATTCCGGCTGCCAGACGGCAACTTGGAGAAGGGCAGGCAGGCCTTTCTCGGCTTGCAATGTCACACCTGCCACAGGGTCGCGGGCGAGGACTTGCCTCTGCCCGGTCCCTATCCGGAGCTATCGCCGAGTTCGACGTTCCAGTAGGCCAGGTCCACGAAGTGCTTCCAACTGTCGTGATGCTGGAAGTGCAGGCTGACCTGCACAAAGGGCCGCCACTTGGGCTTCTTGGGCTTGCGGATGAGGTGCATGCCGGCTTCGGACGGCGTGCGGTTGCCCTTGCGGGTGTTGCAGCGGATGCAAGAGCAAACGATGTTCTCCCAAGTGGTCGGCCCCCCGCGGTCCCGCGGGATGACGTGGTCCAAGTTCAAATCCTTCCGGTCGAACACCCCGCCGCAATACTGGCAGGTGTTCTTGTCACGTTCGAAGATGTTGTGCCGGGTGAACTTGACCTCTTTTTTGGGAAGGTGGTCGAAAACGGCCAGCAGAATCACCCGGGGCACCCGGATGCGAAAGGAAATGGTGTGGATGCTCTCGGGGTGCGGCTCGGCCTGGGAAAAACTGTGCCACTGGGAGAAGTCAAACGTGCGAAAACTGCCGTCCGGCTGGCTCCACACCACCTCGGCGTGGCCCTGAAAAAGCAGCGTCAATGCCCGCCGCACCGTGCAGACATTGACCGCCTGCCACAGCCGGTTCAACACCAGCACCTGCGAGCTGAGATACGAGGCGCGCATATCCGTGACGCGCGGGACGCTATCATGCGGCGCTTTCCAGTGTCAACGGGCGCTCCCGCGCGGGCGATTCGATGGCTCACGAGGTAGGCGCAGCTTCGCCGTTCCTCCGGTGAAAGCGGGCAAGCGTTGCAGTCCGGAGCGCGCGGCGGGCAAACCCGGGTGCCGCGATCCAGGAGCGGCTGGTTGGGGGCGAAGCAGGGCAGGGGACTCCCGCAATTCGAGCAGCGAACCCGCCGCGCGCGGACGGGCACGGCGACTTCCGGCAATGCCCGCCGCGCGGCCGGGTTCCGGCCTTGACCGACGGGGGTTTCGCCGGAGAATGCCGCGCAGCGCAGGGATTCATTTGCCGCCACGATGAGAATTCTGATGGCCACCAGCGAACTCCACCCGTATTCCAAAACGGGCGGGCTGGCCGACATGGTGGCGGCGCTGGCAAAAACCCTTGCCCAAAAGGGCCACCGGGTGGGAATCGTGACCCCGCTATACCGGGGCATCCGAGTGAAATTCCCCGAACTGCGGCCTTTCGACTGGCAGATGGCTTTGCCGTTGGGCGGGGAAATCATTCCCGCGCAGGTCTGGACGACGGAGCCGGTCAAAGGTCTGACGCTTTATTTTGTGGATCGGCCGGAGTTCTTCGACCGGCCAGGCATCTACAACGAGAACGGCGCGGATTACGCCGACAACGCGGCGCGGTTCATCTTTTTCAGCAAGGCGGCGGTCCACCTCGCGCGTTATCTGCCGTGGGCACCGCAGATCCTCCACATCCACGACTGGCAGACAGGGCTGGTGCCCATGCTGGTTCAGCATCAGCGGCTGGCAGAAGGGTGGGGGAAGGCGGTCCCGGTGATGCTGACCATCCACAACCTCGCCTATCAAGGGGTCTTTGGCGCGGAGGCGTTCGCACTGGCCAACCTGCCATCCGACTGGTTCAACACGGGCACCGCCGAATTTCACGGCGCGCTGAATCTGCTCAAAGCCGGCATCGCCACCGCCGACACGATCACCACCGTCAGTCCGCGTTACGCGCGGGAAATCATGACCGAGGAATTTGGCTGCGGGCTGGACGGTTTGCTGCGCCACCGGGCCGAAGTGGTTCACGGAGTGTTGAACGGCGTGGACTATGAGGAGTGGAACACCGAAGCCAATCCACACCTGAAGTTCCGCTACAGCGCCCGGCATCTGGCGGGCAAGACGCGCAACAAGACGGCGCTGCAGCGGGAACTGGGCCTGCCGGTCAACGCGCGGGTGCCGATGTTCGGCTCGGTGACCCGACTGGCCGAACAGAAGGGCGTGGACCTGCTCGTTCCGGCCCTCGAGGAGATGCTCGGCCATTCCATGCAATTCGTCCTGCTGGGCAGTGGGGACGGTCGCTATGAGCACAGTCTGCGGTCCGTGGCCCGACGGCATCCGCAGAAGGTCGCGGTGCGCTTCGGGTATGATCACGGCCTGTCCCACCGCATTGAGGCGGCCTGCGATTTCCTTCTCATGCCTTCGCGCTTTGAGCCATGCGGTCTGAACCAGATGTATAGCCTTCGTTATGGGACCGTCCCAATTGTGCGCGCCACCGGCGGACTCGATGATTCGGTGGTGGATCCGTCCGAGAACAAGCAGGAAGCCACCGGCATCAAATTCAGTGAATACAGCCCCGCGGCTTTGACCCAAGCCCTGCGTAAAGCATTGGCGCTGTATCGCAGCAAGCCGGCGTTGCGAAAGTTTCGGCAGCAGGGCATGGCGGCGGATTTTTCGTGGGATGCGACGGCTGCCCGGTATGTGCGGCTGTATGACGGGCTTCTGAAATAAATATAACCATTATTGTGCATACATAAATAACCGGCTATATTCCTGCGCAGAATTGGCTTCATGAGGATCTTTCCCCGTCCCCGATTTCGTTCCTTTGAATTGCCTCAGCGTGGGGCCCAGCCGAAGCGGTCCGAAAGCGGCCAGTAAACAAAGCAGTATTTCCCGATGACTTTCCGCTCCGAAAAGGCTCCCCAAGCCCGCGAATCCAGACTGTTCAGCGTGTTGTCGCCCATGACCATCAAGTGGTTGGGGGGGATTCGGCAGGTGGATTTTTCGTCGCGGAAATACGGAGAGACCATGCCGCCTTGGAAATGCCGCTCATAGACGGTCTGGTTGACATGCCCCGAAAACTGGCTGTCGGCAGGCGGGTGGCGCGGATCAAAACTGTAAACGAATTCGAAGTGGGGCGTGCTGGCGTCCAGACGAACGCCGTTGACCCGCAAATGTCGGTCGTTGCCAATGGACAGGGTCTCGCCGCCCAGCCCAACCAGCCGCTTGATGTAAAACTGGTCCTGTTGTTCGCGCGGCAGTTCGGTGATGCCACGGGTCTCGAAAACGATGATCTCGCCCCGCCTGGGCTTGCGAAAATTGTAGGTCAGGCGATCCACGAAAAGATGGTCGCCGCTGCGGACAGCAAGCTTGAAGACATCTTCACCGCGCCGATAGATACGGTCGGGATGCAGCCCGGCGCGCTGGGCAAGATTCATCGTGCCGCTGTCCGGCGGAAACCACAGCGTGTGCGTCTGGCCCGCAAAGACGAACTTCTGATAGACCCGGAACAAACTCCCGTGCTTGCCGATGCCCACGGGCGGATAGAGCCTTTCCAGGCGTCCGTCCCGGTCGGCGACAAAATGGACATACGACACGCCCGCCATGCCTTGCCGAAAACGTTCCCAACCGGTGGGAATCTTGAAATCCGGTGCCAGCGGCTCGGACACGATGCCGAACAGCGTGGGCTGCATCGAGCCGGTGGGAATCTTGAACGGTTGAAGGAAAAAGGTCCGCACGCCGAGGGCCACCGCCATCGCCACGAGCAGCACTTCGAGATTCTCCCGCCAGAACGGGTGCGGATATGGCCGCAGGTGCAGGTTGGCGCAGTTTTCCAGCGACTCGACGGCCTGGTGCAGTTCCGCCTTCCCCTGCCCGCTCCGGATGGCCGCGCGCAGGTCGTTCAAGCGCGTTTCCACGGACTGCACGGCCTCCGGCTTGAGCAGGTCGCGCTGGTGTTGCAGCAGCTTCCAGACGTGCCGGCGCAAGCCGGCGGCCTTGCGCACATGGCGGAACAACAGCCAGCGAAGCATCGTTTTCATGTGAGTTGACGCCGCAATCCTTTGGTCCCCTGCCCTACGCCTTGAGCACCTCGATGAAGGCTTCCTGCGGAATGTTGACGGAGCCGATGGATTTCATCCGTTTTTTGCCCTCCTTCTGCTTTTCGAGGAGCTTGCGTTTGCGGGAAATGTCGCCGCCGTAGCATTTGGCGGTCACGTCCTTGCGGAAGGCGCTGACGGTTTCGCGGGCCACCACCTTGCCGCCGATGGCCGCCTGCACGGCAATGGCGAACTGCTGCCGCGGGATGACTTCCTTGAGCTTGGCGGCCAGCGCCCGGCCGCGGGATTCGGCCTTGCTGCGATGCACGATGCAGGAGAAAGCGTCCACCGGTTCCCCGTTCACCAGCAGGTCCAGCTTCACCATGTCGGATTCCTGGTAATCGGCGTGCTCGTAATCCATCGAGCCGTAGCCGCGTGTGAGGCTTTTGATGCGGTCGTGGAAATCAATCAGGATTTCGCCCAGCGGAATCAGGCTGGTCAGCATCACCCGGCGCGAGTCGAGCGTCTCGGTGTGGTCCAGCACGCCGCGTTTTTCCGAGATGAGCGCCATCATGTCGCCGATGTTCTCATTCGGGCACATGACGAAGGCTTTGACCATCGGTTCCTCGATTTTCGCAATGTAGGTGGCCTCGGGCAGGAAGGCCGGGTTGTCCACCTCCTTCACCGTGCCATCCGTCAGGGTCACTTTGTAGATGACGCTCGGATAGGTGGCGATGATGTCCATCCCGTATTCGCGCCGGAGGCGCTCCTGCACGATTTCCAGATGGAGCAGGCCGAGAAAACCGCAGCGGAAGCCAAAACCCAGCGCCACCGACGTTTCCGCCTGATAGGCAAAAGCCGAGTCGTTCAACTGCAATTTCGCCAGATTCGCCTTGAGGTGCTCGTAATCGGCGGTGTTGATGGGGTAGATGCCGCTGAACACCATCGGGTGAATTTCCTGGAACCCGGGCAGCGCCGGCGAGGGGTTGCGGGCGTCGGTGAACGTGTCGCCCATTTTCACCTCGGCGGGCGTCTTGATGTTCGCCGCCACATACCCTGTTTCGCCGGCTTCGAGTTTCTCCCGCACGTAGGGCTTGGGATTGAAGCTGCCCACCTCCTTCACCTCATAACTCCTGCCCGTGTGCAGGAGCTTCACCTGCATGCCCGGCTTCAATTCCCCGTTGAACACCCGGACATGCGTGATAACGCCCTTGTAGGTGTCGAAATAAGAATCGAAGCCGAGCGCCTGCAGCGAGGCCGCCCCGGTGGGTTTGGGCGGCGGAATCCGGGCCACGATGGCCTCAAGGATTTCCTCGATACCAATCCCTTCCTTGGCGCTCGCCAGAATGGCGTGGTCGGCGGGAATGGCCAGAATATCCTCCAACTGCTGTTTCGCCAGCGGAATGTTCGCGTGCGGCAGGTCAATCTTGTTGATGACCGGAATGATGGTGAGGTTTTGCTTCATCGCCAGATGCACATTGGCGACGGTCTGCGCCTCAACCCCCTGAGCGGCGTCCACGATCAGCAAAGCGCCCTCGCACGCGCTCAAACTGCGCGACACCTCGTAGGAGAAATCCACATGGCCGGGGGTGTCAATCAGGTTCAATTCGTAAAGTTCCCCGTTTTTCGCCCGGTAATTCATCGTGACCGGATGGGCCTTGATGGTGATGCCGCGCTCCCGCTCGAGATCCATCGAGTCCAGCAATTGCGCCTCCATGTCCCGATCCGCGATGGTGCCTGTGCGGTGCAACAGGCGGTCGCTCAACGTCGTCTTCCCGTGGTCAATGTGGGCGATGATGCTGAAATTGCGGATGTGGGGGGCGTCCATCGTGCGTTGGCGGCAAATCGGTCAATTGGTGTTCCGGATTCGATCCGGCCCGCTGGCGGCGGGTGGCAGAAGATACGGTTGGGCGGGGCGAATGAAAGCAAAACCTCCCCGCCCCTCAACGCACTTCGATTTCCGCCGTCCCCTGCCGCAACTGCACATACCCCCCGCCCAATGGCCGGGGCACCAGCACGCCCAGAGTTGCCTTTCCCCCCGGCGCGATGCCAATCAACGCCAGCCCCGCGTCGCGCAATTCACCGGTCGCGATCTGATTGATGGCCGTCAGCACCATCCCGGGCTGCACCTCCGCCTTGGCTGCCGGGCTGCCGCGCTCGACGGCTTGCACCAGCATCCCCTGCCCTGCCCGCAACCCAAGCCGCGCCGCCGCCGACGGATTCAACTCCGCCAGCGTCAGGCCGGTGCGCTGCCGGATCACCTCTTCAAACGGTGTCATGGCCACCGTCACGGGCCGCCGCCGACTGCCGTCAAGCACGAGGAATCTCGCCTCCTTCCCACCGCCGCTGCCGACGATGAACTCGTTGAACTCCACCAGGTTTTTCACGCCGCGTCCGTTGACTTCGAGCACCCGATCGCCCGGCTTCAAACCCGCCTTGGCCGCCGGGCTGCCAGGCTGCACCGTGCCGATTTCCAGCGGCAGCGTGCCCGGCTTCAGCGTCGCGCCAAACCAGAGCGAATAATTCAACTCCGGCGAGAAAAACTGCGCCAGCGCCGCCGCCACCTGTTTGACGGGAATGGCGAATCCGATCCCCTGCCCCTGCCGATAGACCGCCACGTTCAGCCCGATCAGCTCGCCGCGCAGATTGATGAGCGGGCCGCCGCTGTTGCCGGGATTGATGGCGGCGTCGGTTTGCAGCCAATCGGCAATGTTCAACGGCTCATCCCCCGACTCCGGCCGCCGCGTCTTGGAACTGAGGATGCCGCGCGAAACGGAGCCGCCCAGACCGAAGGGATTGCCCAGCGCAATGACCGTTTCCCCAAGCAGCAGATCGTCATCGGGCGCGAGTTTGATGGCGGGAAATTTTTCCCCCGGCTTGGCCCGCAGTTTCAACAGCGCCAGGTCACTGCGGGTGGTCGCAAAAATCTTGTCCGCCTCGTAGAGCCGGTCATCCGCCAGCTTGACCTGCACGCGGCTGCCCCGGCTGACGACATGCCAGTTGCTGATGATGTAGCCGTCCTCATCCACGATCACGCCCGAACCGAGGCTCTGCACCTGCTCCTCCGCGCGGCCCCGGCCCCGCGGCTGCCCGAAAAAATCCCGCAACAGGTCGTCGTAAAAATCGCGATACTCGACCATGCTCGACGTGGCAATGTTGACCACGCTCGGCATGGCCCTTTCCACGGCAACCACCGTCGCGTCCCGCCGGACGTCCGTCCCCCCCTGCTGGGCCAACCCCGGCGGCGGCGCCAGCGGGGCGGCCAGCCCCAGGCCGGCGAATACCACGGGACCAACGGCCCGTTTCCATGACACAATTGATGCCAATAGTTTTGACCGCTTCATAATCCCGTCCAACTGGCAGTTCGGCGGACCGTTTCGTTCAATCTGTTCCCGGCT
>Ga0073932_1004250_pt1 | contig 17420 bp, 14 predicted proteins | sample DewCreD2012metaG_FD_76967 | JGI IMG/M metagenome (GOLD analysis project Ga0073932, IMG submission 76967) | Hot spring sediment bacterial and archeal communities from British Columbia, Canada, to study Microbial Dark Matter (Phase II) - Dewar... ... | reverse complement strand
GGGCGAGGCGGTCGTGGTTGGCCATCAGGTGCTTCATGACCCGCTTGCCGGCCTCGAACCGCGTGACCGTCTGCCCCGCGACGCTGACGTCCTGGATGGTCATGCTTTCGGTGCCGTCCAGAATGACCAGCAGGTGGCCCTTCACGTCGGCCAGACCCTCCACCGTCAGGTAGGGGCGGATCAGGATCAGCAGGAGAACGATGTATCCGAAGCCGCGCAGGAGCGAGAGCAGCGTCTTCTGCGGCGCGCCCAGGCGATGACGGCGATACAGCCAGAAGGAGAAGACCGTCAGGCCGAGCGCGAAGAAAAGCAGGAGCCAGGTCGGCACGCCCAGCTCGTTGCGGAACTGCAGCCGGTGGACCTCGCGGATCTCGGCGGCGCTTTCGTCCAGCAGGAAGGAAAGGAGGTCGCGACCCATTCAGCGCATCCTCCCCTTGAACGAGAACCAGGTCTCGCCGGCGACGCAGAGGACGGCCAGGATGACCAAGGGCCACGAGATCGGCAGGCCGGCATGGCGCGACTCGCCCACCTCGCCGGCCACCGAAACGCGGTCGGACAACTGGGCCACCGCGGCCAGCTCGCTGGGCGCCGCCGGGGTCAGTTCCGAATCGTGTCCGTCGATGTTCACGGTCTGGCCCGTCAGCTCGGTCTCGTCGCGCCTGAGCTGGTAGAAACCGGGTTCCAAGGTGGACGCATAGCGCACTTCGGTCCGTTCGTCCTTGAAGACGGCGCGGACTTTCACCGGTGCGCGCTGGGGCGCGGCCAGCGCGAGTTCCTGGTCGGCCATCTCGGGCGGCAGTGCGAAGACCATCGTCTCGCCGGGCAGGATATCGTTCTTCGGCGGCGGCCCGAGCGCCTCCAGCACGGCCCGGATCGAAAAGGCCACGTAGCCGGGCAGGATCGGGAATTCCGTCCAGGCGCGATTGGCCGTAAAGCCGAAGAAGAACGTCCATCCGCGTCCGCAGCCGCGGCTGACGCCGAACGGATGGCCGGGGCCGCCGAGCCGCGCCAGCACCGAGGCGCCCTCGGCGGGCTTCAAGACCGCGATGCGCTTGAAGCGGATGCGTTCGCCGGCCGCTTCGTCCTCCTTGAGGAAGCGCAACACGGGACTTCCCACCGTCTTGACGCTGATCCCCCAGCCTTCTTCGCTGGCTTCCACGCCCTCGATCGTGGCGGGCAGCAGGTCGGGGTCGCGCTGCGCCCAGGCGTTGATGTCTTCCTTGCGCACCGCATCGCCGGGGAAGAAGAGCAACCCGCCGCCGCGGCGCACATGATGCCCCAGCGCCTCGCCCTGCGCCGGTCCGATCTCGCCGTAATTGGCCAGCACGACGACGGCATACTCGTCGAGTTTGCCCCAGGGAAAGCTGGCTCCGCCAAAGCGGTCGATCTGCACCGCCTGCTGCTGCATCAGGTTGGCGAAGGACGATTCGAAGAAGAGCAGTTCGCGCTCGGAGGCCTGCGCGAGTTCCTTGCCGCCCTCCAGCGCCGCGATGCGCAACACGGGCCGAGGCGTCACGTACGCATAGGCCGTGTTGTCCACGGCCAACGCATCGGAAGGACCGCCAACCGCCACGCGGTGCGGCCGGTCGTCGCGGAACGTGAGCAGGAACTGCGCGCGCGTCCGCTGCATCGGCTTCAGATCCAGGAGCAGCTGGTCTACCGGACGATCGTCGAAGTACAGCGTCAGTTTGAAATCGGCGATCGGAGCCTCGCCGTCGTAGGCCACGTCCACGCCGAACGTGACGGGTCGGTTCATCAGCACCGTTCCGCTGTCGCTGGCCAGATTCGTCAGGCTGTAGTTGGACGTCGCCAGCGCGGTCGAGACCGGTATCAATTCGACCTGCACCGCAGGCGGCAACGCGGCCAGCCGTTGTTCCAGTTCCTTCTGACCGCCGAGCGCGTTGAAGTCGCTGACGATCGCAATCTTGCCGGGCTTGAGTTCCTCGATGACCGGCAACAGCCGCGGCAGCGCGCCGGCCAGGTTCACGGAAACGGCCGTGGGTTTAAGGATCTCCATCGCCGCAACGGCTTCGGCGACGCTGCCCGTCATGCGGTTGAGCGCCAGCTCGACCTGCTGATCGATGCGCCCGACGGCAAAGGTCGAACCGGCCGCCGCCTGCTCCATCCGCGCCTTGGCCAGCTTCTTGGCCTTCTCGAACCGCGTCACGCCGTCTTCCAGCGCCTGCATGCTGTAGGTACCGTCGATCAGGACGAGCAGCTGTTCGGACGAGGCGCTCGGACCGATCAAGGGCCGCGAGATGGCCAGCGCGAGGAGGAAGATGGCGAGCGTCCGCAGCACGAGTTGCCAGAGGTTCTCCTTTTCGACGCGCTTCCTGCGGCGCTGCAGCGCGCGGCGGAGGATCTCGAAGGCCGCCCAGCGCAGGTGCCGCTTCTTGCGCTTCACGAAGAAGTAGACAATCGGCGCGATCGCGGCGAGCGAAAGACCGGCGAGGAGCAGCGGGTGGAGGAAGATCATCAGCGCGTCCCCGTCCTCGTCCGTTCGCTCAGGTAGCGCGCCAGGGTCGAGCCGAAGTTTTCGTTCAGCGGCACGCGGACGTATTCGACGCCCATCTTCTGCGTCTCGCGCTTCAGGCCCTCCAGGTACTCCGCGACCTCCTCCCGGTACGCATCGTGGAAGCGATGCGCCGGGATCGTGATCTTGTCCCTGCCCTCCAGCTCGTCGAAGACGAACTCGCCGGTCAGGTCGAACTCGATCTCGACCGGATCCATCAAGTGGAAGACCACGACTTCGTGCTGGCTGTACAGCAGCCGTTTGAGGCCGTCGTAGAAGGCGTCGAGGTCGCCGAAAAGATCGGAGAAGATCATCACGATGCCGCGCCGGCCCATCTGCTCGGCCGCCTGGTTCAGCACCGTGCGGAAGGCCGTGGGATCCTTGGGCTCCGCGTTCTCGATCGCGGCCGAGATGCGCCGCACGACTTCCTCGGTGTTGCTGCGCCGGATATGGTCGACGATGCGGTTCGAGAAGAGCGTGGCCGAGACCATGTCGGACTGCTCCTGGACGATGAACGCCAGGGCCACCGCCATGAATGCGGCATGATCGATCTTGCGCCCATGCCGGTATTCGAAGGTCATCGACTCGGAGACATCGATCAGCAGGTGCGCGATGAAGTTCGTCTCGGTGGAGTACTGCTTGAGGAGATAGCGGTTCGACTTGTAATAGGCCTTCCAGTCGATGTGCTTGATCTCGTCGCCGGGCACGTACTGCCGGTGGCCGGCGAACTCGACGGCGAAACCGTGGAACGGCGAGCGGTGGTTGCCGGAGAGGCAGCCTTCCACCACCTTGCGCGGCTTCATGCCGATGGCGCTGAGCGCCGCGACATGCTCGAGGTCAAGGTAGCGACAAAGCGCCGAACCGGCCTGGTGTCGTGACATGTGGACGCCAATCCCTTCGCGGCCCGTTGAGAACTCCGTTCCTCGCCCTCTCCCCGCACGGAGAGGCCCCCCCGCCGTAGGGGGCGCAACAGGCGGTCAGGCCTTCCCGTTGCCGAACTTCGGCACCGACTTCAACAGCTCCTCAATCACTTTTTCCGGCGTGATCCCTTCGGCGCGCGCGACATAGCTGCAGGCCAGGCGGTGGCGCAGCACGGGCGGCGCGACGGCGGCGACATCCTCGCAGGTCACGCACGGCCGGCCGTGCAGGCCGGCATGGGCGCGGCCGGCCGTGATCAGGCAGATCGAGGCGCGCGGACCGGCCCCCCAGGCGAGCCACTTCCGGATGAACTCGGGCGCCTCGGGCGTGTTGTGCCGCGTCGCGCGCACCAGGCGCCGCGCGTAGGCATAGACCTCGTCGGCCACCGGGATCTGCCGCACGATCTCCTGCGCGGTCTGGATGCGCGGGCCGTCGAGCACCGGCTTGATCTGACCGAAGGCGCGGTCGGCCACCAGCCGCATGATCTTCTCTTCCTCGTCCTCGCTCGGGTAATCGACGAAGACCTTGAAGAGGAATCGGTCCTGCTGCGCCTCGGGCAGCGGATACGTGCCTTCCTGTTCCAGCGGGTTCTGCGTCGCGAGCACGAAGAAGGGCTGCGCGAGCTTGTAGATCTTGCCGCCGGTCGAGACCTGCTTTTCCTGCATGGCCTCGAGCAGTGCGGCCTGCGTCTTGGGCGGCGTGCGGTTGATTTCGTCGGCCAGGATGATGTTGGCGAAGATCGGGCCGGCCAGGAACTTGAACTTGCGCTCGCCCGTCTCCGGATCGTCCTGGATGATTTCCGTGCCGGTGATGTCCGACGGCATCAGGTCGGGCGTGAACTGGATGCGCTTGAAGGTCAGCGAAAGCGCCTGGGCCAGCGAACTGATCAGCAGCGTCTTGGCCAGGCCGGGCACGCCCTCCAGCAGGCAGTGGCCGTCGGCCAGGAGCGCGACGAGCAGGTTGTTGACGACCGTGTCCTGTCCGACGATCGCCTTGCGCAGCTCGGTGCGGATCGTGGTGAAGGTCTCGCCCAGTTTCTGAATCGAAGTTTCGTCCACGGTCGCCGCGCCCTTGGAAGCCTTGACCGCCGGCGCCACGTTCGACGCGGCGGGCTTTTGCGCCACCGCCGTTCCCGCCGGCTTGGGCGTGCCGTGCCCGGGCGAGGTGCGCTGAACGGGCGTGGCCGTGCCGCCGATCGGCGTGGCGGTACCCCCGACACGGGAACCGGTGCCCTTGGGTGGGTTGCTCTTGGGGGATTCGGGTTGTCCAGACACGCTGGTATCTCCTCTTTCATCTGCGACGCCCTGCGGCGCACGCCTCGTTACCGGTAGAACTCCAGGAACTCCCAAACGACACGATCGCCGTGCGCTCCGTCCGCGCCGGGCACCAGCGCCACGCGCACCTCCGTCTGCGTCGAAAGCCGGATCACGTCCATGGCCGTCCACGTCTCGGGGGCGAAAACGATCTCCTTGAGCACCTCGCTCCCCGAGGTGATCCTGATCGTCATCTGCCCCTTGAAAAACCCCGGCTGGCGCCAGGCGCGGAAGACCAGGCTCTGCCCCCCGGGCGCAAGCTTGGCGTCCACCGCCGAAGGCGCCTGCTGCCAGAATGCACGCGCCAGGGAACGCTGGCCCAGATCCTTCAACACCTGCTCCTCGCCGTCGCGCATCGGCCGCCAGCGTCCGGGGTCGTCCGGACGCCATTCCACCGGCAACGCCCGCGCCGTCTGCCGCGCCATCGCCACCCGGCCGAGCGCCAACTCGCGCCGCTCGCCACGCACCAGCAGCCGGAAACCCTCCTTCGAAGGCTCGCCCGGCAGACGATCGCCATTCAACGTCGTGACTTCCCAATCCCCCGTCCGCGTCGTGGCTTTCGTCTCCCCCAGCAGCACTGCGTAAAGCTGCCCCAGATGATACTTGCGAATCCGTCCATCCACCTTCAGGCCCGCAAAGCGCACCGCGACATAGGTCACCTCCCCGGCCACGAACTCCCCGGACGAAAGGATCGCACCGCTGACTTTCCGGGCCTCCTCGACCGGAAACCGCCCCGGATAGCCTCCCATATAGATGGCCGCAACGTCGCCGGCCTGGACGCTCACCGTGCCGAACGACTCGCTCTCGAACGTGTTCGCCTGCCCCGCGGCGAAATCGGGGAACTTCCCCGCCAGAAACGTGCCGTCCGAAAAACGCGCCCCGAATTCGGCCAGCCGCGGGAGGTTGCTGTCCGACGCCAGACAAAGCGCGGACGTCGGACGGATTTCCTGCTTGCCCACGCGCCAGATGCCGCCATCCGTCGTCAATTCGCCCTGCACCGCGCCGTCGGAAAGAAAAACGGTGGCCACCGCGGCCGGGAAAGCGCCCTGGGCGGCAAACAGCGCCAGCGCCAAAAGAGCTGCCGGCTGCCGAAATCCGGAATCCGCCATACCCAAAGTCCAGCTCCCCATCCCCTGCCCGCCAACGCCTGCCCCCCCTCCTTCTTCACGGCTTTATCCCGACTCCTCACCGCTGATAAATCGGGATGTACCGATAGGGCGTTGCGAGCACCAGCGCCACGAACGATGCCTCCCAGAGCTTGTCGTTCTTGAACTTCTTGCTCTCGACCAGATCGATCGCGATCTTCCTGATCTTCGGATAATACTCGTCCCAGACTTCTCCGCCTTCGTGATACATGGCCACCGAAATGTAATAGTGGCCATACCAGAACCACTCTTTCTTGTCCGTAAAGCTGTTCTTGCGAAGATAGGCGATGGCCCGTTCGATCATCTCGTCGCGATAGACGCCGACCGTCTGCAGCGCCGTCACCCCCGCACCGGTCGTGGAAAACTTGGCGCCGTCCGGCCCCGTGTAACCGAAACCGCCCGTTTTTTTCTCGTAGCAGTAGCGGATCGCCGAAACCGCCCGATCGATCGTCTCCTGCGGCACGTAAATGCCCGCTTCGGCCCCCGAACGCAGCGCCATCACCTGCATAACCGAAACCGAAAGGTCCGTACGATCCTCGATCTTCGGATAATAGCTCCACCCGCCCCGCTTGTTCTGGCAGTCGACGATGAGCTGGACCGCCTTGCGCAACTTGTCGCGCAGGTCCGGCTGGCGGCTCATGCCCCAGACTTCGCTCAGGAAAAGCGTTGCGAGCGCATGGCCATACATGCCATGTTGGCCGTTTTTCGAGGGAATGAAACCCGTGTTGTCCTGCAGGCCGAGCAAGTAGTTGGTCAACAGCCCGATTTCCTTGCCGTACGGACCGACCCCCGCATTCGAACCGTTGGCCATGAGCGCCAAACCGCAGAGCGCATCCTCGCCCGGATTCTGCTCGCCGCTGAAGGCCCCCGTCGGCTTCTGGTGGGAGGCGATGTGTGCCTGCAAGACGCGCAGCGCATGCAGCGCCTGCGGATGCATCTCCACGAACGGCAGCTTCTTGGACTGGCCCTCCTCCGGCTTGGGTTCGGCCTTCTGCAGCGATGCAGTCTCTTCGGCCATCAAGCCCGGCATTGCAAAGGCAAATAAGACGCACGCCATCATGGTACGCATTGCAGTCACCCCCGTTTGGAACGGGCCCGCGGGAACACTCTAAAGTCAATACCATCAATGGCTTTTAGTGTTTACACGGAATTGAAAAGTCGCGGATCCAGACAACTCGTTTGGTGGACTGGCATTACAGCTGCAAGGAGCAAGGTGTTGGAGAGCAGCCTTGGAGCGCGAACGTTCCGCCCGCTTTCAACCACTCATCATCCTCTCGCTTCGTGCGATGCGCTCACAAGCGCGGGCAGAAGAGCAGCAAAGCCGCCACACCCGCGGCTGCCAGAACGATCCCCTGCGTCGAATACGCCTCTTTCGTTTCTGAACACCGGTCCCGAGTTGTTGCCGTTCAAACTCCCTCTTCGGCCACAAGGCTCATCAAGCAACGCCGATCTGTCTTTAGTGCCTTACGCCAGTAAGGCATTAAAATGAAACGCACCCCCGGGCGAGGGTTTGGCGAATGAGACGTTGCACGAGATCGCGATTTTGTTATTATAGGAATGGGGTGCCAAGGTAGCTCAGTTGGTAGAGCACCGCACTGAAAATGCGGGTGTCCCCAGTTCAATTCTGGGCCTTGGCACCACTTTTCTTTCGCCATCCGCACGTGGTGTATGCCCTTGCAAACGAATCGATCGATGACGGATCGGGACTGCTGGCGTGACGGCGGGCCCGTATCGGGCAGGGCCGTGCGTCGACGGTTCGGACGCAGCGCGGGGTTGCGGCCGGATGTCGGTTCACCTGTTTGAAGCGAACGAGGAGCATACCGCATGCGCGCGAGCACGCTGGGCGTTCTGGTCTTCGGTTTGACGCTGATCTGCTGCAGCAGTTGCGGCCAACCGGAAGGCGGCGGAGGGGCCGGCAGCGCCCAGACGAGCGGCACCACGGCCGCTTCAGGAAAGACGATCTATTTCATCGTCAAGGCCAGCGAGTCCGAATTCTGGAAGATCGTGACCGACGGCGGCCAGAAGAAGGCGAAGCAGCTCGGCGTCAAGCTGGTCCCGTTGGCGCCGGTTTCGGAATCCGACGTTTCCAAGCAGATTGCGATTCTCGAGACGGCGATCGCCAGCAAACCGGACGCGATCGTCCTGGCGCCCACCGTCTCCGACGCGCTGGTTCCGGCGGTCGAGAAGGCCATGGATGCCGGGATACCGGTGGTCATCATCGACAGCGCGATCAACACCAGGAAGATCGTGTCGTTTCTTTCTTCGGACAATGTGGCGATCGGCAGGCTTTCGGCCGACCGGATGGCGGAGGCGCTCAAGAAGAAGACCGGCAAGGAGGAAGGTTCCATCGCCTGCCTGACCTTCATGTCCGGCGTGGGGTCATTGGAGGCCCGCAAGAAGGGTTTTCTGGATCGACTGGCAGAAAAGTACCCGGGGATCAAGGTGCTCGACTTCCAGGATGCCCAGGGCAAGCAGGGCACGTCCCTTACCATCGTGCAGAACTACCTGACGGCCCATGCCAACCTGAACGGCCTGTATGCCAATAACCAGCCCACTGGGGACGAGACCGTCCGCGCGCTGGACATGAAGAACAGAAAGGATCTGGCGGTTGTGGTCGTCGATGCCGGCCCGCAGGAGATCTGGGGCCTGGAAAACGGCTACGTCGATTCGGTCATCGTCCAGAAGCCCTGGAACATGGGTGCGATGGGCGTGGAGTATGCGCTGAAGGCGATCCAGGGCGAGAAGCTGCCCGAGTTCGTGGATACGGGCATCGTGGCCATCACCCCCGAGATGCTGAAGTCGGGCGAGGCGAAGGAGTTTCTCAACCCCGTCGAGTTCCACAAGAATGACTGACGTTTCCGGTCTTTCTTCCTCCGAAGATCGCGTTCTCGTGCGGATGACCGGGATCCATAAGGCGTATCCCGGCGTCCGTGCGCTCTACAATGCATCGCTTTCCGTTCGCGAGGGCGAGATCAAGGCGCTGATGGGCGAGAACGGCGCCGGCAAGTCGACGCTGATGAAGCTGCTCACCGGCGCCGAACAACCCACGTCCGGCACCATCGAGATCGACGGCCGCTCCTTCAAATACATGACGCCGGCGCTTTCCGAGCAACTCGGCGTCGCCTGCGTCTACCAGAACATGATGCTGGCCGAACAGTTGACCGTGGCCGAGAACATCTGGCTCGGTCGCCTGCCGGGGCGCTTCGGAATCCTCGACCCGCGCCGGTTGCGGCGGGACACCGAACGGGTCCTGCAGGACATCGGTTACAGCGGCGTCATCGATCCGGGCCAGCGGGTCGCGGACCTGACCGCGTCGCAGCAGGGCATGGTGGCCATCGTGCGTGCGATCTCGCGCAACGCGCGGATCGTCGTCTTCGACGAACCGACCGCGATGCTGGCCGATCGCGAAGTGGAGGAGCTTTTCAAGGTCATCCGGATGCTGCGCGAGCGGCGGCTGGCGATCGTCTACATCTCGCACCGACTGGAAGAAATCTTCCGCATCTGCAACACCTATGCGGTGTTGAAGGACGGCGAGTCGGTGGCCGAAGGGCCGCTGGAAGGCATGACCGAGGACCGTTTGATCGCGCTGATGGTCGGGCGAGAGGTCACCGGCAGCAACTACGATGCGACGCGCGTGCCGGGTGCCGAACTGCTTCGCGCCGAAGGGCTGACCAACGAGCGCCTTCGGGACTGCTCGCTGACCCTCCGCGAGGGCGAGATCGTGGGCCTCTACGGACTGGTGGGCGCCGGGCGGACGGAACTGGCCCGGGCGCTCTTCGGCTGCGATCCGCTGCGTTCCGGGACGGTCTCGCTTCGCGGCCGGGCGGAACGTCTGCGGAACCCGCGCCAGGCGATCGACCGCCACATGGGCCTGGTGCCCGAGGACCGCCGTCGCCAAGGCCTCGCGATGCTGCTTTCAGTCAAGCACAACCTCAACCTGCCGGTCTATCGGCGCCAGAGCCTCTTCGGGCTCGTTCGCGGCAGGTCCGAGCGGGAAATGGCGGACCGTTACATCCGCGACATGGCCATCAAGACGCCTTCTCCGGATCAGCGCGTCCGGAACTTGAGCGGCGGCAACCAGCAAAAGGTGGTGCTGGGCAAGTGGCTGGCGACCGAGTCCAAGGTCTTCCTTCTCGACGAACCGACCAACGGCGTCGACGTCGGCGCGCGGCAGGAAATCTACGCGCTGATCAACCGCCTGGCCCAGCGCAAGGCCGGGATCCTGTTCATCTCGTCGTACATGCCCGAACTCATGGATGTCTGCGACCGGATTCTGGTGATGAACCGGGGCCGGATCGTGGCCAACGTTCCGCGGACGGAGTTCGACGAGGAAGCCCTGTTGGGATACGCGATCCGCACCGAAGCGACCGCGTCCACGGAGTCCTGACGATGCCGAAATTCCCGTTCAGACTCAATACGCAGACGGTCGTGCTGTTGACCGTCATCGCGCTCTGGATCTTCCTGGGGTTCAAGTCGCCGACGTTCCTGGGCAAGGAAAACATCCAGAACATCATGGTCCAGATGGCCATCCAGGGGGTCATCGGCGTGGGAGCGGTCGTGATCATTCTGACGGGAGGCATCGACCTTTCCGTCGGCTCGATGGTGGGCTTCACCAACATCGTCTTCGCCCTGATGCTGGCCAAACACGGCGTATCCCTGTCGGTGGCCGTGCCTGCGGTCCTGCTGATCTCGGCCGCCATCGGCCTGATCAACGGGGCGCTGGTCCACGACCTGCGACTGCCGCCGTTCATCGCCACGTTGGGCATGATGACGATCCTGCGCGGCGTGACGCTGGTCATTTCCAACGGCAGCAACGTGTTCGGCCTGCCACGCAGCCTGTCCGAGATGGCCAATTCCAATTTTCAGGGCATTCCCTACCTCTTCCTGATTCTCATCGTGGTCGTCGTGGTCGTCGAGTCGATCCTCCGTCGAACCAGCTTCGGGCGCTACACCTATGCGTTGGGCAGCAATCGCGAGGCGGCCCGATTATCGGGCGTCGATACGCGCATGGTGACCTACGGGGTCTACATGCTCGGCGGCCTCCTCGGCGGCATCGCGGGCGTCATGGAGACATCGCGTCTATGGATGGGCGTCCCGACGACCGGTTCCATGTTCGAGCTGGATGCGATCGCCGCGGCGGTGCTGGGGGGGGCCAGCCTGGCCGGAGCGGAAGGCAATGCCATCGGCGCCTTCATCGGCGCGCTGCTGATGACGACCATCTACAACGGTGCGGTGCTGCTGGGTATCGATTCGAACAACACCAAGGTCCTGGTCGGCGTTATCCTCCTGGTCACGGTCGCCATCGACCAGGTCCGCAAGCGCCGCGCGGGAGAGTGACCGCCAAGACCGCCAGAGAAAACGACGGTTGACCGCCAAAGGACAATGCGGCAGCCCGCCAAGAAAGGGACTGTTGTTCCTTATCTCTTTTCCGTGAATGAGGCAGGGAGGGGGCAACGGGTTGTCCGGATGGGATTGGGTGCCGCAATTCAGGAGCCCCCCTTCGCTCCCCGCTCCTCCTCGATCCGCTCCGCGTCCATCGTCTCCAGGTCGATCAGTACCGCTGTGAAGGGCCGCAGCTGGCCGGGCTGGACACAGACGGTGCGACCCAGTTTCGCCTTCCAGACTCCGCTCGCCTGCGGCGACTCGTGGATGTGTCCGTGCAGCGTAAGGCGCGGTTGGCGAGCAAGGATGAACCGCTGCAGGGCGATCGAACCGACCTCCAGTCCGTTGCCGCAGACATCCAGGCCCAGTTTCGCCGGAGGCATATGGACGACATAAACGGCTCGGGCGAAATCGGAGGGCTCCGGTAACCGCTCCAATTCGGCGGCGATCGTCGGCAGCGTCCGCGCGTAGCCGATCCAGTCGGGCAGTTCGCGCCAGCCGTCCGGGGTGGACAGCAGGCCCGTTCCGAGCTGTTTCTGAAAGACGTATTCCGGCGTATCCATCCGGCAGCGGTCCTTGATGCGAAACGGGTAATCGACCACCCAATTCATCCCGATGAACTCGAATCCGCCGCGTTCGATCTTCCGCTGGGCCAGGTGGTGGATGCCCGCATGACGCCGGCAGGTTTCGTCGAAGAGCGGATCCAGCATCAGGGGATCGTCGTTGCCCAGGTATGTCAGGCATTCGAGCCCCGCCGCCGCGCATGCGGCGAAATGGCGATCGAGATGCTCCCGTATGAACGCGCGTCCGCCCGCAACGTCGGAACTGTGAGGCAGCAGGTCGCCGCCGTGGATCAGCAGCTGCGCGCCGCGTTCGCAAGCGCAGGAGAGGGCACGCTCGAACTTCCACGTGGCGCCATGAAGATCGGTGACGAAGAGCGCGCGCATGGCCTTGTTCTATCGCCGGCACGGGGCGCATGCAACCCGCGCCGGCGAACAGGCCTGACTCGGAATGCCTCTCGCCGGCGCCAACCCGGGGTGTTAACCCGATTCTGGCCGGACATCGTAGCCGCAAGCGTCGCCGCAGTCCCGGTTGTGGTCATCGACGGTGGTTCAGATCCGCCCGGGGAAATGCCGGCTCTTCACGTTCTTCCTGGACGCCCAAGCGCGAAACGTTATCCTTCTCACAATCCGCGGAGACGAAGCGTTTCATGGATGCGCCGTCGAATCGCATTCTGCCTATCGAAGTGACTACGGCACCGCCGGTCCTGTGGCATCACCTGCTGCAGGGCCGGCGTCTTTACATCCATGGCTGGCTGCGCTACCTGGTGGCCGTGGCCATCGTGGCCGGCTCGTTTTTCTCCAGCCATGTCGTCGGCGTCAAGGGCCTCGACATCGCCCAGCTCCTGATCTGCGCCGGCGTGCTGCTGATCTACAACACCGCGGTCATGTTCTGCGTTAGACCGCTCTGCGAGCCCGACCTGGCGCAGCGCCATCGGCATCGGTTGACCGGTTTGAGCCATCTGACCATTACCGTCGACTACCTGGTCCTGACCTATCTGATCTGGCTGGTGGGTGGAGCCGAATCGCCGTTCCTTGCCTTTTATCTCCTCCACGTGGTGGTTGCGGGCGTGATGATGTCGCGACATGCGGTCTATGTGCACGCCGCGTTCGGATACCTGCTGTTGGCCGGATTGGTGATCGGCGAGGGTCAGGGGTGGATTCCCAAGAACCGGCCGGAAGGTGCCGTGCCGGTGCGAGGCGAAATCGAAGGGCGCTATGTACTGACGGTGCTGGTGGTCTACGCGATGTTGATGGCCGGGGCGGCTTTTCTGACCAGCAGCGTGGCGCAGATGCTGCGCGAGGGCGAGCGGCGTCTGCGGGCCGCGAACCGCGAACTGGAGCAGCTTTCGGAGCTGCGACGCGCCTTCCTCCACATCGCCCTGCATGACCTCAAGGCTCCGCTGGCGGCCATCTCGACGCTGCTCACGAACCTGGCGTCCGAGATCGGCGGACCGCTGACGGATCGGCAGAAGCACTGGGTGGCCCGCGCGCAGACACGCTTCAAGGATTTGCTGGGATTCCTCCGCGACCTCCAGACGCTGGCCGAACTGGAGGTTGGCGAGATCGCCAAGCAGGCCAAACCGATCGATCTGAAGGCCTTGCTGACCCAGGTGACCGAGGAGTACCAGGATCTGGCAGCGCAGAAAAAGCAGACGCTCCGCGTCGCGCCCACCGGCCCCCTGCCCGACGTCAAAGGCGTGGAGCGCATGCTCCACGAAGCGCTCGCGAACTACATCACCAACGGTCTGAAATACAGCAGCGAGGGTGGCGAGATCGTAGTGGGGGCGCAGGCTCTGGAACACCGCGTGCGCATCGAAGTGAAGGACAACGGCCGCGGCATTGCGCCGGAAGATCAGAAGCGGCTTTTCAAAGAGTTCGTGCGCATCCAGCCCAAAGACGGCTCAGGCCCCCAGGTGGCCGGCACGGGTCTGGGGCTTTCCATCGTCCGCCGCATCGTCGAAGCGCATGGCGGCAGGGTGGGTGTCGAGAGCATCGAAGGCCAAGGCTCGACGTTCTACCTCGAACTCCCCACCACCGGCTTCGCCGGTTCGCGCATCGAACCGGCGGTGGGGGGAACGTGACGCTGCAGGTCCTGCTTGGTTCCGCGCCGCGATACCTACCGCATGCGCTCGAAGGCCTGTGCAAGGTAGTTTGCCGTCTGTTTGGTTTCGAGCGGCGTGCGCAGGATGCCCTGAACGCGCAGCTTCAGGGCCTTATCCTCGTCGGCCTCGGATAGCTGTCCCGGTGCCAGCAGCAGCACGGCCGTCCCCCGCACGTGCTCCAAGTCGCGAACCCGCTCCAGGAAACGCCAGCACGTCCCGCCCGGAAGCGTGGTCTGGACGATGAAGGCGGAAGGCTTCAAGTCGGCCGTTTTCAGCACCGCATCGGTGAAGTTGTGCGCCTGCACCGGCTCATGCCCGGATTCGGCCAGCACCTCGCAAAGCACCTCGCGGTCGCTGTCGCTGTGGCAGAAAAGCAGCACGCGCTTGCGGTCGTACGACTGGCGCGCATTGATGAAAGCCTCCAAGTCCGCCGCGCGAATCATCCAGTAACCGTTGCTCTGCTTGGTGGCCGGCAGACGCCCCCGGTAAATCCATTGCTTGACAGCCTCACCCGTCACGTTCAGCAAACGCCCTGCCTGGTTGGGCGTGAGAAAGCGATCGAGCCCTTTGAGTTCCGGCAACGGCTCGATGCCGTACTTGATCGCCTGCTCGGCCGTGACCTTCAACTCGGTCAGCTTCGGACCTCTTTTCTTCTTCTCTTTCACGGGTTGACTCATGGCTTCGCCCTCTCCGGGTTTTTCCCTTGACGCGCGCCTAACATACTCCTCCGATACGGCGTTTAGTCAAGGGTATAAGGCGTACTTTAATTGAGATTATTATGTTTTTTTAGATCGCAGCTGGCTTCCATGTCGGAAACTCGCCAGAACCGCAACGGCTCATCGGCTGCCATGCCGTTCGACTCCGAGCACGCCCGCGCCAACGCAACTTGCCGAAAATACTGCGTGTTGAGACAATCGATCCATATCGCGTGCAGCGCGATGACATCGGCGGCAACATGGGTGCCGGCCAGAATCGGCACGGTACTAAGGGAGTCGAACGCGGCGTGGCCAGCGATAGCGAACGAGGGAACATCAGCACGACCAACGTCCAACGCGCCCCGGGTCGGAGCGAGACGCCCCGGATCGCACCTGTCTTCACGCGCATGGGGATCATCGACGTTGCGGGGGATTACGTCTTCCGGTCTCACCGCCACCCGCAGTATGAAGTCATCCTCGTGGATCGCGGGCGTTACCGATGCAAAGTGAACGGTCAGGAATTCTCGCTGTGCCGCAACGACGTCGTGGTCGTCAAACCCGGCGACTGGCACGAGGACTATTGCCGACCTCCGCTCCGCTACTTCGGACTCACCTTCCATCTGCAACCGGACTGGGACGAAGTCGGCGGCGCGCCCCGTCTGTTCGCGGAAAACGTCCCTCCGGAAATGCAGATCTTCCGGATCAGGAACCAGGCCATCTGGCAGCTGGTACGGCGGCTTCAGGAAGAGGCCGACCGTCCGGACCCCTTTTCGGCGCACGTGCAGGATGCCGTATTGCTGGAGTTCTTCTGGCACATGGTCCGTGCGCTGCCGCGGGAGGCCGTTTCGGAACAGTTCCTGGACGTATCGCTTCAGCAGATCTTCCCGGCCCAGCTGCTGCGCCTGTTTCGCATGAACATCGCCCAGCCGCTCAGCATCGGCGAGATGGCCGAGCGCATGGGCATGAGCGAGAGTTCGCTGGCTCACAAATGCAAGGCGATGCTGGGCGTTTCGCCGGCGCGCGCGTTCCTGAAAGCCCGCTTGGAACGCGCCGCGACGCTGCTGCGGACGACGTCGATGCTGACCAAGGAAATCGCGCCGCTGGTCGGCTTCGACAACCCATACGTCTTCTCGCGGGCCTTCAAGCGGCTTCACGGAACGGCACCGGATCATTATCGCAAGAAGACGCCCTTTCGAGAACCCGCCCCCCGGTCGAATACGCGCACGGCTCGTTCGTCTTTTCGACTGGACGGTCGGCGCGGCGGGGGTGGGGCAGATTCCGCGGATCGAGGTGCGCGATGAAACCGAGCGATTGTCGAGAGTACTACGAGTGCAGCGCGGAGTTGTGCCCACTCGATGACGCCTGGCCCCTCAAGGTCCACAACGGATGCAATGTCTGTCCCTACATGCTCGCGGCATGCCGAAAACCGGTGCCCCGAACGATCGCCGCGGCCTGCCACAAAATGGCGAGAGACGCCAACCTGCCGCGGCAGATCAAAGCGCAGATCGGTCTGGATTGGGGCCGTGGGACCACGCGACCGGCCTACTCGACAAGGCCTTCCAGGAAGCGCCCTGGGCACGGTCGCGTATCTGCCGCCTGACCGGATCCCCGCCGCGCACCTTTCAAGCCCCCAGGAAGCCTGGGCTCCGTCCTTGCCTCTCTGCAGCGCCTTTTCAACCGTGTGCGTCGATCTATACTCTCGTGCGGACCGGACCGAGGTATGTTCCCGAATGTCGCTCCGAGATTGGGCACGGCAGATCAAGGACGATGGTGCAACCGTCAACCTGGCGCTGCGGCACCCAAGGACACCGTGGTACGCGAAGGCCTGCGGCGCTGTCACGCTGCTTTATGCCCTTTCGCCTGTCGATTTGATTCCGGATTTCATCCCCGTGCTGGGATATCTGGACGACCTGGTCCTGGTGCCTGCAGGGCTCTGGTTGACGATCAGGCTGATCCCGGCGGATGTGTGGGCCGAGTGTCGTCAGGAAGCGAAGCGGCGCGCCCTGAAACGACCGCCCAAGAACTGGCGAGGCACGCTGTTGGTCATCTCCCTCTGGATGCTGCTGGCGGCGGCAGGCGTACTGGTCGTGCGCCAGTTGTGGTGATCGAAACGAAATCAGAAGGGGCCTCAATCGGCGGCTTCGAGCACGATCGGTGTCGAGCAGGGAACCGCATCGTAACGTGCCGCGCCGCCCACGACCTCGACGACGGCCTTGCGCTCGCCCTGCGTGACCCGGCATTTCTTCCATGCCGCCGGAACCTGCGTCGTCAGTGTCAGCGGCTGGTCGTACAGTTTGGGATCGGCCTGGCAGGACAGCGTCAACCGAATCCGCTGGTCGTCCTTGCCGACGACGTTGACCTGGGCCGTCTTCCATTCGGTTTCGTACTTGTGAAGCGAGATCGGATCGGTGACCCAGAGCCGGTCCTTTCGTTCAGCCACGTAATCCAGGATGGCGATGCAGTCGGGCAGCGAAAAGCTCAGCCAGTCGCCGCCGAAGCCATGAAACACCGTGTACTCGAACCTGCCCTGGGCGATCGCCTCGTCGATCTGCCGGGTGATCTCCCCGACCGTCTTGATACCGCACGCCGGGCCTTTGAAGGGAGGACGTTCGACGAGGTGGTATCGGTCGAGTATCTCCTTCAGTTGCGGTTTGCCGATGTTCCAGTGACCGGGCTTCAGGCCGCCGGGGATGCCGAACGAAACCAGGTGCGGCTTGTCGCCGTTGGGTGTGATCTGGTCGAGCACCTCGCTGCACTTCCTGATCTCTTCCTCGATGCCGGCCAGATCGG
>Ga0073932_1004248_pt1 | contig 17441 bp, 12 predicted proteins | sample DewCreD2012metaG_FD_76967 | JGI IMG/M metagenome (GOLD analysis project Ga0073932, IMG submission 76967) | Hot spring sediment bacterial and archeal communities from British Columbia, Canada, to study Microbial Dark Matter (Phase II) - Dewar... ... | reverse complement strand
CGTCCGTTTGGCCTCCACCGGACCTTCGGACAGCAGGCGCTCGAAAAGCCGGGTCCGCGCGCCGGGCGGCAACAGGAAAATGGGATTCTCCCGCAACTCGGAGACGATCTTGCACGAAATCAGGTTCTCGTCTACGAAGGCCAAGGTGTCTCCGGGCAGCTCGCGCGTGGAACCGAACCCGAGATGCTCCCTGCCCTCCAATCGCTCGGTAAAGACCCAGTTGATGCGGAAAAGCGCCCCTTCCTCGAGCGTCGAATAATGCTCGATCGCCCGGACCACCAGATCGATGAAGCTGGTCTTCCCCGAACCGTTGGGCCCATGGATCAGGATCAGGCGGTCGGCCCGACCGGTCGCCGCAAAGCGCTGCAGGATCGAATAGACCGCGTTCTGCGTCTCCTCGTAGCCGAAGAGCCTGCGGCGCCCGCCGTCGAAGGGGGCGTCGAAGAGCTTGAAGCGGCGCACCTTGCCGCCAATGCCCGGGACCTCCTCCGTCCCGAAATGGTCGAAGGCGTCCAGGAGATACTGCGCGGCGCTGCGGCCCAGACGCTCGGGAGCGGCGCAGAAGGCGTCCAGATACTGCCTGAAGGAAAGGATGCGCTTCTGGCCCTTGAAGACGTTCTCCGACTCCCGGCTCGTTTCCTGCAGGAAAGCGTCCAAGTCGACCATGCTCTCTCCTCGCGCACGTTCCGCTCCCACGCCCCGCCAGCGCAACGAGTCGTCAGGCGCCCGCAGCGGGCGGCGGGTTCGGCCTGGGCTTGGCCGCGGAGCCGCTCGTCACCTTGGCAGACGAACCGGACGCGATCCGGGTGCCCTTGGAACCGGCAGGTTTTCGCGGGACCTCCACGACGGTCGGCCGCGAAGACGGCTTGTCCGGCGCCTGCTGGCGGGAAGAAACCGGCTGCTGCGGCTTCGTTTCCGCCGACGCCGAAGGAACCGCTCCGACGGGGGCTGCCGGGGCCGCCGCCGACTCGACCGTCTTTCCGCTCGGGCCGAAGTAGACCTCCTGCTCCAGTCGACCTTTCCCGGCCCGCTTGGCCGCATACATCTGCTCGTCCGCCAGATGCAGCGCCTCGTTCACCGAACCCACCGGAACACGAAAGGTGACCGCGCCGATGCTGCAGCCCACCGGCCAATTGCGCTCCTGCATCGCATGCGTCAGATCCGCCAGCAATTCCATCAGGCAGGTGCGCGCGCCGGTGGCATCCGTCTCCGTCAACAGCAAGGCGAACTCGTCGCCGCCGGTCCGCCCCGGAAGATCCGTCACGCGCAGTTGATCCAGCATGTGGCGCGCAATGACCCGCAGGACCTCGTCGCCCTCCAGATGCCCGAAGTGGTCATTGACGTACTTGAAGTTGTCCAGGTCGATGACCGCCAGCGTGAACGGCCGCTGCGTGCGCCGCATGCGCTCGATCTCGTGTTCCAGCCGTTCGCAGAACGTGCGGCGATTGGCCAACCCCGTGAGCGCATCGGTCCGAGCTTCCGACCGCTCCCGCTCGAAGGTCTCGCGCAACCGACACGTCAACAGGCTGACGACGGCCAGGAAACCGGTCAGCATGGCCGCTTCCCAGACGCGGTACAAGGGGTCGGACGGCTCCGAAGGTTGCGCCGGTTTCGCCAGTCCCCCGACCTGGCCCAGACGCTCCGCGTTGCCGAAGGGCCATTCGCAGCAGAACCAGCCGATCCCCCCGGCGAACACCAGGAAAAGGCTCACATCCCGGTTTCCGCGCCAAGCCGCAAGGATGACCGGGAGGATGTAGAAGTAGTCCAGCGAGACGCGCGGGCCGATCGCATAATCCGCCCAGGATAACAGCCCGATCGCAAAAAGGCCCAGCAGGGCATGAATCCACGGCGGATCGCGCCGCTGCCACAGCGGAAGCTCCTCGCCATCCACCCCGATGTTGCGATCCCTGCGCCCCTTCATGCGCTTAGCAGACTCCGAACGTGCGACGTTGTCAAGGGAGGGGAGGCTATTGGTCGCGTACATCGTCCTGCGGCTTGTACCCCAGTCGCTCGCGCGCCGACTTCAAGCTCACCCGCACCGGTTCGGTCTTCGAGTTGGCGAAGGCGATCGTGTAGCCGACCTCCGGCGTCTCGACCGCACGTCGGAAAAAACGCACCGCATCGTCGCGACTCAGTACCGCGCCGCAGAAGTTCCAGACCCATTGTTTGCGGCTGCGGGCCCGGCTCTTCGTTGCTCGCTCGTCACAGATCTCCTCCGTATATGCTCCTCGCTCGCGCCTCGATCCGGACCCGCATCCGCGGCACACTGGGTCAGGAACTTCTGCGGCGCGGTACTCAGCCAGATCGAACGCAGAAACGGATTCTGCACGTCCGTATCGAACGTCCCGATCCGGACCCCCACAAACTCCATTCCGTGCCGATCGTAATGGTAGCGCCCGAGCAACTCGCCGAAGACCTTCGTCACGCCGTACAGGTTCGCCGGGCGAACCGGGTCCGTCGTGTCGACGACATGCTCCGCGGGATACGAGAGGATCGTGTGGCAGGAACTGGCGAAGACCATCCGCCGGACGCCCGCTTCCCTCGCCGCCTCGAAGACGCGATGGGCCCCCACGAGGTTGGGCTGCACCTTCAGGCGCGACATGTCCCCCCGCTGACCCCGCCGGCCGTTCCCACGAAAACCCGGTCGCAATTGTCACCGCTCGTCCGGATCCGAACAACCGGCCGATGACTGCGTTTTCGAATGCGATGGATCGCGATTACGGTTCCGGTTTCGGCTGGTCCTTGGCCTGCTGCCTGAGTTGATCGATGTGCTCCTTCAACCGCTCGCCCATCTCGCTCAGCGGATCGGCCTGCTGTGCGGCAATCAGGGCCTGCAACATGCCCTCGTCGTTCTGAGCGGCCTTCAGGAGACTGGCCTTGACCAGGAACAGCTGTTGTTTCGTCGGGCCGGTCGGTTTGAGCTCCGTCACGATCGCGTCGATCTTGCCCACGGCGGCCTCGATGTCCCGCGTCCTGTTCACTTCCTTGAGCAGGTCATCCATCCGCTGCTTCGCCAGATACTTGTTCTTCAGCCCCGCCGCGTTGTCACGGTCCGCTTCCAGCAACTGCTGGATCTCGTCCTGGTAACCGATCAGCACCTGCTGAGCCTCGAGCTGGCTCAATGCCTGATCGAGCAACCTGGCCTTTTCCACGCCCTGCGCTCCGGCGGCCTTGCCGAAGAGTTCGTCCCGCTCAGTCTTGATCCTGCGAAGCTCGGCCAGGTGCGCAAGGTACTTCTCGGGACCGCCTTCCTGGTATCCGGTCTTGGCATACGCACGCCCCTGCGAGTCGGTCAGGACGATCGTGGGATAGCCTTGCACTTCGAAAACGCCCTGCAGTTCCTTGTTGGCGGCCTTGACCGGCTTGCCGCGCGGGAAATCGACTTCGACCAGGATGAAATGCTCCGGCGCCGCCTTCTTGAAAACCTCCTGATCGAAAACCTCCTTCTTCAGCTTGATGCACCAACCGCACCAATCCGAGCCGGTGAAGTCGAGCAGCAGATCCTTCTTCTCCTTCTCCGCCCGATCGAGCGCAGCCTGGAAATCGTCGATCCAGCCCTCGGACGCCCAGCCGTGCACGTACAACGCCGGAAGGGCCACCAGCGTGGCAAAGAGGATTCGTCTCATCGGGGGTCTCCGATCAAAGCGCCTGCGAAATCGCACGTCCCGGCGTGCGTCGGGGAAAGAAGCCGCCGACCCGCTTCACGTAGAACGATCCTAACGGCTGCAGTATTCGAGTCCAGCCGCCAAACGACCGGCAGGAACGGCCGCCGTGCTCTGCTGCCGCCACGACGCCCGAGAAGGCGGGTTTCAGGTGTTACCCCCCACGCTTCGTTCGCCGTACATCCGGGCCAACGTTGTTACTGCCCTGGCGCCCAGAGATAGAGGAACTGGGGACCGGAAGGGAGCAACGAACCGGCATCCACCTGCACGCCGGTGTTCACGTTCAACCTTCCTTCGGCTTCGCCGGCCAGGAGGTCCATGAACGACAGCCTGCGGCGATAACGGATGATCTCGGCGTCGCTGACGCCCGCGATCCTCCGCGCGGCCTTCTGCGCATCCTCGAGATACCCGATCTCGTCCACCAGACCGTTGGCCAGCGCCTGGGTCGCCGTGTAGATCCGGCCGTCGGCAATGGCGCGCACGGCGTCTTCGGCGGCCTTGGCGTCGGAAGGAATGGGGCCTTTTCCGGCGCGGCCGTCGGCCACGATCTTCACGAAGCGAGCGTACATGTCGTCCACCACCGCCTGCATGATCGCCCGCTCTTCCGGCTTCATCGGCCGTCCCATCGAACCGATGTCCTTGAAGGGGCCGCTCTTGATGTTGTTCTCCTTGATGCCCAGCTTTTCCTGCATCAGCACGCTCAGGTCCATCAGGGACATGATGACGCCGATGGAACCCGTCACGCTGGTCGGCGAGGCGACGATGTGGTGGGCCGGCGCGCTGACATAATAGCCGCCCGACGCGCACAGGTTGCCCATGTGGACGATCACTTTCTTTTTCGCACCGACCTTCTTCACTTCGTTCCACAGTTCGTCGCTGGCCGTGACGCCGCCGCCGGGGGAGTCCACGACCAGCAGGACGGCGACCACGTCGTTGTCGTTGGCCGCCTGCCGCAGCTGCATCTTGACCCGCTCGACCATGTTCACGTTGGGACCGAAGAGGCTGATCTGCTGCGGAATGATGATGCCGCTCAATTCGATCTGGGCGATCTTGCCGGTCCCTCCCGCGCTCACGACTTCTTCCTGCAAGACCTGTTGAGGGGTCCGCTGGGCTGCCGATCCCGCGCTCAGGACCGCGGCGAAGACCAGGCCGACAAGACCCACCAGACAGAGGAAGCCGAAACCGAGAACGCCCAAGACGATCCACAGCCCGGCGCGCGAAGGGCGCTGTGGGGGCGGAGGAGGAGCCGGGCGGCGGGGCGGCAGTCCCGCGGGAGGGACCGGAGAGCCAACTGCCGGCGCCGCCGGCCGGGCTGGCGCCTCAGGCGCAGGGACTGCGGGAACGGGGGGAGCCGACGGAGGGATCGCCGGCGTGTCGCCGGGCGTCCGCCCCGTGGCCGGGGAGGGATGGCTGTCGGATTCGTTCATCGTCGTTCTCCCGATCGGAAAACCGGACCTGCTTATACCGGACCGCGGGCCCGCAGGCCATTCGGGTTTCGGCCGGTCCGGCCAGGCGGGTTGGGCCGCGCTGACGTATCGGACCGTAGCGTCACGTCTGGGTGCCGTTGGCCCTGCGCTTCCATGCCGGCTCGGCCGGCTTGTGCGCCTGGTTGCCCTGCGCCAGCACGCGCACGCGCCCGGGGGGCAGCACTTGTCGCAGCCCTTTGAACAACTCCGGCACCGGCTTCACGCTCAATTCGGACTCCGGCCGGATCCACACGCGCGCCGGCGCCCCCGGACCGTCCTCGATCTCCAGGCCGAACCAGAGCGGCAACCGGCCCGGATGCGCCTTCAGCAAATCCACCACGCCCTGAATCCGCGACTCGGTCCGTTGGGCGTCCGGCTTGCCGCCGGATTCGACATCGCTCTGCCGGAGTGTCAGCCCGATCCCGCTGAGGTAGCGCTGCATCGCGGTTTCCAACGGGAAGATTTCCTCCACCAGGATGCTCGCGCCTTGTCCGGCCTCCCCGTGCTTGACCCGGCCGCGGAAGAAGAGCACGCAGTCGGGCTTGATGCTGTTCCTGTACTGTTCGTACGTGCGCGGAAAGACGACGCACTGCGTCGAACCGGTGAAGTCTTCGACGACCAGCACCGCCATCTTCTTGCCTTCGTTGCGCGTCGTCTTGGCCTGCACCGCGTTCACGTAGCCGCCCAGGATGACCTCGAAGCCGTCCGGCACCTCGCCCAGGTTGCGGCACGGCTTGGAGGAGAGCCCTTCGACCAGTTCGCGGATGTCCTGCAGCGGGTGTCCGGAGAAGTAGAAGCCGAGGACTTTTTTCTCTTCCTCGAGTGCCTTTTCCTGCGGCCACGCCGCCACCGCCGGCATCTTGGGCCGGGCCACCGTCGCGTCGCTGCCGCCGAAGAGCGAACCCTGGCCGCTTTCGCGGTCGCGACGCATGCTGTTGCCGTGACCGATGGCGTCCTCCAGCGCGGCCAGCATCCGGCCGCGGCCGCCTTCGTCGGCCAGCGCGTCGAAGGCGCCGCCTTTGATCAGCGATTCGAGCGCGCCCTTGTTGACGGCCCTCGAATCGACCCGTTCGCAGAAATCATACAGGTCCCTGAACGGACCCTCCTTCTCCCGCGCCTGAACGATGTTCTCCACGGCCTTCTCGCCCACGCCTTTGATGGCGGCCATGCTGAAGCGCAGGGTCCGGCCTTCCCTGCCGCCCTCGATCGTGAAATGGGCCTCGGACCTGTTCACGTCCGGTCCCGCGATCTGCAGGCCGATGCGTCGCGCTTCCTCGATGTAGAGCACCACGTCGTCGGTATTCCCCTGCTTGAGCGACAGCAGCGCCGCCATGAACTCGGGCGTGTAATGCGCCTTCAGCCACGCCGTCTGGTAGGCGACGAAGGCGTAGGCCGCCGCGTGCGACTTGTTGAAGCCGTACTCGGCGAATTTCGCGATCGTGTCGTACAGCGCCTGCGCCTTTTCCGCCGGGATCCCGTTCTTCACGCAGCCCTCGACGAACTGCCTGCCGTACTTCTCCATCAGGTCCCTTTTCTTCTTGCCCATCGCCTTGCGCAGGCTGTCCGCTTCGGAGAGCGTGAAGTTCGCCAGGCGGTTGGCGATCTGCATGACCTGCTCCTGATATACAATGATCCCATAGGTGTCTTTCAGGATCGGCTCGAGTTCCTTCACCGCGTAGTCGATGGGTTCCTTGCCGTGCTTGCGCGCGATGAAGGCCGGGATGTTCTGCATCGGACCGGGCCGGTACATGGCGTTCAACGCGACGAGGTCCTCCAGGCAGTCCGGCCGCGCCTCCATCAGCAGCTTGACCATGCCTTCCGATTCGAACTGGAAAATGCCGCGGGCCTCGCCGCGCGCCAGCATGCGGTAGGTTTCCTTGTCGTCGGTCGGCAGGTTGTCCAGGTCGACTTTCACGCCGTGGCGTTTCTCGATCAGGTTCACGCAGTGGCGCAGGACGGTCAGGGTTTCCAGGCCCAGGAAGTCGATCTTCAGCAGGCCGACCGAGTCGATGTGCGCCATCTCGAACTGCGTCAGCAGCGCGCCGTCCTTGTCGCGATAGAGCGGACAGTACTCGGTGATCGGCTTGTCCGAAATGACCAGGCCGGCCGCGTGGCGGCCGGGGTTGCGCGTCAGGCCCTCGATGCGCCGTGCCATGTCGACCAGCTTGCGCACCTTCTCGTTGCCGGCGTACTCGGCCTTCAAATCCGGTTCGTCGTCCACGGCATGGAAACCGTCGTCGTCTCCATGGCGCGGCTGCAGCGTGACTTTCTTGCCCGGCGCGTTGGGCACCAGCTTGGCGATGCGGTCCACTTCGGCCAGCGGCCAGTCCAGGACGCGGCCCAGGTCGCGGAGCGAGCCCTTGGCCGCCATGGTGTTGAAGGTGATGATGCCGGCGGTGCAGTCGCGTCCGTACTTGTCCTGCACGTACTGGATGATCTCGGGCCGCCGCGACTGGCAGAAGTCGATGTCGATATCGGGCATTTCGTTGCGGCCTTCGTTGACGAAACGCTCGAAGAGCAGCGCGTAACGCAGCGGCTCGAGATTCGTGATGCCCAGTGCATAGCAGACGATCGATCCGGCCGCGCTGCCGCGGCCCGGACCGACCGGAATGCCCATCTTGCGCGCCGTGTGGATGATGTCCCATACGATCAGCAGGTAACCCACAAAGCCCATCTTGATCAGCACGCGCAGCTCCTCCTCCGCACGCGCCTTCACGTCCGCCGGCAGCGGCTCGCCGTAGCGCCATTTCAGCCCTTCCTCGACCAGCCTGCGGAAATAGACGTCGGGGTGCTCGCCCGTCGGGATCGGAAAGACCGGGTAATGGTACTGGCCGAAGGTCAGCTTCAGATTGCAGCGCTCGGCGACTTCCTGCGTGCGGTTGAGCGCGTCGGGATGGTCCGGAAAGAGCGCGGCCATCTCGTCGTTGTTCTTCAGGTAGAACTCGGAACAGGCGAAACGCAACCGGTTCGTGTCGGCAATCAGCTTGCCGGTGCCGATGCACAGCAGCGCGTCGTGCGCCTCGGCGTCGTCGCGCGAGGTGTAGTGCGAATCGTTGGTGGCGATCAGCGGCGCCTCGAACTCGCGCGCCAGCTTGACGATCACCTCGTTGACTTTCTTCTGCGCCCGCGCCAGTTCGCGCGCCTCGTCGCCGCACTTCGCCGGGTCCAGCGCGCCGCACTGGTTCTGCAGCTCGAAGTAGAAGTTGCCCCTGCCGAAGATCTCGATGTAGCGCCCCGCAATGCGCCTCGCCGTCTCGTAGTCGCGGTTCAGGATCGTGCTGGGCACCTCGCTGCCCAGGCAACCGCTGGCGCCCAGCAACCCCGCGCTGTGCCGGGCCAGCGCGTCCTGGTCCAGCCGCGGATGCATGTAGAAGCCCTCCGCGTAGGCCAGCGTGGAAAGCTTCATCAGGTTCTTGAAGCCTTCCTCGTTGCTGGCCCACAGCAGACAATGGTGATCGTACTCGCCGTTGACCTTCTCGCGGGCGGTGCGCGATTTTCCATCCGGAACGATGTAGGCTTCCATGCCGATCACCGGCTTGACGCCCGGTTTGCCCTCGGCCTCGGCCTTCTTGTTGAACTCCTTGCACGCCTTGTAGAACTCGATCGCTCCGAACATGTTGCCGTGGTCGGTCAACGCGATGGCTTTCTGCCCCATCCGGTGCGCGCGCGAAATCATGTCGCCGATGCGCGAGGCGCCGTCCAGCAGGCTGTATTGGCTGTGACAGTGCAGATGGCAGAACTCGACGGGCATCCGGACATCCTCCGAAATGCGAACTTTGCCCCGCTCAATGCCGGAGGCTCGATCCCGGATCGCTCGAGCCTCCAGCATCGAGTATCGAGCAACCCAGTCTTGAAGCTGAACCCTCGACGCGGCTCGGTACGGGCCATCCACGACCGAGACGCACGCCGCAGTGTACTCGCTTTCCGGCGGAGGCAACTCCATCGGGCATATCGGGCACAACCGGCGGTCGATTCCCGAGTTGGAAACGCCGGCGCGGTCGACCCATCGAAGGGCCGCGCCAGCGCAGGCCCCGATCAGACGTGCGCGTGTTCGATGATTTTTTCCACGCGGTTTCCGGGACCCATGATGGCGATCCTGGTTTTATGGCGGCGCGCCTCGGCGGCCTCCATCTGCGCGAAGATCATGACGATGATCACGTCGCCCGGCTGCCCATAACGCGCCGCCGCGCCGTTCAGGCAGAAGCCGTCCGGCTTGTCGCCCGGAATGGCGTAGGTGGTCCAGCGCAGGCCGTTGGTGACATTGGCCACCAGGACCTCTTCGCCGTCGAGAATGTCCAGTTGGCTCATCAACGCCCGGGGAAGGGTCATCGAACCGACGTAATCGAGGCTCGCGTCGGTGACCGTCGCACGGTGTATCTTGGCATGAAGAACGGAACGAAGCATTTCTGGACCTGGCTCCTTGCCCGATCGAACAACCTCCCGCGATCCGGCGAAAAACCGCGCCCGCCCCGCAAAAAGAAGGACAGGCAGGAACGATGCCCGCTCCAATCGCGCACGACCTTCCAACCCACTGTACCACAAACTGCCAACGGTGGCAGTCGCATTATGGATGCCATACGGATCGAACTGGATTCGCACCGGACCCGCATCCGCATCGCCGCGGGTCGGGAACGGCTGCGGCGCGGTACTCAGCGCGACGACTGCCGGACGAGGTAGATGAAGAAGGCGAGCGAAGTGCCCATTACCCCCGCGTAGAGTCTGGGGTCGGCCAGTACCCGGTCCGGGTGGAAACAGGTGGCCACCAGCAGGCCGACGATGGCGCCGCCCAGATGCGCGTCGTGGCCGATGTTGTCGGACTTTCGCTGGATGCCATAGAACGAGATCAGCGGGAAGAGCAGGGCATACGCCCACGTCGGGATCCAGAACGGTATCGGAAAGATCATGATGCTGCCGCCGGGCAGGAGGAAGATCGAGGCGAAGACCACGCCGCAAACGCCGCCCGAGGCGCCCAAGGCCAGATAGTCGCGCTGGTTGCGGTGGAGGACCAAGGCCAACAGGCTGCCGCCCACGATCGAGGCGAAGTAGATGGACGCCAGCAGGGTCGCACCGAAAACGCGCTCGATGTTCTCGCCGAAAGAATAGAAGGTCAAGGCGTTGAAGCCGAGATGCACCAGGTCGCCATGCAGGAAGGCGCTGGTGAGCATCCGGTGATACTGGCCCTGCCGGAGAATCCGGTACGGGCTGAAGATCAGCGCCTCGATGACGTCACGGCGGCTGAACCCGATCACCGAGATCGCTGCCGTGACGACGAGGATCCCGACCGTAACGGGCGCCGCGAGATTGCCTGCTGTGGGCATGTACCGCCTGGCCTTCCTGGCGTGCACGGGTCCGTGCAACGCGACGGGGCGAAGGATATTCGAAGCGCCGCCGTTTTCCAGAAGCGCCGCCGCGTCCCGCATCGACGGCGGGGGCGCGCTTCATGACGGCCGCGCCCACTCCGCATCTTGTCGCCGAACGCCTCGAAGATCGTGCGGGTTGCCGAAACGATCAGTCCTTCGTCCGCAAGGCCTGCAGCGCCGCGCGGGCTTCCGTCGCGATCTCGGCATCGGGGCTGTTGGTCAGGAACTCCACCTTGGGCAGCGCGATGGCGCCCTTCTTGCCCACCATCTGATAAACGGCCAGCGCTTCGAGAACCCGTTCCTTGTTGTCGGATTCCAGCGCCGAGATCCAGCCACGGATGCTCTTGCCCGAGGCATCCTGCGATTCGAAACCTGTCTCCTTGCCCAGCGGGACCATCTTGATCGAGGTCGGCTTGGGCGTCTCGACCTTCTTGGGTTCTTCCTTGGGTTCCTCCTTCTTTTCGACCTGCGCCGGCTCGGCCGGCTTCGGCGTATCGGCCTTCGGCGCGTCCGGTTTCGGCGGCTCCGGGGCAGGCGGCTCGACGTTGGCCGCAGGCTGGGCGGGCGGGGGGGGCGGGGGGGGCGGCGGCGCCTTCCTGGGGGGCGGCGACGCGCATCCGGTCAAGGCGCACGCGATCAGGATAGCAGCCAGGCAGAGATTCCGAGTCATCGTTCGTTCCTCCCGCAAGTACCTGTTACCCAACCTGAAACGGGCCTGTCCCCACAGGCCCGGAGAAACCCAACGCCAAGCGTCCTATACAGTGGTAACGCAGGTGTCTATAACTTGGTTTACAGAATCGGCGGTTCGCTTACAAGTGCGGCCTGCGGGAAATGGGAATCCGACGATGCGCCTGTCTTTCGTCCTACTGGTCCTTCCGCTCGCCGGCCTGTTCCGGACGAACGCCGGCGAGTCGGACACGAACGGCGAGACGCGCGTGACCGTGCGGAAGGGCACGTTGATCGTCGAACGCGAGGAAGCGACCACGAAACTCGAAGCCGGCCAGGAGGCTCGACTGGCGAAGGGCGCGCCGGCCGAGATCGTGGGCACCGAACGGTCCGCGTCTCCAGCCGCCTTGCCCATCGCGGTCCGCTGGGAACCCGGGCAAGCGGTATTGCTGGCGGATGGCGAGAAGATCCTCCTGCGCCCAGGGGTTTTCGGCAGCGAGGGCGCCAGCACGGACGGCCGCTATACGGCCAGGCTCGGCAGGGAGAACGAACTCCAGGTCATCGATGGCCAGCAGCGACGTCAGGCCGTGCGCCTGCCCGATGGGCGCTGGGTGCATCGCTTTGCCGGCTGCGAGATGCGCGTCGATCCGCAAGGCCGCACGACAGTGCGTCTGCCCGACGGTCACGAGATCGTTTCGGTCGAACCGTCCCACGAGCCGTCCCGGCCGCCCGGGCCGCCCGCTTCGGTCGAGACGCCCGCCGGTTATCGCTGGCAGATCGGCATCCATCTCGACAAGACCGCCCGCGGCCTGCGCGTGGCCGGGGTGTCGCCGGGTTCGCCGGCCGAGGCCGCCGACTTCCGCCCCAACGACGAGGTGCTGGCCATCGGCGAACTCCGGTCGCCCACGCTCGCGCAGATCCAGGAACGCCTCAAACAGGCACGCCCGGCGCAACGCATCCCGTTCACGGTGCGCCGCGATGGCAGGACGATGACCTTGACGGTGCTGATGGGAGCCTGGGAGTGATGTCCGACCGCATGACGTCCATCGCGCCGGCGACCGGCGAAGCCAGCGACGCCGCGGCGGCCCGCACCCCTTCCGGCGTGCCCCCGTTGCGCGGCGGCGGATGGTTCTGGCGGCTATGGACGGGAGCCACGCGCGCGCACCTGCGCTGCGAAGACTGCGGCGTTCCGCTGGTCCTGGCCGGCCTGCGGCCCGGTTCGCGCGCCCGTTGCGGCGGATGCGGCAGCGTCTTCCGCGTTCCCGGGTCGGCGACCGCCGATCGCGTGCCGACGCTGACCCCTCCGGTCCCATCCGAGTCGGCGATGCCGACCTGCAACCTCGCGAAACGCTCCACAAACGGGGCCGCCACCGTCTCGGGCGCACGCCGAGTCGAAGCGCCCCCGCGCATCGGTCCGTACGAACTGCAGGGCGAAATCGCCCGCGGCGGTACGGCCATCGTCTATCGCGGGCGCCACGAAAAGCTGGGGAAGAGCGTCGCGATCAAGCTGTTGCTGCCGCACCTGGAGTCGGGTCACGAGATGGAGCGGCGGCTCTTCCGCGAAGCGCTGGCCCTCGCACGCTTCCGCCACCCGCACATCGTGCCGGTGCTCGACGCCGGCACGACGGAGAACGGACTGCCCTACCTGGTGATGGAGCTGGTCGAGGGCGAGGACCTGGGCCGGCGGCTGCAGCGAGACGGGCCGCTGGAATGGCGTGCCGCGCTGGAAATCCTGGTGCAGGTGGCCGAAGCGGTCGATTTCGCGCATGCGCACGGCGTCATCCATCGCGACCTGAAACCGGCCAACATCCTGCTGGACCGCCAGGACCGGGCGCAACTGGTGGACTTCGGCCTCGCGCGGGACGAAGGCGCCGGCTCCCGGCTGACCGCCACCGGCATCGCGCTGGGCACGCCGGCCTATATGCCGCCGGAGCAGGCCCGCGGGAACCGCGAGGATGTCGGGCGCCGCGCCGACCTGTACAGCCTCGGCGCCATCCTTTACGAAATGGTCACGGGTCGGGCCCCGTTCGGCGGCGACACGGTCATGGAAGTGCTCTACCGCGTGGTTCACGAACAGCCCGTTTCTCCCCGAAAGCTGCAGCCCAGGCTCCCCGGCGACGTGGAGGCCATCTGCTTGAAGCTGCTGGAGAAGGATCCGCGCAACCGCTACGCCTCGGCCTATCAGCTCCTTCAGGATCTGCAGGCCTGCTTGGCCGGCAAGGTGCCCTCGACGGCGCGCCCCGGCCGCACACCCACGGTCCTGCGCTTCCTGCGCCGCTCCGGATGGCGCGCGGGTCTGCTGGCCATCGCCCTGCTGGGCGGACTCGCCTATTGGGCCGCCCAGCAGTCCGCTTCCCAGCGGGCCGAGGAGTTGATCGCGACCGGGCGGCAGTTGCTGGCGGAAGGCCGATTCGCCGAAGCCGAGGCGCAATTCAGCGAAGCGCAGAACCTCCGGCCCCAGAGCGCGGCGGCCTTCGTGGGACGGCAGGAGGCGCGCCAGCGCCTGCGCGATGCCGAGGAATCCAGACAGGCCCAGACCCAGCAGCGCCAGCAGGAACTGCTGCGCGAGTTCCGCCAGGTGCTGGATGCGCTCAGCACCGAACGACTGCAGGCGTCGGTGCGCGAAGGAACCGAGAAACTCACGGAACTCGTGGCCCGGATCCTGCAGCCGGGCGTCCAGACGCCGGAAGGCGAGGCGGCGTGCGAGTTCGAGACACGGACCCCGGGCACGACCCTGCGGATCCTGCCGCTGCTGGGCGAAGAGCCCCTCTTCGAAGGCCTGGCGCCCGCCCGGGTGCCGCTGGGGCACGGCGCCTACCGCCTGCTTTTCCGCCTGGGCGCCGCGCCGGAACGCGAGGCGCTGCTGCAGGTCGCCCCGAACCAGCCGCAGCGGCTGGTCCTGGACGAGATAGCGCCATGAGGGCCGCCGCCGTCCCCGGCGCGGCGTCCCTGCCGGTCCGCCGCGCTTGACACGAACGCTCGCCCAGATTATTAGAGACGAAGTCATGAAAATGAACCTTCGTTCATACAAGCCTTCGGGCTCCTTCAGGCAGGTCCGGCGCCAGGCGGTCGCGGAGAGCTTCGCCGCCGCGGCCGAAGTCGTCTTCGCACGGCGCGGTTTCGACGACGCGACGATGCAGGAGATCGCCCGCGAGGCCGGCTGCGCGACGGGCACCCTCTATCTCTACTTCAAGAACAAGGAAGAGCTTTTCCGGGCCATTCTCGACCGCCGGAGCGCCGAGTTCTACCCGCTGCTGATTCGGGCCATGCAGGAGACGCGCGATCCGGTGGAGAAGATTCGCCGCAACACCGCCGCCCTTCTGAACTATTTCAACGCCCACTGGTCCGTCTTCCGGCTCTTTTACAGCGCCGCCCCCGGCGGTCGGGCGCTCCTGTCGTCCTCCCTCCAGGGCTTTGCCCTGCGCGAGTATCTGGCCTTCAAGGAGACCGAGCTGGCGATTCTCGAGCAGGCCCAGTCCGCGCGGAAGATTCGCACCGACATGCCTGCCGCGGAGCTGATCGAGTTCATGCACGGGGTCACCCTTTCGACGCTGGCGCGCTGGTCGCTGCAGGAGCCGCGTCCGACGCAGGACGAGCAACTGCGCCTGCTCTGGGGCTTCCTCTCCGCCGCCCTGGGCGCGAAAGGCAGGCGGCGATGAGCGGTCGTTGGCCACCCGGGGGGGACTCGAGGCCGGGTCGCCCCGTTCGCATCCGCAGGGCCCTGCGCGCGGGGCTTTTGCTTTGTCTGCTGCTGTCCGGTTGCGGAGCGCCGCGCGTCACGCGCGACCGGGAGATCGAACGCTTGAGCCGGGTGACCCAGGAGCGCCGCGCGGCCCTCGACCTGAAAAGCGAACGCCCGCTGACGCTGGCCGACTGCGAGGCGATCGCCCTCCGGAACAACCTCGCCTATCGCACCCAGTTGCTGCAGACACGGCTGCAGGACGACCAGGTTCGCGCGGCGATGAGCGGATGGCTGCCCAGGCTGAGCTTGGAATACGCGCACAGCAAGCGCAGCAACGAACCGCTGGTCAGCGTCTTCGGCGGGGGCGGCGGGGTGCTGTTCGAGGACCAGGAGCATGACCGCCTCGGCCTCCGCACGCTGCTGCCCCTCTTCGATTTCGGCAACACCTTCTATGCCTGGCAGATGGCCAGGGACCGCCGCGTCCAGGAGCGGCTGGCGACGCTGCGCGCCCGCCAGACGTTGCTGCGCGACGTCCGCATATGTTACGCACGGCTGGCCGCGTTGATGCGCCAGGAGGATTTGTGGAAGACGGCCGTGGTGGCCGCGCAGGAACTCCTGAAGGTCGCGCAGTCCTACGAACGCGAAGGCCTGGGTTCGGCCGCCGACACCGCGCAGGTGGAGGTCACGCTCGCCCAGGCAGGACGCCAGCTGCTCCTGGCCCGGAACCGCCTGCGCGAGGCCCGCCTGCTGCTGCTGCAGACGCTATCCCTTCCCGCGGGCACGGACCTCGAAATCGACCCGAAACTGCCGGATCCGCCGCCGGCGCTCTCGGCCGAACGGCTCCAGGCGCTGGAGGAACACGCGTTGCGGGCGCGACCCGAACTGCATGTCCAGGATCTGCAGCGCCACATCGCCGCGACGGCCCTGCGCAAGGAGATCGTGGGCTTCTTGCCCCATGTCGACGGGATCGCGAATTTCGACTGGAGCAGCCTTTCGCAGCAGGTGAACCCGGCCTACTTCACCTTCGGCCTGTCGGTCGCTCAATCGCTGTTCGACGGCTCGCGTTTCGCCCGCCTCGACGAGGCGAAGAAGGCGCGGACGGTCGAGGAGGAGCGCGCGCTGCTGCTGGGACTGGGCGTGCTCTACGAGGTGCACCTGGGCGCGATCGAACTCCTCCGTGCCGAGCAGGACGTGCAGGCGCAGGAACGCGTGGTCAAGTCGCGCGAGGTGGTCGTGAAGCAAATCGGCAGCCGCTACCGCGAAGGCCTGGAAGTCGGCGCGGACCTGGCGCGCGAGGTGGCCGACCTGCATTACGCCATGCTGTTGCTGGATGTCGCCCGCACGCAGCATCACGTCGCGAACTTCGAGCTGGAAGCCGCGGCGGCGGTCCAGGAGGACGCGCCGGAGACCGGCGCGCTGGGTCCGGAGCTGCCCGAAGAACGGAATGTGGCGCCGGCAAGGTAGGCCGCTGGGGAGTCTGTCCGATGGAATCGTGTTCCGAGATCGCCGTTTCCGTCTCTACTGTCCGAGGCCCGGAGGAAACGCGCTCGCGTCCCGTGCGCGCGTCCTGCATCCCGCGGTGGGCGGCGGCCCTGGTGTTTTCCGCGGCGGCCCTTGCCTCCCACGAGGCCTCCAGCCTGTCGCTGGCCCTCGCGCAGCCGACCCAGTCCGACGCGGTCACCGCGACGGGACGCGTGGTTGCGCTGCGCACGGCGCGCATCGGGGCGCGGCTTTCGGCGCACATCGTGGAATGGGGCCGGACCGAGGAGGGCCAGTCGCTGGAGGTCGGCATGCCGGTCCAGGCCGGTCAGATGCTCTTCCGGCTGCAGGCCGACACCTTTGCCGATCGCGTGCACGTGGCCGAGGCGGCGCTGAAGCTGGCCGAAGCGCAGCTGGCCGACCTGAAGGCGTGGACGCGCGAGGAGCGGCGCGAGGCGCTGCGCGCCACGGTGCAACAGATCGACGCGCAGATGGCGGAGCGCAGGCGCGACGAGGAGCGTTTCCGGCGCCTGGTGGAAGACGACAAGACGATGCCGGTCAAGCGGCTCGAGGAGATCCAGCTCCAGATCCAGGTCCTGGAGGCCCAGCGGCGCGGCGCGCAGGCGCAGTTGGCCGAGGCCGAGCGGGGACCGACGGCGACGCAGCTGGCCGTCGCCGAGGCGCAGGTGGATCAGGCTCGCGCGCATCTGGAATCCGCCAAGCTGGACCTGCGCGACACGGTGGTGCGGGCCCCCTTTGCCGGGGTGATGAGCCGCCGCTTCAAGGCCGTGGGCGATTACGTCACCCACGCGCCGTTCACCGAGGTCCTGGAACTGACCTCGCGGGAGGACCTCGAAGCCGAGCTGCGCCTGCCGGAAAAGTTCTACCGCCGGATCGTGCCGGGCGAGACGCAGGTCGTGCTCCGCAGTCCGCTGCTGACGGCGGAACTGAAACGGCCCGTGGCGCGGGTCGTTCCCGAGGTCGATGCGGTGCAGGGCACCTTCGCCTTTCGCCTGTCCATTCCGCCGGCGTCGCGCGGGGCGCTGGCGCCCGGGGCCTTTCTCGTGGGGCTCGTCCGTTTTTCCGGCGGGTCCGAGAGCGCGATCGTGCCGGCGGACGCCGTGCG
>Ga0073932_1004245_pt1 | contig 17459 bp, 20 predicted proteins | sample DewCreD2012metaG_FD_76967 | JGI IMG/M metagenome (GOLD analysis project Ga0073932, IMG submission 76967) | Hot spring sediment bacterial and archeal communities from British Columbia, Canada, to study Microbial Dark Matter (Phase II) - Dewar... ... | reverse complement strand
TTTTCTATCTTCCCGATAAACTTCTCGGTACCAACACCAAGACCCCTGCCGGCCTTTATTCGCATCTCACGGCATAACTCTTCGTCCTCGGCCCGCAGAAACCTTTTCCATTCTGCTGCCTCTAAGGCAAATTTCTGCATACTCTTGTGCCCAGGCACAATACTGCTCATAATTCTATCTGTTCTTCAAATATAGTTTGTCCGTAATTTCCACGCTGAGTTATATGATGGGATATACGGGGATTACGATGCGTGTCTGTCTCGGCATGCTGTGGAGAATAATAGAAAAGAAATGCAGCGTCAACAGAAACCTGCGCTGTCCCCTTTAACACCCTCCTTTCAGGCTTGAGTTTGTACAGCCAACGCTCCGGTTCAGCGGCGGCGAAGCGCCGTCCGTTTGAACCGGTTGTTAGCTATCGTCATATTTGAATCAGGCGAGGTCGAAGCGATCCAGGTTCATCACCTTATTCCACGCGGCCACGAAGTCCTGCACGAACTTTTCCTTTGCGTCCGCACTCGCGTAGACCTCGGCGATAGCCCGTAGCTGGGAGTTGGACCCAAATACGAGATCGACACGAGTCCCAGTCCACTTGACCTTGCCCGTCTTGCGGTCGCGCCCTTCAAAGAGGTCACCATCTTCGGAGATCGGCTTCCACACAGTGCCCATATCGAGCAGGTTCACGAAGAAGTCATTGGTCAGCGCTTCAGGCGTTGATGTGAACACCCCGTGCTTCGAGCCGCCCACGTTGGTTCCCAGCATCCGCATTCCGCCGACGAGGACTGTCATCTCCGGCGCGGTCAGAGTAAGCAACAGCGCCTTGTCAACCAACAAGTGCTCAGTCCAGCTTCCGTAGTTTCCCTTGGTGTAGTTGCGGAACCCGTCGGCGATTGGCTCCAGATAGGCGAACGACTCCACATCGGTTTGCTCCTGCGAGGCATCCATGCGCCCAGGCGTGAAGGGAACCGTCACGTCATAGCCGGCGTTCCTTGCTGCCTGTTCTACCCCGGCACAGCCGGCCAGAACGATCAGGTCGGCCATCGAGACTTTCTTGCCGTCTGACTGCGCACTGTTGAACGCCTGCTGGACGCTCTCCAGCGTTGAAAGCACTTTCGCCAACTGCGCAGGCTGGTTGACTTCCCAGTCCTTCTGGGGTGATAGACGAATACGCGCACCGTTCGCACCGCCGCGCTTGTCGGAGCCACGGAAGGTGGACGCCGAAGCCCATGCTGTCGACACCAACTCGGAAACCGACAGGCCGGTCGCCAGGATCTTGGCCTTGAGGGAGGCGATGTCCTTATCGTCAATTAGCCTGTGATTGACCGCCGGGATGGGATCTTGCCAGATGAGCTCTTCCTTCGGAACCTCCGGGCCAAGGTAGCGCACGCGGGGTCCCATGTCGCGGTGCGTCAGCTTGAACCAAGCGCGTGCAAAGGCATCGGCGAATGCTTGCGGATCCTCGAGGAACCGACGCGAGATCTTGCCGAACTCCGGATCGAAGCGCAGCGTCAGGTCGGTGGTCAGCATGGTCGGCTTGTGGAACTTGCCCGGGATGTGCGCATCGGGAATGATCTCCGGCGCATACTTCGCCACCCACTGCTTGTGGCCGGCTGGTGATTCGACCATCTCCCACTCATACTTGAACAGGTTCTCAAGAAAGTTGTTGCTCCAAAGCGACGGGGTCTTGGTCCACGTCACCTCAAGTCCGCTGGTGATGGTGTCCTTGCCATGCCCCGAGCCGTAGTTACTTATCCAGCCGAGGCCCTGCGCCTCGATCGGTGCGGTTTCCGGGTCCGGACCCATGTGGGATTCCGGTGCTGCACCATGGCACTTGCCGAAGGTATGGCCTCCGGCAATGAGCGCGACGGTCTCCTCGTCGTTCATCGCCATGCGGCTGAATGTGGCGCGGATGTCCTTGGCGGCGGCCATAAAGTCACCGCTCGCATTCGGGCCTTCCGGGTTGACATAGATTAAACCCATATGGGTAGCGCCGAAGGGCCCTAAGTCGCGGTCGCCCGTGAATCGCTTATCGTCGCCCAGCCACTCGATCTCCTCACCCCAGTTCACGTCCTCGTCCGGCTCCCACACGTCGGCGCGACCGCCACCGTAGCCAAAGGGCCGGAATCCCATTGTTTCGAGCGCCACATTGCCTGCAAGGATCAGAAGGTCGGCCCAGGAGATCTTCCGGCCGTACTTCTGCTTGATCGGCCAGAGGAGGCGACGCGCCTTGTCGAGGTTGACGTTGTCGGGCCAGGCATCAAGAGGCGCGAAACGCTGTTGGCCGCGTCCGGCGCCGCCGCGCCCGTCGGTGACGCGGTAGGTGCCGGCGGCATGCCAGGCCATGCGGATGAAAAGTGGACCGTAGTGGCCGAAGTCCGCCGGCCACCAATCCTGCGTGTCGGTCATCAGCTTGGCCAAGTCCCTTTTCAGTGCCTGGTAGTCAAGGCTCTTGAATTCCTTCGCGTAGTCGAAACCTTTACCCATCGGGTCCGACTTATCAGAATGCCGGTGCAGCAGGTCCAGCCGCAGCTGATTCGGCCACCAGTCGCGGTTCGTCCTCCCGACGCCGGCGATGTGGTTGAACGGGCACTTGCTTTCTTGACTCATCTCAATCTCTCCTTTCAGGCTTAAGTTTGTACAGCTAATGCCAGGGCTAAGCTGCTGCCAAAACGCGCCAGCGGATTGGCAATCAGCTTCAGCCCTTTGTTAGATCAGTTTTTTACTGCATCTATGAATGCCGCCGGTGTCGCCACCGGGCCGTCGCGATAGTTGATGTGCGATCCTCCATCCCAAGCACACAGAACAGTTCGATCTCCACCGGTTTCGAAATTGATGCCCCTCTCCAATGTGAAATATCGGACCTCCGGCTTTTCCGTTTTTTGCTGCAACTTATTCACGGTCACCTGCAGAATAACACAGATCATGTGGGCTTCGGCAATGAAACGAGGTGTGGGCATCTCCACAAAAATAGCTGGGTATTCGCCGACCCTAGTGGTTTCGATCTTAGGGGGATAAAGGAAACAGTACCCCTTATTGCGTTTCTTTCCGCGGCCTGCCCTGATGTTTGCATACCAAAGACCTCCGCAGCTTGTTTTCTATCTTCCCGATAAACTTCTCGGTACCAACACCAAGACCCCTGCCGGTCTTTATTCGCATCTCAGGGCATATCTCTTCGTCCTCGGCCCGCAGAAACCTTTTCCATTCTGCTTCCTCGAAGGCAAATTTCTGCATATTCTTGTGCCCAGGCACAATACTGCTCATAATTCTATCTGTTCTTCAAATATAGTTTGTCGGTAATTTCCACGCGGGGTTATATGATGGCATATATGAGGATTACGATGCGTGTCTGTCTCGGCATGCTGTGGAGAATAATAGAAAAGAAATGCAGCGGCAACAGAAAACTGCGCCATCCCCTTTAACCCCCATCTCAACTACCCGGGCATCGGGCATAAGCACTTTCAGTTCCTCAGCGACGATTTTTGTTTTGCCAGTTTTTGAGTAATACATGATGAGCGTTTGATTTTGTGCATATGCGCATACCGGGATGAGCAATACTACCAAGATAAAAAATGCAGCGATTTTCTTTTTCATGATGTTGTCCTCTTTCTGAAATGAATTAAACGGTACCTTCAAACAAGCTATGAATACTTTTCATGCTATATTAATAGGAGATAGAATAACAGGAGCCGGCAGTATCTTTTAAAAAAAGAGGGTGTTTTTTAAAGTAACAAAAGCGCAAATTACAATAATAGTTAGGCATATTGCAATGATATTAAAATATTTTTCAATAAAAAGTTTAATGGTTACACCGAATTTCCACAGTAAAAACGCTATTAAAAAAAATCGAGCACCTCTTCCGATAACTGACGCAAGGGTAAACATCATCAAATCAATCTGAAAAGCACCACCTGATACGGTAAACAATTTGTAAGGGATTGGAGTAAAACCGGCCGTGAAAATTATCCAGAAATCCCATTTTTCAAAGAGCGTCTTAATGTTATAAAAAACAGCCGGTGTAAATCCGGGAACCTGCTCAAAAAAGAACGTAGCTATGGGAGAAAAAGACTTATCTGAGTTCCACCAGAGAAAGTATCCAATACCATAACCCAGGAAAGCACCCAAAACCGAACCCACAGTACAATTGACTGCATAGCCGAAGGCTTTGTGTGTTGCTCCCAGCGCTAAAGCAATCAGCAATACATCAGGGGCAATAGGGAAAACAGAGGACTCGGCAAATGCCAACACGAATAATGCGATTGCACCGTAGGGGGTGTTCGCCCAGCTTAAAACCCAATCATACAATCTTCTAAAATAATTCATAGTGTTCATCTAATAGTGACGTGCATTCATCTGTTCAGCAGGTTATAACCGCGGTTTTTATATTCGGCGTTAATGGCTGGATAATACTTTGTTAGTATAATGCCTGTCGTACCATGCTGGAAATCTATTTCTGAGCGTCTTTTCACTTGCTTATAACGCCTGTATACTAATCTGAGATCTTCTTTGTGAGCTAAGCAGCGATGCGGTTATTGATGTGCTGAGCACCAAAAAGATAACCAGCAGCGATACAGATATGGATAATTTGTAAAATTCCGCAAGCGTCATCTTTAAACCGACAAAAATAAGGATGATGGCAAGGCCGTAATGAAGAAACTTAAAAGTTTTCGTTACCCCAGCCAGGGCAAAATAGAGCGCGCGGAGGCCCAGAAACGCCATGATATTCGACGTGAACAACATAAATGAATCGTGCGATATGGCCGGCACCTCTGGTATCGAATCAACTGCAAAAACAACATCAGATGTTTCAATCACCAGCAGCACAACAAATAGGGGCGTTGCATGCCAGCGTGCCTCCTGTTTTATGAAAAAGTTTCCCTCAAAATATGTTTTGGTTACTGGCATTATCTTCCTGAAGAGCCTGATCACTGGGTTTTTCTCAGGATGTATCTCTATATCCTTTTCCTTGATCATTTTAAAACCCGAGTAGATCAAAATGCCGCCGAATACATACATAGTCCAGTGGAACTTGGTGATAAGCACTATGCCGGCCAATATAAAGACCAAACGCAGAACTAGCGCGCCGAGAATACCCAAAAAAGAACCTTGTGCTGATACTTGTGCGGCACCTGAAAAAACGTAAAGATCATCAGGAATACGAACAAATTATCCAATGCTCAGGGATTTTTCAACAAGATAGGCAGTAAAAAACTGAAGGGCGCTTTCCTGCCCTTTTAAAAAACACACACCGATATTGAAAATTAATGTGAGTATTATCCAGAACGCTGACCAGAAGAGAGCTTCCTTGAGTCGCACCTCATGAGCACGCCGGTTGAATACTCCGATATCCAGAGCAAGGAGTTCTAAAATTAACACACCAAAACTTATCCACCAGATATCAAAACTCATCGCAGCCAACTCTTTATCACACACTACCCAGGTATGTTGTTTTCAACCCGTTTGGGGAAGGCCGAAGGTGGAGGGAAAACCTGTCAGCCCTCCCCTTGGGGATGAAAAGAGCAGATGCATTACCGTGCACGCGTTTCGGTTTATATAATATTGCAGGAGATTTTCATGCGACAAAAACCTCTTATTTCAGATAGCCATCTTCTCCAGCCGGGCGATTCTCTCTTCCACAGGAGGATGGGTGCTAAATAGTTTAACAATTCCCTTGCCTGATAACGGGTTTACAATAAACATGTGCGCGGTTGCGGGTGTTGCCGCCAGTGGTATCTGCTGACTTGCGGCGTGCAGTTTCCTCAGGGCACCTGCAAGGTAGAGAGGGTTGCCTGAGATTTTTGCTCCGTACTGGTCTGCGCCGTATTCTCGAGAACGTGAAATAGCCATCTGTACAAGCAATGCAGCAATAGGGCCTACGATCATCATAACGATTGCAGCTACTGGACTCCCGCCCTCCTCATCATCGCTGCTTCTGCCGCCAAAAATCATTGCCCACTGGGCCATCTGTGCCACATAGCTGATTGCTGCGGCAATAGTCGCGGCGACCGTACCCACAAGAATATCCCGGTGTTTTATATGCGCAAGCTCATGGGCAATAACCCCTTCAAGTTCTTCCCGTGTTAAAATCCGCATGATACCAGTTGTTACTGCTACTGCTCCGTGTTCGGGGTTTCTGCCTGTTGCAAAAGCATTGGGTTGTGCTTCATCAATAATATAAACCCGCGGCAGGGGAAGTCCTGCGCCGACAGCGAGCTTCCGCACTATTGCGAACAGATCGGTCGCCTCTGCCTCATTTACTTCCCGTGCCCGGTACATTTTCAGCACTATTTTGTCGCTGAACCAGTATGCAAAGAAATTCATGCCGCATGCCATTATAAGCGCAAAGGTCATTCCAGATTTTCCACCCAATACACTTCCAATTGCTACCAGTATCAGCGACAGCGATACCATTAACACCATGGTTTTTAAGGTATTCATTAAAACCTCCTAGTTTTTGTAGAATCATTAAATGACTAAATTAAACGAAAAAATAGCAGGCAAGAACAGATGGGGAATATTATAGAAGCAGTATGCTGGAAGAGGACGACAAAAGTGAATGGTTAAAATGGGTGGCAGGCAAAGATGCTGTTGAAAACCTGAAACAGCCCTGTACCACAAACGCGTTACCTGAAATAATAGCTCTTGGTAATTTGCTGAAGGCATTTTTTAGATACTGTCTTAATCCGTTAACTCCGGTGCGTTTTTTTTCACAATGGTGCAAATATTCGTGCACTGCATGATTTTCCTCGCACGCCAAGCACGGACATCCCAGCAGCAAAACAAAGGCAAAGATAGAAAAAAACTTCTTAAATAAAGGATCATTAAACATATTAAATCAATTCCAGAAAGAAGATCGGCAACAAATTAATATTTTTTTAAATATCATATTCTAAGCAAAAAAGCAAGGCACTCAACGCAGGATGAGTGTTCCCGTAAACGTTTCTTGTTGTTTTTGAGCTTTCTCGCAATAGATAGTAAAATTCCCAGACAAAATAATAGGGGACGGCGCCCTTTTGTTGACAGTCACTCGCTTTTTACTACTCTGCTTTATTATTCCCAGACAATCACGCATCGTTCTGCCAGACATACCGCATCATGTCACCCAGCGCGGCAACTACCAGCAAAATATTTTCGAGAAACAGGCTGACTACCAGCAGCATTGTTTATGGGTACAAGAGTCTGCTGTAAAATATGAGATTACCATTCTTGCTTTTTGCCTGATGAGCAATCATGTTCATTTCATCGTGGTGCCCCATCGGGAAGATTCGCTGGCAAAAACATTTAATACCAGTCATATGTGCTATTCCCAGTACATGAATCGGAAGCATAAGGTGCGGGGACATCTGTGGCAGGGACGATTCTTTTCCTGCTTCATGGATGATGATCATCTATATCGCGCTATTCGTTATGTAGAACAAAACCCGGTGCGTGTCCGGATGGTGAAAGATGCCTGGGAGTATCAATGGTCAAGTGCCGTCGTGCACGCGGGCATGGCAAAGGATGAAGAACCGTTGCCGATTAATAGGGCAGGATTTGCCATGAGTGCAAGTGAGTGGCGAAAATATCTTCGGGCTGAAGACCGAGAAATGTGCAGCGAGATGCGGTTAAAGACAGGTAGAGGCCTGGCGATCGGCAGCGAGCGGTTTATAAACAGGATTGAACATAACCTTCAGAGATCGTTACAATGTTTACCGCAGGGGAGACCTAAGAAGCAATAAATGGCGCTGTCCCCTTTTTGATTCCTTAATCACCAGCAACCAAAATTATCTGTCACTTCCCTTTTTTTACCAGTATCCTTACTCGTTCTTAAAACCGGTACATGAATGCAGGAGTGATGCAGAATAGGCCCGCAAAGTTCGTTCCCAAATCCAAAATAAACTGAAACGTTTTTGTTACCTCGATGTGCGTTCCCATGTGTGTGCTCCATGGTTTTATAGTGCTCTCCTTTAGGCTAAAACCAACCGTCCCCAGAACTGGTATCTCAGGAGTCCCGGTAATTGTATTAGCAGTATCCCAGTAGGTTTCGCCAACCCAGAGATTCATATGGGAAACGCCAAACTGTTTTCGCCATCCAACTCGCATTGAGCACAGGAGTGCCCTCACTTCAGGGTTCAATCTGTTGCCGAAAATCAAATCACCGTTCAGTGCACTGATAGTATAATTAGTGTCAAGGGCGGCAAAGTAATTTTTATACCCGCCGACCATCGTAATGCCTCCACCATAGGTGACACCAGTTAAATCAACATGCATACTATAAGCCTTTTTGCCCATTCCGCGTCTGCGGCTCATACGGTCAATAAATCCTATACTTATAGCCGCGTCGGTATACTGGCGCGTGTAACCTCCTAGCGCATACACGCTTAAAAATGGGAAAATCCACGAATCAATACGCAGAGACCAGTTCTTCTCCCTGCTCTTCACCTTGACCTTTGCGAGACGATCTGCGGGAATTGTGAAGCCAGCGATAGTAACTTGCGTATTACTTACCTTGATATGACGCTTTCCGAAGTAGAAACCCGGTATTACCCCAATGGCATACGGAAGCTTGTAACCTTTCTTCTCAGCGCCTGCACCGAAAAAGGGCAATAGTGATTGCCATTTATGGTTAAGATCTGGCAGCGCTGTCCTGATGTTGTCAGAGGCAGAATTGGATGCCGGAGCTGGGTTTTGAGCAACCGTTGTTTCAGTTTCCTTTTTATTCATGCCCAGCAGGCGCCACTTCATCGCGTGAAAACTTTCTTTTTCATTATGGTGAAGAAGCTGTAAGTGTGGCTTAATAACGCCGCCGATGGTTAAATCTTTATACCCAGGCACTGATAAATTATCAGACAATGCAGATTCACTCCCGGCGGGAACGGTCAAGGGTTTACTGAGAATCAGGATAAAAATGAAAATGCCGTTTCGAGAGAGGCGAAACATATTCTGGCAACATACATCTGTTAGCAACATAATTGTTTTCATGGAAATGTTGCAATTATCAATCGTAAACAAGTCTGCGCGTTGCAGGGCCTATCACATTTTATCAAATTAATTGTAATGCTTTTGTTTTACAAGATCGCTGCAACGTGCGCAGCACCGCCGCCCTGGTCTGCCTTATCCGCTCCCGTTACACCCCAATTTTTTCGCCAATTTCTTTGCCAGTGTGTATTCTGTGTCAACGCCCATGCCTTATCTGACCCTTATAATCGCCGCTTCATGAGTGATAGAATAGACAGCGTTTCATCAGCTAACTGTTGACGCTAAAGTTGTTGCAGCTTATCAAGGGGTGAGGCACCGGAGGTATTTGCAATTAAATGTCTTAAAGGCTGATCTTCTACTCATCCTTAGAATTTTTCTTTTAATACCACTGCTGCTCTTTTTTGCCACCGCTTCGCATCAGCTTCATGTGTGAGATCAGGCGTTATCTCAAGGGCCTTTTGTAAGTGCTCTTTCGCCAGCTCTTTTTTACCAGCCTTCAAGTATGACTCAGCCAAATATACATGCCCAAGAACATTGGTGGGAGCACACATTACCGCTTCCTCCAAATAGCGTATTGATTTTTTAATATCCCTCTTAGGCCAGGGAAGCAGGTACCAGTACCTCCCCACAGCCCTGAGAGGCCCTGCATTTTCATAAAGTTTGTTGATCTTAAGCGCCTCCCCTATGTGCTTCTCAAACTCATGTGCCAAGTCCTCCGCTAAAATCTTGAAGATACTAATGCCCAGGCAGTATTGAGCTAAACATAGTGCATAGTAGTAGTGTCCCTCAATGCCTTGCGGGTTTAACTCTAATGCCTTTTTTGCATATCGCATACCCTGTGTGCCCATCTCTTTGTGCTGTTCCCTCATTTCTTTGGTTTCAAGAAGCAACCCCCCCGAGTAGAAATAAGCACGTGCAATCTTCCAATTGGCCTCATAGTTGTCCGCATCCGACTCTAATACTTTTTTATAAGCATAAAGAGCCGCCCTTATCTTGTCTACTTCTCCCCGTTGCTTCCAGAATGCGTCACCTTCACGCATTAACAGAGAGGTGTTTTGAGATAAAATTGCCTGTGGTATAGTGCAAACGAAAACTATCAACAGGAAAAAAGCGAAAAGTATTTGTCTTTTCATCTTTTCATCTATTCCATCCTACTCACCTCAGCACTGCGGAGAGGGAAGAAAAAGCTCCTCAAGATACGTACTTTTTAAGCACTAAATCCTTTTCCTTTAGGAAGCGCATGCCAACGCTTAACTTGCTGTAATAAGATTTATCAAGGATTGCTCTCTATAGCCTTTGCATAGTTGACAAATCTGGCGCAGGTCTTTTTTGAACGTTAGTATGCTTGTGCCGCGTTCTGCACCAGTGTCTCCACCCCTCCCAAAACCACATAATAATCAGCCCAATTATCAGTGGCCACAGGAGATGCAGTGGCTGAAAAAAATAATTATCAAACATCTCATCCCTCCGCATATTTGTTGGTGCTTTTCATCAGAGGTGACAGGGTTGTTTGTTTGCTTGGGAGTAAAATTGACTTATTACCCTGTCTTGGGCACCGTTGCTTTTCTTCGAAGGGCATATATTCATCAAAAACGTCACAATCCGGGCCGAAACACAACCTCCCATAAGCTGTGTCTATTAATTCATTGTTGCAAACCGGGCATCTATTCTCAAACATACTTACCTCCGTATCCTGCATTTAATCCTGCCATCAGTATACCGTGATTGGCGAACCAGAGAAAGAACACCACTCACGACCAGAATCAGTACGACTTGAGTTTAACTCCTACTGCGCCTCCCTGTTCTCTGAGGCAGACATCAATAGGTACACGTCCAGTTTTGCACTGCTGAGTAACGTTGATTTCAGATGCACGTTAACTGCTATACTTTTAAGCGCTGGGCATTGTCTGTGGCGCGTGAACACCAAACGGGCTCAGCCCGTGGCTGCATGTTAAATCCGACCCAACAGCAGCAGGATGATTAAAATCAAAAGGACCAATCCAAGTCCACCGCTGGGATAGTAACCCCATGAGCGACTATGTGGCCAGATGGGAATTACACCCAACAGAATCAATATTACAATGATAATCAAAATTGTTCCGAGCATATCGTTCCTCCTTCGGGTAAAGATCAATCTGCATGCAGCGGTTCCGGTATCATGGGTGGCAGTTCCTTCTTCACCCTGCACAAATAGAAACCACCCTTCTCAATCACCTCTCCCTGTGACACCGTAACCGTCTCATCTGCTTCTTCATACAAGATGTCTCTGGTCTGAAAATACTGGCTGCCTGTTTTCTGAAAAATTCTACCGATACCGATTTAGATCCGTTTCCAATAAATCGAGCCTGCGGGAAATGTCTACTCTCTCCTGGTTCGTGGTGTATCTGCCTCCATCCGTCATCCGCATATACTCACGCCGAATGGAGTCCAGCCTGGATTGATATTCCCGCTCCTCTGTCTGAGGCAAACGCCCGCTGATTCTTCCATCATCAATTCTCCTTTGGAGTGTGACAATCCGGTCCCCATTCAGTGGCTGTTCGATTCTTGCAGGCCGGGCAAACGCTCTGTTGATCTCATTTCCCAGCGCATCAAGTCTTCCATTAATCCGGTCCCATTCGTCACGGGAGACCCTTTGGTCTCTCAGCGCCGCATAGTCTGTTTGAATACCCTTCAGTGTCGTCAGAAACATCTGTGACTGATCCGGGGAAAGTGCGCCGGTTTTCAGCCCATCTCCAATCTTCTCCTGTATTACAACCATCTTGTTCTCTGCGCTCCTTTCATAATCCGGCCATGTTTGCAAAGTGGCGCAGCCCGAAAACACGGCTAATACAAAAACCATTAGTACGGTCAATAAACGCGCGTTCTTCATTTCTTTTCTCCTTTCTTTGATTGTGCAATCATTTGATTGCAACGTTACTACATCCTCTTTTTTCTTTTAAAGGTTATCAGGTATTTTTAAGCCCCGGTCGGCCATATAGGTAGGTGAGAAATACCGAAAAAATGAGCATTCGGATAATTAATGACTATAGATTTACAGGATACACACCTATGGCTTTCGTGTTTCTCTTTTATGATGATCCAAAAGAATCCTTCTACTTGCCCAGCACTTTCTCGACCTGGCCGAGCTTTTCTTGAGCTTTCCCGCCTAAATTTTCGACCTTGCCTTCGGCTTCCAAGTCGCGATTGCCGGCTATTTTCCCGACGGCTTCCTTGATCTTACCTTTCGCCTGGTGCATCTTGCCTTCTGCGTTGTCCTTTGTGCTTGATTTCATAGTATTCCTCCTGCTTTCTTTCGTTTTGAGTTAATATTCCTTGAATCTATATACGGCTATTCAAAGCCTTGCTCAAAATAGTCCCTGTGTTTACAATATCCTGCTTGCGATCTTTCCAAGCGTCCCCATCCCCACCCCCTGTTTTCTCATGGTCAAGCGTTCGGCTCGGTCTCATGAGCCTACAAAAACTCTGCTTTCAGCCATTGGAGCCTTTCGGGCGCTGCGCAGGGTAAACTCTGCGGTTGAAACATTTTACCTCTGGTCACGCCTTTCTATTCCCCACGACCAGCAACACTATGCCTCCCACAAGCGCAATAGCTCCGATGATCGGCGGCAGGGGAAGCGTTTTCGTTTTCTCAGCAGTCATCTGGATAGGACCGAGATCGACGACCTTCTCTCTGGTTGTATACGTGATGCCCTGGTAAGTGAATGCCACGACGCCTACAGCGATCAGTATGATCGCAATTATGATCTTGGGACTCATCTCGAACCTCCACAATTTCCTTTTCTCGGTCAAGCTCTTCTTACACCGCTCCGCGGCCCTGAATGAAGTTGACCAGCACCACGACAACGGCAATCACCAGCAGGATGTGAATAAAACCACCCATCGTGTAACTGGTCACTAACCCCAGCAGCCACAAAATTATCAGTATTACAGCAATCGTCCACAACATATGATCCTCCTTTCAGTTTGCTCTTGGATTCACTGCCCGGCTTGCGCACCTCGCACCAGCCGGCAACGATCCGGCAGTCTCTTTGGACTACTCGATGGTCATCTGATTCGTTACGCTCTTCACGCCGTGAACGTCTCTCACGAATTTGGTCACCAAATCCTTCTCGGACGCATTTTTGGCCTTGCCACTCAACGTGACCGCTCCATCGTTCGTCTCGACCTTGGTGTTGAGGGCGCTGGTCGAGCGATGATACAGCAACGTCATCTTGACCAGGGCGGTGATGGACGCGTCATCAACCGATTCGCCCATGTCTTCAATCTTTTCGCCCATTGTTTCGCCCGGTTTTACTGAGGTCTTAGCTAACGTCATCTTGTTTGTCACGCTTTTGACGTCTTCGACATCCCTGGCATATTCAGTCGTCAGTTCCTTTTGTGCCTGGCTGGAGGCCTTCCCGCGCAAGGTCACGATGCCGTTTTTGGCGGAAACCTCTGTCTGGTAGGCGCTTACGTTGCGATGGAACAGGAGCGTGGCTTTCACTTTTGCACTGAGCCATGCATCCGCGTAAGCGGCAGCGCGCACACCTTTGATTTCCAGCCGATTGTCAACGCTTTTGACCCCGGGCAGGCTCGCCACATTCTCCTGAGCCAGCGCACGGTTCATTTCTTCGGCGACAGTACCCGTCAAGGTGACAACGCCATCCCGGGACTGGACTCTAATAGCATCGTCCTTGAGGTAGGTCTTGAACACAAACGACTTCCCGGCTGTTGATTCGATGCGATCATCCGTCTCGGACGCGTACACAGGCACGCTGCTTAACAGCAGAGCAACAACGGTCATCACCATCAGTGTCAGAAAATACATTGCTTTTTTTGTTCTCACTATACTCATTGTGCGCTCCTTTGAGCTGTTGCGTTCCATTGTTCTGTTCCCGACCCTGTGAAAAAACCAGTATAAAAAACTGTTCAAAAACATATGTTGTGAAGCACCCAGATACAAGGGGAGCTTGCGAGGCAGCAAGCCGGTCAAACCGTAATATTAGCAGGCACGATGCGGTGCATTAACAGTTTGCAACAGTTCTCAAGATTAAATTTCTTGTTTTATGGTTTTGCAATTTGCGAATTGATTTTAGTTCAATCTGCCGGATCCGTTCTCTCGATAATCCGTACTTCTTCCCAATCTGTGCTAACGTATGCTGGGCAGCGACTCCCACACCGTACCGGAGCCTGATTATATCAGCTTCCCGGGGTGTAAGAACCTTGAGGGCTTCCTCAATCCCCATGCTGGAATGAAGCTGCAGCACCTCATCAAGAGGCGAAGAGGCTAAGGGGTTTACAATAATATTTTTCAAGGGGCTTCCTTCTGCTCCGCCAGTGGTTGCTTCCAGTGAAATGGTATCTTTTGTTATCTGCAGCAGCTCACTAATATGATCCGCAGAAATGCCTATCGTTTCCGCAAGCGCCGGTATTGCAGGTTTTTCGCCGGTGTTTTGTACCAGTTGCCGGGTGATTTTCTTCATTTTTCTAATTTGTTCATTCACATACACAGGGATATGAACGGTTCCGGTTTGTTCATCTATAAAACGGGATATTGCCTGCCGTATCCACCAGGTTGCATACGTGCTGAAACGGGTGCCAATCCGATAATCAAACTTGTTAGCTGCTCTCATAAGACCAATATTGCCTTCCTGAACGAGATCGGCAAGCGGCTGCCCATGGTTCATATAGCGTCGGGCGAAGCCCACCACCAGCCGCAGATTTGACTTCACCAGTTTATTCTTAACAGCCCGTGATTGCGCTTCGATGTTTTTTAGTTCGTGCAGAATGCCGGTAAGCTTTTTTTGAGCTTTCAAGTTTATTGTGTGGTCAGCAAGTATGGTTTTCTCGATTGTGCTGAGAATCCGCAAGTGTTTGAACTCAAAAAGATTAACCCGGGACACCATCTCGTGGATCTCGCTCAGTGTTTCTGCCTTTTTTCTGCTCAGCATTCTGCGTTCATAGGAGCCGGGGGAACTCTTTTTGATTAAGCGTTCAAGTTGTCTGCGGTGCTTATGTAAGAACAAAACCTTCATGCATAGCTGCACTGCCCGGTCAGTACCCACGGATGCTTTTTTGCTCAAGGGATTTTTTTTATGGTGATGGGTGGTGGTTAATGGCCTCTTATTGACCAGTTGTGCGATAAGAATCATCCACTGCTCGGTCAATACATGCTTTTTCTGCGCATGTTCCTGTATTTCGTTACCAAGCATCATTTCTTCTTCTGCTGTTAAAAAAGGGCTCTGGTGTATCTCATTTAAATAGCCCGATAAGACACACTTTCCGTCTCTGTTAGTTATTGAAGATTCGGTAACCGTTTCACTGTCTCTGTTTTCTACAGCATCTTCTTCTTGACTGTCAGCTTCGATATTTTCTTCAACCGTCATGCTGTCTCTCAATTGTTCATCGAATTCATATCTGACTTCCATTGGTTGTCCCCTCTTGTGTTAACAGAGTTTAGGATCGTATAATCTTGTTTCATACGGTATAGATCCTTGGATATGGCATGAGAAGCGCCTGCACACGCCATGCAGCTTTTTCCTGGTTAGGTTCCTTTCTTCGCTCATTCCACATATCAAACGTACACTTCTCGTAAATGATCAACACCTTTATTTTGCGGCTATAATCAGCAATGCCCGCCCATCAATAACTATCACTTCTGGCCTCCCTTGTTTCCAATCAATCATGACGGGAATTAATGTCTTCTTTTCTTCATCCCATTCAATCTTGATTACAGCCTTCTGCAGTTCAATTGCAGCTACGATCTTCTGCGCAAAGTCCCCGGTTCCCCCTTTTTATTTAAATAATTTACTGACCGTATTATTGCCTGATACCCAGGAAATAGGCCTGCGCCTCACCTTTTTGCTCATAGGCGGGAGGAAATCCGCCAACTTCAAAATACGTTACATTAAACCGCCCCAGAATTAGTACATCAACAATGCTGAACCCGGAAAAGCTGAATTCATATTTTTTTAACAGGAAATCTGTCGTTACAGTGTAATCTCCATTGAATCCCGCTGCGCTCACATTATAGTTCCCATCACTGGTATCAATGAATTCCTTCTGGTCTTCAAGAGAAGTTATGTCAAATGCTCCGTCACTGTGAAACTGAAAGGTATCCTGCTTGAACTCACGTTGATTACAATAATCCCCGGCATCATCCAGACACAGAATAAAGACGGTGTAGTCTTTGCCTGAAACGGTCATGACCTCCTGGGCAGAAGAACCGCAAACGAATGTAAACACACAAACAATAGTTACAAGACACGAAAAAATTATTTTTTTCATATAGATTCTCCTTAGATTCTCCTTTTATTATTAATAATTGAAAATATGGTTTCCTTTTAGATTCTATCTACCTTGTGACACCGTCTTTTTGAGCCCGAAGCTTCATTCCTTGGCCTTTTCTTCTGCTTCCTGGGCGGCATCCTGCATTGCCTCTTTAGTATTTTCAACACCTTCGCTAACCTTTTCACCCGTTTTTTTCATGCTATCTTTTACTTCTCCAATGCCTTCGTCAACCTTCTTGCCCGCCTTTTCCATGGCACCTTCCTGCTTTTGGCAGCTTGAGACGGTAACGAAAAATATTAGAGCAACTATCACGGAAAAAATCCCCGTTAGAAATGTTACCATTGATCTTTTCATAATGATGACCTCCTCTGTAAGTACCTGTTTATACGTTAACCAGCCTGCAGCACGCACGCTGAACCTCAAAGCCTTCTTTTTACCTGTATCTGCCAAGAAAACCCCGCATCGTAGGCTGGGATTAATCAGCACGGAATGATGGAATAGAAAATTTAATTGCCGGGATGCCCTGCACTGTGAGGCGGGAGCATCACCATCACCTCTTGATCTTCGTGAACTTTGCTCCCTTCAGGGATACGTCAAACATGAGACCCTTGGGACCAAACACAAACGCTACCACCGGGTCCTTTAACGACGTGGTGTCGAGCCGCTTGCCGCCCCCAACATCAATAAGCGCCACGTTGCCGGTCACCCCAACTTCCCAGCCATCGATTTCCTTGAACTGCCGTAACGCCTCCTCGGTCATGAAGGCGATGATAATATCCATCTGTTGTGCGCCAATAGTAAATCCATAGGAACCGCCGACCAGATTATAGTACCCCACGGTCTTTTTTCCTCTCCGCAACGCGCCCTCGCCGTATGTCCCGGCAACAACAAAGCCTGCCTTGGTAACACTGGGCATCACCAGCAGTGCTTTCGCTTTAGCGGTAAGCTCTGTGGCGCCATTGACCTCTTTATAGAAACGCTTGAGCGTCTGGTTGACGCTGGCGTTGATCTCGGCAGCGGACTTCGCATACGCATTGGAGGCAAACGCTCCGCAGATCGCTATTGCCAGACCGATGAATATTAACCCTACTGTTTTACCGGTGCTTCTTTTTGTAAATGCCTTCATAGTATTCTCCTTTGTGTTGTTGTGTGTTGTAACTCTTATTTTTCGTTGTTGGCTCCCTTGAAAAGAGTATGAGCCGATCCTTAAAAACCTTTGTTCCCGGTCGCTACCTTCC
>Ga0073932_1004242_pt1 | contig 17461 bp, 11 predicted proteins | sample DewCreD2012metaG_FD_76967 | JGI IMG/M metagenome (GOLD analysis project Ga0073932, IMG submission 76967) | Hot spring sediment bacterial and archeal communities from British Columbia, Canada, to study Microbial Dark Matter (Phase II) - Dewar... ... | reverse complement strand
GCCACGGCGGCAACGTCATGGAAAAACCGCCAAATGCGTTATGGGAAGTGCCATGCTGACCGTTCTCACCGGCCGCCCCGCTCGATCGGCGGCCGCCTTGCGTCCGAAGGCGTGTTGGGCACGACAGGATTGCGCTCCACCAACCGCCCCCCGAGCCTGCCGGCACGCCGGCGGCCCGTCACGACGCGGGCTTGACCCCGCAGCCGGTCAGCTCGACCACCTGGCCTTTCAAGCCGCGACACCGGCCCTCCACCCGCACGACATCGCCGACTTTCATCAGCATTGTGCGTGCGCCTCCGCTCAGCACGCCCATCAACTGAGTGCCGCCCTCCGCCGTGTAAGTAGCCACGTACTTGTCCGGGGGCGTCACCACGGCCAGAACCCGGGTTTGCCGGTCCGCCCCCCGCAACAGCACATGATAGTTGCGCGTGAACATGGGTTTCTCGAAGCCAATGATCTCGCCCCGCACTTGGAATGTCTTGCCCTGGTAACGCGCGGCGGCGGCGGCTGGTTCATCCCGGAAATGGGCCGCCAGGTCCGTCGCGTCCACCGTGTCGCCCTTGTGCAGCGGCGGCAAGGTCTCCACCGGCGACGCCACATGCCGGACGGGCTGTTCGGGGCGGTTGGCGGCCAGGGCCTCCGCACGCGCTTCGGCCTGATGTTTCTCCTGTTTCAACCGTGCCGCCTCGCCCCGCGCCGCTGACAGCTCGGCTTTCAGACGCTCCAGTTCTTTCTCCTTGCGTTCGAGTTCTTCCAGACGCGTTCGGGGTATTGTGACCATGTCCTGCGCGGTGAGAGCCGGCTCGTGGCCACAGGCCAAAAGCCCAACCGCGGTCAGTCGGATCAGGTACGCCAGTTTCATGGGTTTGGTTTGTTGTCGCCTGCTCGTCTCGTCTCAGCACCACGGGTTGCCCGCTCCGCAGCCGGGCCGACTCGCCAGCTCAGCCGGTGTGGCGCCTGCCGTGACGCCCCTGTTGTAGCGTCCTTCTGAGCTGTGGCCAAGCCCGGCGATGCCCCGGTTGCGAAATGCTGTTCCCCAGCCGCGTTCGCGCGCCCGGCGGTAGCCGGTGCCGCCACAGGCCTTTGGAGGCTCGGCGCACGTGGGCGGGCCGTCCCTGCGCTCAAGGGACTGGCGGACTGCGACGCAAGGGATGCGTTTGCAGCCGGGGCGACGTGTCTGACGCCGGGTTCAATTCCAGCGTGCACCAGCCGCCGCCGCGCTCGATTTGCAGGCCGGCCAGCGCGGGGCAGAGCCGCACCTTGAACGGTCGCCAGGCCCGCGCCTCGCGCAGCGCCCCACTCATGCGGGCGATTGTTGTGCCGAAAGCCGACAGCCGCGGCATCCCGGCCAGCAGCCGACTTTTGCACAGGATCAAGTTGGAATGCAGGTGGCCGACGATGGTCAGGGCCACTTGGGCGAGGCGCGCCCGCACGGCTTCCTGCCGGGCAAGAAACGGGAGTGCCGTGGGGTCATGGCAGAACAACAGCACCCGTTGGTCGGGTTGCAGCTCGGCAAACGCCGACGCAACTTGCCGCAGGTGCGCAGCCCGGAGTCGGTACCATTCAGGACGTTCCTCGGGCAACATGTCCGGCTCGAAGACCGGCAACGCAACCAACGAAGAGGCCAGGCCGATCATCACATACTGACCGTGCACTTCGCGCCAGAAGGCGTCCAACCCAAGCGCCTCCTGCGCCCGCCGCCAACTGGCCAGCCTCAAGCCGCCATACGTGCCAAAGAAACTGAGTTTACCCAGCTCGTGGTCGCCCACGCCGGCCCGAAGACCACTGCCAAAGCGGGCGCGCAGCTTGTCCAGACAGAGCCGGGCGCTCTCAAAAGTGGCTTCGTCGCTCAGGCCCAAGAACGCCGTGTCGGCCGCGTAGTCGCCCAGGGCAATGGCGCGGTCGCAGGGGCGCGACTGTTCGAGGAATTGGTCCAGCAGGGCGTTGTTGCCCAGCGGGTGGCGCATCCAAAAGCCGTGTCGATATAGCCGGAACAGCCAGCGCACCGCCGGGTTGGGGATGCGTGCAAACTCATGCCCCTCGCCGCGCGCCTGCTCGCCGGGACCGGCGTAGTGCGGATCGCTGCACAGGGCGAAGCGGAGGGGCGGTGACAAGCTGGGGGCGCGACCAGCCATGACCGGGGACAGTCAAGGCCTTGCCGCCAGAGGGAAGAACACCCGGAAGGTCGAGCCGCGTTGGACCTCGCTTTCCACGCTGATGACGGCCCGGTGGGCCTCCAAGATGCGGCGGGTGATGGCCAGCCCCAGGCCGGTGCCGCCGGGCTTGGTCGTGAAAAACGGCTCGAACATCCGCGCCAGATGCTCGGAGGGGATGCCCACGCCGGTGTCGGCCACGGTCACACACAGGTGATAGGGCGACTCGCCCTCGTGCAAGGCCGCCGGCAGGTTGTCAGCGGTTTGAACCCGCGTGCTCAAAGTGAGCGTGCCGCCCACGTCCATGGCGTCCACGGCGTTCAAGATGAGGTTCACAAATGCCTGCTCGAGCTGGTATTCGTCCCCGGTGACCCAGTCGGACTCGGCCTGGTAGTCCCGCTCCAGCCGGATGGCCTTTTGGGTCATCCGATGCTGGGCCAGGCGCACCGAGTGGTCCAGGACCTCACGCAGGCGCACCGGGGCTGTCTTAAAGGGCGAAGGCCCGGCGAACCGCAGCACCTGCGCGACAATGGACTCGATGCGGCTAAGTTCCCGCCGTGCCATGCTGCCCAGCTCCGAGTCCGGTTGCCGACTCAGGGTCAGGTCCGTGAACGTCTTGACTGCCACGAGGGCATTCTTGATCTCGTGGGCCATGCTGGCGGCCAGCGCACCCATGTTGGCCAAGCGATCCAGCCGCTGCAGGTCCGCCTCGAGCGACCGTGTGCGACTCCGGTCGGTCAGCACCAGCACCAGGGCCGGCTGGTTGCCTCCCCCGGCCAGACGCACGGGCAGGACATGGATCAGGGCCGACTCCTGCGGCGACAACGCCAGCGCAAGCTCTTGAGGTGGGCGGGGTGAGGTATCTCGAAGGGCATCCCGAGCCAGGTCGGCCAACGGCGAGGGCAACTGGTCCAACGGCAGGCCATGCAGCTCATCCGGCTGCCGGCCCAACATCTTTGCAGCCGCCGGGCTGACCGTCAGGATGCTTCCGGCGGCGTCCAGCACGACCGCGCCGCACGCACAGCCTTCTTCCAAGCCCCCGGAAGGGCTTGGGCTTTCGTTTCCCGGCTGCGCCGCGGGACCGTATGGACCGGACATCATCTTTTGCTCATTCAAGCCAAGACGCGCCACCAGCGCCGCGCCTTCTCGGCATGGCTGAGACCATGCGGACCTGCCTGCTGCGCTCTCTGGGCCCCCCGGCGCGGGCTTGCAGCCCCCGCAGTCTAGCCGCTTTAGCCGAGCGAACAAACAAAATCAGTCGCCCGGGCAGACGCCCGTTTTACAAAGCCTGGTAGGCGGCCCGCAGGGTGGTGATCCCGCGTGCTTGGAAGTCCTGCTCAAAATCAGTCGGCAACGCAGCCAGGTCCGGTGGCGTTTCCACCGGCAAAAAGCCCGGGTGGGCCGCAAACACCGCCCTGATTTGCGCGTGGTAATCCGGGTCATCCGTGCGCAGATAAACCAGGCCGCCGCGGACCAGGGCGCGATGCGCCAGGGGCGGGAAGCGCTCATTGACCAGCCGGCGCTGGCGATGCTTTTTTTTGGGCCAAGGGTCCGGGAAGTAGATGTGCAGGGCGGCCACCGAGCCGGGCGGCAGCAGCCATTCCAGGAAATAACCGCCCTCAATACGCACGCCCCGCAGGTTGGTCAGGCCGGCCCGACGCCCTTTTCGGTCCAGCTTCCGCAACCGGCCCAGCAGCCGCTCGACACCCAGAAAGTTCCGGTCCGGATGCCGCGCGGCGTAGCGCACCAAGAAGGAGGCGTCCCCACAGCCCAATTCGACCTCGACCGGCCCCGGGCGTGGGAACAGAGCCGCCAGATCGAGCCGCTCCGTGATGGACGGCAGCTCGTAGAGCAAGCTGGACGCCGGGGATGCAGACTGGCTCATCAGATGGGATGCTCGGATGTGGGTGGCCTTCCGCGGAGGACGAGTTTGCCGGCCGGCTTGGTTGAACGGCCCCAACGGGGGCCGGTCGGGCCCGGGCCGCGCGGGAGGCGAGGCTCAGAGCAAGTGGGCGCGTTCATCGCGGACGCGAGTCAGTTTGTCCAGCGGCACTTCAACGGCGGTCTGGCGGCCCAAAAACTCAAGTAGCACGCGGACGCGCTGACGGCCCGGCATGACGTGCTGGACGACGGCTTCCAGGCCGTGAAACGCGCCGCCCGCCAGCCGTACGGCGTCGCCGGCGGCAAAGTCGGGGGGTACCTGCTGCACCTCCTGTTCGCCCAGTCGCTTTTGCAACTCGTCAATGACCTCCGGCGGCACGGTGGGCCAGCGGTTGCCGAAATGCACTACGCCGGCGACGCCGGGGCTGTGGTGGACCAGACGCAGCAGGCTGCGCCAGTCAAACCGGGCGAAGAGGTAATTGGGAAACAGGGCCTCGGTTGCCCACACGGCGCCCTTGCGCGTGGCCCGACGGAATCGAATCCGGGGCAGCAGGACTTGGACGCCGGGCAACTGTCGGAGGTGCCGGGCGGCGATGTGTTCCCGTTTGGGTTGCGAGCGCACGCAAAACCACGCCTCGGCAGGCTCGGGTGGTGAAGAGGGGACACTCACGACAGGCGAATGCAGCGGGCGGGCGCACTCCCCGGCGGCAGGCGCCGCGCTCAGGTCTTCTGGGGCTCGGTCTTCTTGTCGCCTTTGTGGTAGTAGTCCTTGTATTTGGAGTAGTAGTAGTATTCGCCGGTTCTTGGATTGACGGCGTTGAAGACCAGGCCCAGGACGTTGACGTTGCGCTGATAGAGCAGGTCCAGCGCCGCGCGGGCCACGCGGGCCGATGTGTGCTGGGCGCGCACGACGAACAGCACGCCTTGCGTATGGGGTGCCAGGCTTGTCACGTCATCGGCGGCCATCACCGGCGCGCTGTCCACGATCACGTAATCGTACTGCTGGGCCGCCTGGCGGAGGATTTCGGGGGTGACCGGTTGGAGGAACAGCTCGCTGGACTTCTGCGAGGTGGTCCCGCAGGGAACGACGAAAAGGTTCTCGAAGGCGGTGGGACGGGTGGCATCCTTGAGGGAAACCTCGCGTCGGAGCACCTCTGAAAAGCCGGGGATAGGCTCAAGTTTGAACCGGCGGTGCATGACCCCCTTGCGCAGGTCGGCGTCAATGAGCAACACACGTGAGCCGGCCTGGGCCATGGTGATGGCAAGGTTGGCAGCGGTCATGGACTTGCCGTCATTGGGAATGGAGCTGGTGACCAGCAGCAGCGTGGGCCGCACGTCTCCGTTGGTCGGCGCCATGAACAACAGCGAGGACCGCACGTTGCGGTAGGCCTCCACGAAGGCATGGCGGTTATCCTCGGGCTGGATGAGCTGGAGTTCGGCGCCGCGCGGGCCGCGTTCGCGCGGGATTTGCCCCAGGACCTGCTCCTCGAAGTGATCCTGCAGCTCGACGTAGGAGTTCATCCGGTCGTCAAACCGGTCACTGAGGATCAGCAGGCCGACCCCAGCAGCCAGGCCCAGCAGGCCGGCGATAAGCAGGTAGCGGGTGAGGCTGGGGCTGTCCGGATGGTCGGGGTGTTTGGTGAAGCCCGGCCGTTGCGGCACGGCCGGCGAGGCCTTGGCCAGAATGGTGACCGACTCCGGGGTGATGTCCTTGTCCACGCCCACGGCCTGCATCGTCTTGAGCAACTGGTCGTAGAGGCCCTGGACGCGGCTGATGTTGGCGCGGATTTTCTGGTAGCGGGCCATCTTGGCGCTGATGTCCAGGGATTTGGCTTCCCACTCTTTGATCTCGCGGCTGAGGTTCTGGATCTGCAGTTCCAGCGAGTTACGGCGGTTGTCCAGTTGCTCGACGGTTTGCTGCTTGAAGACCTCCAGCAGTTTTTCCTTGCGAGAGATCTCCTCGCTGAGGGCGACCATTTTGGGGTGTTTGGGCCGGAGGTATTCGGACAGTTGCTGCTGTTCGGCCTTGAGCAACTGGATTTGCTGCTTGGCCTTGAGGTACTCGGCGTCGGGAGGCAGGTAATCCGAGGCGTCTTTGCTCTTGGCTTCCGGTTTCGGGGTGGTACTACCGGCCGCCAGCTTTTGGAAGCGTTCCAGATTCTGCTCCAGGTTGAGCATGTTGAGCAGTTCCAGCTCGCTCTGCAGCTCGGCAAGCTGGCGGTTGAGCTGCACCAGGTAGTTGCCCGCGCTGTTGCCCTGTTCCTGGAGGAACACCACGCTGTTGGTGGCCTGGAAGGCCAGCAGCTCGTCTTCGTTGGCCTTCAGCTCCTTTTCCAGCCGGACCAGCTCCTCCGTGATGCCGGCCAGGGTCACATCGGAGGAGCGGGTGCGCATCTCCTTCTTGAGGTTGACGTATTCCTCCATGACGGCGTCCAGGTAGGCCTGGGTGTAGGCCGGGTCGCGGCCCACGGCGCGGAGGTTGAACAGCGTGGTTTTGGGAGACACGGTGATCTTGAGGTCAACCTTCTCGGGCAACAGGTCCGGACGGGCAGCCCGGACGCGCTGCTCGGCGCGGTTGATGACCGTGCCGCTCTGCATCAGCGCCACCTGCGTGCCCAGGAAATTGTTCATCTCCTCGACGTAGCTGGCGCCGGTCTGGAGCTGCAGGCGCACATTCATGATCATCTGCCCGTAGCTGACGTAGGCCGGCGGGGCGTTCAAGAGGTAGATGATCTCGCCGACCATGCCCAGCAGGGCCATCAGGAACAGCAGCCACCAGCGCCGGCGCAGCAGGCTGCGGTAACGCAGTACCACGGTCCAAAACCGGGCGGTGCGAATGGAGCGATTCTCGGGAGCTGGTTGGGGGTATTCGTTCATCGGGCCTCTACCAGTTTACCAGGCGGGCCGGGACAATGATGAAATCATCGGGCTTCACCGCCACATCTTGCTCGATTTTCCCCTGCTGAAGGATCTCCTCCATGTTCAGCTCGATTGTCTGTTTGTCGCCGGTGGGCGTGTTGCGGACCAGTTTGACCTTCTTCTTGTTGGCGAAATCGGCAAACCCCCCGGCGCGCAGGATGGCCTTGCCCACGGTGAAATTCTCCGCCGGCGGGATTTCGACCGCCCCCTGGTTGCGCACCTGTCCCCACACATACACCCGGCCCACGGTCCGGCTGACCTGATCCAGGCCGATCATCACCGTGGCCCGGTAGTAATAGTCCTTTTCCAAGAGGGCCTTGATTTCCTCGCCCAACTGCTTGCAGGTCTTGCCGGCGGCGCTGACCCGCCCGATGTAAGGCACGTCCAGGTCCCCGGAGTCGGTCACGATCAGCGACTTGATCGGCTCGCGGTCCTCCTCGATCTGGAAACTAAGTTTGTCGCCGGGCATCAGTTTGTAAGTGTCGTCGCTCAGCCGTTTGGGCAGCGCGGTATCCGCGGCGCCGGCCGCGGGGCGGGCCTCGGCGCGCGCCGGCGCCCCGAGGGCCGCGACGGTTTCCGCCGGGCCGGGGTTGGTGGCGATGCTGGACTGTCCGGCCGTGCTGGCGGCGGCCAGCACCAGCGCCAAGCAATGAACCACGCGCTTCGTCATGCAGACCGCTATTAAAAGTTGTAGTTCACCGACAACACAAGCCGATTCTGTGCGTAATCACGCCGGCGCACGTTGGACTCGCGTTGCGAGAACGAGTAGCCCAGGCTGGTGTACAGCTTTTCGTTCAGGCGCTTGCTGATGGTCAGCCCGGTTGAGAACCGGCTGAATTCCTCCAGTTGCCAGGCGTACACACTGCCGCTCTCCTGGCCGTCCTCGTAACCGAAGGAGGTGGTCAGGCCGTAACCGCGCAGGATGTTCCATGTCACCCAGGCGCGGGCGTAGATCAGCTCGAGGGTCTGCGAGTAAACCCCGGCCCGCACTTCCCGGCCGGCGCTCAGTTGGTAGGTCATCGTCTGGGTGATCCGATGCTGAAAGGTCAGGTCAGCGTAGAAACCGTCCAGCGCCTCGTCGCTGGTCAGGTTGGTGTTGCTGTGGGTGGTCGGCTCGTAACGCACGTAGCCGGCGCCGAGGCGCAGGCTGGTGAACCGGCCCGCCGGCATCTCGTAAAACACCCCCGCGCTGTAGTGGAGCATGTCGTCAAGCAGGTCCTTGCTGTAGTCGGTCGTGCCCAGCCCGAGTTCCACCCCCAGCGGGGTCACCGGCGTGAGTAGCCAGGCCGACCGCAGACCGAACAATTCCGAGGTGTGGTCCATGTAGTCGTAAACCTCGTCGGTGGCCAAATACGTCTGGTGGTCGGCGCTGAAGGACAAGAGCAACTTGTTGAGGTCCCAAACCACCAAGGCCCCCACCGTGTCCTCGAACCGGCCGTACCGCCCCACGCCACTCAGGCTGGCCTCGTTGGCCACCTCGGCCGTGTAGTAAACCCGATTGTGCAGGTTGATCAGGAAATCCCCCACATACAGGTCAAACGCCAGGTCCGAATCCGGCGCGACGTGGAAATAGTCCAGTTCCGAGTTTTGCAGGTACTTGTTGTAGGCCAGCCCTGCCCCGAACGACAGGAGGTTCTTTTCCGAAACCGGATACAGCGCCCGAACCGTCAAGCCCGGCCTGAAAATGAGGTCCTCGTCGGTTGACTCATCCCGGTACCACACATTGTCAGAGGCCTCTACGTCCATTCGGCCCACCAAATCCACCTGCACCGGCCCCAGGCGGATGTCCCCCCAGCCCGCAGCGATACGCCGCTTCTTGGCTTCCAACGCCATCTGGCCCGTCAACGAGGCCCGCAGGGCCTCCTGCCCGCGGACCGCAGGCCCAAGCAGCGCGCCGGTCAGCAGCAACAGCACCGCCCGCTTCCAGCCGGTGCGGCTTGGTGAACACCGCAGCGGCAGGCCACAATGGCCAAGGTGAAAGATGGGGGACGCGGCGCCAACCTCGGCGCATGGGGACTGGTCAGTGTAACACTTCACGGTTGCAAGTCGCAAATGGTTCTCAACGCAACAGGACTCAGCGTAGCGGGTTGGCGGCGGGCGGGTCAACCGATTAGACCGCACCAAGCACAATAAAGCTGGCTGGCTTGCACAACAGGCTGGTGGTCGGCGACGTTGGTCGCCGCGCCACATCGGCCGCCTGCCCGGCCTGGTCGGCTCGCAGCCCCGGCTGCCGAGGTCAGGCGCCAGTGTCATCGCTCGGGCAGGCCCGGGCGCCGCGCTGATGCGCCCTGCCAGCTTGCTGTTTGCTTGGAGACGGCGGAGCAGATTTTGGGCTTCTCAAAGCGGTTCATCCTCGGGCAGCTTGACGGCCGTTCAACGGCCCATGTATCGGGATTGCAGAATCGTGGTGGTCATGCCGGCCTACAACGCCGCCCGCACGTTGCGCCAAACCTGGCAGGAGGTGCGCGACCAGCAAATGGTGGATCATATCATTCTGGTGGACGACAACAGCACCGACGACACGGTGGCGGTGGCGCGGACGCTGCCGGGGGTGCAGGTGCAGGTCCACGAGCGCAACCTGGGTTACGGTGGGAATCAAAAGACCTGCTACCGCCTCGCGCTCGAAGCCGGCGCGGACATCGTGATCATGATCCACCCGGACTACCAGTACACCCCGAAACTGATTCCAGCGATGGTGGCTCTGGTGGCCAGCGGCTTGCATCCGTGCGTGCTGGGCAGCCGCATCCTGGGTGGCTACGCCCTCAAAGGCGGCATGCCGGTCTGGAAGTATGTCGCCAATCGCGTGCTGACCTTGCTGGAAAACCTCCTGCTCGGCGCCAAACTCTCCGAGTACCACACCGGCTACCGGGCCTTTTCGGCCCAGGTGCTGCGCCAGTTGGACCTCTCGGCCAATTCCGACGACTTCGTGTTCGACAACGAGATGCTGGCCCAGGTCCTCTGGCACGGCTTCACCATCGGTGAAATCAGTTGCCCCACCCGCTACTTCCCCGAGGCGTCTTCCATCAACTTCTTCCGCAGCGTCCGCTACGGCCTCGGCTGTCTTCGCACGGCGTTGCTCTTCCGCCTGGCCAAGCTGGGCCTGGTCCGCTGCCGGCTGTTTCCCAAGCCGGCCAGGCCCCGTGACAGGGGCAACAACGCCTCGGGCCAGGCCTGCTGCCGCTGAGTGGGGCGGATGTTCCCAACAGCACCCGCGCCCGTGCCGGCGTGGCCCAAACCGGAGTGCTTCAGGATCAACCGCTTTCTTCTCGCACCCCCTCAACGGCCGGTCCGGGGTGCTGACCCGCGCCAGCCCCGCTGCGGCCGCAGCATCGCCACCGGAAAGGACGGGCGGCCTCCTGCCCGCACGTGTGCGGGCCATCTGCGTTGGGCCGACGGACCGCCCCACGCCAACTGCCCGGCCTATGCTTCGGCGGACTGACCAACCTCAGCAGACCCGGCCGCGAACCAGCGCTCCGTGTAGAGGTAGAGCACGGGCAACAGCACCAGGGTCAGAAACGTGGAACTGATGATGCCGCCAATGACCACGGTCGCCAGCGGCCGTTGGACCTCCGCACCCGGGCCGGTGGCCAGCGCCATCGGCAGAAAACCCAGGCTGGCCACAAACGCCGTCATCAGCACCGGCCGCAGCCGGGTCAGCGCCCCGTTCTCCACAGCGTCGCGGAGGCCGCGCCCCAGCTCGCGCAGTTCGTTGAAGTAACTGATCATCACCACGCCGTTGAGCACCGCCACGCCGCTCAGGGCGATGAAGCCCACCGCCGCCGAGATGCTGAAAGGCATGGCCCGCAGCCAGAGCGACAGAATCCCGCCGGTCACCGCCAACGGCACGCCGGTGTAAATCACCACCGCCTGCCGCAGGCTGCCAAAGGCCATGAAGACCAGCAGAAAAATCAGCACCAGCGTCACCGGCACAACGAACAGCAGCCGCAGCCGCGCCTCCTGCAGGTTCTTGAACTGGCCGCCAAATTCCAGCGTGTAGCCCTCCGGCAGCGGCACCTGCGCCGCCAGCTTTTGGCGGGCCTCGTTCACAAACCCTTCCACGTCACGGCCGCTCAGGTTGACCATCAGCGCCACCCGCCGGTGGCCGTCCTCGCGGACGATCGGGTCCACGCTGGCCACGGTGCGGAAGTCGGCCACCTTCTCCAGCGGCACCAAGCCGTGCTCGCCCACGCGCACCGGCAAGGCGCGAATGGCCTCCAGCCGGTCGCGCAGTTCGCCTTGCAGCCGCACCACGATCTCGCGCCGGCGGTCGCCGTCATACACCCACCCGACCACCTGGCCCGCCAGAGCGGTGGCGATGGTCCGGTTCACGTCCGCCGCGTGAAGGTTCAAACGGCGGAGGGCATCGCGGTTGACCAAGATTTCAAGCACCGGGGCACGGCCCTGGGCCTCGAATTCCACCTCGCCCAAACCGGGAATGGTCTCCAAAACCGCCTTCACCCGCCCCGCCAACGCTTCCATCACGTCGTAGTCCTGGCCGCTGATTTTCACCGAGAGGTCCGAGCGCACGCCTTCGAGCAGCTCGTTGAACCGCATTTCGATCGGCTGCGCGAACAGGAATGTCTGCTCGGGCAGGTGCTGGCGGATTTCCCGCTCGATGGCCTCGGCCAGCTCGGCCTTGGAGATTCGCCGCCCGTTCACCTTGCGCCACTGCGAACGGGGTTTGTAAAAGATGTAAAGATCGTTCTGGCTGGGCGGCATGGGATCGGTGGCCACCTCGCTGGTGCCCAAGCGGCAGAACACGCGCTCCACCTCGGGAACGGCCAGGAGCAGCTTTTCGGTGGCCAGCTCCATGGCCAGCGAGGCGTCCAGGTTCATGCTGTTGGTCCGATACACCATCACCGTGTGCGAGCCTTCGTCCAGCTTCGGCACGAATTCCGCGCCCAGTTGCCGGAACGCCAGCACTGAGAGCGTCGTCCAGATGAGCGTGCTGAGCACAATCAACCACGGCCGGTCCAACACCAGCCGCAGGGACGGCACGTACGCCAGCTTGATCAGGCGCACCAGGGCGTTGTCGGTCTCGCGCACCCGCCCGCGCAGCAGGTAGGAGCACAACACCGGCATCAACGTCAGCGCCAGCACCAGCGCCCCGCCCAGCGCCAGCATCACCGTGATGGCCATGGGACGGAACATTTTCCCCTCGATGCCGATGAGGGCGAGGATGGGCAGATAGACGATGGTGATGATGAGCACGCCGAAGAACATCGGGTTGGCGACCTGTTTGCTGGCGGTCGCCACGGTCTGGACCCGCTCGGCCGCCGTCAGGGGCCGGCCCAGGTGCTTCTGCCGCTCGCCGAGCTGGCGGACGATGTTCTCCACCATCACCACCGCGCCATCAATGATGAGGCCAAAGTCCACCGCGCCCAGGCTCATCAAGTTGCCCGACACGCCCAGGCGCACCATGCCGGTGAGGGCGAAGAGAAACGACAACGGAATGGCCGCCGCCACAATCAACGCCGCCCGCCAGTTGCCCAGCATGGCCAGCAACACCGCCACCACCAGCACCGCGCCCTCGAACAGGTTCTTTCGCACCGTGCCAATCGTGGCGTCCACCAGGTTCGACCGGTCGTACTGGGTGCGGATCTCCACGCCCGGCGGCAGCCGCGTGGCAATCTCCTGGATGCGTTCCCGGAACCGGCGGGCCACCGTGCGACTGTTCTCACCGGCCAGCATCATGGCCGTACCCAGCACCGCCTCCTGGCCGTTCTCGGTGGCCGCGCCGGTGCGGAACGCCGAGCCGATGGCCACCTCCGCCACATCTCCCACCAGCAGCGGTTCAACGCCGCCGCCAAACCTGATCGGCAGCCCCGCAATCTCCGCCGGCGTGCTCACCCGCCCCACCGTCCGCACGGTCAGTTGCTCCTGGCCGTGGCGGATCACGCCCCCGCCGGTGTTTTCCACATTCTCGGCCACCACCCGCGCCAGGTCGTCAAACGTCAGTCCCGCCTTGGCCAGTTCGGCCGGACGCGGCTGGATGACCAGTTGGCGCTGGTAACCGCCCGCCGCGTTGATTTCGGCAATCCCCGGCGTGGTGCGCAACATCGGCTTGACCACGAACTCGTGCAGCTCGCGCAGCTCCCGCAAAGCCTCCACCGGGTCGGCCGGCCGGTTGGTGGCGTCCTGTCGGAACGCCAGCGTGTAGTAGTAAATCTCGCCCAGGCCGGTGCTGATGGGGGCCAGTTTGGGAGTCAGCCCCGGCGGCAGCCGGTCGGCCACCGCCTGCAACCGCTCGGCCACCAGTTGCCGCGCGCGGTAAATGTCGGCCCGGTCCTGAAAGATCAGCGTCACTTGCGACAGGCCAAACTTGGTCAGCGAGCGCATTTCCTCCACGCCCTGGATGCCGGCCAACTCCATCTCCAGCGGGATGGTCACGGATTTTTCGGTCTCCTCCGGCGCCAGGGCGGGCACTTCGGTGTTGATCTGCACCTGCGGACTGGTGATGTCCGGCACGGCGTCAATGGGCAGGTTGTTGGCCGACCACAGGCCGATGAAAATGGACACCACGGCCACGATCAGCAAAAACACCCGTTGCCGGAGCGAGGCGTCAATGAGCCGATGCAACATGGCCGTGAATCCGGGTTACTCGATGCCCTCCAGAGGCCGGCCCGCCAGCAACTCGAGCTGCTGCCGGTGTTCCCACGCCTCCCGCTGCGTGGCCAGCAGCGCCTCCAGGGCTTCCAGATACTGCCTCTGCATCTCCAGGTAGGTCGCCAGCGGCACCGCGCCCAGCCGATAATGCCGATCCGCCAGCTCCGCCGCCGCGCGCAGCTCCGCCTGTGCCCCGGGCCGCCATCGCGCAATCTCGGCCAGCCGGGTCGCCAGCGCCAGTGCGTGCTCGGTCACCTGCCGCTCCACCGCGCGACACATGACCTGCAAGGACGCCTCCGCCTGTTGCTGGCGTGCTGTGGCCAGGGCGACGGCGTCCTGATTCCGATTCCACAGCGGCAGGGGCAGGCTCACCCCCACGCCCACGATGCGCTGTTCGTCGTTGGCCTTCTCGGTGGCGTAGAACGGGGCCAACGTCACCCGCGGGTAGCGCTCGTTCTGCGCCAATCGGACCTGGAAACCCTGCTGCGCCAGTTCCACCTGCCGCTGGCGGATTTCGAAGTTGTTGGTCAGAGCCACCTCCAGCAGCCGGGCCAGCGGAGGCAGGTTGGTCGGAACGACGATTTGGCCGACCACCTTCAGGGGCGCCCCGGCCGGTTGCCCGCGCAACTGGTTCAACTCCAGCAGAGCCGACTGCACCTCGCGCTCGGCCTCGGTCGCGCGCCGATTTAACGTGATGCTGTCCGCCTCCAAGATGCGCTGCTCCAGCAACGGCGCCACCCCGGCCGGCTCGCGTTGCACCAGCACATCCAGGACGGCGCGGCATCGAGCGGCCACTTCTTGGGCGGCATCGGCCCGCAGTCGCGCCGCCAACACCGCGTAGGCCAGGGACCGCGCACGCGACGTCAGCGCCGCCTGGAATTGCTCCAGCCCCAGTTCCGCCATCTCGATCTGCCGGTCCGCAATGGCCTTGCGGAGGGCGATGCGCCCGGGCCACTCGAACGGTTGCGCCACGGCTACCGACCACACCAGCCCGTCTCCCAGCGCCGGCCCGTGGCGTTCCCACACCCGTTTGCTACCCAGCTCGGCGCTGACCTCCGGGTTTTCCCAACGGCCCGCCGCTTTGCGCCCCGCCCGCGCCGCGGCAATTTCGGCGCGATAGAAATCCAGCTCCGGATTGCTGCGCTGCACCTGCTGCACCAGCTCCTCCACCGACACGGTAGCAGGAGCGGAAAGGAAACTGCCGCCGGGATGGTCCTGGGCGCGGGCCGCACCGGCAATCCAGCAGGCCAACAGAGTTACAATGAAGCCGCGCGGCAAAGCGCGGGGTTGTAAGTTGCAAGCATTCATAAGCCATTCATCCAGCAATTTGGCAGATCCGGTGGGCTGGCGCTGCGCGGCCCGACTCCCTCAATGGCCGGGGCAGTTGGCGCTGGCCGCAAGGCTGTCGCCCGCCAGGCGGCGCCATCACTGCCAGGCCCACCAGCCAGGGTCAGTGTAGGCTCGACCACTCGCAACCCGCAACGCCCAGCTGCCCACCCGGCCTTTGGGCGACCCCGCCCAAGCCCCCACCCGCCAGCTCGCGGCAAGCGGTGTACTTCCTGTCGGCCATTGAGCGACCGGCCGCGGCTCTTACTGACAGCGCAGCCGGTAGAAGCCCGAGGGGCTGCCGGGCAACGGTGTGAACGTCCAGTTGGTGCCGCCCAACGGTCCGGCCACCGTGTGCCACTGCGGCGGGTTCAGGGTATGACTGAACTCGACGTAGATCAGCCCCGCGGCGCCGGTCCATTCCAGCGTCAGTTGATTGCCGGGGCCGGCGCGCAGACCGGTCAGAGTGCCGGCACGCGGCGCGGGCGGGCCGTATTGCAACGGCCAGGCTGCCGACCACGCGGAGCTGAGGCCGCGCTGGTCTTGGGCGCTGATGCGCCAGTGGTAGAGCGTGCGCCAGGCCAGACTCTGCGCGCCGGGCAGGCTGTTCAGCGGCAGGCTCAGCACCCAGTTGCTGCCAGGTGGCACTTCGATGGCCGGGATGTTCGTGACGTTGATCACGGGCAGCACAAAGGCCGGATTGTCCGCCACCTGGATGTGGTAGGACACCACGTGGTCGCCCTCATCCGGGTCGCCCGCCGACGGATACCACAGCAGCAACACGTCGAGGTTGGTCAGGATCAATCCCGACGGCGGCCCGGCAATCACCGGCGCGACGGGTGGCCGATTGGTTTCGTTGACGAAGAACGTGGCGGTGGTCATCCACGGGCCGATGTTCGTGCCATCGGCCGCCTGACAACGCCACCAGTACTGGGCGTTGTTGGGCAGGTCGGTGTCCACGGTCCACGCCGTCGTGGCCGGCCCCGAGGCAACAGCCGGTACCTGGGCCACGAGATTCGACAGCGCGGCGTCGGCATACACCTCGAAGCGGTAGCTCAGCGGGTCGCCCTGGAAGTCCACGGCGTTGGTGACGACCAGGGTTGGGCGCGCCACCCCCACGATGTTGAAGTTGGCCGGCGCGGCCAACGTGGGCGCTGCGGGCGCAGGCTCGCCGATGCCAATGTTGTCGAGGAACAGGTCTTGGTCCGGCGCGCTGCCCCATTCGCTCCAGACGATGAATCGCAGGCGAATGGCGCGGTTGGTGTAACTGGTCAGCGGCACTTGCAGGCGCGTCCAGTTCTGATTCCAGTCGTAGTTCAACCCGACCAGGTCGTTCCAACTGACGCCGCCGTCGGTCGAAGCCTGGGCGCGGAATCGAGTTCGGTACCAAAGCTGGCCGCGCATCCAGAACGTCAGCGAGGGGTTAACGGCGTTCCTCAGGTTGATTTCGCGGGCGAAAACCAGTGACAACTGGGCATCTGGCGGAATCCGCGGGGGCACAGTATCGCGCACTGCATACAGGCCAGCATACGGCATGTTGGTGTCCACGACCCACGACGAATGGAGCCAGTTGTCCAGGCCGGCCTCGAAGTTTTCAAACACGGGATAAATCGCAGGCGGTGGTGTGTAGTCTTCCACCGACACGTCGTCCACGTACCAGCCGTCGTTTTGTGTGCCGCCGTCGGTGTCCATCTGGAACCGAATCCAGACCTGGTCGGAGTTCTTCCAAGGTGAAAGGTCAATCGTTTGTTCGAGCCAGTTGGTCCGCGTTTCTGAAACGCCGTACACGCACGTCCAGCTTGCGCCGCCGTTTCCGGAAACGAAGGCGCGGCCCCAATCGTTGTTTGCGATGGCGTGGCGGTCCCAGAACCGCAGCACCGGCCAGTTCAACCCGCGCAAATCAACGGCGAATTGCGCGAAGTGGGATGAGTTGTTCGGGTAGTCGGCTGGTGAATCAACCAGGCCGGCGGAACCGTTTCTACCCACACCCGGCCACTGCGTCCACGTGCCGGTAAATGTCCACCCCGGCTGGTTGGTCTCGAAGCTGTCCGCGAACGGCAACGGCACGCCGGTCGTCATGGCCGAGGCCAGATTCGAGCCGATGCTCGTGTCGTTCTGGTTGTGAAGATAGACGCGGTAGTAGTAGGTCTTGCGCGCCATCAGGCCGGTGTCCGTGAACGTGGTGACGGCCCGGTTGGTGATCACGGCAAGGAGCGCCGAGCTTTCAGACACGTCCGGCGATTCGGACCGATACACGCGGTAGGCCTTGAAGTTCGGGATCGTGGTCTCGCTCCAACTCAACCGCATCGAGGCGGGCGTGATGTCGGACGGCGGCGCGAGCACGACTGGTGGCGGTGGCTCCTCAATGACCACGTTGTCCAGCCAGAGGCTCTGGGCCGGGGCGCTGCCCCACTCGTTCCAGGTCACAAACCGCAGCCGCACACTCCGGTTGATCAGGCTCTGCAAACTCACCTGCACCCGCGTCCAGTCCGCGCTCCAGTCGTTGTTCCATCCGGTCAGGTCGCCCCAGCCCAACCCGCCATCGGTCGAATACTGCACCCGAAAGCGCGACCGAT